>OFSF01000383.1_pt1 | contig 17199 bp, 18 predicted proteins | sample 1543271 | NCBI WGS metagenome assembly OFSF01 (sample SAMN07774227, study PRJEB24372) | wastewater metagenome | isolation source: Exp Tend VB 100WW | collected 2016-02
CCGATCGCGATGTCCGACACCGGCCAGGCGCGTCGCGTTGCCAACTTCCTGATGGCCTGGTGGAACGGCCCGGACCTGGGCCATTTCGAGATCGCCGATATGTTCGGCCTCGACGTTGCTATCGCCAACGACATCACGACGGTCATCGGCTTTCTCGGTCAGAACGACCGCGGCGCCGTCTATATCGACAGCCTGGGGTTCGCCGAAGAGATGCAGGACATTATCGCGCTGTGGCGCAAGCCGGCAACGCCGCTCACAAACTGACGTCTTCTTACGCCCCTGAGACGATCAGGAACGACCCGACGGCGCCGAAGAGGCGTCCGTCGGAGCGGCGCTGGCGCGCCTTACTCGGCCGAACGGCCGAGGAGCTGAGTGGGTGAGAGAGTGTGTTCGGACAAGGGGTTCGAGCAACACAACTCAAGGAGACTTCCCATGAACATCGGCACCATCACCCAGAACGCCAGCGGCACCTACACCGGCAAGATCTCGACGCTCACCGTCGCGATCGTGATCGCACTGCGCACCGTCCAGTCCGCCAACCCGCGCGCGCCAAAGTTCGAGATCCTTGCGCTTTCGGCCGCCCGCCAATGGGTTCAGGTCGGCGCGCTGTTCGAGCTATCGTCCAACTCGACCGGCGAAAGCTTCCTCAACGGCAAGATCGAGGATCCGAGCCTCGACAAGCCGCTCTACGTCTCGGCATTCCGCCAGGAGGACGGCTCGTACAACATCGTCTGGTCGCGCCCGACCCGCCGCCGCGACGCACCGACTGACACGGTCGCGGCCGACGACGGCCTGCCGCCGCTGCCGGGCGCCGACGAGCCAGCTGCTCCTGCGGGTGGCGACGGTCTGGGTGAATCTTCGGCCGACGGCGCGTTCGGAAGCGAGCCCGCGACGCCCGGTGGCCGCAAGCGCCGCACGCCCGAAATGGCCGACTGACCGGTCACAACCCGTCCTCTGACGCGCTCCATACCCAGCGCGTAGATCCTGGCAGGGCTCGCTTCGCTCACCTGGCGAAGCGGGCCCTGTTTTTCGTTCGCCCGAATCCGTCATCCTGCGCGGTCGGCGCACTTGCATGCTCGCCAACCATGTATATGTTGATGTATATGCAAAGGAGGCCGTCGTGGCAGCTAATCATCCTCAGGCTTCAGTCTCGCGTGAAGTGAAGCTTTTTCGAAACAATAAAAGTCAGGCGGTGCGTATTCCCGCCGACTTCGAGCTGCCCGGCGACCGAGTGATGATACACCGCGAAGGCGACCGACTGGTGCTCGAGCCGATCAGGCGCAAAGACATCCTCGAAGTGCTCGCAAGCCTTGAGCCGCTCGGACCCGACGACCAATTTCCTGATATCGACGATACGCTCCTGCCAGCCAGGGCAATCGACCTGTGAGCAAACTCTACATGCTCGACACCAACATCGTGTCTGAGCTTGCGCGAAATCCTCACGGTATCGTCGCCTCGCGCATCGCCGAGGTCGGGCCAGACGCGATATGCGTCAGCATCATCACCGCGGCGGAATTGCGGTATGGCTGCGCGAAGAAGGGATCGCCCAGACTGTAAATAGGCGTCGAACCGGGACCCCCGATCGGCGTCCAAAAGGGACCCCTTTATGGCGCTGGCGGGCGTCGACGTTGGGCGCACCGTTCGCGCTGCTTGCGGCGTAGGGAGGGCGTAGCCCGACCGGAGGCGCAAGCAGCGCGAACCGATCCTTTTCGGGTGGGGTCAGCTGCGGTTCTTGAAGCGCCAGCTGTCGTTACCGGTTTCTACGATGTCGCAGTGGTGAGTGATGCGATCGAGCAGCGCGGTCGTCATCTTTGGATCGCCGAACACGCTGGGCCATTCGCCGAACGTCAGGTTGGTGGTGATGATTACCGAGGTCTGCTCGTAGAGCTTGCTGATCAGGTGGAACAGCAACTGACCACCCGAGCGGGCGAACGGCAGATAGCCAAGCTCGTCGAGCACCACGAGCTCGTGGCGGCGAAGCTGGGCCGCGAGTGCGCCGGCTTTGCCGATCCGTGTCTCCTCCTCGAGCTGCGTCACCAGATCGACGGTGTTGAAGTAGCGACCGCGGGCACCGGCGCGGATGACGCTGGCGGCGATAGCGCTGGCGAGGTGGGTCTTGCCAGTGCCGGTGCCCCCGACCAGCACGACGTTGCGACGCCCTGGCAGGAACGAGCCTGCGTGAAGCGAGCGCACCAGCCCTTCGTTGATCGGGGTGTTCTCGAACACGAACGCGTCAAGGTCCTTCACGACCGGCAGTCTGGCAGCCGTCATGCGGTAGCGGATCGAAGCGGCGTGGCGATGCGCGCCTTCGGCGCGCAACAGATCGCTCAGGATCTCCATCGCGGTGCGCTTGCGCTGAACGCCGGTGGTGACGGCCTCGTCGAACGCACCCGCCATGCCCTTGAGCCCGAGTCCGCGCATCGCGTCGATCATCTCATGCCGCTGCATGGAGGCCTCGCAGGCTGTCGTAGCGGGCGCAGTTGGCGACCGGCGGGTGCATCAGCGCCAGATCCTCAGGCGTTACGATGGATGCGGGCCGGGGCGGCTCTCGCCGCCGTGACAGGATGTTGAGCACGACCTCGTCGCTGACCGCACCGGCGTCGAGCGCTTCGCGAACGGCGCCCTCGACGGCATCCAGACCATCGCTGAGGACGGCCGCAAGAACGCGGACGAAGCGCCGATCGGCATCGTCGTCGCTGCCAAGCTTGCGGCGCAGCCGAGCGAGCGCAGGCGGAAGATCCCAGCCTTGGAACGGCGCTCCGTTCCGCAGCGCACCGGGCTTGTTCACCAGCACCGGCAGGTAATGCCAAGGGTCGTAGATCGTCCGATCGCGACCGAAGAACCGAGGATGATCGGCGATCACCTCGTCGCCCATCCGCACGACGATCCGATCGGCATAGGCCCGGACCTGGACCGCACGACGCACCGCCTTGGCGGCGACCGAGTAGCGGTTCCGGTCGAAGCTGATCAGGCAGGTTCCGGTCACCGCATGCTGCGTCTCGTGGAAGCCGTCGAACGATGCGAGCATCGGCTGGAGCGCGGGCCGCTCCAACTCCAGCGCCTGCGCGACCGTCATCTCCTTGTGCTCGGGGTGCGCCTGCATCGCCGCCCAGCGTAGACACTCGGCTTCCAGCCAGCCGTTCAACTCCTCCAGACTGGCGAACCGCAGCCGCGGCTTGAAGAAGCGACCCCGGATCGTCTGGACCTGGTGCTCGACCTGGCCCTTCTCCCAGCCTGCGGCTGGCGAGCAGGCGGTCGGCTCGACCATGTAATGATCCGCCATAACCAGGAAGCGACGGTTGAACACGCGCTCCTTGCCCACGAACACCGTCGTCACCGCGGTCTTCATGTTGTCGTAGATGCCGCGCAGCGGCACCCCTCCGAAGAAGCCGAAGCCGCGCGCATGCGCGTCAAACACCATCTCCTGCGTCTCACGCGGATACGCCCGGACATAGACCGCCCGCGATGCGCAAAGCCGCACGTGGGCGACCTTCACGCGCATCGGCTTGCCCGCGATCTCCACGTCTTCGTGGCTCCAGTCGAACTGGTACGCCTCGCCTTGCCTGAACAGCAGCGGGATAAATGCCGCCACGCCGACGCCGGGGTCTTTGCGCCGAGCCTCGGCCCAGCGCGTGGCGTAGCGCCGGACCGCATCATACGATCCCTCAAAGCCTTCGCGCAGCAGCAGATCGTGGATTCGCGTCATCCGTAACCGGTCGCGCCGCGACCGCGCCTCGTTCTCGGCCAGCAGCGTATCGAGCCGCTCCTGGAACGGTCCGATCCGAGGCAGCGGCTGCACCGATCGATGATAATCGAACGCGCCTTCCGGCGCCCTGATCGCCTTGCGGATTACCTTGCGCGACAACCGCAGATCCCGCGCGATCTCCTTGATCGGCTTGCCACCGGCGTGCTCACGCCGAATCCGTACCACCGTCTCCACCACCAACATCCCGATCTCGCCGCCTGAGAATACCCAGGCCGCTGTCTAAACCATCGAAATGAGGGGTCCCTTTTGGACGCCGATCACCCCGCCAAGGGGGTCCTTTTTGCACGCCGATCCACATTATGGTTCCACCTGCGCTCCGCTACACCCGGGCGTCTGTTTCCCCAGGGGGACGGGTCGAGTTGTGGCGAAGCCAATCCAACGACTAAATTGTGCACTGCACAAGTGCCTGTCGCTCGTGAAATGGATTGTGAATCGCAGCGCAGTTTCACCTGCCCCGCCTAGCGAGCTCCACAACGCGATGAGACTGCCGTTCGAATCTCTATCCGTCGCGGATGCGGCGGTGTTCGACCTCTGGAACAGATGTCAAAAGAATCTTTCCATCCCTTCTTGACCTTCCCATGGTGGGAAGTCCCATCTTGCCGTCTGTGAAGGAAAAAGGGATCTATCGATGACGAGGCGGACCTCCACCGCTCCCGCTCGCGCCGCTTATTCTGGGGCGTCCAAGATGACTGCCGGTTGTTGTGGAACGCTAGACGAGCAGCCGAATGAAGTGACTGATCGTCGCGGCAGCCGCGATGCTCGTAATCGCCCTAGTGACGGGGTCGGTGGTGTTCGGCTCGGCGGTGGAGGCGCCGCTTCTTTTCGCGCTTCCCTGCCTCGCCATGTGCGGCATGTGCCTTTTCAAGCACGGAGGAACCGCGAACAGCTGAGTCCAAACTACCGGTGCGAGCGCCATGCCCGGCCGGACAAGCGATATGAACGAGGAACCATGATGATGAAAAAATTTATCACGATCGCGGTGGCCGCTCTGGCGGCCGCTAGTTTTAGCGCCATTGCAGCTGCTCAGACGGGTAGCTCTTCGAGCGGGATGAGCGCCGCAGAGCATCAGCAGATGATGTCGGGCAACAGCACGCCCGATCAGCAGCGGACGACCTCTGACGCCGACATGCACCGACGGATGATGGCGATGATGGACCGGTGCGAAAAGATGATGGCGCAGAAGGACAAGAGCGCGTCCCTTTCTCGCCAAGCGAGCCCCAAGAAGACGTCGGCTGAGGGCAAGTGGGCCTGGCGCCCTAACCCGCGACAGGCTCCTGGACCGCGAGCTCCGCTTCTTGCCCCGATCCGGGTCTGGGTGCCTGCGGAAAAGAGCTCGAACCAGTAAGACGGGGGCCGCAAATCGAGCGGTTACTCCAGCGGCTAGCGGCGTTGCGCGCGCCTAAATTTCAGGAGTTCGGCCGTCTTCGGAAATAGGAGTGGTGATGGACCGTCTGGAGAGCCCTCCAATTCCCGCAGAGCCTGCGCAGGCTCTCCGCGTGGATGCGGCAGCGGGCTTCGCTCATGAATAGCGGGCCTCGGCCGGGTGTCGGAAGCTGCGGCCGCGAGCACACCGCACCTCTTGGCCCGTTCAAGAATGAAAGAAGGTGGCTACAGCTCAACAGGAAGTCTGCCGCACGGCAGCTGGTTCTCGCTTACATTTGCGTCGTCGTCGGCACCGTTCCTGCGGCGGGGTATGCTCAGTCCAAGCCGGCCGACATCAGCCTTCACGGGGTTTGGTCGTTTGACGGCCGCGCCGCCTGCAAGTCCGGACCGGCTTTGGTGCTGGCACCTGACGGGACGTACGAAGAAGCAATGCTGCCGAACCTTCGCCCGACAGGCCACGGTCGATGGAGTCTTCGAGGAAGTACGATCTTTGCGACACGGCCCCTCCCCCCGTCGGTGGCTGTGCCGGCGCGCAGTAGAATGCACCCATTTAAAATAGTGGAGCGGAGCACCAATCGCGTTGTAACCGTCAGTCACCATAGGGTGCGTCGCGTAATGCACTATTGTGGGGGCTCTAATCCAAATCGCGCGCCGTGACTCGTGCTTTGGAGACGCCGCCGAGGCCGTCGCAATGATTGCTCAGAACCGCCAGCGCGCGGTTTGCGGAACGAATGGTTTAAGGTGAAGTGCGGCTGCCCTCCCAAGATCCCAGAACCTGCCGCTCCTCCAAAACATTTTAGGTCAGCTGGTCCGCCAGGAGACCGCTTGACTCTCCCACCGTGGCAACCCGCATTCTTGCGACTCGCGACTCGGGATCCAGCCCCGCGTCATGGTCGCAGGGCAAGACTTGCTCGGCGCGAGAAGGCTTACGGAAGGTTGCAAATATGGCGAATGCATTTGATCCAAGATCGGCTGCCAAAGCTGCGCCTGGGGCAAGTGCGCGTCGGGAAGCCGTCGGCTTCGACACTGGCCTTCGCACCTATATGCTATCGATCTACAATTACATGGCGTCGGGCATTCTGCTCACCGGCATCGTGGCCCTGCTATTCGCTAGGAGCGGCTACGCCGCGACCATCCTTGGCGGACCTGGGTTGCTCAAATATGTCATCATGTTGGGACCGCTGGCGTTTGTGATCGTGCTGAGCTTCGGCATCAATCGCTTGTCGACCACCGCTGCGCAGCTGCTCTTCTGGGCGTTCGCGGCAATGATGGGCCTGTCGATGGCCTCAATCTTTCTGGTTTTCACTGGTCAGTCGATCGCTACGACCTTCTTCGCTGTAGCGGCTGGATTTCTTGGCCTCAGCCTGTGGGGGTATACAACCAAACGCGACCTGTCGCGTTTCGGCACGTTCCTGATCATGGGCGTCGTCGGGCTGCTGATGGCTTCTTTGATCAATCTGCTGGTACAGTCGTCGGCGCTGCAGTTGGCGGTAAGCTTCATCGGCGTGCTGCTGTTTGCAGGCCTCACCGCCTATGACACGCAGCGGATCAAGGGTCTTTACATCGAGGTTGCCCGCTCCGAGATGATCGGCAAGGCTGTGATTATGGGCGCGCTGACGCTCTATCTCGACTTCGTGAACATGTTCACCTTTCTTCTTCAAATCACGGGCGATCGCAGGTGAACCAGCCATCTTGCCGCAATCGGTTCTCTAGCAAGGCGGCCACCTATTTCCCGAACGCCACGATGGGAAGGATTCTACTCCCGGAACAATGCGGCGTGGGCCTCAGCCGGATGTGAAGCAAAGAGGATATTTTCCATGAACAAGTTCGATCCCTCGCAGAAGCCATCGGATCTCAGGAGTCCTTTCGTTGACGCCGAAACCGCGGCCAACAAAGACACACCCGACAGGCCCGGGATGACACGCGGCAGGGGCCGTTCTGTTGGTTATGTGGTCGGGGTCGTCATCGCGCTCGCCGCGATCGTAACGGCAGGACTGCTCTTTGGGTGGAAGGGATGGCTGACTGCCAGCCTGGGCGGGATCAGTATTCTATTCCTGCTCCCCTGCGCCGTCATGTGCGTCGGCGTGATATGGATGATGATAAAAGGCGGTCGCAGCGGGTCATCCTAGGGTTCCACCACGATTTTGCTCCCCCCGGGGCCTGCTCACCCGAGCTGCGTCAAAACGCTAGCTCACACCGAGGTCCTCGTAGGACAAAAGTGGCAGCCTGGGACCGGCGCTGGTGGAACAATTCACATGCGGGCCGCCGCAAGAACCTGTTGAAGGGATGTCGGAAGAAGCGCGGGACGCGTCTTTCGGGTGCTCTGACCCTCTGCGACCGCGACCTGCGGTCAACCAGGCGATTTGAGTCTTCAAGATGTGGAGAAGAGGGTGGACGGCGGAACTGAGACCCAGTGTCCAAGCGCCTTCATGTTGACGACATATCGGCGATCTCATGTGGCACGTCCGCGGAGTGGCATATGGAGTATCCTCTCATGGACGAGCGCGGTTGGCCCATGAAAATTCCAAAATACACTCTTCCAAGCCCAAACATCACGGCGCTGGAGCGGGCAATTCGCATTGCGCTTGCCGCAAGCTTGGTTGGCATGCTGGTCGCTGGCACGCAGCGTGGGCTCATCGGCCACGATCCAGGCGGCGTTATGCTGTGGGCCCTGGCGCTGGCGGCGAGTTTGGATCTCGCGATAAGCGGGGCGATCGGGTACTGCCCGCTATACCATTGGATTTATTTCCCTTGGGCGCTCCGGGAGCACGAACCTCGCCTCTCAGGTCCCCTCGATCTCCAAGGCAATTCACAAAAGCGTCTTGGCCTGCTGGCGTTTCCGGGTGATGGCGCGGCGGTTGCATTGGGTCTGATCGTCGAGAATGCGGTGCGCCGTTATGGACCTATTCCGCTATGGCTTGACCGTGCGCTCGACATCGCGCCCGAATTGGGAACGGAGCTGGACTACTCCCGAATTGCAACTCTGATCGTTGACGCGGCGGGCTCGCTCACCGCCGCCGGGGTCTCCGCTGGAGATTATCTGGCGATTATAAAGCGCGATAACATGGACGTGTTCGTGCTGGCGGCGGCCGCGAGTCGTCTGGGCGCGGTCCCCGCATTGCTATCGCCAACGCTTTGCCCCGACGCGATCGACGCATTGCTCGAGCGGCTCGGCGAGCCGCTGGTGATCGCCGATCGCGCCGCGATCCAACGGCATCGGCTTCTCGAGCGAGGCTGCGATGTAGTCGTCGTTGATGGGTCGATGGATGGCGCGACTTGTCTGAAGCAGCTGACTTCGGCGTCACCCTCACCGGTCAATACGCGCGCGCCGGATGATGTGGCAGCGATCACGCACACGTCTGGCACCACCGGAACGCCGAAATTGTGTATGCATACTGGCCGCAGCCTGGCGGGCCAGGCGTGCGTTCAGTTGATCGCCCACAAAGTCTTCTTGACCAAACGCGACGTCTTCGCAACTTGTCCAACGGCGATCCACGCTCGGGTGCTTTCAGGCTGGCACGCCCTGTTGGCGGTAGGTTGTGGTCACCTGGCTCTCTTCGAATCCGATCCAGAAACGACGGCGACCTTTTTCAAGCGCTATCGGCCGACCGTGGTTGACACATTTCCAAATGTCTACATTCGGTGGGAACAGTTCGCAGATGGCGCGGACGGCCCGCTCTCCAATGTCCGCTTCTTCATCTCGACCTTCGATGCCGTGCATCCGCGCACGATCCAGCGATTGCTGCGAGCATCCAAGCGCCGGCTTCCGCTATGGGTGCAAGGCTACGCCCAAAGCGAGGTTGGCCTTGCCACGCTCAGTGTCCGCTGGCGGCACCGTAAACTCGAGCCGGCTCGCGATGCGCGCGACGTCGGGTGGGCGGTCCCTGGACTGACTAGGGTTCGGATCACCGATTCTGTTTCAGGAAAGCGGCTTCGACCGGGATCGGTAGGCCAGATCGAGGTAGGCTCAGTAGGGCAAATCGCCGGATATCTTGGCGAGGAGAAGCGCACAGCATCGGGCTGGAACGGAGCCTGGTGGCGCATGGGGGACGTCGGACAAATGACGCGCTGGCGAACCCTTCGTCTTCATGGGAGACTCGTTGACGCCATCCCGGGCTTGCCCGATGCGCTCGCCATAGAGGACCAATTGCTTGTTCGCCTACCTGAACTGACGGAGCTGGTTATCCTGCCGGGAATGGACGGCGGGCTGCCGATTCCGGTGGTTTGCACGGCCGGAGATCAGCCGCTCGACCCAGTCCGCTGGGACAAGGCCATGCTCGACCTGCCTATGCTCGCACAGCCAATCCATCGCTCTTGGGCCGACCTGCCCACGACCGCGACATGGAAAGTCAAGCGCTCCGAACTTATGCTTCAACTTCAGGACCAGCACGGGTGGTCTATGAGGTTGACTGAAGGAGGATCACGGACCTAGGCCGCGTTGACAAAAGACTTCAACCAAAGGCGTGAAGCGGCGAGGTTGAGGAAGCTCTCGAACGACAGGACTGTCTTGTCGTAGCGCGTGGCAATGCGCCTTTGCTGCTTGAGTTTTCCGAACATGCGCTCGACGCGGTTGCGATCCTTGTATCGCCGGTAGTCGGGATGTTCGGGCACTTTGCGGTTCGAGCGTGGCGGGATGATTGGCAGGATGCCGCGCATGAGCAGGTTTTCGCGGAACCTGTCGCCATCATATCCCTTGTCGGCCAGCAGCGCTTTGGGCTTGGGCAAAGGTAGGGTCATCAGGTTGTCAGCGGCCGTATAATCCGATGCCTCGCCGCCGGTCAGGATGAAGCCGATAGGCAGTCCCTGATTGTCGCAGCGGGCGTGGACTTTGCTCGTAAAGCCGCCGCGTGATCGACCAAAAGCCTGCGCACAAGCCCCCCTTTTCCGCCCGCTGCCGAGACATGGCCGCGAACCGTGGTGCTGTCGATCATGTGCTGCCAGTCGTCGGTAAGTCCCAGATCCACCAGCGTTTGCAGCAGTGCATCCCACACGCCTTGCCCGGCCCATCGCCTGAACCGGACATAAACCGAGTTCCACTTGCCGTAGCGTTCATGCATGTCACGCCAGGGGCAGCCGACCCGCAAGACATGCAGCATACCGTTGAGGAACCGTCGATTGTCGCCCGCTGGCCGCGCCCAACGCCCACGCTCAGACGGCAACAGCGGCCCGATCAGTTCCCATTCCGCATCCGACAAGTCCCCTCGATCCATGACTGCTCCCCAAAGAGCAGCCTTGAATCAGAACTCACCCCGTTTGGGAATCCCTTTTGTCAACGCGGCCTAGCCCAATGACCAACTCGGGCTCGGTATCCGGGGCAAAGTCTGGCGGACGATAATGGCTTCTTTGTCGCCGCTTTCCCGGGCAACCTAACCTTGCGGAATGCGCAGCGGGCCGCCCCGCGACCGGCAGCGGCAAGACTACCTATGGCGCCGTCACATCGGGCCTCAACATCAAATCGCTCGTGCTCAAGGCTGCTGGTTCGGCGATGGTCGCGCAGTAGTTAACGGAAGGGCCTGGCGGCCTCGCGGACCGCCAGCACTGCTGCAGCGGCTGCGGCGACATCGGCTTCGACATGTTCGAGCCCTAACTCGAGTTGCGGTCACCACCATGTTCGACCCGACCAGCATCTTGCATCAGCGGCTGATCAGCGACCCGCAAACCCCGTAGCGACGGCCGACCTCGGCCACCGTCGCGCCGGGTATCATCGCCTCCGATGCGATCCGCGCCTTGTCCTCGCTGAACCGGCGCCGCGGCACGCCCCGCGCCGCGTCCACGACATCGATAATGCGCGTAGCCATAGTGCCGCACCTAGTGCCTGCCACAATGCCGACCTGTGGCTTGCACCTCACGCCAACCGCAAGGCGGGGGTTACAGGACGATTACATGCAGAGTGGCGCTTTCTCGTCAGAAGACATCCCGCCTCACTTGCTATATTGGTGGCGTCCGAACCAAAGGGTTGCTCCTCCGCCCAGGACGAGAAGCGGAAAAACGCTAAGGTTGATGCCCTCCAGCCCAAGACCGAGTGCATGCTGCCCGCAGCGAAGGTTGCCGCGGCCGCGGCAAGCACCAGAAAGTCGTTAGCGGCCTGGGTCCGCCCACGCTCTTCCGGCTGGTAAGCCTGCGTGAGGAGCGCTGTTCGGCGTCACCTCAAGCTTTGTACGCTGAACAACGATTTTCCGGACATAATGTGAACATTGGTGTCAGGCAGCGGCGCGAAGGTACTGGTAGAGGGTTTCGCGGCTGATGCCCATGTCGCGCGCGATGGTCGCCTTGCGTTCACCGGCGGCAACGCGGCGGTGCAGATCGGCAATCATCTCATCCGAGAGCGACCGTTTCCGCCCCCGATAGGCGCCGCGCTGCCGAGCGATCGCAATGCCTTCGCGTTGCCGTTCGCGGATCAGGGCGCGCTCGAACTCAGCAAACGCACCCATGACCGAGAGCATCAGATTGGCCATCGGGGAGTCCTCCCCCGAGAAGGACAGGCTTTCCTTCTCAAACTCGATCCGGATACCTCGCTTGGTGAGGCCCTGGACCAGCTTGCGCAGGTCATCCAGATTGCGGGCCAACCGATCCATGCTGTGGACGACGACGGTATCGCCTTCGCGGGCGAAAGTGAGCAGAGCCTCAAGCTGGGGGCGGTTGACGTCCTTGCCCGATGCCTTGTCGGTGAAGGTCCGATCGAGCGACTGACCTTCCAATTGGCGATCCACATTCTGATCGAACGTGCTGACCCGGACATAGCCGATCCGTTGCCCCTTCACTGCGCACTCTCTCCATCAAAATGTCAGGTTGAAATCTATGATACGCAACGACATTCGTCAACAAATTCCGTTTAGTACCCTAATCTGACAGAAACCGCGGTAGCGCCCTGACGTCCGGTTAGGCTATACTCCAAGCTGACATCACAAAATCAAATCCCTCAAAGATGGCGTCAATTGCCTTGATGGGGTAAAAACTGGAGTGCTTCCAGGATGGGACATTCGGCAACGTCATCTCCAGTGCATCTGGCTAACGTGGTCGCCAGCGTCACCTCTATCTTCTGCAAATCTGCAATGCGGCGGCGGACATCTTCAAGGTGGAGTTCGGTTCTCGCCATAACCTCCGCGCAGGTTTGTGCACCGGTATCGGTGAGCGACAACAATGACCGTATCTCATCCATTGCATAGCCAAGGTCGCGCGCGCGCAGGATGAACTGCAACCTTTGCACCAGTTCCGGCGAATAGACGCGGTAGCCGTTGGAACTGCGAGGCGGCCCCGGCAGCAATCCCACCTTCTCGTAATAGCGGATGGTTTCGAGATTGCAGCCTGTTTTCCGGGCAAGCTGGGCACGCAAGATGCCGACCTGTTGCTCCATGAAAATACCTCTTGAGTCTGTAGTGGCTACAGAGCCTACACTGCGAATCACTCAGTTGGAACAAGGGATTCAAGCCATGGTCTCAACGCCGGAAGCGGGACAGCCAGCCCTCACCGAAAACCACGAGCCGAAGCAGGCAAACTGGGTTGCGGCGGGCGCATTGATCGGCGCGGGGCTCGCCTCGGCTTGCTGCGTCGTCCCGCTACTGTTGGTTATGCTCGGAATTTCCGGCGCGTGGATCGCCAACCTGACGGCGCTCGAACCTTACAAGCCCTATGTCGCAGGCGTAACGCTCGCGCTGCTCGGCTACGGCTTCTGGCATGTCTATTTCAAGCCGAAACCGCCCTGTGAAGACGGTTCCTACTGCGCTCGTCCACAATCGGCTTGGACCACCAAGGCGGTGCTGTGGCTGGGCCTTGCCGTCGCCATCCTGGCGCTCACCATCGGCTGGTGGGCACCCTGGTTCTATTGAAAGGAAATACCCATGAAAAAGACAGTATGTATCGCTATGGCCGTGCTGGCTATGGCTGGCGGCGGGGTCGCCTATGCAGTTAGTGGCACGGCGCAAGATCGCCCCGCGGCTACCGCAACCGCTCAGAAGCAAACCACCTTTGCCATAGAGAACATGACCTGCGCCACCTGCCCGATCACCGTGAAGAAGGCGATGGAAGGCGTCGCCGGGGTAACGGCGGTCACGGTCGATTTCGCAGCCAAGACCGCGCGCGCAACCTATAACCCGCGCCGCACCAATGCTGCTGCGATTGCCGCTGCATCAACCAACGCGGGTTATCCGGCGCGCGCTATTCAAAACTGAGCGGGGCGCCGCCAGCGCCTCAAGAAAGCGATAAGCAATGAACGACTGTTGCAACCGCCCCGGGCAGGAAGGATTTGACGTGGCCGTCATCGGCGCGGGTTCTGCCGGGTTCTCCGCCGCGATCGCCGCTGCCGATCTGGGCGCGAAAGTGGCGCTCGTCGGTCACGGCACGATTGGCGGCACCTGTGTCAATGTTGGCTGCGTTCCTTCCAAGACGCTGATCCGCGCCGCCGAAGCGGTGCATGGTGGGCTTGCCGCCGCGCGCTTTCCCGGCCTTGGGGGCGCTGTCCAGATGGATGACTGGTCCGTATTGGCGGCGTCGAAGGACGATCTTGTCACGACGCTGCGCCAAAAAAAATATGTCGATCTGCTGCCCGCCTATGACGGTGTGAGCTATATCGAGGGCAAGGCACGCTTTGCCGATGGTGCGCTGATTGTCGGCGATGCGCCCATGAAGGTCGGCAAGGTCATATTGGCGATGGGTGCGCACGCCGCCGTGCCGCCGATTCCGGGGATGGACAGCGTGCCCTACCTAACCAGCACATCGGCGCTGGCGCTGGATCGCTTGCCCAAATCGCTGCTGGTGATCGGTGGCGGGGTGATCGGGGTAGAACTGGGACAGATGTTTTCGCGTCTGGGCGTTGATGTCACCATCTGCTGCCGAAGCCGCCTGCTCCCCGAAATGGACCCGGAAGTGAGTGCCGCGCTGAAAAACTATTTGGAAGCCGAGGGCGTGCGGGTTTGCGCAGGTGTCGGCTATCAGCGTATCGCCCAAACACAGAGCGGGGTCGAATTGACCTGCGAGGGGCATTGTGACACCGTCGCGGCGGAACAGGTGCTCATCGCCACCGGACGCCGACCCAATAGCGACGGGCTTGGGCTGGAGGAGCGCGGCATAGTGCTTGCCCGTAATGGTGGAATCGTCGTCGATGACCACCTCGAAACGTCGGTTCCAGGCATTTACGCGGCGGGCGATGTAACGGGACGGGACCAGTTCGTCTACATGGCCGCCTATGGCGCAAAACTGGCCGCGCGCAACGCGGTGACGGGCAACCAATACCGCTACGACAATTCCTCCATGCCATCCGTCGTCTTCACCGACCCGCAAGTCGCCAGCGCCGGCCTCACTGAAACGACAGCACGGGCGCAAGGCCTGGACATCAAGGTTTCGCTGCTCCCGCTCGATGCTGTGCCAAGGGCACTGGCAGCACGCGATACGCGGGGTCTCATCAAACTGATTGCCGACAAGGCGAACGACCGTTTGCTGGGCGGCCAGATCATGGCACCCGAAGGCGCGGATTCGATCCAGACACTGGTGCTGGCGATCAAACACGGCATGACCACCCTGGAATTGGGTGCAACGATATTTCCTTACCTGACCACTGTGGAAGGCCTCAAACTGGCGGCCCAAACGTTTGATAAGGATGTCGCCAAACTGTCTTGCTGCGCCGGGTGATTGCTCGGGGATCAACCGGCAACGAATGGCCTCCCTCCAGTGCAAGCCGCTTTGGTGTCAATTTTGTTATTCGCCTCAGCGGGAGAGCAAAATGGCACGACGCCGACTTCTGACCGGAGACGAGCGCCGGCGCCTGTTCGATCCTCCTGTCCAAGAAACCGCGATCATTGGGCATTATACCCTTTCTGCGGAAGATGTTGAATTGGTTGGGCGCCGCTATGGTCCAGCAAATCGCCTCGGTCTGGCTGCACAAATCGCTTTGATGCGACATCCCGGCTTTGGTCTGCAACCCGAGATCGGGCTTCCCGACGTCATTCTTCAGTACCTCGCGGCACAGTTATTCGTCGATCCTTCCTCCTTCTCTGCATATGGTCAGCGCGCGCAAACCCGTACCGATCATGCCGATCTCGTGGCGCGTTATCTTGGCATACGCCCGTTTCGACGCGGCGACCTGGCACTTGCCCTGAATCTTGCCGCGCAAGCCGCCGAGTATACAGACAGAGGTGAACCGATTGTTCGCGCCCTCATGGTTGGCCTGAAGGGTGAGCGGTTCATTCTTCCGTCAGGCGACACACTGGAACGCGCCGGTCTTGCTGGCCGGGCACGCGCACGCAAAGCTGCCGCAGCCGCAATCGTCGAAGGCCTCAGCTCTGCTGAACTGACACGGCTAGACGAACTCGTAATCAACAACCCGGATTTCGGCATGACACCGCTGGCGTGGTTGCGTAATTTCGAAGAAGCCCCGACTGCGGCCAATATCAATGGCTTGCTTGAGCGCCTGCGCTATGTTCGCGGCATAGGTATCCACCCGGTAGTTGGGGGCGCCATTCCGGAATTCCGCTTTGCCCAATTTGTCCGCGAGGGCGGCGTGGCACCGGCATTCCTGCTTTCGGATTACAGCGTCAATCGCAGGCGGGCGACGTTGACGGCCGCAGTGATCGACCTTGAGGCCAGACTTGCCGATGGCGCGATCCAAATGTTTGACCGACTTATCGGCGGCATGTTCACGCGCGCGCGGCGTGGGCGCGAGCGTCGCTACCAAGATAGTATTCAGTCGGTGGGGCAACTCATGCGGCTGTTTGGCGCCACGATTACAGCACTTGATGAGGCTGTCCAGAATGGCGGCGATCCGCTCGAATTGATTGACGAAGCGGTGGGCTGGCACCGGCTTGTTGCGGCAAAGGCCCAAGTAGATGCCCTTGCTGATCTTGCCGGCGAGGACGCACTGGTAACGGCAACCGAGCGTTACGCCACGCTACGGCGTTTCAGCCCGGCATTTCTGGACGCCTTCACCTTCAAGGCGTCTGGAACAGGGACGGCACTGATCAAAGCCATCGATGTCATTCGCGATGCGAACACACGAAAGTCGCGCGACCTTCCCGATGGCGTTCCACTGCCATTCCCCAATCGGCAGTGGAAGCGTCTCATCACCGAAAGCGGCCGTATCGACCGCCGACGTTATGAAATTGCGATCATGGCAACCTTGCGTGATCGTTTGCGCGCCGGTGATGTATGGATCGAGGGAACCCGCAACTATCAGCGCTTCGATGCCTATTTGCTGGGTCGGCGCGACGCCGCCAAAGTGGCGGATGTGCTTCCGTTCGATTCAAATGCTGCATCCTACCTCGCTGACCGGGCACGAAATCTTGACTGGCGGCTGCGCCGATTTGCCAAGCAGTTGAAAACAAACAAGCTTGAGGGAGTGTCGCTCGAACGAGACCGGCTCAAGCTTCAGCAAATGCCGCCTGTCACCCCACCGGAAGCTGAAGCCCTCGATCGCAAGCTCGATACCCTGCTTCCCCGCGTGCGCATCACCGAGCTGCTGCTTGAAGTCGCCGAACGCACTGGTTTTTTGAACGCATTCCGTGACCTGCGCTCAGGCAAGGAGCACGACAACCCCAGCACGGTACTCGCCGCAATTCTGGCTGATGGCACCAACCTCGGGCTGGAGCGGATGGCCAATGCCAGCGAAGGCGTCAGCTATGCCCAACTCGCATGGACCCACAACTGGTATCTTTCACCCGAGAACTATCAGGCCGCGCTGGCCATGATCATCTCAGCCCATCACGAATTACCCTTCGCGCGGCATTGGGGCGCTGGCACCAGTTCGTCGTCCGATGGCCAGTTCTTCCGGTCGGGGCGGAGCCGTTCAGGGGCGGCGGACGTCAATGCCAAATATGGCGCCGAACCTGGCGTGAAAATCTATTCTCACCTTTCCGATCACTTCGCATCATTCGGATCACGGATCATGTCCGCGACGGCAGGTGAAGCGCCTTACGTGCTCGACGGGCTTGTCCTGGGCGCCGGCAACCTTCCGTTGCATGAGCACTATACCGATACCGGCGGCGCCACCGTTATGTGGACAGCTTGGCGACGCGGCAGGTTGCCTGTGCTACCATCGCGCAGCTGCCATTTCCGTGAAGGAG
>OFSF01000384.1_pt1 | contig 17193 bp, 12 predicted proteins | sample 1543271 | NCBI WGS metagenome assembly OFSF01 (sample SAMN07774227, study PRJEB24372) | wastewater metagenome | isolation source: Exp Tend VB 100WW | collected 2016-02
CATGTACGGCACCTGTGCAGACTGTATGGCCACCTCGGTAAAATCGCGGCCCGGTTCTATTCGAACGGCCCATATGCCGGTGGCTCTTGACGGGTACGTTGTCGACGTTTCGTCTTTTCAGCAGCGGAATGCATCCAACAGCGCGAGCGGAGTTCACTGCAAGGTGAGACTTCCCCCGAAGCGAGGCCGCACCAGTGCCGGCCGGCTGAACCCCGCGGTACGCTCGATCGCCGCCCTCGCCTCCCGGCCTTGGGCCAGCACTTCATGGATCCAGCGCATCGTGCGCACCTCCGCCGACTCACCCAATACCCCAGGATCCAGTGCATCGATCAGTTCTCGCACCCCAGCGTGCAGCCCGACTTCGGGTCGGAAGCCCAGCAACTCCTGCGCCTTGCGGTAGCTGGGCCGGTGGTGGTGGAGATCCGGGGTTCCGCCTTCCGGCAGGATCAATACCGCACCGCCCAGAGCACCACGCACCACTTCGGCCACTTCAGCGGCGCTGACCGCTTGGTGACTGATGTTGAAGATCTGCCGACGCACCACGCTGGCCGGAGCGTGCAGCGCAGCCAGGATGCCGGACACGGCGTCGCTCAGGTGCAGGTGACCGCGACACTGCACACCGTGGTGGTCCAGCGTGATCCGGCCCAGCCGCACCGCACTGAGCACCTGGGCATGGACCATCAGATCCAGGCGCATGCGTGAACCGTTCCCATGGACCAGACCCATCCGCAGGACTGTGGGGGCGAATCCCTCGCGCGCCAGCGGCAGCACGGCCGCCTCGGCCATCAGACAGTGCTGGGCCTGGTGGGTGAGGGGACGCACTGGCGAGGTTTCGGTCGATTCCGCGTCGGATGTGTGGCCATAGACACTGCAGCTGCTGACGAGCAGGTAGCGAGGCACGCCACAACTGCGCGCGAGTTGCGCCAGACGCACCTGCGCGCGGTGATTGACGGCGTCTGCCCCATCTGGATCTGACTCCGCGGCCAGTTCACTGGACAGTCCCGCCAGATCGACGACGGCCTGCATCCCGGTGAGATGCCCACGGTGCAATGCACGGGTGTCCAGCGGGCGAATGTGCAGCCGGTTGTGCTGGCGCAGGTCCGCCAGACCCTGGTCCCCGAAACTCATGTTGTCCACTGCCGTGACGCGGTGTCCGCGCGTCAGCAATGCCCGTACCAACGCCGACCCGATATAGCCAGCGGCACCAGTGACCAGAATATGCTGAGGTCGGTCCATGTCTTGAGGGAAGCAGCGTGGCGGGGCGGAGCATCAGACATCAGCCAGCTTCAGCTGGTGGTCAGGTTGCGACGAACAACTTGAGCACTGTGCCGCGTGGACCACGCCTTGCAGCCCCCCCGAACACGGGTTGTTTCCATTTCCCGGGCCAAGGCGAGAACTATTTCAGCTGACCACGGACTTGCGCGACAGGGTGTTGCGAATCACCTCGATCACATGGTGCACATCGCTGTCCTGCACGCCCTGGTGGATCGGCAGACAGAGACCTTCGCCGTACAGCGTGTCGCAGATCGGCAGGTCCACAGGATCGATCAGACCCTTGAGGCAGGGCTGGCGGTGCAGCGGGTAGAACATGGAGCGGGTCTGCACGCCGGCCAGTTCCAGCGCATCGCGCAACTCGGGCATGCGCGGACACAGGATCGGAAAACGAAACGGGATGAACTCCGAGTTCGGGTCCACCTTCATGAACCGGAGTTGCTCCAGGCCGGTCAGCCCTTCCTGGAACAGGGCATAGCGGCGCAGGCGGTCGGCCTTCACCTGCGGGAGTCGGGCCATCTGCGCCTGCCCGACGGCGCACTGCAGGTCGGTGACGCGGAAGTTCATGCCCAGCGTTTCGTGCACGAACGAACCGCTGGACTCACGCCCCTGGTTGCGCAACAGGCTGATGCGCCGCGCCAGCATCTGCTCGCGCGACAGCACGGCAGCGCCCTCCCCCATCGTGATGGTCTTGTCGGCAAAGAAGGAGATGACCCCGACATCACCGAAGGTGCCCGCGTGCTGGCCGCGGTAACGCACACCGCAGGCCTGCGCCGCGTCCTCGATGACCACCAGCCCGTGGCGGCGGCCAACGGCGGCGATCTCTGCTGCGTAGGCGGCCTGGCCGTAGATGTGTACCGGCATCAGTGCCGACGTGCGGGGCGTGATGGCGCGCTCGAACGCTTCGGGCCGCGCGGTGAAGGTGTTCGGGTCCACATCGATCAGGACGGGCTTGAGTCCCGCGAACACCGCTGCACTCGCGGACGCCATGAAGGTGAACCCCGGGATGATGATCTCGCTGCCGCGGGGCAAGTCCAGCGCCAGCAGGGCCAGAAACAGGCCGAGCGTGCCGTTGGGGGCCAGCGCGATGTGGTTGGATCCGGTCAGCTGGCTCAGGCTCTGCCGAAATGCGGACGCAGCGGGCCCTTCCGTCAGCCAGTTCCGTTCGATGCAGGCATTGAGCGCCTCGAGTTCCGACCGTCCGAGCCATGGCTCGACCTGCTGAATTCGCTGAAACTGCATGTTTTTAAACCCCTTTTGTCGCCGTTTGTCGTCAAGAGGAAGCTTAATCGCAGTTAATCGCAGCGAGGGTCAGCCCCACGCCCGTGTACCCGCGCGCGCCGTGCAAACTGCCTCAAGGCACCCACCACAAACAGGGTGTTGTGGACGAGGTAGCGCCTCCAGAGCCGCCGAGGCTCCTGCGTCAGGCGAAACAGCCACTCGAGACCATGGTCGCGCATCCAGGCGGGTGCGCGGGCGACGGTGCCGGCGTGGAAGTCGATGCCGGCCCCGATGCCCAGCATCACGGCCTGGACACGACCGCGGTGCTCGAACATCCAGCGGTCTTCCTTGGGACAGCCGAGCCCCGTCATCACCAGATGTGCACCCGAGGCGTGGATCCGGGCGATGTCGGCCGCATCTTCCTCCGGCGTCAGGGCACGGAACGGCGGCGAGTGCAGCCCCACGATGCGCAGTGCCGGATAGGCCACGCTCAATGCGGCCTGCAAGGCGGCCAGCGTGCGATCGGTCGTGCCGTAGACATAGACCCCCAGACCGCGTGACTCGGCCTCGACGAGCAGCCTTGTCATCAGGTCCGGGCCGTTGATGCGCTCCTGCTGCGGGTGGCCGAGTCGGCGCAGCATGGCGGCCACCGGCCACCCGTCTGGCGTGACCATGTCGGCATGGGCGATGTGGCGGCCATGCGGCACATCGCGTGTGGCGCGCACGATCGAATGGGCATCGCAGATGGACACATAGCGAGACTCGCGCCGCGCCGCCCAGTCGCAGATGCGCCCGACCGCAGTGGCCCAGTCCAGCACGTCCACCTGCACACCGAGCACCTCCTCGCGCTGACGCGGCACGAGGCGCGCCTCCGCGCTGTCGGGCGGTTCCGGCATGACCATGCGTCAGCGTCCCAACAACTGCTTGACGACCTGCACCAGGAACTGGGTGTTGGTGACCAGGTAGCGGGGTCCGAGTCGGCGCGGCTCGGACCAGAAGCGGTGCAGCCACTCCAGTCCATGGCGCTGCATCCACAGCGGTGCGCGCTGCAAGGTACCCGCGTGGTAGTCGAAGGCGGCCCCGACCCCCACCATCACGGCCTGCACCTGCCCACGGTGCGCGGCCATCCAGCGCTCCTGTTTCGGACAGCCCAGGCTGACCCAGACCGTCCCGGCACCGGATGCGTTGATCCGCTGCACCACATCGGCATCCTCTTCCGGCGTCAAGGCACGGAACGGGGGCGAGTAGCTGCCGGCGATCTGCAGGGCCGGGAAGGCGTGGAGCAGCCGCTGCTGGAGCGTATTCAGCGTTTCCGGCGTGCTTCCGTACAGAAAGATGCGCTCTCCACGCTGCTCGGCCAAGGCGCAATAGCGCAGCATCAGATCGGGACCGTTGATGCGCGTCTGGTCGCGGTACCCCAGCCGACGCATCATCCAGGCCACCGGCGCCCCATCCGGCGTGGCCATGTCGGCCTGTTCGATGACGTCGTGGAAATCCGGATCTCGCTGGGCCGTGACGACGGAATGCACATTGCAGATGCAGACATAGCGGCTCTCTCGCCGCTGCGCCCAGCGCGTGATCACCGCACAGGTCTCATCCCAGGAAATGGCGTCGATGGGGGCCCCGACCACGCTGACCAGCCTGCGCGTCGCAGCCGACGTCGGCAGATTCGCAGAGGGTATTGCGCTGGAAAAGTCTGGCCGATGGAGCATGGTCTTGGGGAAGTGAGGGCCTGAATGGTAAGCGCGGCCGTCGGCCGAAACTCCGGGAACCTGAGCGCCAAGGCGTCCGGCGCACGATATGTACGCGCACGATTTCACGCATGCCGAACCCAGCGCATCAAACTGAAAAGGCCGGGTTTCACTTTCTTTTGCTGCGATCGACAACCCATTGGACAAGCTGCGGGCCTGCCTTCGGTTCGCACCGGCCCTCCAACGGACAACCCGACCATGCATGAAGCTCGAACACTGCGCAGGCCGATGACGATCGCAGCCACCGCCATCCTCCTGGTGTCCTGTGGTGGCGGAGACGATACTGACACACCCGGTGCCACCGAGTCGACACGGCTGGAGCTGGAGATGCCGGACACCGCCGAGCGACAGACCCTGGACGCCCTGCAGCCCGGATCTGCTGCCGGGAGCGCACATTTCATCGTCACGCTCAACGCGGCGGTCGTGGCCGAACACACGCAGGCCCGCGCCCGCGCACTCGGCGCCGACTCACCGCGCGCGCAGGCGGAACGCGGCGTGCAGGCGCTCACGGCCCGCCTGATGGGCCCGTCGACCTCTGCCCGCGCCCACCGCGTCTTCGCCCATGCCTTGCCAGGATTTGCCGCCACGGTGCCGGCGCAGGACGCATCCGACTTCCTGCAGCGGCTCCAGAACGATCCCGCCGTCGTCCACATCGAACCTGACCGCATCGCCACTTCCCACGCCACGCCGGTGATGCGCACCCGGACGCTGAACCTGCAGACCTGGGGACTCGACCGCATCGACCAGCTCAAGCTGCCGCTGAACGACACCTTCCGCAACAACCTGGATGGCAGCGGCGTGCACGTCTACATCGTCGACACCGGCATCGATCCGCACGACGACTTCGGCACCCGCCTGGCGCGACAGGGCTACAGCGTCTTCCAGGATGGTCGCGGTACCCGGGACTGCAACGGACACGGCACCCACGTCGCGGGCACGGCCGGAGGCGCCACGTCCGGTGTGGCCCCGGGTGTCACGCTGGTGCCCGTGCGGGTGCTGAACTGCAGCGGCAGTGGCAGCCTCAGCGGCGTCATCCAGGGCCTGGACTGGATCCTGGCCAACGGCAAGCGGCCAGCGGTGGTCAACATGAGTCTGGGAAGCGGGGCATCCCCCGCAGTCGATGAAGCGGTGGCCCGCCTGGCCAACGCGGGCTTCACGATGGTGGTCTCCGCGGGCAACAGCAATGCCGATGCCTGCAGCGCATCGCCAGCGCGGGCGCCCAGCGCGCTGACCGTGGCCGCCACCACGCCCAACGACGGACGCGCGAGCTACTCGAACTTCGGCCGGTGCGTGGACCTCTTCGCCCCCGGGAGCGCGATCCGATCCGCTTCGCACACCGACCCGCACGGCTGGTCGTTCAAGAGCGGCACCTCGATGTCCGCACCGCATGTGGCGGGTGCGGCGGCCTTGCTGCTGGAGCAGCGCCCGAAACTCACCGCCGCGCAGGTGGGCAGCCAGATGCTCTACCAGGCCAGCACCGCCGTGGTCACCGACCCGCGAGGCTCGCCCAACAAGCTGCTGTTCGCGGGAACAGGCCGTCAGCTCAACTTCCCGACCCCCTGGGACGTGCACATCGCCCAGCTCAGTCCGCTCGGCAAGACCGTGACCCGCAGCAGCTGGAGCGCCGGGGTCACCATCACCGTGCACAACGAAGACGGACGGCCGCAGAAGGACGTGAAGGTGACCGGTCAGTTCTCGAACCGGAGCAACCTGGTGGCCTGCACGACTGGCGCCACTGGCACCTGCGTGCTGCGCAGCGTCAACCTGCCGCTCAGCACGACCGGGCTGACCTTCGCCGTGACCCAGCTCAGTGGCGCTGCCATGACCTACCAGTCCGGCGACAACCTGCACAGCAGCACGGCCATCGCACGCCCCTAGCCGTCGCCGGGCACCCCGTCAGGACTGCGGCAGCAGCAGGGCGCGACGCGCCATGACTGCGGCCAGCACCAGCTCGCTCAGCCCGGCCCCGGCAGCGGGACCGTCGAGGTGGGCATACAGCTGGCACCGCATGCGCGGCTCCCAGAACTTGCGGATGTGGTTGGCGACCCCGTCGATCGCTTCCTCGCGGTCCGGAAAGACGGCAAAGAACTCGCCGATCCGGTTCGCCAGGCGCACGACGGTCGGCTCGGCACCCTGGTCATGGTCGCTCATCGCGTGGCCTCCGGCTGCACGGCGTGGGCCTGGGCGAGCAGAGCGGCCTGCGCCTGGCTGAACTCGGCAAAGTCGCGCTGCCACTCGCTCATCGGACGCAGCTGCGTGACCTTGCTGACCTGCACCGCCGTCACCTTGTACTCGGGGCAGTTGGTCGCCCAGTCGCTCGAATCCGTGGTGATGACGTTCGCGCCGGACTCGGGGAAATGAAACGTCGTGTAGACCACGCCCGGCTGCACCCGTTCGGTGACATCCGCCCGCAGCACGGTCTCCCCGGCCCGGCTGGCAATCCCCACCCAGTCCCCATCCTTCACACCACGCTCCTCGGCATCGTGCGGGTGGATCTCCAGCCGGTCCTCCTCATGCCAGCGGCTGTTCTCGGTGCGCCGTGTCTGCGCGCCGACGTTGTACTGGCTGAGCACCCGGCCGGTGGTGAGGATCAGCGGGAAGCGGCGTGTCACCTTCTCGTCCGTCGCCACGTACTGCGTCGGCAGGAAACGGCCCTTGCCGCGCACGAACCGGTCGACGTGCATGATCGCCGTGCCCGCTTCGTCGGTCGTCTCGTTGCAGGGCCATTGCACGCTGCCGAGCCGCTCGATCTTCTCGAAGCTCACGCCCGCGAAGCTCGGCGTCAGCGCGGCGATCTCGTCCATGATCTGCGACGGGTGGGTGTAGTGCATCGGGTAGCCGAGCGCGTTGGCGAACGCCTGCGTCACCTCCCAGTCCGCCTTGCCCGACAGCGGCGGCATCACCTGGCGCACGCGGCTGATGCGGCGCTCGGCGTTGGTGAAGGTGCCGTCCTTTTCGAGGAACGATGCGCCGGGCAGGAAGACGTGGGCGTACTTGGCCGTCTCGTTCAGGAAGATGTCCTGCACCACCACGCATTCCATCGCCGACAACGCCGCCGCGACGTGCTGCGTGTTCGGGTCGGACTGCGCGGGGTCTTCGCCCTGGACGTAGAGCGCCTTGAAGCTGCCTTCCAGCGCCGCGTCCAGCATGTTCGGGATGCGCAGCCCCGGCTCCGGGTTCAGCGTCACGCCCCAGGCAGCGTCGAACTGGGCGCGCACCGTGGTGTCGCTGATGTGGCGGTAGCCGGGCAGCTCGTGCGGGAAGCTGCCCATGTCGCACGAGCCCTGCACGTTGTTCTGGCCGCGCAGCGGGTTCACGCCGACCCCTTCCCGGCCGACCATGCCGCAGGCCATCGCGAGGTTGGCGATGCCGATCACCATCGTCGAGCCCTGCGCGTGTTCGGTGACGCCGAGGCCGTAGAAGATCGCGCTGTTGCCACCCCGTCCGCCGCCCGCGTAGAGCCGCGCCGCGCCGCGCACGACCTCGGCCGGCACGCCGCTGACCTGCTCGAACGCTTCGGGTGAGTTCTCGGGCTTCGACACGAAATCGCGCCACTGCTGGAAGCTCTTCGGGTCGCAGCGCTCGGCGACGTAAGCCTCGTTCACCAGTCCTTCGGTGACAACGACATGCGCCAGCGCGGTGATCACGGCGACGTTGGTGCCGGGCTTGAGCTGCAGGTGGAAATCAGCCTTGACGTGCGGCGCGTCCACGAGGTCGATGCGGCGCGGATCGACGACGATCAGCCGTGCGCCCTGCCGCAGCCGCTTCTTCAGCCTTGACGCGAACACCGGATGACCCTCGCTCGGGTTGGCGCCGATGACCATGACCACGTCGGTGTGCTCGACCGACTTGAAGGTCTGCGTGCCGGCGGAGGTGCCGTAGGTCTGGCCGAGGCCGTAGCCGGTCGGGCTGTGGCAGACGCGGGCGCAGGTGTCGACGTTGTTGGTGCCGAACGCGGCGCGGATCAGCTTCTGCACGAGGTAGGTTTCCTCGTTGGTGCAGCGGCTCGACGTGATGCCGCCGACCGAATCGCGGCCGTAGGTGCCCTGGATGCGGCGGAACTCGCCGGCCGCATGCGCCAGCGCCTCGTCCCAGCTCACCTCGCGCCACGGGTCGGTGATCTTGTCGCGCACCATCGGCTTGGTCAGGCGGTCCTTGTGCGTCGCGTAGCCCCAGGCGAAGCGGCCCTTGATGCAGCTGTGCCCTTCGTTGGCCTTGCCGTCCTTCCACGGCACCATGCGCACGACCTGGGAGCCCTTCATCTCCGCCTTGAAGCTGCAGCCCACGCCGCAGTAAGCGCAGGTGGTGATGACGCTGTGCTCGGGCTGGCCGAGTTCGATCACCGTCTTCTCGGTCAGCGTAGCGGTCGGGCAGGCTTGGACACAGGCGCCGCAGGACACGCACTCGCTCTGCATGAACGGCTCGTCCATCCCTGGCGACACGCGCGACTCGAAGCCGCGGCCCGAGATCGTCAGCGCGAACGTTCCTTGCACCTCCTCGCAGGCGCGCACGCAGCGGTTGCAGACGATGCACTTGCTCGGGTCGTAGGTGAAGTACGGGTTCGATTCGTCCTTGGCGTGGGCGAGGTGCAGGTGGTGGCGCCCGGTGATGCCCGCCACCGCCGTTTCGCCGACCCCATAGCGCACGTTGCGCAGACCGACGACACCCGCCATGTCCTGCAGCTCGCAGTCGCCGTTGGCCGCGCAGGTCAGGCAGTCGAGCGGGTGGTCACTGATGTACAGCTCCATCACACCCTTGCGCAGCTTCTGCAGCGTCGGGCTTTGCGTGCGGACGTTCATGCCGGCTTCGGCGGGCGTGGTGCAGGACGCCGGGGTGCCGCGGCGGCCGTCGATCTCGACGAGGCACAGCCGGCACGAGCCGAACGGCTCCAGCGAGTCGGTCGCGCAGAGCTTGGGCACCTGGATGCCCGCGTCCACGGCGGCGCGCATCAGCGACGTGCCCTTCGGCACCGTGACCTCGAAGCCATCGATGGTCAGCGTGACCGGCTCGGCCTCAGCGCCCAGGCGGCTGACGGGCGTGCCGTAGTCGATTTCCTGGACCTTGATCGGGATGATCGGATGGTTCATGTCTCTCTCCTTCGCCTCACAGACCGAAGTCCGCGGGGTAGTGGTTCAGCGCCGACAGCACCGGGAACGGCGTCATGCCGCCCATCGCGCACAGGCTGCCGCCGACCATCGTGTCGCACAGGTCGCGCAGCAGGGTGACCTGCTGGTCGCGGACCACGGGTTTGTCGCGGTTCAGCGTGATGCGGTCGATCACCTCGACGCCGCGCGTGGAGCCGATGCGGCACGGCGTGCATTTCCCGCACGACTCCAGCGCGCAGAACTCCATCGCGTAGCGCGCGAGTCCCGCCATGTCCGCGGTGTCGTCATGCACCACCAGCCCGCCGTGGCCGACCACCGCGCCGATGGCGGCATAGGCTTCGTAGTCGAGCGGCACGTCCCACTGCGATTCGGGGACGTAGGTGCCGAGCGGCCCGCCGACCTGCACCGCCTTGATCGGCCGGCCCGACGCGGTGCCGCCGCCGAAGTCGAACAGCAGTTCGCGCAAGCTCAGCCCGAAAGCGCGTTCGACCAGCCCGCCCTGTTTCACGTTGCCCGCGATCTGGAACGGCAGCGTCCCGGTGGAGCGGCCGACGCCGTAGCCCCGGTAGAAGTCCGCCCCATGCGCCAGGATGGTCGGCACGGCGGCGAAGGTCAGCACGTTGTTGATGACGGTCGGCTGGCCGAACAGGCCTTCGAGCGCCGGCAGCGGCGGCTTGGCGCGCACGATGCCGCGCTTGCCCTCCAGGCTTTCCAGCATCGCCGTCTCCTCGCCGCAGACGTAGGAGCCGGCGCCCATGCGCACGTGCAGCCGGAACGCGCGGCCCGAGCCGGCCACGTAGTCGCCGAGCCAGCTGGCGGCCGTGGCGCGCACGACCGCCTCGGTCAGCGTGGCGACCGCGTGCGGGTACTCGGAGCGGACGTAGACATAGCCCTCCGTCGCGCCGACCGCCAGCGCGGCGATCGCCATGCCTTCGATCAGCAGGTACGGGTCGCCCTCCATCAGCATCCGGTCGGCGAAGGTGCCGGAGTCGCCCTCGTCGGCGTTGCAGACCACGTACTTCGTCGCGCCCGGTGCCACGGCGGCGTTGGCGACCGTCTTCCACTTGATGCCGGCCGGAAACGCCGCACCGCCCCGCCCGCGCAGCCCGCTGTGCGTGACCTCGTGCAGGATGGCGGCGCTGTCCATGCCGACCGCAGCCTGCAGACCGACCCAGCCGCCATGCGCAGCGTAGTCGTCCAGCGACAGCGGATCGGTGACGCCGACGCGGCGGAAGGTCAACCGCTCCTGCAGCGCGAGGTAGGGGATCTGGTCGGTGACGCCCTGGCGCAGCGGATGCTCGGACGTCGCGCCATTGGCGTCGGCGACCAGCACCGGCCACAGTGCTGGCACGGCCTCCGGCGCCACCGGTCCGTAAGCGACGCGGCCCGCGGGTGTCGCGACCTCGACCAGCGTCTCCAGCCACAACAGGCCGCGCGACCCGTTGCGAACGAGGTTCAACGCCACGCCGTGCGCCAGCGCCTCGGCGTGCAGCGCGTCGGCCACCGCGTCGGCGCCGACGGCCAGTGCCGCGCTGTCGCGGGGGACGTACAGAGTCAGCATCGAGCTCATGCGCCTTCTCCTCGGGCGAGCAGCGCGTCCAGCTTCGCCGGCGTCATCCGCGCGTGCAGCCGCTCGCCGATCATCACGGCCGGCGACTGCGCGCACAGGCCGAGGCAGTACGCCGCTTCGAGCGTGTCGCAGCCAGCGGCGTCGGTCGCCGTGCGTGCATGGGCCATCAACGCCTCGGCGCCCATCGCGCGGCACGCCTCGGCGCGGCACACCCGCACGACCCGGCCACGCGGCGGCGTGGTGCGAAAGTGGTGGTAATAGGTGACGACGCCGTGGACCTCGGCGCGCGACAGGTGCAATGCCCGCGCGATCACCGGCAACGCCGCTGGTGGAATGAAACCCAGCGCGTCCTGCACGCCATGCAGCACTGGCAGCAACGCACCCGGCAGCGCCGCACGCTCGGCGAGCACAGCGTCCACCGCCTGTTGCTGCGAAGAAGTCAGAGGAATGTCGATCATGCGGGCACTATCCACCCGCACGCCGCCCCTGTCCAATCACGAGTTCTGACCGTCCGATACAGCGCCTGAATGGTGCGCCGCAGCATCCCCGATGTCGGCCGGGCCGACCACGCCGCGCCACCAGGTCACGTCCGCCGCCAGCGCCGTCGCCGCCTGCTGCGCCAAGGACAAGCGCCCGCCCTGCGGCAGCAGCAGGCCCATCGCCACCCGCAGGTCAGGCTCCACCAGCGGCACGAGTTCCAGCGCCGGGTACTGCCGCGCCAGCTCCGCCAGCACGCCGGGCATCACGCTGCACACCCCGCCGCCGCCCGCGCCATCGCCTTCCAGCACGGTCAGCATCAGCGTCAGCACCGAGTTCGTCTCGATCACCGGCCGCACCACCGCCCCGGCCTGCGCGAACGCCTCGTCCACGATGTGGCGGTTGTGCATCTCGCGGGTGAGCATGCACAGGTCGAGCCGCGCCGCGTCCGCCCAGCGCATCGGCTCGACCGGCGCACAAGACGCATCGGGCGCACCCGGCTTGCGGCGGCGCAGCAGCACATAGCGCTCGCAGTACGTCGCCAGCACCTGCGCCTTGACCGCCCGGTCACGGGCGCGGTCCACATAGCCGAGCGCGAGGTCGAACGACAGCTGCTCCAGCCCGGTCTCGATCTCGGCCGAACTCAGCGAGCGCACCGACGGCCGGATGCCCGGGTGGCGCTCGCGCAGCCGCGCCGCCAACCGCGCCGCCACCGGCACCGCGGTCGGCACGCAGGCAATCACCAGCGGCCCGCCCGGGTCCGCGACCGACGCGCTCAGCTCCTGCCGCAATGCCTCGCGCTCGTGCAGCATCCGGTGCGCGCTGGCCAGCACACGCTCGCCTTCCGGCGTCAGCCCTTCGTATTGCCGCCCGCGGCGCACAACGGTCACGCCGAACTCCTGCTCCAGCGCCCGCACCGCGTTGGAGAGCGCCGGCTGGGTGATGTGGCACGCCTCGGCGGCACGGCCGAAATGGCGGTGCTGGGCAAGTGCCGCGAGGTAGCGCATGGCGTCGAGCAGGTTCATGGTCACAACTGTAGCGGTGGAACCGTGCAATACCGCACTGCCCTGGTGCGCCGCGGGATGGCGCATGGCCGAGCCCATCGCAGCGATTGGCTATGATTTTCTGCGCAATACGTCACAGATTGCGTCACATATCGACACAAATGGAAAACCACTACATGGGAATCAGGGGATCGACTCGGCGGGCATGGGCGGGTCTGGCGGCGGGGGCCACGCTGGCGCTGCTGGTGGCCTGTGGTGGTGGCGGCGGTGACGCGACTGGCGGCACGGACGCGGACCTCGCCGGGGCGGGCTACCGGCTCTCGGGCACGCTGTCCGTGCCGGCCGGGGCGGCTGTCGACAGCGACCTCAACGACGTCCACCAGCTCGGCCGCACCCGCAACGACGCCCTGGCCACCGCGCAAGCGCTGACGGCTCCCGTGCTGCTGACCGGCAGCGTCAACCGCCCCCGCACCGGCCCGAACGGCGCCAACCACGCCGAGGGCGATACCACGGACGCCTTCGTACTGGAGCTGGCGCGTGGTGACCTGGTCGAGCTGACCTTCGCCCCCGGAGCGGACTCCAGCGCAGCAGACCTGGACCTCTACGTCGCCTCGGCCGACGGTGTGCTGACCGGCGCCTCCGACCGCAGCGACACCCAGCATGAATGTGTGCAGATCACGGAGCCGGGCCGCTATTACCTGAAGGTCGAGGCCTTCCAGCGGGCCGCCGTCTACACGCTGCGCGCCGGACCGGCCGCCACGGTCACCACCGGCTGCGTCGCCACCACGGCACGCGCCGCGTTCGACCCGGGAGAACTGGTCGCCCAGCGCCTCGACGCCGGTCAGCCGCTCAGCGCCCGCACGCTCGCGCAGACACAGGCGCTGTCGCTGGCCCACCGCGCTGGCGCGCTCACCAGCGCAACCGCCGCCGAAGCGTCCGCCTCCTGGCCCACCTTGGTCACGCTGCCCACGAAGGCCGCTGACCGCCGGCGCGGCCTGGCGCTGCTGGCCGGCGATCCGGACAGTGTCAGCACCGCAATCGGCACGTCCGCCAGCACCCTGGCCGTCGCCCGCGACCAGCCGACGCTGGACGGCATCGACGCCCGACTCGACACCCTGCGCTACGCCAAGGCCTTGCGGGCCACCGGCGCCTATGCCTATGTCGAACCCAACTGGCGACTGGAAACCTCGGCCACGGTCGGCCTCTTCCCGCCCGACGACCTGCACTACGGCGAGCAGCGCTGGCAGCATGCGCTGATCGAGCTGCCGGCAGCCATGCAGCGCATCGTGGCCCTGCCGATCCAGCCGGCGCGACGCCCGGTCATCGCCGTGATCGACACCGGCGTGATGCTCGACCACCCGGACCTGCAGCCGCAGTTCGTCTCGCACGGGCGGACCTTCCTCACCGACCGCCTGCCTGGCGACCGCAACCAGGCCAGCGGCGACGACCAGCGCCTGGCCGAAGACCAGGCCGTCTCGCACGGCACCCACGTCGCCGGCACCGCCGCCGCGGCCACCTTCAACGGCCTCGGCGTGGCCGGCGTGGCGCCGATGGCGCGGCTGATGCCGCTGAACGTGTTCGGGCGCCACGGGTCGGCCAAGTCGATCGACATCCTGCAGGCGATGCTGTACGCGGCGGGTCTCGACAACAGCGCTGGTGTGCTGCCGGCGCGGCGGGCCGACGTGATCAACCTCAGCATGGGCGGCCCGGGGCCGTGCGGCGTCGCGTTCCAGGACACCATCAACCGGGTGCGTGCGGCCGGCACGCTGGTCGTGGCCGCCGCAGGCAGCAAGGCCGACAACGCGGCCGGACAGGCCATCGACGTCCAGCAGCCCGCCAACTGCACCGGCGTCATCGCGGTCGGCGCCGTCCGCTCGGACCGGCAGCTCTCGTCCTACGCCAACACCGGCGCGGCCATCACTGCCACCGCGCCAGGCGGGGATCTCGGCCCCGACGACGTGCTGCGCGGCATCAGCGAGGGCATCTTCAGCACCCTGGTCAATTTCACCGGCGACGGCCAGCGGGTCGCCGGTGTCGGGCCGCAGACCGGCAGCTCGATGGCCGCGCCGCAGGTCAGCGGCGTGCTGGCGCTGATGCGCTACCTGGATCCGGAGCTGTCGGTGCAGGCGGTGGACACGCTGTTCGCCAGCGGCCAGCTCACCGACGACCTCGGCCCCACCGGCCGGGACAGCCTCCATGGCTGGGGGCTGATCAATGCCCGCAAGGCGGTCGAGGCCGTGCTGGCGCCACAAGCGGTGGCGGACAGCGTCGCCTCCGGTGCGGCCACGCTGGGCATCCGCCCGGCCCGGCTGGACCTCGGCAGTCTGCGCAGCACGGCCACGCTGGACCTCGTCGTGACGGCTGGCAAGCGGTCCACCGCCACGGACACGGTGGTCAGCCTGCGCAGCAGCAGCCCGGCCATCACGCTGCGCACCGGCACCGCCGACGCCAGCACCAGCCTGCACCGCACGCTGGTCGACGTCGACCGGCGCCTGCTGCCCGTCGACGGCGCGCACAGCCTGTCCATCACGCTGACCTTGCGCAGCGGCGCCGAGCTGACCGTGCCCGTGACGCTGGAGCGCCCGGCCGGCAGCGCCAGCAGCGGCGCCGGCTGGGGCCCGGTCCATGTCACGCTGCGCGATCCGGACACCGGCCGGGTGCTGCACACCGTGGTCGCGCACGCTTCGCAGGGGCAATACCGCTGGCAGGTCGACAGCTACCGGCGCGCGCGGGTCGCGGTGAGCGCGGGGACCGACCCGGACAACGACGGGGTGGTCTGCGGGCCGGGCGAAGGGTGTGGCACACCGGTTGCGGCCGATGCCGCAGCCCGTGCAGACCGCGCCGTGGCACTGGCAGGCGACCGGAACGATCTGGATCTGACGCTGGATCTCGTGCCCTGGCTGCGCTGAGCGGCCTCCTTAACCGGACGGGTTTCCCCTGAAGAGCGCGTGTGGAATCTCGGTATATTTGCCACACCGTCCCCTCACCCGCCAGCGGGAGTCCATGAACCACACGCCAGCGCAGTCCCTCCTCCACCCGACGCGGTGTCCGCAGCAGGTCCGCCGGCTGGCGTTCCTGCTGCTGGCCACGGTGGCGTTCAGCACGGCGGACGTGTCCGCCCAGGGCCTGCAGCCGGTCCGCAGCGCAGACGCCAGCGCCGCGCCATCCAGGCAACGCGCCGCCCCCACCACGCTGCGTGTCATCTCGACCCGCAGCCACATGCAATGTCCGCTGCCGGGCAAGAACAGCAGGGTACTGAGCATCGACTCGCCCAGCGAGTGGGAAGACACCATCGAGCACCAGGATGAGCGCACCGCACTGGGGCGCAAGGTGCGCTGGTCCAAGGAACGGGTGCTCGTCTACGCCCTGGAGTCCAAGCCCCATGCAGGGGTGCGGCTGGAGTCTCCTTCGCGGGTGATCCGGATCTCGCAGGGCATCCTGTACTGGCCGATCCGGCAGATCCTGCCGGAGCAGCGCGCCGAGAAAGCCACCGTGCTGACCCGCCCCTGCGTGATGACCACGATCGACCGCGCCTACTGGCACCGCATCAAGATCGTGCCGGCAAGACCCTGAAACTGAGGGGTGAACGCCCCTTTGCCGCAGGGATTGCGCATTCCGACCGAGGTTAGAACTGACACACCGTGCGATTCTCGCTCGGCTGTGATGTGCCGCATCCGTTCCGGATCGGCCACTCTAACCCGACACCACGATGGCCTCCTGTCCGTTCCTGCGTCCGCGCTCCGTCCCGGCTGCACTCGCACTTGCTCTGCTGGCTGCCTGTGGCGGCGGCGAATCCACGCCCTTGGGCGAGGAGCTGAGCCTGCCTCCGACGGCTTCCGCGCTGGCCACCGCATCCAGTGCCGTCCGCACGCCGCGCACCGTGTCCGGCGCCAGCGCCAGCAGCACCGGACTGACTGTGCGCGCCAGAGGCAGCCTGCTCGCAGGCGTCGGACCGACGATGGTCGTGCGCGTCAACCAGAACGTGATCGGCACCGTCGAGGTGAGCAACACCGCCTGGGCTGATTTCCAGTTCAGCACCCCTGCGCTGGTGGCTGGCGACAAGGTGGACGTGGTGTTCACCAACGATGCCGCGTCGGCGAGCGCCGACCGCAATCTGTACATCGCCTCGGTCGGCGATGGCACGACCGTGGTGCTGCCATCCACAGTCGGTGCGCGGATCGACCGGGGCCGGGACAGCGCCGCATTCGACGGCAAGGATCTGATCTCCGGCCACTCCACACTGGCCAACGATGGCGCCTTGCGGTTGACCTGGCCCGCACGGAGCACGCTGTCGGCGACGGCACTGGCCCGCCGACAGGCCGCCGCCCGACTGCTGCTGCAGGCCAGCTTCGGTCCCACCACGGCCGCGCTGGACGCCCTGTCGGCCACGACGGACACCGCCTGGATCAATGCCCAGTTGGCGATGCCCGCCACCAGCGACTACGTCAACGCCGTCCAGACCCGCTACGACCTGAGCCCGGACTACCGCCCCGGCGGCAACCAATACGAGCCCTACGTGGCGGTCAACACCTTCTGGCGCACCACGCCGTTCGCCCACGACCAGCTGCGCAAGCGCATGGCGTTTGCCCTGCACCACATCTTCATGGTGTCACAGCAGGACACGAACCTCTGGTACCACAGCCGTGCCTACGCGAACTACCTCGACCTGCTGAACCGCCACGCCTTCGGCAACTTCCGGACCTTGCTGGAGGAGATGGCGCTGAGCCCGGCGATGGGCATCTACCTGTCGCACCTGCGCAACCGCAAGGAAGATCCGACGATCCACCGCCATC
>OFSF01000385.1_pt1 | contig 17172 bp, 17 predicted proteins | sample 1543271 | NCBI WGS metagenome assembly OFSF01 (sample SAMN07774227, study PRJEB24372) | wastewater metagenome | isolation source: Exp Tend VB 100WW | collected 2016-02
AGAGGTGGTCGCCGACATAGGCCAGCATCTCGACCAGTGCCACGGTGAAATCGGCCGGGCTGCGTGCGGTGAAACCCGGCATCGACTGCGACAGGCGGTCCAGCATCAGGCGGCGCAGGCTGTCGTAGTCCTTGGCCAGGTAGTCGAGGCGCGGCGCGGGGGGCGTGACCGGTGGGCAGGCATGCCCCTCGGCGCAGTCGAATTCCGACGGGCAGCCAGTCTTGAAATTGAAGCGCAGGCTCGACAGGCAGATGTCGAAACCGGGGGCCGGCGCGTCCGGGTTGGCCGGGTCGATCAGGCTCAGGGTGTACCAGGAGAAATCACCCGCCTGGGTCACATCGAGGCGGATCTCGCGGCCGGTGAGCACCGGGTCGGCGGCCAGCCCGATGCCGGTGACGCGGACACCCCCGTCGAGGCGGAGGTGGGCGCGGGTGATGCCGACCACCGGGTGGACGCAGACGACGCGCAGGCTGCGCTGGTCGGGTGAGGTGATCTCGACAAAATCGATGCCGTTCTTGCCGATTGGCTGCTGGTCGCGCAACCGTTGCAGGCGGCGCGGGTTGTCGCTGCGGAACTGGCGGTTCATGGCGCCCCCCGGGTGAAGCGGGTCAGCCGGCGTTCCTGGCCCCGCCGGACGACGTACTGGACCTCGACGGCCAGCGTGCCCTCGTCGTGCGCGACCTGGACCCCCTCGACGACGAGGCGGTCGCCCAGCCACTGCTGCAAGGCGCTGTGGACCGTCATCTGGACGGCGGCGGCGAGGGTGTCGCTGTTCGGCGCGAAGACCAGTTGCAGCAGGCCGCAACCAAAATCGGGCCGGTTCACGCGTTCGCCGGGGATGGTGAACAGCACCTGCTCGATCAGGTCGCGCAGGTGGGCGTCGCTGTCCGCCTGTGCGCTGCGACCGCGGTGGTCCGGCTGGAAGGGGAAGTGCAGGCTGCTCATGTCGGTGCCTCGTCCGGGGTTGTCCTAGGTGCCCACCACGCGGGTCTGCACCACGGCGGCCACCATCGGGGTGCCGGTCGGGACGCAGACCGAGGGCGAGACCTGGAGCAAGGCGGGTTGACCACTCAGGAAGACCCGGGTCGCGCCCATCAGCCACTGGCCGGTCACGCACGGGCCATTGCCGGCCGGCGGCGGGGGCATGGCACAGCCGGCGATCACGCAGGGCGCCCCCAACGCCGTGGCGGGTTGACCGGAGAGCAGCACGCGCAGGTTCGGCACGGTCGGCGTGGCCTGACCACCGTGGGAACACAGGACGGTGGCGCCGACGTGGAGGAGGGGTCCGGGCATGGTCGATCCGTCCTTTCGAGTTTGGTTCAGATCACGGTCAGGGCGCCGTTGTTGATGGTCACCGCCGGGCCGGCGAGCACGATGGTGGCGCCCTGGCCGTTGGAGATCGTGATGCCGATGTCGCTGATGGAGATCAGCGCGCCGCTCATGCTCTTCAGCAGCAGGCCGCCGGTCGGGCCGGGCAGGTCGGAGATCATCAGCGTGTTCTGGTTTCCGGTCTGCAGCACGATGCTGGGCGACACCGGCAGGCCCGCCAGTGCCAGCGCGGGCACCTCGGCCGCCGAACCCCAGAAGCCGCCGACCCAGATCGGGTAGTCCTGGTCACCCTGCTCGAACTCGACCCAGACGCCGGCCCCGACCTGCGGCTGGACGAAGACCCCGCTCTGGAGACCGGCCATCGGCACGCAGGGCATCGCCCAGGACGACAGCGCCGGGCCGAACACATCGGGCACCTGGACCTGGAGCCTGCCCATCTGCAAGGGGTCGATGTTGTTGACGACGACCCCGCGGAACTTGCCGTAGTGGCGGGTTTTCTCGGTCATGCTGGCACCAGCGGAAGGGTGGAGACCAGGCCGTTGCGGGCCAGGGAGAAGCCTTGCTTGAACTCGCCGGCCTTCAGCGTGCTGCTGACCTTCTTGACGTAGTAGAGGCCGTCGAAGGCCAGCCCCGCACCGCGCACGCCAACCAGTTGCCGCGCCTTGAGCACATGGCCGTAGCGCAGCACGTCGAGGCTGCCGTTGCCGGTGACGGCGTCGGCCGATGACCGGGCGGCGGCGGCCAGGCCCTTGCCAAGGGCGGCGATGGGGGACTGCTTGGCGGTGCCCTGCATCAGCCTGAGGCCCTTGGGCAGCGGCGGGATCAGCCCGAGCGGCGGATTGGCCAGGCTGACCTCGGGGATGGGCAGCGGGATCGGGAACTTGGTGATCGGGTTCTGGATGAAGACGACGGGCAGTTCGGCATCGGACTGGTTGACCGAGAAGGACAGCGCCTCGACGTTGCTGTACACGTCCATGCCGACATTGAGCGCCGGCTGCACCGGGCCGAGGCGGATCTCCGGTCCCCAGTAGGCGAGGTTGGTGCCGGGCAGCGGGCCGGGTTCGATGTAGAAGACGTGGCCAGCCTCGTCGGCCAGTTTGCGGACATAGCCGAGGTCGGTCCCGTCATGGATCGGGATGCGGTCGATCGGCAGGGGGATGTCCTCGAACAGGGCGGGAATGACCAGCGGCACCAGGCCGTAGAGACCGTAGCGGGCGATGATCTGCGCGACGCGGGCGGCGGGCGGCATGGCCGGGTAGGGCACGCCGGTCATGACCTGCTTGTCCATCGCCACGGTCAGGTCTTCGCCGGTGATGGTCAGCGTGCTCTGCCCCGGCTCGTGGCCGCCGGTGATTTCCTGGCGGGTGATCAGGCCGTCCATCAGCACGGTCGGCAGGCTGTTCAGGGTCGCGACGATGATCACCCGCAGCCACGGCACCCGGCCGCCGGCGACCAGCAGCAGGGTGTGCAGCGGCGATCGGTTGTGGACCGCGAAGCTGAGCTGGAAACCGCTTGGCGTGTCGGCGGCCGAGGTGACCTCGACGCTGTCCAGCGCGTCCATCAGGGGCTTGGGCGCGGGAATCGGCACGCCGGGGCCGATCAGCAGGGTGAGGTGGACGCCCTTAAGCACCACCGCCTCCCTGGCCGAAGCCCGTCGCGCCGCCCAGACTGGCGGGCAGGGTCAGGCGCAGCGTCGTGCCGGGGTGCTGTTCCAGCTCGCTCGGCACCTGGGCGCCGTTGCCGTCGGCCAGGCGCCAGAACTGGACCGGGTCGCCCAGGTGGGTGGCCGCCAGCCGATCGAGCCGGTCACCGCCTTGCACCTGGACCTCGCCGACGGTGACCAGCGTGGCCGGGTCGGGCACGAAGCGTCGGCGCAGGTGGACGATCGGCTCGCCATTCGGGCCGGTGAGTTCGGTGGTGGCGATGCCGCTGTAGCGGCTGTTGGCGGGGAAACGTTCGATGCTCATGGCAAGCCACCCAGTCCGACCGAGGCCAGGCCGCCCGAACCCGCTTGCGCGGCCAGACGTTCCTTGCGTTGTTGATACGCCATGTAGAGGTGGCCGCCCTTGTCGCCGAAACCGAGGTCGCCGACGTGAAGCACCTTGAGGCCGAGCGACACCTTGGCGCGGATCGGGTTCAGGGCGCTGTCGAACGCCTCTTCGGTGATCGAGAACTCGGTGATGCGCACGGGCACCACCCGCTCCTTGCTCCAGACGAACAGCGTGAGCGGCGCCACCGTCGGCGCGATTTCCAGGGTGCCCAGGCTGAGCAGGGCGTTGTTCAGGATCAGCGTGTCGCTGCTGGGATAGACGATGGTTTCGAGTGCGGCGAGTTGGGCGTGCAGGCCGGTGGCGACGACTTTCGGGTGCTGGTCCGGGAATTCGAGCTGGTCGGTGGCGTCGATTTCGGCGTCGAGCTTGAAGGTCTCGGTGGGCGGGCCTTTCAGGCGCAGCGGCTCGGAAAACGGGCCGCTGTGCTCGGTGGCCTGAGGCTGCAGGGTGCGGGTCAGGGTTTCCGGGTTGTATTGCAGCGAGATCACGCGCTGCACGGCGCCGCTGGACGGGTCGATGAGAATCAGGCCGCCTTTGATTAAACGGTCGGTCACGGTGTTTTCCCCATTTTCTGTCTTGCCGCCATGCATGCCGCCATGTCGATTCCTGAGACAGTGCATGCATCACTGTCGTTGGGGTGCGATGCGCTGTCCATGATGGACGTGGGGTCGTTGTAGTTGGCTGGCTTGCGCAGTTCTTCTCTAAACCAGAACAAACGTTGATCGATTTGCATTGAATCGTTGGTGGCATGAGATGCGATGTAGTTGTATCGATCGAGTTCAAAGGCAAACAGGTGATGCAACTCATGGGCGAAACCCAATGGATCGCCGCCAGACCAGTTGGTAGCGACTTCCCATTTAGAAGGATCAACTTCAACGTCAAAAGCGTCTGCGTCCTTGCTTGCCACGAATCTGATATCAACGATGTAGCCTTTGGTGGAAGCTGCTTTTTCGATGGCATCTTCCATTCCCTTGATCTGTGTCACAACCGCCGCCGTACCAGTTCCGGCGCGATGGAGGTAGATGTCGGCCTTGACATGGATGTCCGTTGCCGATCGCCGATCGACGTAATAAGTGCCGCCGCCGAACTTCCCCTTGATTGGTGTCCATGCTCGTTTGGGGTCACGGCTGCCATTTTCCTCGATGCCGGTGTTCCTGGCTGCAACGGGGTTTGCCAACCTGGTTTGTTCCTGGGCCACCGCGATGGTGGTGCTGCTATTTGTCTCTGTCGAAATCGTCGCAGGTAGTTTCTGCTTGCTGGTAAATAGATTTTCGAGTGCGGTTAATAATCCGTATCGCTCTGCGGGAGGGTGTTTTTCCAGTTCGGCGATGATGTCCTCGGTCAGATTTTTCGAGGCTGGATCCAGTGCTTTATAAGCTGGGTACAGCCGGATTTTTTCCCTGGTCTCGGCACAAGCTTCGGAGAGTCGCAGGTCACCCATGCCATCGCGCTGGACCCGATGAGTGTCTTCGCCTTGTTGAAGCACATGAACCAGTTCATGGGCAATCAGGTGCCGCCCCTGGTGCCCCTCTGGTTGCAGTTGGTCCCTGCCGAACACGATGTGCTTGCCGACCGTGTAGGCATGGGCATTCACCTCTTGTGCTGATCGTTCGGCGTCTTGTCCGGTGTGTATGCGCACCGCCGAGAAATCCTGATCGAATCGTCGCTCCATGTCTTGCCGCAATGCTGGCTCCAGCGGACTGCCGGGACTGGAGAGGACACGATCGACGCTGATGGGCGCCAACCCCGCTTGGTCAGTGGTCTGGCCTGCCAGGCGCTGGATGCGCAAGGCGGAATCGCTGACCGCCGAACAACTTGGCGAAGCGATCACCTGATCCGCAACCCGATCCGCCTCCTGCTCCAGCAGATCATTGCTCGCGCCAATGCTGAGTTTTTTTTGCAGCGGAGACTGAATGCCCGTAAATGGCCTGGGCATGGTCAGTTGCAGCCCGCCCGAGTATTTCAGCACGACCTTCCTGATCGCTTCCTGCTCGGCCTTTTGCTGCAAGTCTTCCGGCGAGCCGGGCGGATAGGTCATGCTGGCCCGGAACTTCGCCGCCTCGGTGGCCAGCCGGGCAGTTTCAGCGCGGAATTTCTCGGCCTCGCTGAGGGGTCTCTGGCCGGATCTGCTCTTCGGTACTTGCTCGGTGTATTTGAACGTGATCATCGCCTCGGTCGGCTGATCGACCGGGCCTTTGTAGGTCAGACGGACGCTGAGCCCCGGCGTCAAGGCGTCGAGCGGTATCTCGGGGATCTGCACCGGCAATTCTTTGTGCGTGGCGGCCAGCGCGGCGACGGCACCGGTGGCCGCTGCCCCGGTGACGATCTTCCCCGGCCAGGTTGAAATGAAATCCTGACCGAGGTTGGTCACCCCTTTGACCAGGGTATCCTGCCGGATCTTTTCCAGAAGCGCCTTGCCCAGCGGGGTCTGCAGGAAAGCCTCCCCCATTTTCGCGAGACCTTCCTGGTATTTTTCTTCGTTGGTCTTTTCCTTGGGGGCTTCCTGTCGCTGCAATTCAACGGCCGGCTTTCTCTGCAGCGGCTGCCTGCGCTGGCATTCCGGGCATTTCCCTGTCAGTGACGCGGTCGGTGCCCCGCAACTGCATTTGCGCTGCAGCAGTCGGGAAGGGTTTGAAGCAGGCCCTGCGGTGGCTCGGGCGTTCTTGTGTTCCGACAAGGCCATCCGGCTCATTTCACCACCCCCTTCCCCGACCCCGAGTAAGAAACCCCGTCGGCCACGCTGCGGGCTGCGGATCGCGGCCCCGCTTGCGGCGAACGGACACGGACCACCTCGTGCGCCAAGGAGGCGTCCGGCATGCCGCTGACCAGTTTCCGGGCCAGTTCCTGCTCCAGTGCCGCCACGAAGGCCCGCCGCTCGGCCGCCGTGGACCCGGGCAGGCTCAGGGTCTCGATGTGAAGCCTGATCCTGCTCATGCCCAGCCTCGCGTTTCAGCATCGGTCAGCGGCCGTTCGCGCTTGGAGGCTTCCGCGTGCGCGGCCTGCAGCAGGTGCGCCATCGTCACCGGCTCGTCGGCCTCGGCGGCGAGGAAGGCGGCGTTGAGGGCGATGTTGCGGATGCTGCCGCCGGTCATCGAGAGCCGCGAAAGCCGGTCGAGGTCCAGGCCACGGGTCTGCGTTGCAGACGGAAAGGCGCGCTGCCACAGCGCAACCCGCTGGGCCTGGTCGGGAAACGGAAACTGCACGACGAAGCGCAGCCGACGCAGGAAGGCCGGGTCGAGGCTGGACTTGAGGTTGGTGGTGAGCACGGCCAGCCCGTGGTACGCCTCCATGCGCTGCAGCAGGTAGCTGACCTCGATGTTGGCGTGGCGGTCGTGGCTGTCCTTGACCTCGGTGCGCTTGCCGAACAGGGCGTCGGCTTCGTCGAACAGCAGGAGCGCCCCGCAGTCTTCCGCCGCGTCGAAGACCTTGCGCAGGTTCTTTTCGGTTTCGCCGATGTACTTGCTGACCACGGCCGACAGGTCGATGCGGTACAGGTCAAGCTGCAGCGTGTGGGCCAGCACTTCGGCGGCCAGCGTCTTGCCGGTGCCGCTTTCGCCGGCAAACAGCGCCGTGAGGCCGAGACCGCGCCCCGTCTGGTGGGCAAACCCCCACTGCTCCTGCACCTTGAAGCCGTGGCGGAGCTGGGCGGCGATCTGGCGCAGCACGGCAAGCTGGGCGGGTGGCAGGACCAGATGCTTGAAGAAAAGCATCGGCTCGGCGTCCTGGTGCTGCCCGTCGTCGAACCCGCTGAACCTGGTTTCAATGCGCTGGGCGAGGTGGTCCAGCCCGCCCCGACTGGCCCGTCGGCAGCATTCCCACAGGGACGCCGGTTGACACGACCCTGTCAGGGCCTGGGCGATGGCCTGCACCTCCCGGCTGCCGAGGCGGAAATGGCTGGCGGCACGTTCGAGGACCGGGTCGGCCGACTGGGTGGCGTCAAGTCCGAGCGCCGTGGCCCACAACTGGAGACGGTCGGCACTGCCGGGTTTATCGACCGCGAAGCGCTGGGTCCGGGTGGTCAGCGCCGGGGCATTCGGGCAGGCCAGCAGGCACAGGCCACCGACCCGCTCGACCAGCGCGCAGGCCGCCTCCCCCGCCGCCGAGGCCGGGTTGCCCATCCGCACGAGCAGCGCCGCGCCGAGCAGCCGGGCTTCGCGCTGCCACAAGGTGATCAGCGCCGACCGCTCTTCGGTACCACCGGGAATGTCCTCGGCGAGCAGCGTCAGGCATGGCCGGTCGAGCGCCTCGGCGCAGCGGGCGGCGAGGTCTTCCTGGGCGGGCGGGTCGTCGCCTTCGAGGATGACGATCGGCGGTGTCTGACCGGCATCGCTGGCGGCCTGCACCGCCGCCAGCACGGCCGCGGTCGTGGCGGCGTGGCCGGCGGCCTGCCACCGCAGCGGGCGCGCCGGGCGCAGCAGGTGGACCAGGCGCCCGTCCAGTTCGTTGATTCCGCCGAGAAAATGCAGCACCCGTTCGTCGATGCGCAGCCGGCCGCCGGTCAGACCGGCACTGTCGTCGAGTTCGAGCAAGCGCCAGCGGCGCAGCGGACGTTGTGGCGTCAAGGCGCTCCAGTGCGGTGCGTCGAGGATGCTCAGCGCCAGACTGAAGCTGACCCACGGCCGGCTGGCGTCGCCTTGTGCCCGTGTACAGGCGCGTGCCAGTGCGCCGTCCATCTCGACCCCCGCACACAGCAGCAGCAGGTCGCGCTCGAAATCGGAAAGGCCAAAGACCTTGCTCAGCCAGTCGATGGCACTGTCGCGGCGCAGCGCCTGGCGGGCTTCGGCAATCGCCGGCAGCGGGTCGCATGGGTTGGCTGACACCTGGTCCGCGCTTGTCTGCAGCCGCAGCCGGAGGCGGGCGAATTCGGCGATCAGCAGTTGCTGATTGGCACTCGTCCAGTCCAGGGCCAGCGGGGCGTTCATGGCAGCGTGATCCGTCGGTCGAGGAAGGCGGTGGGGGTGGCCATGCGATCGACGATCGGGCTTTCGATGCCATCGACGCGCAGCCGGGCCAGCAGGTGGCTGCCAGCGGCGGGGGCTCCGGCCATCCTGAACGTCAGTTGGCTGCTCGGGGCATGGAGAGGATCAGCGGAAACGGTCTGCTCGCCGAGGATCAGGGCGGCGGTCTGGCCGGGCCGGACTGGCGGTGTCACGTTCAGCACCAGCGTCACGGTGCTGCCACTGCGTGTGGTGCTGACGGGGGGCAGTGCCAGCAGCGGCGCGACGGCCAGCGGCAACTGGTTGGTGCTGCGGGGATGGCGCTCGTTCAGGCGCTGCACCGACAGCTCGACGCGGTAGAGGCCGACCGGCAGGTCGTTTGGCAGGGTGAAACTGACCGAGCCCGGCCCGCCCCGGGTGACCGGCACGCGGCGGCTGATCTGGAATGCGGCCAGGCTGAGGGTGACGCGGCGATCGTCGCCGTCCAGGTGATGGCCTTCGAGCACCACTTGACCACCTGGCACCGCCACCGGCTGCCTGTTCTCCGGCACGACCGCTTCGAGCGTCGGCAGCGGCGGGATCAGGCCGACGAAGACCTGCACGCCGCGGTCACGCTGCGAGACCGGATCGGTTTCCCCCCGACTGAGCACGGGCAGGGCGCTGCGTGCCGGCCGGCGTGAATCGATCAGCACGACCGACACCTGGAAGGCGGCGGTCGGCCGGTAATGCGCCTGCAGGGCAGACCAGAGGCGGGACATCTCCTCGGTGCCCAGGGCGGAAGGCGTGATCTTGAGCAGCTCGACCTGTTCGGCGAGGTCGGCCCCGCGCAGACCCTTGTAGACCGTGGGCAGGATGGCGCCATTGACGACGGTCGGACTGAGCGCCCGGCGAATGGCGTCACGCGGCAGGACAGGGGTCTCGTGCAGCAGTTGCAGCGCATAGCCGAGCAGCACCTCGGCCTGCAGGTCGGCCCGGCCATAGGCGGTGAGCAGGTAGTGCAGGTCCAGCGCCAGTGGCGGGTTGCTCACGCGCTGACCGGCCGCGTCCCGTGACGGGAGTGCGGCGTTGCGCCAGGCCGTGTTGGGGGTCACCTGGTGCAGGAAGAGGTTGAGCTGGGGGGGGGCCTGGTCGTCCAGTGGCACCGTGTCCGGGGCCAGGGTGGTGACGATGACGCCCGCGCCCAGGGTGTCGGTGATGGCCTGGTCGATCAAGCCGGAATCGAGCAGATCCTTGAGGACGGCCGTGACGCCAGCCAGGGCGAGGGCGTTGCTCATGGGCGGCCTCGGTGGCGCAGGGCCAGGTAGTCCGACAGCGACAGCGGTGTCGGGCCTCGTGGACGCGGCGGCGGCGGCAGTGGTGCCGGGCGGGCGGGCGGATTCACTTCGAGGCGGCCGATGGTGATGTGAACTTCGGGGGCTTCGGGGGAGGCGGCGGCGGCTTCCCGCGAAGGGTGGCGGGGATGTTGCCGGCTGGTCTGTTGGGCGCGCACGGTGGACAGGCCGGGCATGTCGGGCATGTCGGAAGGCGGGCGATCGGTGGGGGGCGTGCCAGCACGCGGTGCATCCGGCTGCGCGTTCCCGCCGGGGTTCAGCACCTGACTGACCAGGCGGTCGAGATCGGCCCAGGGTTCTCGTATGGCGCCGAGTGGTTCCGTGCTGGCCTCGCGCGGGGTTTCCGACGGGGTCATCGGGCGCGGGAGCGGTCTGGATGGCGGGTTCTCGACAGGCAGTGCTGGAGACATTGGCACCACCGCTGCCACCACCGCTGCCATCACCGGGCCTGTCCTTTCGGCGACAGGCGCAGGGGCGGCGTGTCGAGGCGATGGCGTCGGGTGGTGCATGGGTGCGCCGTCGTCGGTCGGCTCTGGGCGGCGCAGAGTGGGCGCCATCTCCTCGCCCGGCTGCTCGACAAAGAACCTGTCGGCGGGCAGTGGTGCAAAGGGCGACGCTGCACGGGGCCTGATCGATGGGGTCAAGCCGAGGCTGCGGGCGGCGAGCTGATGCAGGAATCCGCTCATGGCGACCTCACCCGATCATCCCGAGATAGGCGGCGCGACGAACCGGACTCAGAGCCAGGATCTCCGATTCGCGCCAGCCGTAGGCGCTGGCCAGGCGATGCACCTCGTCGAGCAGTTGCCGTGCCCGGGTGGCGAGTTCGTCCCAGAAGCAGGTGCCGACATCGAGCACGGCCTCCCAGGCGTGGCCGCAGTCGGCGCAGCGCAGGCCGAGGTGGATGTTGGCGGCGGGGTCGAGGGATTCCATGCGGTCTTCCAGCGCGGCCAGCACCGCCGGTTCCATCGCCTCGCCAACGCCCGCATCGCCCAGCCGGCAGCACGCCAGCAGGCGACGGACGGCCAGATCCGTGCGCCCGGCCTCGACGATCAGGGCCTGGTCCCGGCTGGTGGGCAGCCGCCACTGCGCACCCGCGAACTCGATCGGCGCCTCGCTCGGCACGGGCAGCTCGCGCAGCAGCGCCGCGGCATCCAGCTCGAATTCCATCCGGCTGCCGCAGGCCGGGCAGGGCGCATGGCCGTCCAGTACCCGGCCGAAGGTGGCATTGCGCAGGGCCAGCAGATGCACCTCGCGCCAGCCGACGGGGTGGTCGGCCAACTGGTCGGGTGCCTCCTCCGGCATGGCCAGCGCGAGCGCGAGCAGGGCGCGGTCAATCGGGTGGCGTGTCTGCCCGGCGTCCCACAACTCAAGAACATGGCGGGCACTGAGCGGGCGCATGGCGAGGGGCCTCAGTTCAGTTGACGAGTATCAGCCTGGCTCGACAAAACTGGGTTCCATCGGCTCGCCCACCTCGTAATCCCGCTCCCAACCCTCGTTTTCGAGCTTGATGCTCTGGATTGCCACGGCGTTGGCATTGGCGTCGAGATCGGGCAGGGCCTGGTATTCGGACACCCAGCAGCGAAATACCTTGTAGGCCAGCGCCAGTTGCCCGGCTTCGTTGTAGACCTCGATGATCAGATCCTTGCGGAAATCCTTGAGCGACACCTCGCCGCCCAGCCCGGAGCCGAAATTCCAGACCTTGTTGGCCCATTGCTCGAACTGGGTGTCGTGGGTGACGCCGCGCTCCAGCGTGATCGCTTCGAACTTGCTGCGGCCCGGCGATTTGCGGCCGGTGGACGGGTCGCCGCCTTCGCGGTGCTCGACCACCTCGGTCGTCCGCTTGAGCGCCGACACCTTGCTGATGCCCGCGACATGACGACCGTCCCACTTGACGCGGAATTTGAAATTCTTGTAGGGATCAAAGCGTTGCGCGTTGACGGTGAACTGGGCCATGGGGTGGACTCCTTCCTTGAAATCACGCCTGCGTCAGGTCAAACCTGAATCTGCCCGGCCAGTTGCTGGATGCTGATGACCACGAATTCCGCTGGCTTGAGCGGTGCGAAACCGACCAGGATGTTCACGACACCGCGGTTGATGTCGTCCTGCGTGGTGGTTTCGCGGTCGCACTTGACCAGGTAGGCATCGCGTGGCGATTGGCCCTGGAAAGCGCCCTGGCGGAACAGGCCGTTCATGAAGGCGCCGAGGTTCAGGCGGATCTGCGACCACAGCGGTTCGTCGTTCGGCTCGAAGACGACCCACTGCGTGCCGCGGTACAGCGACTCCTCGATGTAGAGCGCCAGGCGTCGCACCGGCACGTACTTGTATTCGTCCGCCATCTGGTCCGCCCCCCGCAGCGTGCGGGCGCCCCAGCTCACGGCACCGTACACCGGGAAGGTGCGCAGGCAATTGACCCCCAGCGGATTGAGGCTGCCGTTTTCGCCATCGGTCAGCGGCACGGCCATGGACTGCACCCCGATCAGGCTGGCGTCCGTGCCGGCCGGGGCCTTCCAGACACCGCGGCTGCCGTCGGTGCGGGCGTACAGGCCGGCGATCGTGCCGCTGGGGGGCGTGAGGCGGGGCTTGCCGTTTTTCAGCGGATCGGCGATGCGGGTCCAGGGGAAGTAGACGGCGGCGTGGTCGGATTTGGGCAGGTCCGAACCGGAGGCCGCGCTGACCATGCCCGCGACATCGGTAATCGAAGAATGGGCGTCGATGATGAAAAATGCCCGGCGTTCCCGGCAGTACGCGGCGGCGTCGGTCAGCACGCCGGGCTCAGTGATGCCGGGCAGCACCAGGAGGTTGAAGAGTTCGGCGTCTTCCAGCGCGTACAGGCCCTCGCGTTTGCTGCGGTTGCCGATGAAGGCGGGGTAAACGTCGGCTGGTGTGTAGGCTGTTTCGATGCCGCCGCTGAGAAAGAGGTCGGTCGGCGAGGCGGACAGCACGGCCTGCGGCACGGCACTGGTCAGCAGGTGCAGGCCGGCGGCGAGGTCATTCGCAGGGGCCGCCGTGACGTCGATGCGGGAACCTTGGCCGCGAGAGCCGCTGGCCAGGACGAGGGTGGTGGGGGTTGCGGTGGCGGTGAAACCGGCGTAGGCGGGCTGGTTGGGCTTCAGCGCCCGAACGGCGGTTTGCAACCGGGTCGCCACGTCGGTCAGCTTCGCGGCGAGGTCGCCACCGACGGCGGCGGCACTGCCGAGCGTGACCACGTCCGGGCCATAGCCATCAAGGCTGATGCGCAGGCTGACATGGGTGGCATCGGGCACGGCATTGAGGTCATTGACCCCAAAGGCTCCGCTGATCAGCGAGGCTTGATCCGGGACCGGTCGGGGGCGAATGCTCGCCGTGGCGGGGGCTTCGCTGCCACCGGCCGCGATGGTGAGCTTCAGCACGTCGGCAGCGTTCTTGCTGCTGCCGGCTGACACACGGACACTGGAGTGTTCACCGCCCGCGCCGGATGTGAGGGTCAGGCGGCCATTGCTGGCGGTGCAGGTGAAGCCGGACAGGGCGACTTGACCATTTGCCTGGGCTCGAACCTTGGCTGCGATGGCTCCGGCCAGCGTCGTCAGTTGTGCGCCAGGGTCCGCGCCGCTGACATCGCCCGGTCGCGTGATGCTGACCGTGACCGACGCCAGGTCGTTGACGGTGACATTGAAATCCGTGTGCATGTCGTCGAGCAGTGCGGCGACATCGGTCAACAAGCCACTGGTCAAGGTGCCGGCGGGCAGGTTGCCCAGATCCTGTGGGGACACCGCGCGGCTGACGCTCACCAGTCGCGAGGCACCGTTGACCAGATCGAGCAGGTAGCGGGCGTCACCGGAGTTCATCGAGACATTCAGGTACTGCTCGGACACGCCATCGCTGCGGCGGATGAAGGTGATGTTGAACGTGCTGTCCGGCAGCACGGTGGCGTGGTCAACGCGCACCTGGATGTCGTTGCCGGAGAAGCCAGGGTCCAGCGCCGTGATGGTCAGCACGTCTTTCAGCGCAGCGTTTTTTAGCGCCAGGCTGGCCGAGGTCGCCGACTTGACCACGCGGACGATCCAGGCATCGGTGCCGCCGTTCAGGAAGAACTGGCGCACGCCATAGCTCATCTCGGAACCTGCCGACAAGCCGCCGAAGGTGCGCTCGAAATCAGCGAAGCTGTGGATGCGGGTGGCCTTGTTGATCGGCCCTCGGGCTGCGGCGCCGAGGAAAGCCGCCACCGAGGTGGCCACCCCGGCGATGGTGCGCACGCCACTGGACACTTCCTGGATATAGACCCCTGGGGAAGCAAGCTGTATGGGCATCACGAACTCCTTTCTGCGATCCGGCTGGGAGCTTCATATGAAGTTGCACCTCCGGCAAAACTATCTTTGTGCAGGTATTCAGAGATGTTTTTAGTTTCAAGCGTATTTTCATTAACCGCATCATCAATATTGATGATGGGTTAGGGAAAGTCGGCACTGTCAACTTGTTGGCCCAGGGCGATTGCATCAAATACTTCTTGACAGGAGTGTGAGAAAGTCGGGTCTGAAGTGAGCGAGAAGCCGGAGTGAGATGCCCATGACGAGTCCAGAAGAACACCCCGGCGACCTGAGCGCCTTCGCAGACCTGCCCGACCCACGCCTACGCCACTGCCGCCACCCGCTGCAGGAGTTGTTGTTGGTGGCCTTCGCGGGGATCGCCAGCGGGGCGCAGGACTGGGTAGGCGTGAGCGACTGGGGAATGCTCAAGCTGGAGTGGCTGCGCCGCTTCCTGCCCTTCGAGCAGGACGTGGCCTCGCACGACACCTTCAACCGGGTGTTCGCGCTGCTGGACGCGAAGGCGTTCGAGGCGTGTTTCATCCGCTGGATGCAGCCGCTGTGTCCGGCGGTGGAGGGTGGCCCCACGATCGCCATTGATGGCAAGAGCGTGCGCGGCTCGCGCACCGGGGAGGCGGCGATGGTGCATCTGGTGTCGGCCTGCCACACCGCCAGCGGCCTGACGCTGGGACAGGTGCGCACGGCAGCCAAGAGCAACGAGATCACCGCCATCCCCGAGCTGCTGGACGCACTCGATGTCAAGGGGGCGACCGTCACGATCGACGCGCTTGGCTGCCAGCGCAGCATCGCCGCGAAAATCCGCGAGCGCGGGGCCGAGTTCAATGGGCGCGAGATCCAGTTCTTCGCTACCGACCCTGCGCCACCTCGACTGCGTGCTGACACCAACCAAGGTGGCAGTGAGGTAGCCTGACTTCCTCGGACACCCGCTTGAAGGCGGGCAAACCGAAGAGGGATCGATGACCAACACGACCGGTGAGTGGATGAGGAGCGAATCAGGCCGGAGGCTGTCGCGCTGGACCTTTGGCCCAGTCCGCAGACAATGGAATCTAGACCTTAGACAAAGGAGGCCCTGAATGGGTACGCCGTACGAAAAGGACGTGGTGGCATGGGCCATGGAGCAGGCCGCGCTGTTGCGCTCGGGTCAGCTCTCGGCCCTCGACATCGAGCACATCGCCGAGGAGATTGAGGACGTGGGCAAGAGTGAAAAGCGCGAGCTGGCCAGCCGCATGGCCGTGCTGTTGGCCCATTTGCTGAAGTGGCAATACCAGCCGGCTCGTCGGGGCAGCAGTTGGTCCAGCACGATCAAGGTTCAGCGCAAGTCCCTTGCACGCGCATTGCGTGCCACCCCGAGCCTCAAGGCGTCACTGAGCGACCCGGATTGGCTAGAAGGCACTTGGGACGATGCCTTAGGGCATGCCATTGAAGAGACCGGCCTCGACAGCTTCCCCGAGGTCTGCCCTTGGTCGATGGATCAGGTGCTGTCGGCGGAGTTTTTCCCCGAGGCTTGAGCGCGGCCGTGTCCGGGAGGGCGCGGGGAGTGTTTCATCCCTTGATCGGCCGGCTAGGTCATGAACATTCAACGGGTGATCTCATGCCTTTGCCAAACCAACGCTCGCCACAAAACCCAACTCATCCGCGGCGGCGGTAGGGAATCTGGAACCTCGTAGCCGCAGGGTACATCGCGGCTGTCGTTCGTTCTGGGCGCAATGGATCGAAGCAATTTGGCAGTTGCGACCCTGGGTGTCGCCATCATTGCCACGATCATGCAACTCCACCCGCATTGACTGAAAAATACGCGGTCTCTCGGTCTTTAAAATTCACCCGCACTCACGGGTCGACAAGATGCGTCTGATGCAACCAGATTAATTATCAATCACAAGGTTTAAACCACCGGCTTTAGCCGGTCAGCTTTAGCTGCGACAATTGACTGCCCTGTGAAGGAGGCCAGAGATGGACTATCGATATGGCAGTCATACGGTTTTTCAGATTGAGTACCATTTTGTGTGGGTGACAAAATATAGGTACAAGGTTTTGCGGGGAGAGGTTGCAGAACGAGTCAGGGAGTTGGTACGCGAGACCTGTGATGCCTTTGAGATTCGGATCGTGAAAGGCGTGGTGAGCAAAGATCATGTGCATATTCTGGTGAGCTGTCCACCGACTATGGCGCCGAGCGAAATCATGAGGCGAATCAAGGGGCGAACGGCAGCAAAGCTGTTCGAGGAGTATCCGCAGATAAAGAAGCGGTACTGGGGGCGGCATTTCTGGGCGCGAGGGTACTTTTGTGCGACGGTTGGGCAGATGACGGAAGAGATGATCAAGAAATACTTGGAGCACCATTTCGAACCGAACCCCGATGAGAAATTCAAGCTGGAGCCCGACTAGGAGAACGCGTCGTTTAGGCGACGCGTATCCGGACTTTCAGTCCGCAGTGCAAACCCACCAGCTTTAGCTGGTGGTTGTTTAGTGTTTTTAGCTTGTCATTATTCTTATTTTTCTCGATGGCTTGAATCAAATTCGTTATTTGGCCTGCGTTGGTCTCATTTATGTGTAGGGGCTCATCACCAAAACTGGCGGGATTGTTGATGTAATGTGCCGGATAATTTCCTTCAAAACCGATGCTAATTGCGGTGTTATTGTTTGTTAGTAGCTTAAAGGCATAGACTACGTCTTGTGCCTCTTCAATGGTTTTTGTTATTAATAGATAATTTGTGCCAATTAAATAAATCTCATCGAGTTGCCCTCTATATGATTCTGAGGGTCTGGTTTTCGAGAATGAGTGTGTTTTCCCGTCCGTTGTATAGTCCGTGATCCCAAATAGTCTTTCTCGATCAATATTATTGATCGACTTAATTTTTATGTCTTCATTAAGATTAATTTCAATGCTTTCTTTGCTGGCAACGTTTCCTGTTTGACTTTGACGCTCAGATCCAGCCAAATCTACAAGCTGTAACGTACTCAGGACTACGTTGTCGGGATTGCGTGAGTCGACACATTCAATTGAGATTTTCAGCATACTGTGCGAGCGCGAACTTGAGTTGTTCATGTTATGCGAAGCTACAACTTTATTTTTTAACCCGAAGTGATAGAGCGCAAGTACGTCATCAGCAGAACGACATTCAAAAGTATACAAATTCTCGACTGTAAAAATGTCTTTGACAAGTTTCAACTTTAGACCAGGACCATCAGTGACGAGTCTCTTCAGGTGACTTTTATTAAGTAGATC
>OFSF01000390.1_pt1 | contig 17060 bp, 27 predicted proteins | sample 1543271 | NCBI WGS metagenome assembly OFSF01 (sample SAMN07774227, study PRJEB24372) | wastewater metagenome | isolation source: Exp Tend VB 100WW | collected 2016-02
AATGTGTCAAATTCAGGAAAAAATTGAAGGGGTGGGGGTCCTAGAGAGAAGGTAAACACAAGCACCCAAGAACCCGCCATGCAAGCCACCCCATCTGACGACACCCACGACATCCGCTGCCTCCTCCTTGAATGCTCCGACTGCTGCGGCGTCTGGCGAGCCTACAAGCCTGAGCGTTGCATCTACTGTGCCCGCGAGTACGGCATGCCCTACACGCTCGACCCCCTTCGCCGCCTCGCTCTCTTCCAAGCGATCCAATCCATCCCCGTCAACACGGTGTGGCCCTTCCCTGGAGGTCGCACTGACGAGGACGACGAGAACGCCATGCAATTCGCCATTGCTCTGGAGGACAACTGCCAGTGGTTCGACTACAGAGACCCTATCTGCGTCCAGTCGTGCTGGCTCGCCCTTCAGGAACGCTGTCCTTGGGCCGACCGCGACTCTACCGCACAGGCGAAATGGGACGATCTCCTTGGAGCCTTCCAGCCCGTTCCCATAACCGCCTGCCAACTGAGCTACGCGTCGATCTACCTGGACTCTGAATTCCAAGCGGTCGCCACTCTCGCCGACGAACTCCAGGAGGATCCCTCGGAGAAATGGAAGGCCTACTGTGCCAAGAAGGAAGCGGAGCTCCTCGCTCTATAGGGACGTCAACCAAGAGAAAATTAATACCCCACGAAACAATAGAAAATTCCACATACAAGAAGAAAAAATAGAAAGATAGAAAAGTTCAAAGGAAAAAGGGAAACCCCCTTTTTTCTTGGATTTTTTAAAAAACATAATCCATAAAAAAAAATTTGAAGGACAGGTCGGTCTAAGAATGAGTCAGCCCAACAGTAGTAGATACTCAGTAGGCACGCCCAAGATGAATCCCCTTCATCCCGAGCAAGATCAGAATCAAGTGAAAACGTACTCCTGGGCCGACGCATCGAAGGTTGCGACCCGCTACGTTGAGGTGTTCGAAGCAGAGCGTGCCGAGGCGCTTCGCAGCTACGACTGTACGCAACAAGAGGCTACCGACCGTGCTCAAGTGGCCGCGTGGCTGGACAAAGAAGCGCGTTTCGGCCGGCTTCGAGTTATTCGAGGAACATCCGATGGTGGTCGCATCGCTCAGCACAATGTCCTTCTCCTTGATGAGGAGGATGGAGAGGTGGTATCCTTGGACATTGGAGGCTATGTTTCGATGGGAGAGATCAACCGCTACCATGAGAGCTCGCGCGCATGGCTGTACAACAAGGACGAGATTGTTGAAGGGTACTTCCGTATCGAAGTTATGATAACGGACATCTTCCCTGATCACGAGATGTTCAAGCGATCCGACGGATCGAGTGTTGACCTCGGCTTCAACGACAACGAGCACTACTACACCTTCACGGTGGACATTCCCAAGGAGAACTTGTGCGACACATTTTAAAACGACTAAAAATCAAGAAGACTAAAAATCAAAAAGAAACAGTATAAAAATTAAAAGAAGAATAAAAACAAGAAAAAGGGAAAACCCGTTTTTCTTGGTTTTAAAAACATAATCTATAAAAAATTTGAAGGACAGTCTGGTCCAAAGAGGAGTCAGCCCAACAGTACTAGAAACTTAGTAGGCACGCCAAACATGTCATTTCAGAACAATGATCCGAAGATTGGTTGGGCGGAAGCGTCGACTATCATGACGCGCTTCCAAGAGGTCAAGGATGCAGAGCGTGCCGAGGCTCTACTCCACGGCTGTTCGCAGGAGCAGGCTGCAGACCGCGGCCAAGTAGCCGCGTGGCTGGACAGCGAAGCGCGTCATCGTAGACTCCGAGTCCTGCGATCTACCGCAAATGGTGGACGTGTCGCACGCCACCACGTCCTTCTCCTTGAAGAAGAGGATGGAGAGGTGTTCCCCATTGATCTAGGAGGATGGGTTTCGATGTCAGAGCTCAAGCGCGGAGCTCACGGTGGAACGGCTTGGCTGCACAAGGTGGAACGCATCGACGAGGAATGGCTCCGCGTTGAAGTCATGATAACGGACATGTTCCCTGATCACGAGATGTTCAAGCGATCCAACGGATCGCGTGTCGACCTCGGCTTCAACGACAACGAGCACTTCTACTCCTTCACCGTGGAGATTCACCAAGAAGATCTGGTCGACACCGACTAAACATCAAGAAGAAACAATAGAAAAATCAAGAAGAAAAAGGACAGCCGTCTTTTTTCATGATTTCTAGAAAAAATTGAAGCGATCGGGCTCCTAAAATGAGTCAGTCCAACAGTAGTAGAAACTTAGTAGACACCAAGCAATCATGAGCACCACGACCATCCAATCCTTGTACCTGGCCATGCGTTCCGAGGCGATGAAAGATCCCGTTATGAAGGCGTTGTTCCACGGCGAGGTTTCGTGGGCTGACGTCTACTCGGCGGAGGACGAGCTCAACTGGAAGGAGTACATGGCGTCAGGCGAGGGCGCCGAGATCCTTGCCGCTGTCCAGGTCGAACTCGACAGGGCGAACGAAAAGAAGAAGTCCAAGAGTGTTCGTTGGAACGATGCCGTGAATACCGTGATGATCGTGGAGTCCGCTCCCGTTCAGATCCAGCAGACCACGACCACCGTTCTCTTCAACCCCAACCAAGTCAAGACGATTGTGGCACGCAACCTCCCTCGCGACATCAGTTCCGAGGAACTGCAGAACGTGTTTGCGAAGCACGGTCCCGTTCGCGACGTCTACATCCCCAAGAATCTCGACCAGAACAGCCCGTACTACGGAACCATCAAGGGATTCGCCCTTGTGAAGTTCATGAGTGCGACAGATTCCACCCGTGCGTACATGGCCGAAACCACTCGTCTCCACATTCGCGGAAAGATGATCGGTCTCGAGTTCGCCAAGGAGGACCGATAGGCGATTAGCCTCCAAGCAAGGCGAGGACCGATAAGCAAGGATCTCTAGAAAACGACCAAACAAATAAGAACAAACTGACTAAACAAAAGAAAATACAAAGAACAAGGGGCAACCCTTTTTTCTTGTGCGCGTTATAAAAATTGAAATTTCAGTCGGTCTCCTAATAGGCTAGACTTCGCAATCGCTTGTTCCATGACTCTCCAATTCCAAGAACCCATCCATTGGCGCCCCGCACAGGAAGTACTCTTAGAGGACGAGGCGCTCGAGATACTTGATGCTCAAGTCATCCTCTCCGAAAACGCGCAGATCCTCTACCGCCATTCTCCTTCCCTGTTCTCCTTCGATACCTACGACGACTGGCTGAAAGAACAAGAGAATCGCTCCGCGGCACCCATCGGATCACGCATCCTCCTTCGTCGCCGTCCCATTCACGTCATCATCGACAAGAACACCTACCTCGTACATCACGACATCATGATGGAACGGACTGATCGTTGGAATAACTACCACGTCGTCTACTTCGAACAAGAACCCTCTCCCCTTCCAATGCCCCAAAAGAAACGTACGTACACCTTCGCCTTCTAAGATGATATGAAAAGAAAAAGACAAAAGAAAAGAGGCGGCTGCCTTTTTTCTTATCGAAAAAATTGAAATGATGTGTTATGTTGCATGTAAGCAACTCCACAACATACTCCAAGAATCCAAGATGCCGAATCATTTCATCCTTCGTATTGGCGATGGTGCTCACTTCAACGCTTCCTCCTCCAAATCGATTTGGGGAATCAACGCCAAGGTCATCGCCTGCAAATGGTTCAAGTCCATTGCGAAAGCAGGCGACGTGCTCTGGTTCGTTAAGAGCAAATCAAAAGGCCAGATCGTTGCGATGGCGACATTCACAGGAACACGCGAACGAATCATCGGTCCCATCATTGATCTCACACTCACCAACAAAGAGCTCGGATGGGACAAGACGGATGGTGATTGGGATACTGAGGTTCATTACAAGGATCTGTACGATCTTACCAAGTGCAAGCTCCATACAGGGATCAAATCTCCTTTGACCATCCGCGAATACAACCGTGAGAAGTGCAAGGTCGATCTACCCGAAGAATACCCACGCATTGTTCGTTATTCTACCACAACGAACAGTATGTGATACAATACTCTTTCCATCATAAAACCAAATAAAAATAAGGACATCGCTCCTTTTTTATGAAAAAAAATTGAAGCCGCCGTTCCGCATTAGAGAAAGACAAACACAACCATGATTCCCACGCTCTCCATCCGCATCCCTTCTAGTTCCACGAACTACACGCCGAGCACGTTTTGCATTCCTCTTCGCACGAGCTTTTACGATGCATGGACGGCATCGGACTACGCCTACGTGTACCAAGACGCGAACGATACGCCGTTCACGTGGGACGATGCCGACGTTCCGCGCCGCTCCTCTCGTCGCGCTGCCAAAAAAGCAATCAACTACAAGATCTAGATAGAACATCCAATGAACATCCATAGAAAAAAGAAAATCAAAGAAATAAGGCGACACGCCTTTTTTCTTGTAAAAATTGAAATGTATGAGGGGTATGGGGAAACGTAGTGTCCCCATAATGGAAATCGCACTACAACGCATTCAAGCCTGTATCAACGGAATACTGGATCTATCCAACTTAGGGCTGACGGAACTCCCTCCTCTTCCCGATGGGCTGACTGTACTACGATGTGAAATGAACCAGTTGACCTACCTTCCTCCTCTTCCTCCCACCCTGAAAGTATTCCATTGTCATCAGAATCAGTTGACTTCCCTTCCCACACTTCCCTCTCTTGAGTCCCTTTCATGCTCACACAATCCGATCGACTTTCTCCCTCCTCTTCCTTCCTCTTTGATAGCGTTAACATGCATGCAGAATCATTTGACCACTCTTCCTCCTCTTCCCTTCAGTCTTCAGAGACTCTTCTTTGACTACAATTATATAACACGGCTTCCTGAACTTCCTCCCCGTCTTACCAGTCTTTCTTGCTCTTACAATCAATTGACAACTCTTCCCTCTCTTCCCCGCAAACTTCAATCCCTGTTCTTGTTCTCTAATCCATTGGAAACGATACCGAAACTTCCTTCTACTCTGCAACATCTGGTGTGTGTTCTACCTCATAACAACGAACGATACGCACCTCTTCGATTGACTTCTGACATGATCAGACAACTGAATAGGGAGAATCAAGCATGGGCAGAGTCCCTCAGCATGAATCGTTGTATCGAACGCTGTTCCGCCTATTACGAAGAACTGATGCATCATCGCTGGCATCCTGATCGTGTCGATCATATGTACGCCACAGGTCATACGATTGGTGATATGTAGCACTTTTCCAAAAGTTCCCAAAACGCAAAAAGAAAAAAGTGCCCAAAAGGAAAAGCTTACAAAAGGAAAAGTTAGAAAGAAGAAATCATAGAATAAAAAATGGGCAACCGCTCTTTTTTCATAAAAAAATTGAAACCAAATGTATCAAAAACAAAAACGCAAACGCACTCCAAGCCACCATGGAAATCGCCCTAGAACGCATTAGCAACTGTGTCAACGGAGAACTCGATCTCAGTCGGCTGGGACTGACAGAACTCCCTCCCATCCCTGAGGGCATAACATCATTGCGTTGTTCCCACAATCCACTGACCAGCCTTCCAAGGCTTCCTTCTACCTTGGAGATGCTGTATTGCTCTTACAATCAATTGACCAGTCTTCCAGAACTTCCTCCTTCTTTGGAGTATCTTCAATGCTCGAACAATGAATTGACAGGTCTTCCAGAGCTTCCTCCTTCCTTATACACCCTCTACTGTAATATAAACCGGTTGTCCAGCCTTCCAGAGCTTCCTCCTTCCTTGCGGATTCTTCGCTGCTACAACAATGAGTTGACCTCTCTTCCCACACTCCCACCCATCATGGTCAGCATCAATTGCTACTGCAACCCATTGACCACTCTTCCGACTCTGCCTCTTCAATTGGAGGAGCTGACATGCTTCACCTGTCGATTGACCTCTCTTCCCACGCTTCCTACCAATCTTCGCCGACTGAACTGTCTCGGAAATCCATTGGAGACGCTGCCAGAGCTTCCTTCTACGCTGGATGTGCTGAAGTATGAACTACCGATCCATTATGAGATGGATTGGGAAATCCAGGAGGAAATCCAGCATGGTGGGCAGATGATACAAGATGGGATGTGGCCAGACATGGTGGCGGCCGTCAATGGCATGATCGTTCGTGCCGCGGCATATGCGAATCAAGAAAGCAAAACGCGTTGTATGGAACGCTGTTCCTTATACAAAGAAGAAATCATGATGACGGTGTGGCATCCTTCGCGGGTGGCACCACTTATCGAGATGGGGATCGATTTGGAGAGTGTCATGTAGGAGCTTTTAAAGCGGAACGCTATACGAAGTGTGCCGCCATAAGCCGCCGCAGGCGGCGACTCAGTGGCGGCTTAGAAAAGAGAGGGCGACTGAACATAAAAATTGAAATGCAACACCGCAATTATAAACATAACCCTTCCAATCATGGCATTCGGTACTATTCTTCAAGCGGTCCAAGAGCAAGTTCCTCAGGCTTTGCCTCTGCCTCACGAGGATTACGAGTACATCGATCAGCGATTCCAAGCAGATTATTATACGTCAGAGGGCAACTGGGAGGTCATCAGCATCGATTGGAATACTCGTCAGCACCGAGTCGTCTTCGTGGAAAATCAACAGAGATCATTCATTGATGTCCAACGCGACTTCCAAATTACCTTGCAAGAGGTGCTTGAATTGAAAAATATCATCCTTTATCGTATCAAAATGGTGGATGTACAGGACACTCATGCGATTTTGAACCAGTCGGTGGAGGACATGCAGTTGGCATCCGCAACGATTTGGTCCCATGAAGACCCAGATGGCCTTCCTCTCGATCAGGATTTTATTCACCAGCTACCTGAAGCAGCATGGGATGCAGCTGGCTAAATATGATATACATAAACAGCATAATACCTTATATAAATTTATTTATTTTTATTTGAAACTAATATATTTCGTTCTTTCGGCCAATCGTTGCCACACCCTTTTTTCATTATGATCCCAATATCTTCGATATCAGGTAGCCAATTCGCACATACACGGCATAGGGGATGAGGCATTCCTGAAACTGTCTCTGCAAGGGCAAGACTCGGAATAGGCCACCAATTGGAGCATACTTCAGCAGCTCGTTCTTCCTCGCCCGATTGTTCAGGTGTCATGATGGTATTAGATTGTATCATGTGTCCACTCATTTTTATTAAGATTGTATATAAAAAATTGAATCCGATCCTATTAAAACAGAAGGCAATTCCAACATGTACCAATACGTCATTGCTTTCTTTTCCACGGCGATCCTTACTGCGACCATTACGAAGTGGTTCTACGTAAAAAAAGAAGCCCCCATTGGAAAACCTACCTTCGCTGATCCTTCGAAAATCCCTACACTTTCGCTGGATAAGCACAACGAGATCATGGAGATCAAACGGCAATGGGCGTTGAAACACAGTCCCGTCGGGACTTCATAAAAAAATTGAAGCACATCGCTGCACAATATATTAATCAACTCTCCAACAATGCCGTCCATTCTCTCCTTCTTCGAGCGCCTCTTCTCCTCCAACCAAACCCTTACGATCGCCGAGGATACCTACATCGATGATTCCGTCGACGAGGTCCTTACCCGTCCGAATCCTTTTGCCGCAGATCGAATGATCTATGCGCAGTCGCACGACCATATCATCGAATTCATGCGCCACGATCATCATCTCAACCCATGGCTTCTTCATGAGTCTCATGAGTCCGTCCTCCACGATCCGCGCTTTTCACTCAACAGCATTGTCATTCTCCACCAATAAATTCCAAGTATTCACGATAGAAAAAGAGAGACGGCGGTCTTTTTTCTTATATAAAAATTGATACATGGATCGATGAAAAGAGAGGTCAACATGATTCCCAGCGATTTATATAAGTTCCTCTTTATCTACTGCCAGAAGTGTGCACAACGCAATGAAATGTATAATGATCGATATGGCAGAATATTCTACTGCGCCGAGTGCTGCGAATATGTTAAATACGACAGCGTGGATCCTTCTATGATTCGATTTGATACGCGAAAGTTTGTTGTCTTTCTAAAGGGAACCCCACAAGAAATGAAAGACAGGCTTCTATCCTTGTATATGAATATGGACAAGATCGACGATGTTGCTGCAGACCACGAGTCCATTCAATGGATCCACAATGAACATGATGCGATTTAAATACTTGGAGTACGATTAAACTATGGCATTCTCATACCTATACACCATCTGTTCTTCTAGTATTTCAGACGTAGAAGAAGTTCAACCCTCTCCCGTCGCATCACCTAAAACGAACACGATTCTCCACTTCTTACAAGATTCTCGAAAACAAGCATGGCATCCACAATCTAAGTATCAACCAGTACCTGACAAAGAACGTTTCCCAACTAAAGGTTTCAAGTAGAAAAGGGAGTTTTTATAAAAAATTTGAAGGGGATCGCTCAAAAAGAGAAAGACAAACAACCATGTCCTCCACGTCTAACAACGATACCAAGTATTGCTGGTGCAACGCTGATCCCACCCAAGTGGAAGTGAACCCCATTCTACCTCGTCCAAGCCCCAGAGAGGCGCTCCTGCATGCCACCAATTCAAGCGCGAATCGTGAGGCAACCTTTCCGCATCGACTGTGGACGGATATCGTTCACAAGGACTGCAAGAGTATGATCCGCCAACGAGGATTGTACTGGTGGCTCTCCGAACAAGTCAAACTCGAGGACAAGATCAAGGCAGGAACCCTTCATCCCTCGATCGGCGAATTCTACTGCTTCCTGGAAGAGGAACACACGCCAGGATATACGATTCTTGGTAAACCCCTGCCTGGAATCGATACGAGCAAGGCGCCCACAACCGTCCTCTTTCGGTACGGCAACGTATTCGCCTACAATTCTGCGATTGGATATTATTGGGGCGTGCAATCCGTCGCAGTTCCCAAGGGACATCCCGATTCCAATATCCCACCCTATCTGATGATCGACGTCATCGATCGATCGCACTAAAAATTGAACATCCGACGGCGCAACAAAACAGGTACCTATGTTTATCTATCAAGTCCAGCAGAATCAAAGCTCTCTCCTTCTGATCCAGTTGGATCTAGGAGAGTACGTTATGACCTATCACCATATGGAATGCAATGGCCATGAAATCATTTCGTTCTCTCAGAACCGACTTCCCAACAACGACGAGCGAGCCTATATGGGCACGTGGATTCAGCCCTTGTTTGATCAGAATTATGTCCAGAATCTCTTCCGAAACTCCTTCTGGGAGCGCATCAACACCAACAATCTTCACTATACACAATAAATTAATTTGATGTTATTTTTTGTTATTTAAATTTGAAGTACGATATAGACCATAGAGATTCAACGGCAAATGAATTATACCACTGTTTTCTCCACTTCCTACCGCCAGTTCGACGAGTTGATTCAAAAAGAGATGGACATTGTTGGAAAAAAGAGAAAGGTCATGTACCGATCTCTCTACGAGTCCGTCAAACACAAAGATAAAAATCGACACGTTATTCGAATGAAACAATTGATGGAAGAAGGAGACGATACCGAAATCCTTAAATTGGTTCCCATTCTCCTTAGAATCAAAAAAGCACTGGATTCATAGCCGATATATAAAAACGTCCATCTATTTTTATACAAATTTGATATATCATACGTAGTTTCTAAAATCACGCCATGATACAACCCGCATGCCTATCTAGTTCGTATCGATCCTATGAATCCTCTACCAAACTATCACCCTATGCACACGCCTTTCGTTCCCTCTCCATACGAAAAACAGTCGCACCACGCGTAGAAAAAGTTCGTGCAAGAGTATATGGTGGAATCCTACGAGTTTCACACTCGGATCCGAGACAAGATCAATATGCCATTGTACAAGGGCGTTATTCTGGAAAGTGGTCTTTTCCAAAGGGACATTCGAATGAAGGGGAACTTCCACTAGAATGTTCGCTTCGTGAAATCGAGGAAGAAACAGGAATCAAGAGCCTTCCCGATCCAATCGAAACCATGCGATTTGGCTATGGAAATTACCATGTCTTTTCCTTGAATGAGCCTGTTCCACTTGTACCACAAGATACCTATGAAATCATGAGTGCCATGTGGGCGACCATTGATGATATGGGGCTATTATCCCTCAATGTAGACGTTTCTCGATTCGTCAAAGCATGGAAGAAGAAACACGATTAAATCTCGAAAATAAAACAGGAGGCGTAGTAGGATGTTGCATGTGAAAACAGATGAGATCTATGGTAAAAATGAAGTAGTGAACTCCAACGATCTACGAAATCATCTGGTAAACATCGACTCACGGTTTCGCAAATCGTATCTGGAGCCACCGACCGATTTTTCGTATCATTTCGCTCACCCCTATAAAAATGTCATCAAAGCACGGGTTGCCTCCGTCGAAATTCCCATCGGATTCTACAATTTTTCATTGGCCAAAAAGAATACGATGTTCCGCATCGACGCCATGGACTACGTGGGAAACCAACACTTTCTCACCGTTACCATTCCCGAAGGCGATTATACACCCGAATGCCTCATTGAAACCATTCAACAACAATTCAATGCCATTAAAGATGCCTATGGGCTCTTCTTTCGTATTACCCTTGATCCTCGAAGTCGACGCGTGACGATAACGCATGACGGATCAGGACCGCCACCCTGTCCTCCTGGACCGACCCACTGCCCCGTCACCTTCGGTCTAACCTTTGCCATGGTGGGACTAGAAAGCCGCACCTTCGATTTTGGACTCGGATACAATCTCGGGTTTGCACAACATTTCTACGCAGTCGATGCACCCTTCTCCATAACAGGTGAGTCTCTTCTTACCACACAGAGCGATCATTACTTTCTTCTTTCCATCGATGATTTCTATACCGTGGAACACAAGACAAACGATACCTATATCCAATGTCTGGCCAAGATTCTTGTCAAACGAACCGCCAACGGAATCATTTTTGACGATGGATACACAGTTTTATCCAACGATATTATCTTTCCAAGACCGATCGACATGAAACAAATTCGCGTACGTCTACTGGATATGTATGGCGATCCGATTGATTTACACAATCTTAACTTTTCGATTTCCCTTGAAATAACGGAGGTTATGAACGTTCAATTGTATGACAACTATCGAACATATCTATGGTCAAAGGATGAACCTCGAGCAGTACGAAGCACAAACGGAACCGCCTCCGCCATCGCCCCACCCGCTCGAAATTTCAGGTGAACGCCGTTAGATTCTCCATAAAATACTCTTTTAGAAAATGATAGATAAAACGATAATCAGGATCTTCACATAAGAGTACATAGTAAGGGAAAAATCGATGCATGAGAAGTGTCGATTTGATATTAACAATGTATTCTGATTTCCAATTAATATGTTGAGTAAATGTTCCACTGTTTAGATGATAATGATGACAAACAAGATCATCTTCACAAAAGGACAAGATATGATTGATCAATTCATAGGGTAGAGGAAGCAATTGATGAATGTAATTCATTCCCTATTCCTTCATCATGATTTTATGGCGTATAAAGGAAGCGAAACATTATAACGTTAGTTCGGTAGATGCATAAAATACTAGATGAACGTGAACAGTGCGATTTGGAATGTCTTTCCATTGGAGCGTTTAACCCATTGAACTCATACATGACAAAAGCCCAATACGATTCTTGTTTGGCTACCATGCGAATCGACGATCAAACAGTCTTTCCTATCCCCATAACCTGCAGTGTTCCCGTCGAGGTTCCCCTCGGAACCGTTATTGAATTACGATCCGCGACCGGTATCATACGGGGCTCTCTTACCGTTTCCGAATGCTGGCCCATTGATTTGGAACTCGAATGCACCGCCGTATTTGGTTGTTTTGACTCAAATCACCCTTATATTCAATACATGCTGTCTAAATCCGATCGATTCTATGTATCTGGTTCGCTCGATACTTCCTCCACTCCCTATCATACCACGTTTCTATCCTATCGAAAGACACCCGTTGAAATCAAATCTTCGGTGGACGCTCCGTTGATAGGGTTTCAAACACGCAATCCACTCCATCGCTCCCACATGCAAGTGATTATGAATTGTTCCAAGAAAGTTCCAGATGCTGTCGTATTATTGCATCCCGTGGAAGGAGTCACCCAAGAATGCGATATCCCCTTTGCTGTTCGAATGAAATGCTACCAAGAAGTTCTTCCTTATCTCCCACAATCATTTCTCTCCATTCTTCCTTTGAGCATGCGTATGGCAGGACCACGCGAAGCGGTATGGCACGCCGTCATTCGTCGTAATTATGGGTGCACCCATTTCATTGTCGGGCGCGATCATGCAGGCCCATCCTATAAAAAGAAAGACGGATCGTCCTTTTTTCATCCCATGGCCGCACAACAACTCGCCAGTTCCATGGAGCTCGGTATTACCATCCTTACCAGTGAAGAAGTCGCGTGGTGCGAAGACATAGAAGATTACATTGAAATCAGCAAAGCACCTGTTGGAGAAACGCTTTCCACCATCTCTGGAACCGCATTTCGAACCATGCTTGAAAATAATACACCCGTTCCATCGTGGTATTCCTACCCAGGCGTTGTCCATGCCTTACAACAATTTTACCAACGTCCGAAAGGCGTTTGCTATTATTTTGTTGGTCTGTCAGGATCGGGGAAGAGCACCCTTGCAGAAATTCTACAGTCTCACCTGGAAGAAGTGTACCCTACCAGACAAATCACTCTTCTGGACGCAGATATCATTCGAACCCATTTGTCAAAAGGTCTCGGGTTTTCAAAAGAAGATCGTTCCATGAATGTCCGCCGAATTGGATACGTCGCCTCTGAAATCGTACGTCATGGCGGATTGGTCATCGTGGCCAACATTGCACCATTCGAAGAGGACCGCGAATGGAATCGCAAGGTTGTATCCCAATGGGGCGATTACATCCAGATCTATGTCGATACTCCTGTAGAGGAATGCGAGCGTCGCGACGTCAAAGGCCTATACAAAGCGGCTCGTGCAGGAACATTGAAGAACTTCACGGGTATAAGCGATCCATTTGAAGTTCCTACCAATTCCTATTTGACTCTCCCCTTGCAAACTCTTCGAAAAACAACGTCTAGTATGTTCAAGTCCCTTGCGCCCTTTTTTGAAAAATGAAATCGGAATATGAGAAAATTGATATATTGTTGACCTGTTTCGAATCGATACCCATGCATCCGTTTTCCAAACTTCGATGCCTCCAGTGTCCCCTCGCCTTTGATCCTGTACTATGTCCTATTCGTTCTGATAACTGTAGGACATGCCACGCGGATGTACACGAATGCTACATTTGTCATTCCAACGCTTGTTTTGCCACATTGAATAGCGAGGAACGCATCGATTTCGTTTCATTTGTCCAAGAAATCGCAGAATGTTTGTACGAAGACCATATGGATATCATGGGAGAAATCTCTCGTGGTATCGAGGCCAGATGGTGGTTTACATTAGATCATCCCACCATTGAAGCCTGTCTCAACGCTCTTCCTCACGGCGAAACCCGCATTCGTACATATCTCGAGCACATCTACTGTCAAGTCTATGAAGAGGTTGATTATGATGATCACGACCGTCTCGGAAAAAATAAATGTATGTGAAGTTAACCAGATCGGTGTTCCAATAAGAATACAATCTCTATTTTTTCAATGTCTTTATATTTTTCGATATCGACCGATAAGTCGAAATTCATGGATCGAGACGTACCATTTGTTCCATGTCGGTCATGACCCCATCGATCCGTTGACAATAATTGTTTTACAGGAACGAGTAGATATTTATCAAATAAACATCCGTTTTCGATTGTTGGAACGGTATGACCACTTCTTGATTTAAGATACGATCCGTTAGTGGTCAGTTTCGCCGTCATGTATTCTTTGAAGTCTACAGAGTGTTCCGTTACTTCATCCCCATGTATGATGTCTGAGTACACTTCGTTAAAATAGTCATTTTCATCTTCGACAAATCCATCATACAGCATGTCTTTGATAAGACTGACGTTGGTTTCATTGATCTGCAAGATAAGGTCTGATAGTAAAATCTTGATTCCGATCGAGGCGGTTGCCGTTTCACACTTCCCCATTTTATCTCTTTTATTGTCAGATATATTATTCAATTTTTATAAAAATTGAATAATGGATCTGATCTCATAAATGGTAGCCATACATGTTAGCCATGAATCTTACCAGAAAGATTCCGATTGCTCTCAACAATATCCTCAAGGAGGACCAGCACAGTTCCACGAAATTATTCCATGATTCCCTTCCACGCCTTCTTCTCTCCTATGGCGATCTCTGCTCCGATAGAGGAGGAGTATACGCCGAAATACCGATGGGTATGAAACGGGCGCTTTCTTTCTGGAGTGCCATGTCCCATCACCATTCTCGTAGTCCTGAAGAGACCGCGTCCGATTCTTTCTACTTCTGGCTTGGATTTTGCCCCAGTCTCAAGGATGAAAAACGGATTGTCATCGACGAAGCCGCGCGGCTTCTTACCCAACAGAATCTCACCAGCGACATCGAACGCGACGAATGGCTCGATGTATATGGTGCATCCGTGTTCCCTGGATACAGCCAGTACGCTGAGATTATGAAAATGAAATAAATTGATAGCGCACTGTTATTTTTTATGAAACCATATTGCCTGATAAAAATTGAAGTCGCCGACCGCCATAAACAGAATGCAAAACCAATCCATGTCATTCACCATCGAATTCTTCGCTTCCTTCCTGCACATCGGCATGCACGTCTTTGAGGTAGCCGTTCATCAGCCTCTTACCGAGGACCAGGTTCAATTCATGATCCGCATTCTTCGCACGGATCTCTTGGCGCCTGCCAATTGCCATCCAGACGACTTTGATCTCTTTCCAGTGAAAGAAGTCCTGCAGGAGGTGTTTGGTTCATCCGCGACGATTGAATCTAGTCGGATCCGCTACGACGACATGCTGCACTTCATCGGCAGCGATACCCAAGAACTCTTGATCCGTGTGAACGAGGAGGCGATCCCATTCGACGCGGTTCTCAAACCATTTCTCGACGCGGGAATCATCCAAAAAATTGACACGACCGAGGAGGTCAAGAAATCGCCAGACATGTCGCACCTCCACTTCTGCCAAAACGAGAACTGCGGTGAATCCAAGACCAAGAAGTGTGCGGGTTGCTATTCTACCTGGTACTGCGCCACAGAGTGCCAGCAGGCCGATTGGCCGAATCACAGGACCGAATGCAAGGAAATCCAGCAAGATCGGATTTCCTTGAAGCTCTACACCCAAATCGCTACAAGCATGGGAAAGAGCGTCGCGAATTATCCCTACGAAGAGTTCAAACAATTCCTTGCCAGCCGCCCCGCCGCCAAAGATCGCACCACCTTGAATGATTGGATGGAGGATTGGCTCGAGGGATGGTACACCTGCGAACGCGAACGCAAACAGCTGCTTCGCTCCGTCTTCCTTGCCAAAGGACTCATTTGGTCCTCGGATGTGTATCCGTTCTATACCGAGTGGGCCAAGAAACGATCGGGCAATCGCTACGAGAAAATCATGGGGTTTGTCAAGGATACGGGTTTCCTGTTTTAAGGGACTTCCAAGGGACTTCCAAGGGACTTCCAAGGACCTTTCCAAATGTTATAAAAAGCTGGCTTTTATCAAAGCCTATTTTTATTGCTTACGATTACGACGTGTCTTACGCTTACGAAGTGTCTTACGTTTACGATGTGTTTTACGCTTACGAAGTGAACGCAGAGAACGACGTGTTTTGCGTCTAGCTCCTTCTATAGGAAGTGGAGGAAGTGGAGGAAGCGGTCGGGTAGGCTGTTTTTTACTAAACAATATAGACGGATGTTTTCTTGTAGCAAATGTTGGCATTGGTGGAATAAGAGCTGCCCTTTGTTGATTAGCTCTAACACGAGCTATTTCCGCGTTGTTATGTACACTAGGAGATGCTTCAGGCCATGTGTTTGGATTTCCAAATTCCATTTTAAATTTGTTTATTCTTTGTTGTCGTGAAATGTTAGGTTCCGCATTAACTGGTTGGGCTGCGTCTCCAAAATTATTTACTTTGTATATAGGTTTGTATCCATCCATTTTCTCTACTTAGACCTCATAAAATTGAAAACCGGAATTCATAAAAGAAAAGTCAGAAATGGAACCCACCAAAATCTATCCCTTCCCCTGTACGCAGTGCCGCGCTCGTTACTTCTGCCATTGTGCAACTCTGGATGCGGCCGGATGGTGCAGGAAGTGCAAAATCATTGACTGTCCTTGTCCAAAAAAGACACACGATGTATTCGAGCCCATATGTGTGGAATGTGAGAAGGCGACGGGCACTGGCTACAATTCGTGTAAAAAATGCGAATCGCCGTATGAGTGCGTCTGCGAGCTTCTCATTGAAAACGGAAACTGCCCTACCTGTATGAAACTCGTTTGCAAGTGTACTACGTTAAGTGCTACGCCAACAAGCGATACGCCAATCGATAAAATTGATCCAACTTCGCCGTGAACATAAAATCAACCATGTCTCGTCCCACTCGTACCGCCTCCCTGCTCGCCTCCCAGCGCATCTCCAGCCTCCTTCGCCCCAAGAGTTCGAGCCGTGCCAACTCCGTTATGGGCGACTCCGTCTGCGAAGTCATCAACGAAGAAGAGTGGACCGCTTGCGAAAAGTTCTCCCCCTTTCTTCCCGATCCTTTCATTCCTACCAACTCGCCTCGTGTTCCTCCTATTAGCATCCCTTCTCCCACATACACGAATCCCAATACATACGCGCCCAAGGCTGCCGACTGTGTTCCTTTGGTCGTTCCATCCCAGGATCGCTTTACCGAATACATGGGAACCAAGCATTACATTCGCATGATGCTCCAACGATCTCAAGCCAGCTCCAACCCAGAAGACAATACCACCATAACCGTAAAGATATTCGAGCATCTGGTCGCTCATCCCACCATTCTCATCTACGAGCCGCGATTCCGCGAAGTCGTTGTCGGCAAAATCAAAGAATTCGAGAATACGATTGCCACCCAAACGCGTTCCCCTGAACTGCAAGAGCT
>OFSF01000393.1_pt1 | contig 16997 bp, 11 predicted proteins | sample 1543271 | NCBI WGS metagenome assembly OFSF01 (sample SAMN07774227, study PRJEB24372) | wastewater metagenome | isolation source: Exp Tend VB 100WW | collected 2016-02
CCGCTGGCCGGCAGCTTGCGGGCGCCCGAAGGCGTGGGGATTGCCGGCCAGCGGCCGGCACTACCAGGCGCCTGATGGCATGCAGATTGCCGGCCAGCGGCTGGCACGATCTGGCGGCGGACCCCGCATACGCCGCCGGATTGAAATGAATGCGCAATCGCCTGTTCATGAAGTGCGATAACCGCTGGCGCGAGCGCCCCGGCAGCGCTACAATTCGCACTCGCCGAATCACGAAAGCCGGACCGGTCCCAGACCGCACGTCCGCGCTTTTTTGCAACCGGATTTCCGTGAAGCGCAGGCGTGACTTCGGCAGCCCCCTCGGTAGCCAAAGTGAGATTCCCGTGACCCAAGCCGCAATCCTCGTCCTCGAAGACGGCACCGTATTCGAGGGCGAATCCGTAGGCGCGCCCGGCCTGTCCGTCGGTGAGGTGGTGTTCAACACCGCCATGACCGGCTACCAGGAAGTGCTGACCGACCCGTCCTACGCCCGGCAGATGGTCACGCTGACCTATCCGCATATCGGTAACACCGGCATGACCGACCAGGACAATGAAGCGTCCAAGGTGTGGTCGGCCGGCCTGATCGTGCGCGATGTTCCCCGCCGTCCCAGCAACTGGCGCAGCCAGGTGTCGCTGCAGGACTGGCTGATCCAGCGCGGCGTGGTCGCCATCGCCGGCATCGACACCCGCAAGCTGACCCGCATCCTGCGCGAGAACGGCGCGCAGAACGGTGCGCTGATGGCCGGTGACATCGACGTGGAAAAGGCACTGGAAGCCGCCCGTAAGTTCCCGGGGCTGAAGGGCATGGATCTGGCCAAGGTCGTCACTACCGAGAAGACCTACACCTGGACCGAGGGCCAGCTGGACCTGGATGCCAACGCCTTCGTCAGCGTGCCGGCCAAATACAAGGTCGTGGCCTACGATTTCGGCGTGAAGACCAACATCCTGCGCATGCTGGCCGAGCGTGGCTGCGAAGTGACTGTGGTGCCGGCGCAGACCCCGGCCGCCGAAGTGCTGGCGCTGAAGCCGGACGGCGTGTTCCTGTCCAACGGCCCGGGTGACCCGGAACCGTGCGACTACGCCATCGAAGCGATCAAAACCTTCATCGACGTGAAGATCCCAACCTTCGGCATCTGCCTGGGCCACCAGCTGCTGGGCCTGGCCTCGGGCGCGCAGACCATGAAGATGGGCCACGGCCACCACGGTGCCAACCACCCGGTGCAGGACCTGGACAGCGGCCGGGTGATGATCACCTCGCAGAACCACGGCTTCGCGATCGATGAAGCGACCCTGCCGGCGACCCTGCGCGTGACCCACCGCTCGCTGTTCGACGGCACCAACCAGGGCGTGGCCCGCACCGACGTGCCGGCGTTCTCGTTCCAGGGCCATCCGGAAGCGTCGCCCGGCCCGACCGATGTCGGTCCGCTGTTCGACCGCTTCGTGGTGCTGATGGAGCAGGCCAGGGCGTGATCAGTACGCCGCCGGCTCGCCGGGGGCGTCGCGATGGACCGTAAACCCCGCATCGCTGCTGCCGCTGGCGCGGTGCTGCGGATCAAGATTCCTGATCGACAGCGTGCGATCACCCCCCTTGTCACGCTGTACTGACTTAGAGAAGAAAATGCCCAAGCGCACTGACCTCAAGACCATCCTCATCATCGGTGCTGGCCCGATCGTCATCGGCCAGGCCTGCGAGTTCGACTACTCCGGCGCCCAGGCCTGCAAGGCCCTGCGTGACGAGGGTTACCGCGTGGTGCTGGTCAACAGCAACCCGGCCACGATCATGACCGACCCGGAGATGGCCGACGCCGTCTACATCGAGCCGATCAACTGGCAGACGGTCGAGAAGATCATCGCCAAGGAAAAGCCCGACGCGCTGCTGCCGACCATGGGTGGCCAGACTGCGCTGAACTGCGCGCTGGACCTGGCCGACCACGGCGTGCTGGAGAAGTACAACGTCGAACTGATCGGCGCCAAGCGCGAAGCCATCCGCATGGCCGAAGACCGCGAGCTGTTCCGCGTTGCCATGGGTGAGATCGGCCTGGAATGCCCGACCGCCGCCGTCGCCCACACGCTGGACGAAGCGCTGGAAATCCAGACCCGCGTCGGCTACCCGACCATCATCCGCCCCAGCTTCACCCTGGGCGGCAGCGGTGGCGGCATCGCCTACAACCGCGAAGAGCTGGTCGAGATCGTCAGCCGCGGCCTGGAACTGTCGCCGACCACCGAAGTGCTGGTGGAAGAGTCGGTGCTGGGCTGGAAGGAGTTCGAGATGGAAGTGGTCCGCGATACCGCGGACAACTGCATCATCGTCTGCTCGATCGAGAACCTGGACCCGATGGGCGTGCACACCGGTGACTCGATCACCGTGGCGCCGGCGCAGACCCTGACCGACAAGGAGTACCAGCGCCTGCGCGATGCCTCCATCGCCGTGCTGCGCAAGATCGGCGTCGATACCGGTGGCTCGAACGTGCAGTTCGGCATCAACCCGAAGACCGGCCGCGTGGTCGTCATCGAGATGAACCCGCGCGTGTCGCGTTCCTCGGCGCTGGCCTCCAAGGCCACCGGCTTCCCGATCGCCAAGGTCGCCGCCAAGCTGGCCGTGGGATACACCCTGGACGAACTGAAGAACGAAATCACCGGTGGCCTGACCCCGGCCTCGTTCGAGCCGTCGATCGACTACGTCGTCACCAAGATCCCGCGTTTCGCCTTCGAGAAGTTCCCGGCCGCCGATGCCCGCCTGACCACCCAGATGAAGTCGGTGGGCGAGGTGATGGCGATGGGCCGTACCTTCCAGGAGTCGGTGCAGAAGGCCCTGCGTGGCCTGGAAACCGGCAAGGTCGGCTTCGACCCGACCGGCCTGGACCTGAGCAACGAAGAAGACCTGCAGACCCTGCGCCGCGAGCTGAAGGCCCCGGGCCCGGAGCGCCTGTTCTTCGTCGCCGATGCGTTCCGCGCCGGCATGAGCGTGGAAGAGATCTACGCACTGTCGTTCATCGATCACTGGTTCCTGGACCAGATCGAGGAAATCATCGCGGCCGAAGCCGAAGTCGCTGCCGGTGGCATCGACGCGCTGGACGCCGCCCGCCTGCGCAAGCTGAAGCGCGCCGGTTTCTCCGACGCACGCCTGGCACAGCTGACCGGCACCAACGAAGCCGCCATCCGCGCGCTGCGTCGTGCGCACAAGGTGCGCCCGGTCTACAAGCGCGTGGATTCCTGCGCCGGTGAGTTCTCCACCGGCACCGCCTACCTGTATTCGACCTACGAGGACGAGTGCGAGGCCGCGCCGAGCAACCGCGACAAGATCATGATCCTGGGTGGTGGCCCGAACCGCATCGGCCAGGGCATCGAGTTCGACTACTGCTGCGTGCACGCGGCACTGGCGCTGCGCGAGGATGGCTATGAAACCATCATGGTCAACTGCAACCCGGAAACCGTGTCGACCGACTACGACACCTCCGACCGCCTGTACTTCGAGCCGCTGACGCTGGAAGACGTGCTGGAAATCGTCGAACTGGAACAGCCGAAGGGCGTGATCGTGCAGTACGGCGGCCAGACCCCGCTGAAGCTGGCGCGCGCGCTGGAAGCCAACGGCGTGCCGGTGATCGGCACCAGCCCGGACTCCATCGACCTGGCCGAAGACCGTGAGCGCTTTCAGCAGCTGGTCGACAAGCTGGGCCTGAAGCAGCCGCCGAACCGCATCGCCCGCAACGACCAGGAAGCCCTGCTGCTGGCCCGCGAGATCGGCTACCCGCTGGTGGTGCGCCCGAGCTACGTGCTGGGCGGCCGTGCGATGGAAATCGTCTACGGCGAAGCCGACCTGGCCCGCTACGTGCGCGACGCGGTGAAGGTGTCCAACGATTCGCCGGTGCTGCTGGACCGCTTCCTCGACAATGCCGTGGAGTGCGACGTCGACATCATTGCCGATGCCCAGGGCAACGTCCTGATCGGCGGCGTGATGGAGCACATCGAAGAAGCCGGCGTGCACTCGGGCGATTCCTCGTGCTCGCTGCCGCCGTACTCGCTGTCGGCTGAAACCCAGGCCGAGCTGCGTCGCCAGGTGGTGGAACTGGCCAAGGCCCTGAACGTGGTCGGCCTGATGAACACCCAGTTCGCGATCCAGACCAGCGATGAAGGTGCCGACACCATCTACCTGCTGGAAGTGAACCCGCGTGCTTCGCGCACCGTGCCGTTCGTGTCCAAGGCCACCGGCATGCCGCTGGCCAAGATCGCCGCCCGCTGCATGGCCGGCAAGACCCTGGCCGAGCAGGGCGCGACCAAGGAAATCGTGCCGGACTACTACTCGGTGAAGGAGGCGATCTTCCCGTTCGCCAAGTTCCAGGGCGTCGACCCGATCCTCGGGCCGGAGATGCGCTCCACCGGTGAGGTGATGGGCGTCGGCCGCACCTTCAACGCTGCCTTCGCGCGTGCGCAGGAAGCCGGTGGCATCAAGGCACCGCCGGTCGGCAAGGCCTTCGTCTCGGTCCGCGATCCGGACAAGAAGCGCGTTCTGCCGGTGGCCAAGGCGCTGCTGGCGCGTGGCTACAGCCTGGTCGCCACCCGTGGCACCGCCGCGTGGCTGCAGCAGCACGGCATGGACTGCGAGATCATCAACAAGGTGGTCGAAGGCCGTCCGCACATCGTCGACTCGATCAAGAACGGCGAGATCGTCTACATCGTCAACACGACCGAAGGTCGTTCGGCGATCAACGACTCGTTCTCGATCCGTCGCGAGGCGCTGCAGCATCGCGTCACCTACTCGACCACCATTGCCGGCGCCAAGGCGCTGGTGGATTCACTGGAATTCCGCGGCACCGGCCCCGTCTGGTCGCTGCAGGAGCTGCACAAGGAGTTGAATGCATGAGAGCCCCCATCACGATGAAGGGCGCGCAGAAGCTGCGCGACGAACTGGATCACCTGAAGTCGGTCAAGCGCCCGAAGGTCATTGCGGCCATCGCCGAAGCGCGTGAGCATGGCGACCTGAAGGAAAATGCCGAGTACCACGCCGCGCGCGAGGAGCAGGGCTTCATCGAAGGCCGCATCAAGCAGCTGGAAGGCGAGCTGTCGCACGCCGAGATCATCGACGTGAGCAAGCTCAATGCCGGCTCGAAGGTGGTGTTCGGCGCCAGCGTGACCCTGGCCGACGTGGAAACCGACGAAGAGAAGAAGTACCAGATCGTCGGTGACCTGGAAGCGGACATCAAGCTGGGCCTGATCGCCATCTCTTCGCCGGTGGCGCGCGCGATGATCGGCAAGCTGGAAGGCGATTCGATCGTGATCGACGCCCCGGCCGGCCAGCGCGAGTACGAGATCGTCAGCGTCAGCTACGTGGACTGACCCGGTGGCAACGGCGACCCTGCTGTTGCCCGCGCGCAGCCGCTTTGCCGCGGCTGCGCTGCCTGATGACGTGGCGCGTGCCCTGGGCCGCGCCAACTCCTCGCAGTTCGAAGCCGGCGAGCGGGCACAGCTGCAGCGCCATTTCACGGTCGCCGCGCCGCACTGGCCGGTGGCCGCACTGAGCCGCCAGCGTGACGTCGGCGATGCTGCCGGCGCGTGCTGGCTGCGTGCCGATCCGGCCTGCATGGTGCCGGACATGCACGGCGCGCGGATGATGGCCTACGGCGAAACGTTGCGGCCGACCCTGGCCGACTGCCTGGCCCTGCTGCCGGTGCTGCAGCCGTTGTTCGCCGATGCCGGGTTCGTGCTCGACGCACCGGACCCTTCGCGCTGGTACCTGCGGCTTCCGATCGACCTGACCCTGCCGGACTTCGACAGTCCGGACGAGGTGCTGGGCGATGACCTGTTCTCGCACCTGCCGGAAGGCGAGGGTGGCCGCCGTTGGCGGGCGCTCATGACCGAAGCGCAGGTGCTGCTGCACAACCATTCCTGGAACCAGCAGCGCGCCGCGCAGGGACAACAGCCGATCAATTCGCTGTGGTTCTGGGGTGGCGGCGTGATGCCAGTGTCGGTCAGCACGGCGCATGCGCAGGTGCGCAGTCGTGATGCCCTGCTGCAGGGCCTGGCTCTGGCGGCGGGCGTGGCCGTGGATGGCGAGCAGGCGGTGGATGCACTGGTCGACCTGCGCCAGCTGCGCTCCCTGCAGCAGCTCGGCAATGATGCGATCCGGCCACTGCTGGCCGCGCTGAAACGCGGCGAGCTGCAGCGACTGGTGCTGGATTTCGAGGATGGCCTGCAGTTCCAGCTGGATCGTGGCCAGCGCTGGCAGTTCTGGAAAAAGCCGCGGCAGCTTCACGATTGAGCGGGATCGGATCCGTTTTCCATCGGAAAACGGCTCTGACCCTGGACGTTTGCCGGGGTTGCCGGTCAGCGGCCGGCACTACCGCAGGAGCCGGGCGCAATCCCGCCAGCCTCTCCCACGCGCGGTATCATCCCTCTGTCTTTCGTAACCGGCGATGCCGATGTCCCTTGCCGCCGATGCTGCGCATTCCTCCTCTGATACGCCGATGATCCGCCGCCGCGATGCGGTCGCGCCCGGCAGCTGGCCGGAGGGCACGCTGCCGCTGCTGGCGCGGCTTTACGCCAGTCGTGGTGCAGGCACACCCGAACTGGCGCTGCCGAAGCTGGGCAGCCTGCATGCGCCCGAGCTGCTGACCGGCGTCGACGATGCAGTGAGCCTGCTGGTCGAAGCCATCGCCAACGACAAGCGCATCCTGGTGGTCGGCGATTTCGACTGCGATGGCGCCACCGCCTGTGCGGTCGGCGTACGCGGTCTGCGCATGCTTGGCGCACGGCATGTCTTCCACGCGGTGCCGAACCGCATGGTGCACGGCTACGGCCTGTCGCCGTCGCTGGTGGAGGAGCTGGCCGAGCTGCAGCCGGACCTGCTGGTCACGGTCGACCACGGCATTGCCTGCCATGCGGGTGTGACTGAGGCCAAGGCGCGTGGCTGGCAGGTGCTGGTCACCGACCATCATCTTCCCGGCCCGCAGCTGCCGCCGGCCGATGTCATCGTTGATCCGAATCTGGATGGCGATGCCTTCCCCAGCAAATCGCTGGCCGGTGTCGGCGTGATCTTCTACGTGCTGATGGCGTTGCGCCGGCAGATGCGCGAGGCCGGTGTCTTTGCCGATGGCAAGGGGCCTGACCTGACCACGCTGCTGGACCTGGTGGCGGTCGGCACCGTCGCCGACCTGGTGGCGCTGGATCCGAACAACCGTGCACTGGTCAGCGCGGGCCTGCGCCGGCTGCGCGCGGGGCAGGGCTGTGTCGGCCTGCGTGCGCTGATCGAAGCGAGCGGCCGTGACGCCACGCGACTGACGGCCACCGATATTGGTTTCGCACTCGGCCCACGCCTGAACGCGGCGGGCCGGCTGGAAGACATGGCGCTGGGCATCGCGCTGCTGCTGACCGAAGACCCGCGCCAGGCGCGCGAGATCGCGCAGACGCTGGAGCAGATCAATTCGGAACGGCGCGCCGTGCAGCAGTCGATGACTGACGACGCCGAGCAGGCGTTGACCCGCGTGGTGCTGGACATGGCCGGCCAGCGACCGGTGGCGGCCTGCCTGTTCGACGCCGATTGGCACCCGGGCGTGGTCGGCCTGGTCGCGTCGAAGATGAAGGATCGCCTGCATCGCCCGGTGATCGCCTTCGCGCCGGCCGAACCCGGTGCCGACACCCTGCGTGGTTCGGCGCGCTCGATTCCCGGCCTGCACATCCGTGACGCACTGGCGCTGGTCGATGCGCGCCACCCGGGACTGATCGAACGTTTCGGTGGGCATGCCATGGCGGCTGGCCTGAGCATGCGGCTGGATCACGTCGATGACTTCAAGACCGCCTTCATCGCCGTGGTGCTGGAGATGCTCGACCCCGCGGCATTGCAGCAGCAGGTTCTCAGCGACGGCGAACTGGCCGCCGACGAGCTGGACCATCGCCACGCCGATGCGTTGCGCCTTGCCGGACCGTGGGGCCAGGGCTTCCCCGAGCCGCTGTTCGACGGCCACTTCGAAGTGGCCAACTGGCGCGTCCTGAAGGAACGCCACCTCAAGCTTGAATTGCGCCTGCCAGGCGTACCCGGCACGATCAACGCGATCCACTTCGGCGGCTGGCACGGCAACGCACCCGGCCGTCATGTGCATCTGGCCTATCGGCTGGCCTGCGATGACTATCGTGGCGGCAGCGCCATCCAGCTGATCGTCGAGCACTGCCTCCCTGCATGAAAAAAGGGGACGGAGGGGATTAAGTTGCTTGTGCCTTGTTTGCCACTTGCGACTTAATCCCCTCCGTCCCCTTTTTCTGTGGCGTCAGCGGACCTCGCTGACCAGCATCGGCAGTTCCCAGGTGCCACCGGGCACGCCCCGGCATAGACCCGGTGCCACCTCGGACGTCGCGATGAAGTTCGTCCCGTCCCACGTCCAGGCAGCGTGCGACATGCAGTCAGCGAGGCCGCGGCCCTTCTGCGCGGCAATGATCTGGCCGTCGGCGTAGTCGATCGCATCGCTGGTCACCCATTGCGCCTGGAACGGCGCCTGCGGGCTGGCGACCCAATAGCCATCGCCGATGTTGTAGGCCCCGCGCCAACACGGGACCGTGACCAGCACATGCTGCGCGTCCAGGCGCCGGACCTGCAGCGGGGAGTTGCTGAGCGGAACGTCGGCATCAGTTTCCTGCAGGCCTTCGCAGCTGTCGTCCTCCAGCGTGGCGCGCAGTGCTGCGCGCAGGGCGGGTGAGGCGGCCAGCCGAGCAAACGCGGGATCATCCGGAGTTGAGTCCAGGGTAGCGGCCTTGCGCACAACCGGCACCGGCAGTGCGGCGGGGACGCTGGATTCAGGCGTGCTGCCCTTGCGCATCACGGCGCCGGGCGTGCCGAGGCGGCCCTGGTACTCATCGATCTTCAGCAGTACCGCCGCGGCACCCTTGTCCGACAGCGGCCAGCGATGGCCAGCGCCATCGGTCACGCTGATTCCACCGCCGCGCACCAATGCGTAAAGCAGTGCGCTGGTCTGCGCAGCAGTCAAGCTGTGCCTGCCTGCGCTCTTCAAGGGAGCAAGGACACCCAGTCCTGTTGCTGGATGCGCAGATGCAGCGCGCCCTTGGGCTGGGTCTGGCCTTCTTCCGGCTGCAGCGTCAGGCGGCCCTGGATGGCCTGATCCGGGCCGCCCTTGCGGGTGAGCAGCACACTCAGGGTGCTGTCATCGTCGGTGGCGTAGCCGGCGGCGCGGCAGGTCAAGGTGTTGTCACAGGCCACGACCCAGTCGTGGTGCTGGAAATACAGGCTTTTGGCCGGAGCCGCAGCAAGGGCCGTCAGGGGGCAGGCCAGTGCCAACAGAGTGGCCAGCAGGGGCAATCGCATCGGCATCCTTGCGCGTGTGGGAGCGTGGGGCATGGTGCCTGTGGATGGGGGCAAAGAAAAGCCGCGCACGGTCCAACCCCATTCCGGCTGTCCGTGCGTTCAAATGTCCACGATCCCTCTGGAGCCCTGTCATGGTCTTCGTCCGTTGCTGCGCTGTGTTGTTGCTGGCCCTCGCGGCCGGGCCTGTCGGCGCTCAGTCGCCACGCATTGCCAGGCCGCAAGCCACCACCCCGCTGTTGATTGCGCCCGCCGCCGAACAGCCGGTGCAACTGCAGCGCGCCCGCATCGAAGGCGAGGTCCAGGCCGGCGTCGCCCAGACCCGGATCACCCTCGAATTCCATAACCCGAACCGGCGCGTGCTGGAGGGCGAGCTGCAGTTCCCGCTGGCCGATGGCCAGCAGATCACGGGCTTCGCGCTGGACATCAACGGTGAACTGCGTGACGCCGTGCCGGTGCCCAAGGACCGTGGCCGCCAGGTATTCGAGGAAATCGCCCGCCGCGGTGTCGACCCGGGCCTGCTGGAACAGACCGCCGGCAACCAGTTCCGCCTGCGCATCTATCCGCTGCCGGCCGGTGGCAGCCGACGCGTGCAGCTGGTGATTCGCGAACCGCTGGCCTTCGCCGGCCAGGGCTGGCAGTGGACGCTGCCGCTGCAGTTCGCCGCTGGCGCTGCATCGGTTGAGCTGAAGCTGCAGGCGCCGGAAGCGGCCACCGCAGGTACGGCTCCGTTCCGTATCAACGCAGGCCGGCTGCAGTGGCAGGGCAGGGGCGCGCAGTTGCCGGCGCAGCTGCAGTGGAGCCTGCCGGCGGCACGTCAGGCACAGGTGCAGGTGGCACCCTGGCAGGATGGTCACTTCCTGCTGGCGCAGCTGCCGGTGACGGTCAGCCGCACGCCGCGCACGCTTCCCAGCGAAATCGGCCTGCTGTGGGACGGTTCCGGTTCGGCGGGCCAGCGCGATCGCACACGTGAGTTCGCCTTGCTGGATCGCTATTTCGCAGCGCTGGGTGACGGCACTGTGGCATTGACCGTGCTGCGTGACCGTGCCGAACCGATGCGTCGCTTCCGTGTCCGTGCAGGCAACTGGAGCGAGCTGCGTGCAGCACTGCAGGCCGTACGCCCTGACGGTGCCAGCGCGCTGGCGCAGTGGCAGCCGCAACCGAGCGTGAAGGAATACCTGCTGGTCAGCGATGGCCTGCTGACCTATGGACCGGAAGCACTGCCAGCACTCGCACCGCAGCAGCGCCTGTTCGCGGTCAGCAGTGCTGGTGCGCGAACCGATGTAGTGCGCCTGCGCGGCTGGAGCGAAGCGCATGGCGGTCGCTTTGTCGCGCTGGGCAAGGATGTTGATGCGGCCGCTCGCGAACTGCTGTCGTCGCCGTTGGACGTGCAGGTCGATGCGGGCCGTGGCGTACAGGATGTTGTGATCGATCGTCGCAGCGAGGCCGAAGGCTGGCTATGGCTGCATGCCCGCCTTGCGGCGGACGGCGTGCCGATGCGGGTGCGCGTGGGCGGCGGTGAATGGCAGGCGCTGCCGGCAACGCAGAAGAGTGACGACGGTGAGCTGCTGGCCGGCTTGTGGGCGCAGGCCCGTCTGCAGCAACTCGGCGCCGACCGCCGAGGCAACCGCGAGGCAATGCAACTGCTGTCGCAGCAGTTCGGCCTGGTCGGACCGGACACCTCGCTGATCGTGCTGGAAACCCTGGACGACTACCTGCGCTACGCGATCCGCCCGTCCGGCAAACTGCGCGCCGAGTACGATGCCCGCTTCGCACGGCAGGTGAGCGATCGCGCCGCCGCCGATCGCCAGCGCCTGGACCAGGTTGCCGCACGCTGGAAGGAGCGCCAGCAGTGGTGGAACCGCAGCTGGCCGAAGGGAGCGCCTCCACAGTTGAAAGGCGGGGCGCTGGAAGTTGCATCCGCGGACTACGCGATGGACTCGGCGCCGGTGGCGATGCTCGCTGCGCCGGCCCCCGCGGCACCGCCCGCGCCGGCACCGATGGCCGCAGCCGCCGAGCAGCGTATGGAAGCCAGCAGCGCGCGCGCACGTCGCTCAGCGTCCGCATCGAACAAGGCCCTGGATTCAATCACGGTCACTGGTGGTCGTGTCGCTGCGCCCGCTGCCGCCAACGAGGGCGAGCTCGGCATCCAGCTGGCGGCCTGGCAGCCGGATTCGGCCATCGCCCGGCGGCTGCGCCAGGGCCCGGCGTCGCAACTGTATGACCGCTACCTGGCCGAGCGCGATGCACATGCCGACAGCAGCGCGTTCTTCCTCGATGTGGCCGATCTGTTGCTGGAGCAGGGCCAGCGCGAACTTGCACTGCGCGTGCTGTCGAACCTGGCCGAGATGGACCTGGACAACCGCCACCTGCTGCGTGTGCTCGGCTACCGGTTGATGCAGGCGGATGCCCCCGCGCTGGCGGTGCCGGTGTTCGAGCAGGTGCTGGCGATGGGCCAGGAAGAACCGCAGAGCTTCCGCGATCTTGGCCTGGCACTGGCGGATGCGGGCAAGCCGCAGCAGGCGTTGGCGCCGCTGTATCAGGTGGTGGTGCGGCCGTGGGACAACCGCTTCGACGGCATCGCCCTGATCGCGCTGGATGAGCTGAACAACCTGGTGGCACGCAGCACGCCACGGCTGGATACCCGCAGCATCGACCCGCGCCTGCTGCAGGCGATGCCGCTGGACCTGCGCGTGGTGCTGTCGTGGGATGCCGACAACAGCGACATGGACCTGTGGGTGACCGACCCGAACGGCGAGCGCGCGTACTACGGCAACCGCCTGACCTACCAAGGCGGGCAGATGTCGCAGGACTTCACCGGCGGCTATGGCCCCGAGCAGTTCTCGCTGCGCAATGCCAAGCCCGGCAAGTACAAGGTGGAGGCCAATTACTTCGGCAGCCGCCAGCAGCTGGTGACCGGTGCGACGACCCTGATGCTGCGGCTGACCACGCACTGGGGCACGCCGAAGCAGAAGGACCAGATGGTCACGATGCGGCTGAATGACCGCGCCGAGACCGTGCTGGTGGGCGAGTTCGAGGTGAAATGATCGATCCCGGGCTTTTGTAGAGTCGAGCTTGCTCGACTGCCTCAAGGTGGAGCCGAGCCTCGGCTCACGGCAGAAGCAGCCGAGCGTGGGCTCGGCTCTACAACGGCACCGAACTCAGCGCGCCGTTGCGGCGCGTGCAATCGGCGACGCTGGCGGATCGGCACGCAGGCCGAACAGCGGCCGCAGCCAGCGCGAGCGGCGGATCAGCAGCTCGTGGATCAGCAGGCAGCCGCTTATCGTGCCAGCCACCAGTAGTGCAGGTTCCAGCCACGGGCCCAGCTGCAGCGGGCGCAGCGCGTACAGCAGAACGATCAGCACAGTCTGATGCAGGATGTACCAACTGAACACGGCTTCGCGGCAGTAGTTCAGCCCGGGCCAGGGGCGGTCCAGCAGCACGCGTGCCCAGCCGAACAGCGTCAGCAGCATGCACCACGTATACAACGCGCGGCCGACGCGTTCGGTCTGGGCCCACGGCAGTGCCAGCACCCACGCATCCAGATCGCTCACATGCGGCAGGCGGGCCAGCGCGCGGATGCCCAGCTCCAGGCAGAGCCCCAGCACCGCCAGGGCCAGGGTCAGGCGACGCCCGCGCACCAGCAGATCCCAGCCGCGCTGCCAGCGTGCCGCCAGGAAGCCGCCGAGGAACAGTGGCAGCGACTCGGCATGCACATACACGTCGTCCAGCAGGGCATGGGTGGGTGGCCAACGCGGCATCAGTACCAGCAGGGACCAGGCCAGCCAGGCTACCGGCAGCGCCAGCAGCAGGGTGCCCAGCAGGCGATCACCGGGTTGCCAGCGCGGCAGCGCCCTGCGCAATGGTCGGAGCAGGCTGGCCAGCACGACCGCCAGCACCGTGTAGGGCAGAAGGTAGGCCAGGTACCAGAGATGATTCCAGGTGAAGCCGTAGGCGGCACCACTGAAGTGCGCGCCCGGCCACGGCCGGAACTGCCAGTAGCGCCACAGGAAATGGCCCAGCCCCGGTGCCACGTCACCCTTGTCCAAGGCCTCGCAGTAGGCCTGCAGGGACACCACCGCGACGATACCGAAGACCAGGGGCAGCAGCAGGCGCCAGCTACGGCGGAGCGTGTGCTGCAGTCGCCCGTGGTCTGGCAGGGAAAGGCCCAAGGCGATACCACTGATGGCAAACAGCAGCGGCATGCGCCAGCGGTTCAGCGCGATCATCGGCCACTGCAGCCATTCGGCGGTGTAGGCGCTCTTGAGGTGGAAGTCCCAGCCCGCCACATAGGCCATGGCGGCGTGGTAGAGGATCAGCAACGCGAAGGCGGCGATGCGCAGGGTGTCCAGATCGTGGCGACGGTGCATGGCAATGGGCGTCAGGAGGATGCTTCACCTTCTGCCGCAAGGCTCAGCGTCGCCAGCGGATAGGGTGCAATGGCAGCCTTGCAGGGTCCAATGGAGGGGTTGTTGGGACCAATGGCCGATGCGGAAAGGGTCGGATGGGCAACAATGGCGGCATGGAAAATGGAGATCCGGCGGTCGATCCCGCCCTTGTTGCAGATCGTCCCAACCGCGCGGGCATGGCTGCAGTGTTCTGGTCGCTGCTGTTCCTGTGTACCGCTGCGGGCAATGTGCTGGCGCAGTGGATGCGGGCATTGCGGGACGCCCAGCCATTCCCGGGCCTTGCGGCTTCGATCGAGGAGTTCAGCAGTGCGCTTGCCAGCCTGGGCCTGCTGGCACTTCTGCATGCCGCCGCTCACCGGTGGCCGTTGCATGCAGACACCTGGCGGCGCCGGGTCGGCTTCTACGTGCTGGGTGGCGTTGCCTGGTGGCTGTTGCATGTCAGTGCCATGGTGCTGATGCGCAAGCTGGCCTTCGCCCTGATTGGCCAGCACTACACCTATGGCGCCTGGCCGGCGCAGTGGTTCTACGAGTTCTTCAAGGACGTGCAGACCTACAGCCTGCTGGTGATTGCCGTGCACGCCGTGGCCTGGTTCGGCCGCCAGCGGCAGGGTGAAGCGCACCTGCTGGCCGAGCCCGATGTCGGCCCGCCGGTGGAGCCGGTCGAGCGCCCCCAGCACTTCCTGGTGCGCAAGCTGGGCAAGGAGTTCCTGGTCGCCACCGCCGACGTGGAGTACGCCCAGGCGGCGGGGAACTACGTGAACCTGCGGGTACGCGGCCACGACTACCCGCTGCGGATCACCATGGCGGTACTGGAACAGCGGCTGGACCCGGGCGAGTTCCTGCGTCCGCACCGCAGCTGGCTGATCCATCGGGGCCAGCTGCGCTCGATCGAGCTGCTGGACGGCGGCGAGGCCCTGCTGCACATGGCCGACGGGGCGAAGGTGCCCTGCAGCCGGCGCCAGCTACCGCTGCTGCGGCAGGCGCTGGGGGCAGGGTGAGGCCCTCATTCCGGGCATCCCCGGCCTGCGGTATCATTACCAGTCATCTTTTGAATGCATAACCGCCGACATGATCGAACTGAATCCTGTCCGCCAGCGCATCACCGATCTGACCGATCGCGTGCTGTCGCTTCGGGGGTATCTTTGACTACGACGCCAAGAAAGAGCGTCTTGAAGAAGTAACGCGGGAGCTGGAAAGCCCCGACGTCTGGAACAACGCCGAATACGCCCAGAACCTGGGCCGCGAGCGTTCCAGCCTGGAAAAGACCGTGGGCGGCATCGCCTCGGTGTTGGACGGCCTGGCTGATGCCACCGAACTGCTTGAGCTGGCCGAGTCTGAGCAGGACGAGGACACCGCGCTGGCCGTGGTCGCCGACCTGGACAAGCACCAGTCGCACGTCGAGAAGCTGGAGTTCCAGCGCATGTTCTCCGGCGAGATGGACAATGCCGCTGCGTTCGTCGACATCCAGGCCGGTGCCGGTGGCACCGAAGCCCAGGACTGGGCCGAGATCCTGCTGCGCATGTACCTGCGCTGGTGTGAATCGCGCGGCTGGAAGACCGAGTTGATGGAAGTCTCCGGTGGCGACGTCGCCGGCATCAAGTCGGCCACGCTGCGCGTGGAAGGCGACTATGCCTACGGCTGGCTGAAGACCGAGACCGGCGTGCACCGCCTGGTGCGCAAGTCGCCGTTCGACTCGGACAACCGACGCCACACCAGCTTCACCTCGGTGTTCGTGTCGCCGGAGATCGATGACAACATCGACATCACCATCAATCCGGCCGACCTGCGTACCGACGTGTACCGTTCGTCCGGTGCCGGTGGCCAGCACGTGAACAAGACCGAGTCGGCGGTGCGTATCACCCACATCCCGACCAACATCGTCGTGGCCTGCCAGACCGGCCGCAGCCAGCACCAGAACCGCGACAACGCGATGAAGATGCTGGCCGCCAAGCTGTACGAGCTGGAGATCCAGAAGCGCAACGCCGAAAAGGACGCGGTGGAAGCCACCAAGTCCGACATCGGCTGGGGCAGCCAGATCCGCAATTACGTGCTCGACCAGAGCCGTATCAAGGACCTGCGTACTGGCATCGAGCGTTCGGATACGCAGAAGGTGCTGGACGGCGACCTCGACGAATTCGTCGAAGCCAGCCTGAAGGCCGGCCTGGCCGTGGGCTCCAAGCGCGTCGATGCCTGATCGACGTGCCTGCGCGGAGATCGTCACCCTCGTGCGCAACGCCGAGGGTGGTTGAACCGTTTTTGTGTAGAGCCGAGCCATGCTCGGCTGCTTTTCGCGAGCTGGTGGATGCGTCGAGCATGGCTCGACGCTACAAAGTGTAGGACGGGCCGATGATGCGCAGCGAAAGTGAACGCAAGGAACTCGGCGGCTTCCTCAAGGCCTGCCGCGCCCGTGTCGACCCCGCCACGCTCGGCCTCCCGGCCGGGCGCCGGCGTACCCCGGGCCTGAAGCGTGAGGAAGTGGCGCTGGCGATCGGGGTCAGCGTCAGCTGGTACACCTGGATCGAACAGGGCCGCGAAGTGCGCGCTTCGCCGGAGGTGCTTGAGCGCCTGGCGCAGGTACTGCGCATGAGCGACGACGAGCGTGCCTATGCGTTCGCGCTGTCTGGCTACGGTGTGCCACTGGAATCTCCCGACGAGACAGTGACCGATGGCCTGCGCCAGTTGGTCGAGGCCATGCAGCCGATCCCGGCCTACGTGCGCAATACCCGTTACGACATCCTGGCCTGGAACCCGGCCATTGCCGACCTGTTCGTGGACTACAGCCAGCTGGCGCCACATGAGCGCAACACGCTGCGGCTGATGTTCCTGTACCCGCCGTACCGCACGTTGATCCTCAACTGGGAAGAAATGACCCGCGGCCTGCTGGCCGGCTTCCGCGCGGCGATGGCGCAGGCGCCGGACAAGGCCCCGTTCCTAGCGCTGGCCGAGGACATCGCTGCGCACAGCGAGGAGTTCCGCCAGTGGTGGCCGGAGCACGACGTGCGCCGGTTCGACGAAGGTGCGAAGAAGCTGAACCACCCAACGCGCGGGTTGCTGGACCTGCAGTACGTGGCGTTGGTGCCGGAGAGCCGGCACGACCTGTCACTGGTGACCTACCTGCCGCGTAGGTAGGGGGTTGTTCGGCAGGGCTTGCAGCCCTGCACCTGCTTCAAGCCGAAGCAACGGCAACAGCAACAGCGAGCTATCCGTGGCTTGGCGGGGCGGTGTCGGAGTGCGGGGACGCCGCAAGTACGTCCGTGTAGGCTTGGCAGCCGCATCCATGCGGCT
>OFSF01000396.1_pt1 | contig 16958 bp, 18 predicted proteins | sample 1543271 | NCBI WGS metagenome assembly OFSF01 (sample SAMN07774227, study PRJEB24372) | wastewater metagenome | isolation source: Exp Tend VB 100WW | collected 2016-02
ATTTCAACCCCTCATGGCCAGATTGCAACCCCTGCCTTTATTCCAGTGGGAACTAAAGCAAGTGTTAAATCTCTTGCACCAGAAGCGCTTACAGATCTTGGCACACAAGCAGTCCTTGCAAATGCATACCATCTATATCTTCAGCCTGGATCTGAGACGCTAGATCAAGCAGGTGGTCTTGGAAAATTCATGAATTGGGATAAGCCAACCTTTACAGATAGCGGCGGATTTCAAGTTATGTCGCTGGGGGCAGGATTTAAAAAAGTGATTGATATGAGCCTTGGCTCACTTGATTCAGATGAGGCAATGGCCGAGAGTAAAGAGCGCCTCGCTCATGTTGATGATGAAGGAGTTACTTTTAAATCTCACCTAGATGGCTCTATGCATCGCTTCACACCTGAGATCTCAATGCAAGTTCAGCATCAAATCGGGGCCGATATTATTTTTGCCTTTGATGAGCTAACTACTCTGCATAACACTAGAAAATATCAAGAGCAATCACTAGAGCGCACCAGGCTCTGGGCGATTCGCTGCCTAGATGAACATAAGCGATTAACAGATCAGCGAAGTGATAAGCCTTATCAAGCTCTCTTTGGGGTGCTGCAAGGCGCGCAATATGAAGATTTAAGAAGGAAGGCAGCTAAAGATTTATCAGAGATGAGTTCATCTGGTATCTCATTTGATGGTTTTGGAATCGGTGGCGCTTTGGATAAAGCATCGCTAGGCCAAATTGTTTCTTGGATGAGCTCTGAGCTACCTAGAGATAAACCCCGCCATTTACTAGGAATTGGAGAGCCAGCAGATCTCTTTGCTGGCGTGGAAAATGGCGCCGATACCTTCGATTGCGTTGCTCCATCAAGGGAGGCAAGAACAAGTGCGGTCTATAGTGAAAGTGGTCGCTTCAATGTTTCATCTGCTACCTATAAAAAAGACTTCTCACCAATTGATAAAGATTGCAACTGCTATACCTGCAACAACTTCTCAAGGGCCTATTTAAATCATCTCTTTAGAGCAAAAGAAATGTTAGCTTCAACTCTTGCAACTATTCATAACTTAGCATTTACGGTAAGACTAGTTGATCGAATGCGTCAAGCAATCCTTGATGAAAATTTCATAGAGTTTAAAACAGAGTTTCTTGCAAAGTATCAAGCAAAAGCCTTGGATTAACTAGAACTTACTTCAGCCTCACGCTTTTTCACATAGGCAATTACTGGATAGGTAATTGGCAGGAGCGCTACCTCAACTAAGCTCTTATAGAGATACCCAACCACTAGGTAATTTAGAAACTCATCGAAACTCAACCGACCTAGAGATGCAATCATGGTAAATACGATGGTGTCGACTAACTCTCCAACTGCAGTGGACCCAATTAATCTGGCCCATAATTTCTTCTCATTGGTAATCTTCTTGATTCTTACCAAAGTCCATGAGTTTGCTAATTGGCCGAGAAGGAAGGCGGTAATACTTGCGATCACAATCTGAGGGACAAAGCCAAGAATTGATTCAAAGGCGCCTTGATTTGGCCAATCAGATGCGGCAGGAGCAATCTGTACTAACCAGAAGGTAAGGCCAGCTAGAGCGCCAAGGCCAAAGCCGGTGTAGATAACCCGACGTGCTGCCTTAAAACCATAAACCTCAGTGAGAATATCGCCCAAGATATAGACCAGTGGAAATAAGAAAGCGCCACCATCGGTCTTTATGAAGCCAAAATCAATGAATTTTGTTGCCCCGATATTCGAGACTAATAAAAGGGCGCAGAAAATAGCGGCAATTATTGGATAGAGGCTACGGTGATAGAGATTTTGGATGCTCACAACCCAATGCTATCTAATCTTTTTATCTGGGATTTCTGCTGAGAGATCACCAATTCGCTTTATGTGTCTATAGCTAAAAAAGGCAATCAAAGTAGCAATTGAGCCTCCTATGAGAAATGGGAGACGAAGTCCGCCTCTTGCAATAACTCCTCCTAGAAGAGCGCCAATTGGCATTAACCCCCAGACAATTGTTCGCCTGGCGCCATGAATACGTCCATAAAGCTCTGGTGGAATTAGTGATTGATAGAGAGACATCAACAAGATATTCCAAACTGAGATGGTAAAACCGACTAGAACGCTTACCGCTACGAAGAAGTAAGCATTTGGGGATAATCCAATGAATATGACGAGTAAAGAGGCAAAGAAGACATTTATGGCAAGCGCCTTACCGCGACCAAGATATTTAGAGACCATTGGAGCAGCAATTGATCCAACTAGGGCCCCTATTCCTTGAATCGCTAGAACCACTCCAAAGAGCGCTGGAGAGACATTTAGCTCTTTTAGGATGAAGAGCGGCGCAATCGCATTAGAGAGTGAGTAGAAAAATCCAAGCAAAGTTGTAATGACCACGATGCTAAAGATCTGCTTATCTTGATAGAGATAATTTAGCGCAAACTTGATATCCCCTTTAAGCCCTAGTTTTGCTTGCCCTGCATCTCCTTCCTTTCTTACATTTATTGCACGTTCAAACGGAAAGAGAAGAATTAAAAGACCTGCCAAGATAAATCCGGTAGTTGAGAAGAAAAAAGGAAGCGCAATAGAGACGGCATATAACAAACCACTAAGTGGCGCTCCAGCAAATTGGGAGACAATCACCTCTGATATCTGGAGCCTAGAATTTCCTCGCTCATAATTGGATTTATCCAGAATTTGAGGCAATACCGCTTGCGAGGTGGTATCAACTAAGACTTCGCAGATTCCAAAGAAGAAGACTGAGATCAGCAGTAGCCAGATATTGATGAAATCTTGAGAGACTGCAAAGGCGATAAAGAGAGCAATCACAGCTCTTAGGCTGTTTCCTATGACCAATGCCTTACGCCGATCTACTCGATCAACTAGTGCTCCGATAGGAATAGCAAAAAATAGCCATGGCAATAATCCAAGGGCAGAGAGCGCCCCAATCAAGATTGGATCTTCGGTCAGTGAAACTGCAAGAAGTGGAGCGGCAAGACGAAGAACTCCGTCAACTAGATTGGTTATAAGGCTGGCAGACCAGATTCGAGAAAAGTCATGTCCGAGCGGAACACTCTGAGTCATATGCTCGAGTTTAGACTATCGAGAAAGCAACTGCCTCATTCTCTCAATCTCTGCGCTCTGTGATTCAACAATATTTTTACCAAGTAGCGCTGCTTCTTCATTTGCCGAATCAATGATCATATCTGCCATTTCAATTGCTCCTTGATGATGTTTGATCATTCCTTCAAGAAATAGGCGATCAAATTCTGCTCCCTTAGCATCTTTCAATTGCGCCATCTCATCATCGCTTAGCATTCCTTCATCCATCATATGTCCAGCATGTGATCCCATCATTGATGAACCCCAACTCTTCATCTGCTCAATCTCAGGGCCTTGTGCTGCTTTGATTTCATTTGCTAAAGCAAGAATTTCAGGCTCAGTTGAATTCAACAATGCCAATTCTGACATCTGAATTGCTTGTTCGTGGTGCGGAATCATCATTGCAGCAAACATTTGATCATCGGCGCTAAATGAAGTGTTGGAACTATCGCTTGTGGCACATCCAGATAGCAGGGCGGCAAGAATAAAGAGGAAAAGTTTTCTCATAGCCCGATGGTAAGATAAAGCTATGATTCCTGCAGAGTTAAGCCTTGAGGTAGCAACCCTTGAGGATGCAAGAGAGTTTGCCGAAGTAATGAGTCTGGCCGATCAATTCTTTACTCCAGCGGCAGAGCCAGTTGGCCCCCTAGAGGCTGAGGAGATGCTGAGCGGCTATATCGATTCTGTTGAGGCGCGCAAAATAATTGATAAAGCAAGTGGCAGAGCCCAAGCTTTTATTACTGTTCATCCAGATAGCTCTCGCAAGAGAATTTATTGCGACAATTGGCAGAGACCTGACGCAAGTCTGGAGAGGGCAAGCCTTGAGATCTCGCTAGAAATTGCACGTGGCATAAGTAGAGAATTTGATCTCTGGATTGGAACCAATTCCAAAGATTTGGGTTATATCCAGGCCTTAACTAATCAAGGATTTTCCCTACTTCGTACCTATCACGTCCTTAAAGCCGAGATTTCAAAGCATCGCTATCCCCAGCTTGAAAGTGGCTTAGAGATGAGATTGATTAGTGAGGATGAAAAGAAGATTTGGTGGGCCACTCATCAAGACTCATTTAGTAAACACTTCGGCTTTCTGCCACGCCCCTTTGAGGAGTGGAAGGCGATGATTGATAAGGCAGTTGGAATAGATCTAAATGCTCGCTGGATTCTTTATCTTAAAGGGCAAGCAGTTGGCTTTATCGAGTGCAGTGATATTAAGAAAGATGTTGGCGCAGGGTTTGTTGATGGTATTGGTGTTATTCAAAGCCAGCAAGGAAAAGGTTATGGAGAGCTAATGCTGCGCTGGGCATTTGCCTACTACTCATCCATTGGTCGCAAATCACTTGAGCTAAATGTTGATACTGGTAATGAATCTGGGGCGCTTAGGCTCTATGAAAAACTTGGTTTTAAAGAAAAGAGCTCTTGGCAACACTTTGAAAATAAAGCTTGGGCCAATCTCTAACGACTGGCTGCTACTGCTTGCTCCAGATGAGCTTTAATGTGTTTGGACATATAGGCAAGGTAATCAATTAATTTAATTGACTCACCATTTGCCTTTACCCCTAGGCGCTCTAATTTATCGGTAGGAAGGCCAGCAAGCAGATCTAGATTATTTCGACGAAGGGCTGCAAAAGTATCAACGCTAGTTTTTGCATCTCGATCTTTCTTGATAGCTGCAAAGGCGTCTTCATCCCAAGCTGAGAATTGGTAGTTATCGCTAGTTAGAATCATTCGCACTCGAAGCGAAAGTGAAATCTCGGTATCGCAAATATGAGCTAGGCACTGCGATGCGCTCCAGCCACCATCACTTGGAACATTATCAAGTCTTGATGAGAATGCGCCATAGAATTCTTGAACTCTTGAAACATCATCTAGATAAGTAGCAAATACCTCTTTAGACATTTTTTACTCCTAATCTAGATCGCGACGAAGTGTTGTTCTCATCGCGATGAGTGAAAATAGCGCGGCATAGCCCAAGAGTACAAGGGTTGCTGGCCCCGGAGTTAAGTAATTTTCAATGCTGAAATTAAAGTCATTTTCGCCAAAATCAACATCAACTAGACCTGTGATGGCCCCAGCTGGAAGATATTTTCCAATGGATTCCACAAATGCCACAACCAAGCCTTCGACAATTAAAGTCCAGATAACTGCCCCTGTTACAGCTGCGATCTGATTCTTTACTAAAGCGCCAAGTCCCACCCCAACAATTCCCAGGACTAACCCTGAGATAGCTGATGCTCTAAAGACTTTAAATAGCAGCTCTGCTGGCACTGGAGCGTGAGGTTCAAAGAAGGTTAGCGCAATAAAACCTGAAGTTATTGCAAAGATAAAAGAGAATAGCTGAATCACCAGACCAGCAAGGCTTGCCGCAATCAACTTTGCAACCAATACGGTACTTCGCTTTGGAGTTACTAGAAAAGTTCCAACTGCTGTGCCATGACGATACTCATTAGTCATGATCAATATTCCAAGGATTAAAGCAAATAAATATCCACCAGCAGCATTGGCAAAGACAGCATTGATTCCCTCTTGGGTTTCAGTTCCTGAGAAAGCACCTCTTCCTGGCCCGCTATCTGAATTGAGTACCAAGATTGGGGCAACTGTTCCAAGTGCTGCAAATAGCCCGCTCCAGAGAAGTAAGAGCCAATTAGCTCTTAGGTAAATTAATTTACGAAGCTCTGATTTTAGTAAGGCGCTCATGCGCTCTTCCTTAACGTTAACTCTAGGAACGCTTCCTCTAGCGATCTTCCTTTACAGATCTCCTTTATAGTTCCCTGCGCTACCAATACTCCCTTATTAATAATTAGAACATCGCTTACAGTATTTTGCATCTCAGCTAGTTGATGTGATGAAACCAGGATTGTTCTTCCTTCGCCTGCTAATTTCTGGAGAAATTCACGGAGCCAAACAATTCCAAGTGGATCAAGGCCATTTGCTGGTTCATCAAGAATTAGAATCTCAGGATCGCCAAGCATTGCTATTGCTAGTGAGAGTCGCTGCTTCATTCCAAGGGAAAATCCCTTAGTTCTCTTATTTGCAGCACTTGCTAGATCAACTAGCTCTAATACCTCATCAATGCGAGAGAAGTCGATCTCTGAGGCACTTGCCATAATTTTCAAGTTCTGCTTTGCAGTAAGACCTGGATGAAAGCCTCTGCTATCTAAAACTGCTCCCACCTTATGAATGGGTTCTTGTAGTTGGCTATATGAGCCGCCATATATCTCCGCGCTTCCCCCAGTTGGGTTTACTAAACCTAAAAGGCAGCGCAGAGCGGTGCTCTTTCCAGCTCCATTTGGGCCGAGGAATCCAGTAACCCGACCTGATTGAACTTGGGCTGAGAAGTTTGAGACAGCCAGTACGTCTTTGTAGCGCTTACTTAAATCTTTAAATTCGATTTTCACACCAGACATATCGCAGAGCCTATACCCTTAACTTTATGAGCCAGAGCACACATCGCTCCCCTGTGTATGCCAGAAATGGCATCGTTGCATCAAGTCAACCACTTGCAGTCTCTGCCGGTATTGAAATTCTTACTAAAGGTGGATCTGCAGGTGATGCCGCGATTGCAACGAGTGCGGTATTGGCAGTTGTTGAACCTGGCGCATCTCATCTTGGCGGTGATGCATTTGTTATTTCCCATAACGCAGCAAGAAAGAAGAATTTAGCATTTAATGGAAGTGGCGAGGCTGCCCATAGCGCTAGCGCTGATCAATTCAAAGATGAAATCGATCATCATGGATTTAAGAGCGCAACTGTTCCAGGACTTGTTTCCACTTGGTTTGAGATTCATGAAGAATTTGGTCTTTTGTCGATGGATCAAATTTTGGCACCTGCTATTGATTATGCAAGAAATGGCTTTGCTGCTAACTCTGGATTTGTTAAGAGAATTTCAGGTCATCTTAAAATGTTTCCAGATACGCAAGTTTTTAAGAGCCTTGGTTTTGATACCAACCTAAAAGTCGGTGATTTAGTCATTCAAAGTGATTTAGCAGATTCCCTAGAGGCGATAGCTCAAGATGGGCGAGATGCCTTCTACCTGGGAGAGATCGCCAGAAAATTAGTTGAAGCCAGCGATGGCTGGTTTAGCCTTAGAGATTTGGCAGAACATAGAACTCGAGTTCTACCGCCATTAAGCGTTAAATATCGCGACTATTTAATTCATGGCCAGCCCCCACCAAGTCAAGGAATGATTTTGCTTGAGGAGCTATTAATTGCAGAGGGTTTCGATTTGGCAAAGATGCAAGAGGCAGATCGAATTCACTTAATGGTGGAGGCAAAAAAGATTGCCTTTGCTGATCGCTACTTACTTCTTGGTGATCCAGAACATATCGATATGAACCTTGATGAGCTCTTCTCCGCGTCAAGTATCACTAAGAGGCGAAGCCAGATAGATTTAACTAAAGCAAATTTGAAAGAGCCTTCGGTATCTAATGAAGGAAGTGATACCACCTATTTTCTAGTTGCAGATCGAGATGGCAATGCCCTCTCCTGGATTCAAAGTGTCTTTCATGGCTTTGGCGCATCCTGGGTAATTCCAGGAACTGGCATCCTGCTTAATAATCGCTTAACCGGATTCTCTCTTGATCCAGAGTCGCCAAACTTTATTGCGCCAGGAAAGCGCCCCGCTCACACACTAAATGCCTGGTCTGTAACTAGAGAAGATGGATCTCTTGCTTACATGGGAGGAACTCCTGGGGCAAATATTCAAGTGCAGAGTAATTTCCAGCTAATTGTTAATGCCATTGATTTAAAGATGAATCCACAAGAAAATGCTGAAGCTCCTCGCTGGCAACACTTGAATAAGTCAGGTGGATCATCTCTTGATGAGAGATATGAAGGGGTATTGCAGATCGAAAATAGAGTGGATAAAGAGATTCTTCAATCACTGAAAGAAAAGGGGCATAGCGTTGAGGAGCTTTCGGCCTATGGCCATGGCTCTGCTGTGCAGCTACTAGAAGTCCTGCCAAATGGAACCTATATCGCAGGCTCTGATCCAAGATGTGAAGGTCATGCAGCTGGAATCTAGGCTTTCTCTATACTTAGCCCTATGAAATTATTTGATGGCGATGATCTTGGTGGACCTTTTGATCTAATTGCTGGACTTCCACTCCACCCTCTAGCCTCACATGCCCCAGTTGTTTTAGTTCCACTAGTGGCCTTTGCAGCTCTTGCTATGTCTTATTGGCCAAGTTTTTCAAGAAAATATGGCCTTCCAGTTCTGGTTCTTGCAGTAATTTCACAACTATCTTTGTTTCTTGCCAAAGCAAGTGGAGAATCTTTTCAAGAAAGACTCAACAAGGAAGTTGAACGACATGAGAGCTATGGCGAAATTGCGCCATTTACCTTCATTCCACTTTTAATTCTGCTATTCATTCGATATCGGATGGATAAAACTGGCGCTGGTATTGGCTCGCCTCTTGTAAGAAGGCTTGTTTCAATCCTTCTAGCCCTTGCTGCAATCTTGGCCTTGGTTTATATCTTTTTAACTGGCCACTCAGGAGCAGAATCGGTCTGGGGCTGGCTAGCTAAAAATTAAATCTTTGAGCGCTTTAAAGTTTTAAAGATAAGCAAGCTAATCAGAGCACTGACCACAGATCCCATAATCACTGAAAAGATTGCTAGATTCACAATCTCTGGGCTATCAAAAGCCAAGCGAGCAATAAATATTGCAACGGTAAATCCAATTCCTGCGGCGCTTCCTGTGGCAATTAGATCTAGATTCCTAGCACCTTGTGGGTTTTCGGCAATCTTTATTTTTCTTGCCGCCATGGTTGCAAGGAGCACGCCTAGCGGTTTGCCAATTACTAGACCGAGGAAGATTCCCCATGCAATAACTGAGTTAAGTGCGCTGTTAATTGACTGGCTTGAAATCTCAACTCCAGTATTTGCAAAAGCAAAAATTGGCACGATTACATAGCTACTAATCGGATGAAATTTATGCTCTAAGTATTCAATAACCGATACGGATCCATCTTCACCATCAATTAGATTTGATTTGGTCCGTGCAATATTCGGGGTGAGCAAACCCAAAATAACTCCAGCAATTGTTGGATGTATCCCGAATCTGTATGCGCAATACCAGAGTGATAAGGCAAGCGGCAGATAGACCAATACAGATTGACTTCCAAGCTTTCTAAATCCCAAGATGGCAAAAATCGTAAGAAGTCCTGCAAGGCCCCAGGAGAGGTTAACTCCAGTTGAGTAAACCAGGGCAATAATTAATATCGCGCCAATATCATCAATTACAGCTAGCGCTAGTAGAAATGATCGAAGCGAGGCAATTGCGCTACTTCCAACCAAGGCAAGAAGTCCAACGGCAAGTGCAATATCGGTTGCCACCGGAACTGCCCAACCATTTGGTTCCACTCCTCCGGCAATTGCTAGATAAATAATGGCTGGAAGGCTCATTCCGCCAAGCGCTGCAAATAGTGGAGCTGCCGCTGCTTTAAAAGATGCTAGATGGCCTGAAGTTAGCTCTCGCTTAATCTCAAGGCCAACGACGAAGAAAAAGAGGCTCATAAGAAAATAGTTGATGCTCTTTAAAATCGTGAAATCTAATTCAAGGCTTGATGGCCCTATTTGAAATTTAAGATCTAGAAAAGCAAAGTAGTTATCTGCAAGGCCAGAGTTTGCCGCAAGTAAGCCAAGGGCTGAAGCGATAAGAATTAGAGTGCCGCTAGATGACTCTCTATGAAGAAAGTCTCTCAAAGGGGCAATCACGCGATTCATAATCTAAAAGGTATCACCTTGCGCTAGCACTGCTTGCCGCTCTATCAGCGCTTAATATCTCCTTGACCATAGGAACGACCTGAGTGGCATAAAGCTCAATTGAATTCATCAATTTTGAGTGCGCCATAGGCCCATTTGAATACTTGAAATCAAATCGCTCTGCGCCAATAGATTTCATTGCATAGGCAATCTTTCTTGCCACCTGCTCTGGCGTTCCAACATAGAAGGAGCCATATTTAACTTCATTGATGAAATGTTCTTTTGTAACCTGCCCCCAGCCGCGCTCTCTGCCAATACGTCCAAACATCACTTGATAATGTGGCCAGAGCTCCTCGATTGCAATCTCCTGTGAGGCAGCGATATGACCTGGTGAGTGAATTGAGATAGGGCGAATTGGATGACCAAATTCATTCATTGAACTTCGATAAAGATCTGCAAATGGCGCAAAGCGGGCAGGATCTCCGCCAATGATGGCAATTGCTAATTTGGCATTAAGCCTTGCAGCTCTTACAACCGACTCAGGAGTTCCACCAACACCAACTCTAAGTGGAATGCTGCCGCGCTCAGTCTTTGGATAGATCTCCTGATTAATAAGTGGTGCTCGCATACTTCCTGACCAGGTCACTGCATTCTCTTTTAATATCTCAACTAATAGCTCAAGTTTTTCTTCAAATAGCGCGCCGTAATCAGATAGTTCATAGCCAAAGAGTGGAAAGGATTCGATAAATGATCCTCGCCCTGCAGTAATTTCTGCTCTTCCATTTGAGAGCGCATCAATTGTGGCAAATCTTTGATAGACCCGAACTGGATCATCACTTGATAAAACCGTAACCCCTGTGCCAAGTGTTATCTGCTTTGTTCTAGTAGCAATTCCGGCCAGAACAGTATCTGGCGAAGATATTGCAAAATCATCTCTGTGATGCTCGCCAATGCTGAAATGATCTAGGCCTAATTGATCTGCCAGAACGGCCTGCTCAACCACATTTCTAATCGTGGCTGCTGCAGAGATAGGCGCTCCAGAATCATCGTTTTGAGTATCACCGAAGGTATCGAGGCCAAATTTGAGATTATCTAAATCCATAGAGCAAAATCTATCAGGGCCAATACAATTGCGCGCATGATAGAGCGCATCCTCTATATTGGCTTTGATCAATTACATGCCAAATACGGTGTTTTAAAGAGCGCTGATGCCAAGAAAGATGTAATTGCGCTGATTCAAAGTGAGCCAATGACTACCGGTAAGAATTGGCACCCTGAGCGGCTCTATTTCTTAATCTCAAGCGCTAGACATTTTGCGCAAGAGCTAAGAGAAAAGGGATTTAAAGTCGAATATATAAAAGCAAGTAGTACAAGTGCAGGTCTTGATGAACTTAAAAAGAAATATGAAGGTGCTGAGATATTTGCAGCAGAGCCCTCATCACATCGCCTCTATCAATCTTTAGGTGAATATGGTATGAAATTTGTGGAAAACGATTTCTTTCTCACTTCTCGATCACTCTTTGCCAAATGGGCCGATGAACAGAAGAGCTACTTGATGGAGAACTTCTATCGCAAACAGAGAGTTCGTCTAAATGTCTTGATGGATAAAGCAAAGCCGCTAGGTGGGGCATGGAACTTTGATAAGGAAAATCGCCTCCCGCCTCCAAAGAATTACACTTGGCCCAAATATCTAACCCACTCCCCAGATCAAATAGATCTAGAGGTTGCTAAGGAGCTAGGACATAACCCATCTACTAATTGGGCAACAACAAGAGCTGGCGCCCTTAAACAACTTGATAACTTTCTTAAAAATCACTTCGCAAACTTTGGTCCCTATGAAGATGCCATCACCGATGAGAACTGGGCGCTACATCACTCACTGCTTAGCCCTTACTTAAATAACGGCCTTCTTCACCCCGAAGAAGTTATTAAGGCAGCGCTTAAGAGATTTGAAAAGGGAGATATTCCAATTGCCTCTGCAGAGGCCTTTATCAGGCAGATCATCGGCTGGCGCGAGTATGTCAATGGAATGTATTGGTATCTAGGAAGTGAGTATCGCCAAAAAAATGGTTTGCATGCAAAGCGAGAGCTGCCGCAATTATTTAGCGATCCAGATAAGACCAATATGAACTGCATGAAAAACACGATTACCGATATCAATAATCGCGCCTGGGTTCATCACATTCCGCGCTTAATGATCTTAAGTAACTTTGCCCTAATAGCTGGAATTAATCCTCAGCAATTTCTCCAATGGATGAGAGAGGTTTTCATTGATGCCACAGATTGGGTGATGGTTCCCAATGTAATTGGTATGGGAGTTCATGCCGATGGTGGAATTATGATGACAAAGCCCTACGCGGCAGGGGGCGCCTATATCTCAAGAATGAGCACACACTGCAAAGGTTGTTTCTTTGATCCAAAGAAGCGCACCGGCGATGATGCCTGTCCTTTTACAACTCTCTATTGGGACTTTCTCGATCGACATCGCCAGCAGTTTCAAGGAAATCACCGGATTGCCCAACAACTATTTGGTCTTGATCGACTTAAAGATTTAGATGAAGTTAGATCAAGAGCTAAGGATGTGCTTAAGAAACTAGATCAAGGAAAACTTTAACGAGGGCAGCTGCAGATCTGCTCTTTACTGATTCCGGCAAGAGCTTCGGCGATATGCTCTCCGCAGCCTTCCCAAGTCCACTTGCCACAAGAGCGACATTTAACTGCGCTACACATAAAAAGAGTTCCTCTCCATAAATAACTTTAAATATAGGGACATAGTCTATTTGGACTTATCCATTGCTAATCTCATAGCTCCAAAGATCTAGATCATCAAGATTTACCGGCTTAAACCCCTTGGCCTCAAGGGCGCTAGCAATTTGTGCTCGATGCTCAGTTGCATGGTGGATGCTTTGGGAGAGAATCGTGGAGCGCCATCTTTTAACAAGGTTTCCTGAATAATTCTTAAATTCAAGTAGCTCATCATCTAGCTTTGCAGACTCTAGAAGAGCAGCATCGATAGCTGCGGCTTGCTTGGCAAGTGCTTCCAAATCAGCAATTTTCTCTATCTCTTGAATTGCCTCTCCAGGGACCTCAGGGTGTTTACCGGTTATGCGAAATGCATAGGCATCTGCTGAATCAACGATGTGATGAGTAATCTCAGCGACAAACCACTCAGGATTTGTGGCAAAAGACTTTAGAGCATCTTCAGGAAGAGTTGCTAGATGCTTAATTGTTAATTGATTAGCCCAGGCCATATGTTTCAATAAGCGCTCTAAACCGATACTCATGAAATCTATCCTCTCCTAAACTTTGGCAAGAATGCTGGAATTGATTTTTGAAACTCGATACTTTCAGGAAATTTCTCTCTTAAGATCTGATCTTCATATCTAGCTTTATAGAGCAACAAGGCTGTTAACAAGAAGGCGGTAATCAAAACGCTCCCGCTCTGCTTCCAGAGATAAGCAGCGAGTGTGAGAAGAAATAGCGCAGAATAAATTGGGTGTCTTAGATAAGAGTAGATACCGCTAGTTACAAGCTCTGCCCCCTCTTTACTCTCTGGAAGTGGAGTCAGGGCGCTACCTAGATCCTTAAAGCTTTTAAATAAGATAAATACTGCCAAGAGAGCAAGAATAATTGCTATCGATATCTCTAGCCTTGAAGCGCTATTAGATGATTCAGAGAGCGCCAGGGATGCAAGGAGAAGAAATTGCATCGCCACTAGCAACTTGCCCTTCATGATAAAAGTCTAACTATCCGAGAGAGTTATCTCGCTCTCTTAGCTCTTGGCGCACTTCTCTTGCTTCGAGTCTGATCATTTCCAACTCTCTTGCGCTTTCGACCGCCCTTTGGCCTTGGCCCTGCGCCTCGCTCTGGAGCTTTTGATACGACCTTTTCTTTAGCCTCTGGAGTTGGAACTCCGCTTGGAGTTCTTGCCCCAGCAATCTTTACCAACTTCTCATCCATTGGAGTAACAGCCATAACCCAAGTTTCAACTCCAGCCCTTAGAGCTATTCCAGCCATAGTTCTCTGCTCTTGATGGGTGGCAAGTGAGATTACTTTTCCAGATTCTCCAGCTCTAGCAGTTCGTCCAGATCTATGTAGATAATCTTTATGATCTGCTGGAAGATCAACATGAACGACTAAATCAATTCCATCAACATGGATTCCTCGAGCAGCAACATCGGTTGCAATCAAGACTGCGCTCTCTGAATCTTTAAATCTTGCAAGAGTTCTAGTTCTAACTGCCTGTGATTTTCCGCCATGGAGAGTTCCGACTTTAACGCCAACATGGGCAAGATTTGAAGCTAACTTATCAGCGCCTCTCTTAGTTCTAACAAACAGGAGAGTCTTTCCCTCTCTAGCTGCGATCTGATTGATGATATTTGATTTATCGCCCTGGCGATAGACAAAGACATAATGCTCAGCTTTATCTTTTGTTCCTTCAATTTCTTTGATGGAGTGAGATCTAGGCTCTTTTAGATATTGCTTTACTAAACCATCAACGCCTCTATCAAGAGTTGCGGAGAAGAGAAGGCGCTGTCCACCTTTTTTAGTCTGATTTAAAATCTCTTTAACAGCAGGAAGAAAGCCCATATCAGCCATCTGATCTGCTTCATCTAAAACAGTGATCTCAAGGTGATCAAAGCGAATATCTTTTCTATCAAGAAGATCTATTAAACGACCTGGAGTTGCAACAACGATAGAGATAGATTTCTTCAAAGCATTAACCTGTTTGCCATATGGCATTCCGCCAGCAATAACTACGCATTCATGGCCAACTGATCTTGCAAGAGGGCGAAGGACCTCATCTATCTGTTGAGCTAGCTCTCTAGTTGGAGCAAGGACAAGTGCTAGCGGTTGATGAGCCTTTGCTCTCTGCCCATAAATGTTATGAAGCAGAGCTAGACCAAAGGCTAAAGTTTTTCCAGAGCCAGTCTGGCCTCGGCCCAAGATGTCATGGCCAGCGATCGCATCAGGAATGGTTGCTGCTTGAATAGGAAAAGGGTTAGTTATTCCTTGCTGATCAAGGGTTTTAATAAGGGCAGGGTTTAGCCCAAGGGACTTAAAAGTAATCTCTTTTGTTGCAGGTTTAACGGACATAAAAAATACAGACCAATCATCTAGACATGTATGTCTCTAGTGACTTGTCGTATTTACGAAAAGATAAGACCTACATATAAGCCGGCTCTAAAGCCTGACTTTGAGTTTTCTCGACGCAAGGCGCGTGAAGACAGGCCTAAGAGTATCTCAAAGCCTCACTTTTTATCTAATCTAGCCCTATGGAAGATCTAGCAAGGGGCGAGGTAGCAGCAAGAGGTCCAATTCTGCGCCTCAGCTGCAAACTCCTTGATTACAAAAAAGCTCTAGAAGATGCTGATTTATCGAAACTTGAGTTGGAAAGCTTTATAAGAAATAAAGATGAATCAAGATTTTTGGATTTAAATAATCAAATCTTTATCGCCCATCCTGACCAGAGCGATTGGGATCTCTCAAAACTACTTTCCAAAATGGGCGAGGTCTGGTTCCGCCCAGAACGTCTAATATTTATGAAAAAAGATGACAGAGATTTAGGATTCTTCTGGCTAAAAGAACATCAATTAATTGGAAGGAAAGTTTGCGAAATATATGTAATTGGAATCATCCCTAGTCTGCAAGGCCAGGGGCTAGGAAAGAAAATACTTGCCCTTGCCCTAACGCAGATTATCTCGGATGGATTTAGTGAGGCTTGGGTCTATACCGATGAATCAAATGAGCGAGCTTTAAAGCTCTATCGAAGCTTTGGCTTTGAAATTGATTTAGTCACTGAGCTTTGACAGCTGGCGCATACTCCAAATACTTCTAAGTTATGGCTAACATCTTGATAGCCATGTTTCTTTGCAATTTTGCTAGTGACAACTTCTACCGCCTCGAGATCAAATTCCTGAGTGGCTCCGCATATTCGGCAAATTAAATGATGGTGATGGCCGCTATCTTGCCCACACCTTCTATAGAGCCGTTCGCCGCTAGGACTAATTAAGGCATCAACTTTGCCCTCCTGGCTTAATCTCTCAAGGCGGCGATAGATTGTGGCAAGGCCGATAGAACTTCCCTGCTCGTTTAATATCTTATGAATCTGTTGGGCGCTTAAGAATTGATCTAGCTCATTTATTACTTCAATCAGACGGGATTCACGGCTACTCTTACGGCGAAGAGCCTTAGGTGGTGAAACTCGTTTCATACTGGCATTATCGCAACATTGAGCTAAATCCGCGAGGCAGTAGGCTTAAAAGTAGGAAAGATTTGTAAGTAGTAAAGGAGCGGTGATATCTCAACTCTAGAACTTGGGCTAATTCTGGCTCTTCTATCTGCTGGCGCAACTCTTTTAGGCTGGATATTGATTGCCTTGAAAAAAAATCCATCAGAGCGCTTTATCGCCATCACGTTATTACTAGTTGCTGGAGCGATGCTGACTGTAAGCGCCCTCCAGTTGATTCCATCAGCTCTTGATAGCGGCTTAAATATTATGCAGGTACTACTCACAACCAGCCTTGGTTTCGCTCTAGTTGTTGCCCTATCTAGCGTTAAGTTTGATAAGGATGCATCTAAGGTTAAAAACCCTGCGCTTCTTATAACTATTGCCTTATCTCTTCACAATCTTCCAGAGGGAGCAGCTCCGATTGGTGCAACTTTGGTTGATATTGAGACTGGACTTACTACATCACTTGTCCTAGCGCTTCATAACATTCCTGAAGGAATTGCAATTAGCGCAACAGCTATACTTGCTGGCTATAGCCGCAAGATGGCGCTGCTTTTAACTCTTGCTGCCACCCTAGCTGAGGCGCTAGGAGCCTTCGCTGTTTATTTCAGCGGATCACTCCTTCTTGCTGAACGCTCTGTTGGGCTTCTACTAAGCCTTGTTGCAGGAATTATGATTGCAATATGTGCCAAGGAGTTAATTCCCTATTCACTTAAAACTCTTGGTAGTAGAAGAAATTAAGAAGAGTCGCCCTATAAGCCGGAGACGACATTGTTATGCGTGAAGCTACGCTCAAACAATTCAATTGCCCTCAATATTGCCCCCAAAAGGTTGAGAAGTTCTGTGGAGAGGTGCTACCTAAGGTAATTTCTGTTGGTCCTTAATGGAGTTGTATTTGTACTTCCATACACTTTCTGCACCCGAATGGCCAACTA
>OFSF01000398.1_pt1 | contig 16948 bp, 13 predicted proteins | sample 1543271 | NCBI WGS metagenome assembly OFSF01 (sample SAMN07774227, study PRJEB24372) | wastewater metagenome | isolation source: Exp Tend VB 100WW | collected 2016-02
AACGCTTCGGCCAGCCGGTCGGCGAGCGCCTTGAACAGGATCGCGCTGTAGTCGTCGAGGTCGTCGATGAACTGGCGCTCCTTCTTCTCGATGCCCAGCCCGGCGGTCACGGCGAACAGGCCGATGTAGTCCGGCTTCGCACCTGGACCCGTTTTGGGCGCGATGAAGTCGGCCAGCGAGCGGTTCGGTCGGCGCACGCCGTCGATCACCGGCCGCTCCGACTGCATGCGCAGCGGCTGCCAGCGCAGCACGACCGTCTCGCGCGACTCGTCGCTGTAGACCTCGACGGTGTCGTCGTCCACCGTGTTGGCGGGCAGCAGGCTGATGACGCCGTTCGCCTGCAGCCAGCGCCCTTCGATCGCGCGCTGCAGCATCCGCTTGCCGTCGCTGAACACGCGCACCGCCTCGCTGCCGACCACCTCGTCCTTCAGGATCTCCGGAAACTTGCCGGCCAGATCCCAGGTCTGGAAGAAGGGCGCCCAGTCGATGCACTGCGCTAGTTCCGCCAGGTCGTAGTTGCGGAACACGCGCCGGCCGATGAACTTCGGCTTCGGCGGGGTGTAGCCGGCCCAGTCGATCGGCGTCTTGTTGGCGCGCGCGGTCGCCAGCGGCACCATCGGCGTGGCCTTCTTGTTCGCATGCTGGGTGCGCACGCGGTCGTAGTCAGCGTTGAGTTCGTCAATGAACTTCGTCGCACGCTCGTCGCTCAGCAGGTCCGAGCACACGCCCACCGAGCGGCTCGCGTCCGGCACGTAGACGACCGGGCCGCTGTAGTTCGGCGCGATCTTCACGGCGGTGTGGACGCGGGAGCAGGTCGCGCCGCCGATCAGCAGTGGCGTCTGGCGTTCGCGGAAGTAGGCATCGCGCTGCATCTCGGCGGCAACGTGCTGCATCTCCTCCAGACTCGGCGTGATCAGCCCGGACAGGCCGATGATGTCCGCGCCTTCCTCGCGCGCCTTCTTCAGGATGTCCTGGCACGGGACCATCACGCCCATGTTGACCACCTCGAAGTTGTTGCACTGCAGGACCACGGTGACGATGTTCTTGCCGATGTCGTGCACGTCGCCCTTGACGGTGGCGATGACGATCTTGCCCTTCGGCTTCGCTTCGCCGCCCGCGTCGACCATCGCCTTCTTCTCGGCCTCGATGTACGGCAGCAGGTGCGCGACGGCCTGCTTCATCACGCGGGCCGACTTCACCACCTGCGGCAGGAACATCTTGCCCGCGCCGAAGCGGTCGCCGACGATGTTCATGCCGGCCATCAGCGGGCCTTCGATGACGTGCAGCGGGCGCCCGCCCTTGGTCGCGATCGCCTGCCACGCTTCCTCGGTGTCGGCGTTGATGAAGTCGGTGATGCCGTGGACCAGCGCGTGGCTCAGCCGGTCGTCGACGCTCACCGGATGGTCGGCCGTGCCGCGCCAGGCGAGCTTGGCCGAGTCGTCCTTGGCGGCGCCCTTGGCGGTTTCGGCGATCTCGATCAGGCGCTCGCCCGCGTCGGGGCGGCGGTTCAGCACCACGTCTTCCACGCGCTCGCGCAGGACAGGCTCCAGATCGTCGTAGACGCCGACCATGCCCGCGTTGACGATGCCCATGTCCAGGCCGGCCTGGATCGCGTGGTACAGGAAGACGGTGTGGATCGCCTCGCGCACCGGCTCGTTGCCGCGGAACGAGAAGCTCACGTTCGACACGCCGCCCGAGACCTTGGCGCCGGGCAGGTTGGCCTTGATCCAGCGCGTGGCGTTGATGAAGTCCACGGCGTAGTTGTCGTGTTCCTCGATGCCGGTGGCGATGGCGAAGATGTTCGGGTCGAAGATGATGTCTTCTGCGGGGAAACCGACCTCTTCCACCAGGATCTTGTAGGCCCGCGCACAGATCTCGATCTTGCGGGCGAAGGTGTCGGCCTGGCCTTTTTCGTCGAATGCCATCACCACGGCCGCTGCGCCGTAGCGCCGGACGAGCTTGGCCTGGCGCTTGAACTCGGCCTCGCCTTCCTTCATCGAGATCGAGTTGACGATGCCCTTGCCCTGGATGCACTTCAGGCCGGCCTCGATCACGCTCCACTTCGACGAGTCGATCATGATCGGCACGCGCGCGATCTCCGGCTCGCCCGCGATCAGGTTCAGGAAGCGCACCATCGCCGCCTGGCTGTCGAGCATCGCCTCGTCCATGTTGATGTCGATGATCTGCGCGCCGTTCTCGACCTGCTGGCGCGCGACGGCCAGAGCACGTTCGTACTCGCCGGCCAGGATCATCTTGGCGAACACGCGGCTGCCGGTGACGTTGGTGCGCTCGCCGACGTTGACGAACAGCGTGCCAGTGCCGATCTCGACGGGTTCGAGGCCGGACAGGCGCATCGGCGGAGGGGTGAGGGGGGTCGTCATGTTGTTGTGGTCCGGTTCAGGCGGTGGCGGTCGCGTCGGCGGCGATCAGCGAGGAGAAGGTCTGCCCGTGCTGGCAGCGCGGCCGGTACTGGCCCACACGCTCGGCGATGGCGCGGATGTGGTCCGGCGTCGTGCCGCAGCAGCCGCCGGCGATGTTCAGGAAGCCGGCCTTGGCGAACTCCTCGACCAGCGCGCCGGTGATCTCCGGCGTCTCGTCGAAGCCGGTGTCGCTCATCGGGTTGGGCAGGCCGGCGTTCGGGTAGCAGGAGATGAAGGTGTCGCCCGCGATGCGCGACAGCTCCTCGATGTACGGCCGCATCAGCGTGGCGCCGAGCGCGCAGTTCAGCCCGATGGCGATCGGCTTGGCGTGGCGCACGCTGTTCCAGAACGCGCCCACCGTCTGGCCGGACAGGATGCGGCCCGAGGCGTCGGTGACGGTGCCGGAGATGATGACGGGCAGGCGCTCGCCGGTGTCTTCCATCAATTCGTCGAGCGCGAAGATGGCGGCCTTGGCGTTGAGCGTGTCGAAGATGGTTTCCACCAGGAACAGGTCGCAGCCGCCGTCCAGCAAGCCCTTCGCCTGTTCGTAGTACGCCGCGCGCAGCTGGTCGAAGCTGGTGTTGCGGGCGCCGGGGTCGTTCACGTCGGGGCTGATGCTGGCGGTGCGCGGCGTCGGGCCGAGGGCGCCGGCCACGAAGCGCGGCTTGTCCACGGTCGAGAACTGGTCGCAGCAGGCGCGGGCGAGCTGCGCCGCGGCCACGTTCATCTCGTAGGCGATCCCGCCGAGGTCATAGTCTTCCTGCGCCACGCTGGTCGCGCCGAAGGTGTTGGACTCGATGATGTCCGCGCCCGCGGCGAGGTACTGGCTGTGGATCTCGCGGATCACGTCCGGGCGGGTCAGCACGAGCAGGTCGTTGTTGCCCTTCAGATCCTTGCCGTGGTCGAGCCAACGGTCACCGCGGAAGTCCGCTTCGGTGAGCTTGTAACGCTGGATCATCGTGCCCATGGCTCCGTCGAGGACAACGATGCGCTGGCGGAGAAGCTCCGGCAGACGGGCGGCGCGGGTGTAGGCAGGGGAGGCGGCGGTCATGCCCGGGATTGTAGGGAACTCCCTTGACCCGCCGTGCCGCGGCGAAAGCCGAAAATCCCGCCCCGCAGTCCGTTTGCCTTAAGGTGCGGTGATGACAATCCCGTCAGCGATTCTTCGGAGGTGATGCCGTGAGCTTCATGACCTTTCCCGACACCGAGACCAGGACCGCGCAGCACGACACGGCTGCCGCTTCCCTGGTGAACCTGTATGCGGAGCTGTTTGCCGCCAGCCTGACGCCCTGGACCTGGATGGGCGCCTGGTGGCAGCCCTGGATGGTGGTGGATGTCCGTCTGGAAGGCGTCCCGGGTTTCACGGCGCCGGTGGTCGCGCCGGCGCCGCATGGCCCGTCGGCAACCGATGGCTCGGCAGCGAGCCCGGAGGTGATCGAGGTCGTGCCTGTGGTGGTGGTCGCCGACGACCTGACGCGCATCGAAGGCATCGGCCCGAAGCTCGCGCTCCAACTGGGCGAGGCCGGCATCACGACGTTTGCTGCGCTGGCGGCGACGCCGGTGGAGCGGCTGGAGGCGCTGATCGCCGCCGCGGGCCCACGCTTCAAGCTGGCGCGCCCGCAGACCTGGCCCGAGCAGGCCGCGCTGCTGGCAGCCGGGGACGACGCCGGATTCGCCGCACTGGCCGCCCGATTGAAGAGCGGCAAGCGCGCCTGAACCGCGCCGCAGCGGGGCGCAGGCGGGTTCAGTGCGTGAAGCCGATGCTGCGCCGCTCGCGCACCTGCGGCTTGACACGGTGCTCGCCTTCGATCTGCGACAGGAACTCGTCCGCATCGAAGGCTTCGCCCAGGATGTCCACTTGCCGACGCACTGCCGCGAAGTCGCCGCAGGCCAGCTGATCGAGGGTCGACAGGCGCTGGCGCTGCTCGTCGGTCAGCCGCGCCGCATCGCCGTCCAGCGCCTCGGCCACGAACATGCGCACGCGCTGTTCGCTGGTCAGCGGGTTGAAGCGGATCTTGAACGTGAAGCGCCGCAGCGCCGCTTCGTCCAGCTCGTCGAACAGGTTGGTCGTGCAGATGAAGACGCCGCCGAAGCGCTCCATGCCCTGCAGCATCTCGTTGACCTCGGTGACCTCGTAGGTCCGCTCGGCGCGCTTGCGGCTGCGCAGGAAGCTGTCGGCCTCGTCCAGCAGCAGCACGGCCTGTTCCGCCTTCGCCTCGTGGAACATCTTGGCCATGTTCTGCTCGGTCTCGCCGACGAACTTGCTGACCAGATCGCTCGCCTGCCGGACCATCAGCGGGCGGCCGAGTTCGCGCGCGATGTGCTCGGCCAGCGCGGTCTTGCCCGTGCCGGGGGCGCCGTGGAAACACAGGGAGCCATGGCCGCGGCGCTTCAGCGCCTCGACGATGCGCGGGATCTCGAAGCGGCTCTCCACATTGAGCAGGCTCAGGTCGTAGGTCGTCACCGCCGGGCGGGCGCGGTCCTGCTGCCGGTCGACGGTGCCCAGGGCCAGGTCGGCGTGGGCGATCTGGCGCTCGATCAGCGCTTCGATCGACTGCAGTGGCGCGGCACCGTTCGCATCCCCGATCAGCTTGGCAAAGCGCACGGCGGTGCGGATCTGCGCCGGCGTCAGGGCCTGGCGCTGGGTCAGCCGTTCGACAAACGCGGCGCTGACCGGCGTGTCGCCGAGCGCGCGCAGCACCAGCGCCTCGCGGGCCCCGGGTGGCGGTGATTTCAGCTCCAGGTGGTACTGGAAACGCCGCCGGAAGGCCGGGTCGATCTGCTCGATGCGGTTGGTGACCCAGAGCACCGGCACCGGGTTGGTTTCCAGGATCTGGTTGACCCAGGCCTTGCCGTTGACGGAGGCGCTGCCGCCGTGGGGGGCGTCGCTGTTGTCCATGCGCGCCATGAGCTGGGCGGCGTCGGACGAGACGGACGGGAACACGTCCTCCACCTCGTCGAACAGCAGCGCCACGTTCGGGCTGGCCTTCAGGAACACCTGGCTGATCTGCAGCGAGCGGTAGCGGTCGCGGCCGGAGAGCGAGTTGCCGTCGCGGTCGGCGTATTCGACCTCGTACAGCTCCAGCCCGGCGGTCTGCGCCACGACGCGGCCGAGTTCGGTCTTGCCGGTGCCGGGCGGGCCGTACATCAGCACGTTGACGCCGGCCTCGCGCCGCTCGACCGCGTTCTTCAGCAGCGCGATCAGCACGTCCACCTCCTCGCCGACGAAGTGGAAGTCGGCGGGGGTCAGCGCGCTCTTGGTCGCCGGCCGGGTGAACACCGCCATCAGATCCTGCGGGTCGCGGTACTCGCGCATCAGCACCGGCGGCAACTGGTCGGACACCTTCATCAGGTCCGCCAGGTCGGTGATGTTGTGCTCGGAGATGAGGTTCTCGATCATGCCGATGCGCTCCAGCCGCGAGCCGGCGCGCAGGGCTTCGGCCACGTCGCGCTGGTCCACGCCGGCCACTTCGGCGATGGTGGCGTAGGCCTCCTGCGCGCTGGAGACCTTGAACTCGACCAGCAGCCCGCGCAGGTCGCGCTGGTAGCGGGCAAGGGTGCCGTAGAGGAGGAGGGCGCGCTCGGCCGGGTTGAGCTGCAGCAGGCCAGCGAGCACCTCGACGTTCTTCTCGACCAGCGTGGCGCTCTCGCGCAGGTGCTGGCCCAGCCATTCGCCGGTGGTGCCGAGGACGGCCATCAGATCCTTCGGCGCGTCCTTGACGTACTCGTCGAGGTAGAAGAAGAGGGTGCCTTCCTCGTAGGGGCCGCGCCACCAGCCGTGCTTTTCGAGGAAGGCCTCGTCATCCAATCCCTCGTGGCCGGTCCAGGCCTCGTGTTCCTTGACCCGGCGGCCGAGGAACTCGCGCAGGCGGCCCAGCACGGTCACCGGCCAGACCAGATGCCGCGCGGTCAGGGCGAGCAGGCTGTTCCAGTCGCGCCGACCGGCGAAGCGGCTCGCCTGGCGCAATGTGAGGGTCAGGACGAAGTGCGAGCACAGCTGGTCGAGCACCGGCGCGTCCTGCAAGCCGGGCGAGAGCAGCACGGGCGCGCCACCGGGACGGCTGCGGGAGCGGCGGACAGTCTGCCTGGACACTTCCTTGCGCATGCAAGCTCCTCGGGGTGGTTCAAGGACGGACGATCGAGACGGGGCCATCTTCGCGCCAATGGCCGATCGGACGCAAGTTGCAAAGCGGGTCGGGCCCTTGCCGTTTACCCGCCGTTGCACTCGTCGCCGGACACGCTGCCGTTCAGTGCAGCACGACCGGGTGGTGGGCCAGCGTGGTGTAGCCGGACAGGAAGTCGTCAATGCGGGCCTCGTCGTCGGTCTGGCTGATGAGGTACTCGACGCCGGCCTGGAAGTGGTCGGCCAGCAGTCCGCCGAGGTAGATCTCGCGCCGGCTGGTCTTGTCGACGATCTCGAAGCCCCGGCCCGCCACGGTGCTGCCGGAGAACTGCATGACGGCGAAGTTTTCCGAGTTGTAGAGCATCTGCATGGTGCCGTTCTCCTGTGCGTGGGTTGGGGGGCAGGTGGGGCGGTGACCTGGGGTTTCAAGCACCGGGTCAGGCGGGTTGCAGTCCGTCGAGGACCAGCTCCAGCGGGTCGCCGGACGGCTCGCTCAGGCGGATGCGCACGGGCCAGTGGTGCTGCAGCGGGTCGATCCAGACCTCGGCCCGGGTGTCGCTGGGCGTGTCGGGCTCGCGGCGCAGCTGCCACAGGCCGCTGCCGTCGCGCCCCTGCACCGTGAAGATCCAGCGTTGCACGTCGCCGCCGGTGCTGGCCACGTCCATCTCCAGGCGGCTGCCGGGGCGCCAGTCGCCTGCGGGCGGCGCGGCCATGCGGGCGGCGAGCTGGGCGATCCAGCTCAGGCGGTCCTGGGCACCGGGGCGCAGCGGCTCCGTGCCTTCGCGGGCGGAAAAGGCGATGCGCGGCGGGCCCTGGTCCCGCACGAAGCTGAGGGCACGTTCGCTGCGCTTGAGGCGCCGCTCGGTGTGGCGCAGCGGGACCAGACCGCTGGCGTCGAGCTGGCCGGTGCTGGTTTCCATGAAGATCAGGCCGAAGACCGGCACCCGCGCCTCCAGCCGCATGCGGTAGCTGCCCGCGTCGCGCTGCCAGTCGATCTGGCCGGTGCCGGCCAGCGGACCGCGCTTCATGCGGTAGCGCAGGCGCATGGACGGGGGCGCCACCAGCGTCTGCGAGGCCGCGAGAGGACTGCGCCCGGCGCCGCTGCCCACCGTGGCCAGCGCCAGCTGCAATGGTTCGGGCACTGGCTCGGCCAGTGCTTCGGCGGACATGCGGTCGGGCTCTGGCGCGGTGGCGGGGAGGGACTCTGGCGGTTCTGCCAGCGGCCGTGGCGCGGGGTCAGGATCGGGTGCCCGCATCGGCGCGGCTGCTTTCGTGGTCGCCGCCACGGTCGCTGCGGCTGTGCCGACCGCAGTCGCCTTCTGTACCGGGCGGGCGGGTGACGCCACAGGCACGGGCGCAGGTGCGGTCACAGGTGCGGCTGCCGCCGCGGGCACAGGCAGCGCCGTCACGCTGGGCAGCGCAGAGGTTGCGGCAATGGGTGCCGCTACGGGCGGCACGGCTGGCCGGCTCCAGGCATCCAGCACCCACAGGTGTGCAGCCACGACCGCCGCCAGCACCAGCGCCAGATGCGGCGCAGCCCGCACGCCGAGGCGCCGCTGGGGAGCGACAGCGGGGGCAGTGCGCGGGCAGAGGGCAGGGCGGGGCATGGGTGCAATCTACAACGGATCCTGGGCGGCCCGCCCACAACGTGCGAGCAGCCTTGTCCGGTGACACGCCGCGCCGCAGCGCATGCCATCATCGCCGCATGAAACTCGCGACCTACCGGGACGGCTCCCGCGACGGACAACTCGTCGTCGTGTCGGCCGACCTCACCCAGGCCCACCACGCCAGCGGCATCGCCACCCGCCTGCAGCAGGTGCTCGACGACTGGAACTTCCTGGCGCCACAGCTGCAGGATCTGGCCCGCACGCTGGCCCTCGGCAAGGCCCGCCATGCGTTTCCCTTCGAGCCGCGCATGTGCATGGCTCCGCTGCCACGGGCCAGCCGGCTGGTCGATGGCCGCGCGGTGCCGGATGCGCTGTGCATCGGCCCCGAGCTGGCGGGCGATGCGATGACCGGGCCGCACAGCGCACTGCCGCAGGCGGAGCCGGGCACGGCGCTGGACTTTGCCGCGCGGGTGGTGCTGGCCCTCGGCGACGTGCCACGCGGGGCGGCACAGGACCAGGCGCGGGACGGCGTGCGGCTGCTGATGCTGGCCTGCCACTGGCAGCGCACGCTGCCGGGCTCGCCGCAGACGTGGCTGGACGCCTCCCTGGCCTGCGCGCCGGTGGCGGTGACCCCCGACGAACTCGGGCGGGACTGGCGCCGCGGGCGGCTGGCGGTGGCCCTGTCCACCTCGGTCGATGGGACTGCGCAGCCGCCAGCCGAGGCGAGCCCGGCCAGCGTGCCGGAGGCGGGTGCACTGGTGGCCGGGCTGGCGCGCCACCGCGCCGTGACGGCGGGCACCTTGCTGGCGCTGCCGGCCCCGCAGCGCACGGCGCTGGACGGTGCGGCGCAGATCGAGATCGACGCCCGGGATGGACTCGGGCAGTCGGTGTTCGGAGCGATCCTGCAGCGGCGCCGGTCCGACGACGACCGCAGCGAGGCGGGGTGACCGTGGCGAGGGCGACTGCGACCGCCGCCGCTGCTGTCGGACAGCGCGTCCGGTGGCTCGCCAGCGTCGCCTGGCTGGCCCTGGTCTGCTTCTGCTCTGCCACCCCTGCCTTGGCCCGGGCCGGCGATGCCGCGGTGTCGTGCCCACCCGCCCCGGTGCCCTTCACCGACGCGGAGCGGCAGGCGGGCGAGCATGCGCCGCAGGACCGCGGCCTGCTCTGGCGCATCGAGCAGGAGGGCCGCAGCTCCTACCTCTACGCCACGGTCCACCTCGCCCGGCGGGAATGGGCCTTTCCGGGGCCGCAGGTGCGCGCGGCCCTGGCGGCCTCCGACCGCGCCGCGTTCGAGCTGGACCTGCTCGACCCCGACGTGCTGGCACGGCTGCAGCGCGCGGCCCGCAGCCCGCTGGGGACCGCGCCACTGCCGCCGCAGGAGGCGCGCCAGATCGCCCAGGCTGCACGCCAGGCCTGCGTGCACGGCACGCTCGACGGACTGCGGCCGGAGCTGCAGGTCGTCACCCTGGTGTCGCTGGCCCTGCGGCGCGACGGGCTCGATCCGGCCTGGGGCATCGACGGGGTGCTGATGCAGCGCGCGCAGGCGCTGGGCGTGCCGACCGTGTCGCTGGAGACGCCTGAGCTGCAGATGGCCTTGCTGGTGCGCGACACGCCCGGCGCGACGCTGGCCGCCGTGCGGCAGGGGCTGGCCGAGCTGCACAATGCCTCGGCCCGCGCCGTCGCGCAGCGCCTGGTGGACGGCTGGGCCGAGGGCCGGCTGGCCGATCTGGAGGACTTCGCCACCTGGTGCGCCTGCCAGGACAGCGACGCCGACCGCGCCCAGCACCGCGCCACCGTCGACGCCCGCAACCCCGCGATGGCCGACCGCATCGCCGCCCTGCACCGGCGCGGGTACACGGTCTTCGCCGCCGTGGGCGCGCTGCACATGCTGGGTCCGGAGGGGCTGCCGCAGCTGATGGCGCGCCGAGGCTTCCGGGTCGAGCGCATCCCCCTCGAACGTCAGTGACACTGCAGGCATCGCTGGGCACAATGGACCGCGCATCACCACCGTCCCGACCCTGAGGAAAACAACATGACAGACCCCAACACCTTCAGCGAATCGTTCAGCAAGTTCGTCCCTGGTTTCGAGTTCCTCCAGGGACTGGTCAAGAACGCCGGCCAGACCCTGCCGAGCATCGGCCAATGGGTCGCGCCGACACTGGACCCGGCCGAGCTGGAGCGCCGCATCAACGAGCTGCGCACCGTGCAGTTCTGGCTGGAGCAGAACGCCAAGATGATCGGCACGACCGTCCAGGCGCTCGAAGTGCAGCGCATGACGCTGGGCACGCTCAAGTCCATGAACGTGCAGATGGGCGATCTGGGCGAGGCGCTCAAGGTGCGCCCGATGAGCGACATGTTCCAGGCAGCGGCCCAGGCTGCCACGGCGGCGGCCGCTGCCCCCGCTTCGTCCGCTGCCCCGGCGCCTGCGCCGGCTCCCGCTCCCGCCGAGTCAGCCGCCGCGCCGGCCGTCGACCCGATGCAGTGGTGGGGCGCGCTGACCCAGCAGTTCACGGAGCTGGCGACCCAGGCGATGCAGGCCACGTCCGAAGCCACGGCCGATGCCCAGGCCCGCGCGGCCGAGGCGCTCAAGGCGTCCACGGAAGCGGCGGCCCAGGCGCAGGCGCGTGCGTCGGAGGTGCTGGCCGAGGCGGTGAAGGAGGTGGTCAGCAATGCCGCCGAGACGGTGGCAGTGGCGGCGCCGAAGAAGACGGCCGCTCGCAAGGCAGCGCCCAAGCCCGCCAGCGCCGCACCTGCACCCGCGTCCGTGGCCGCCGCGAAGCCCGCTGCGGCTGCGCGCAAGGCACCGGCCCGCAAGTCGGTCAAGGGCTGACCCGGCGTTCCTGCGACGCACCCGCCCCGCCATGCACACCTTCCTCACCGCACACGCCACCCATCCCGACGCGCACATGGCGCTGGCGCTGGTGGCCGCCCAGATCGACGCCCAGCGGGCGGTCTTGCCGCCGTCGACCGATGGCACTGAGCCCTTCCGCCTGGGCTTCGTCTACATCACCGACCACTACGCTGCCCGGGCGGAGGCGCTGCTGGGCGAGCTGCGGACGCGCTGGCCCTGGGTGTCGTGGGTCGGGGGCGTGGGCATCGGCGTGGCGGTCAGCGGGGTGGAGTACTTCGACGAGCCGGCGCTGGTGCTGATGCTGGCGGACCTGCCGCCCGACAGCTTCGAGCTGTACAGCGGCGAGCGTCCGCTGGTGCGCAGCGACGTGCACACCGCGCTGGTCCACGGGGATGCCCAGACACCCGACATGGGCGAACTCGTGGCCGAGCTGGCCCAGCGCACGGCCAGCGGCTACCTGTTCGGCGGCCTGATGGCGTCGCGCAGCCGCAGCGTGCAGTTCTGCGCCCCCGCCGTGCCCGCTGGCTCTGCTGCGCTGACCGGGGTGTACGAAGGCGGTGTCTCGGGCGTGGCCTTCACGCGCGAGGTGGCGCTGCTGTCCCGGGTGTCCCAGGGGTGCCAGCCCATCGGACCGGTGCGCCAGGTGGACGAGGCGCGCGACCACATCGTCGCGGTGCTGGACGGCAAGTCCGCGCTGTCCTGCCTGCTCAACGACCTGCACATCGACCTGGACCACCCGCGCGAGGCCGTGCCACGCCTGCGCGCCACATTGGTCGGTCTGACCGGGGCGCGGGACGACGTGTTCGGCCGTGGCAGCCAGTTCGGCAGCGACACCTGGGTGCGCCACCTGATCGGCCTGGACCCGATGCACCATGCGGTGGCGGTGGCTGCGCGGGTCGAGCCGGGCATGCAGCTGACCTTCTGCACCCGCAATGTCGAGGCCGCGCGGCGCGATCTGGTCCGCATCTGCGCCGAGATCCGCGAGGAGCTGAGCCCCGATCCTGACGAAGCGGCCGCGGATGGCGGGGCGCCAGCGCCGGGTGCGCGCATTGCGGGGGCCGTGTTCGTGAGCTGCTCCGGACGGGGCGGGCCGCATTTTGGCGGGACGTCGGCCGAGCTGCAGCTGGTGCGCCACGCGCTGGGCGACGTGCCGCTGGTGGGGTTCTTCGCCAATGGCGAGATCGCCCGCCACCACCTGTACGGCTACGCCGCGGTGCTGACGGTCTTTTTGCAGTCCTGACCGCCGTGCACGCGGTGACCCATTACAGTGCAGCCCATCTTTTTGCTGGAGACGCTAGCCGATGAACGCCCCCTTGCCGCAAGACGTCCTGGACGCCGCCGCCCGGCGCGAGCGCCAGAGCCGCCTTGTGCAGGCGCTGTCCTCCTCGCTGCCTGGCCACGCGCTGCTGTGGCACGCCGAGGACACGGTCCCCTACGAATGCGACGGACTGACCGCCTACCGCACACCGCCGCTGGTCGTGGCCCTGCCTGAAACGGAAGAGCAGGTCGCCCATGCGCTGCGCAGTTGCCACCGGCTGGGCGTGCCCGTCGTGGCGCGCGGTGCAGGTACCGGCCTGTCCGGTGGCGCCATGCCGCACCGCGACGGCCTGACGCTGTCGCTGGCCCGCTTCAACCGCATCCTGGAAGTCGATCCGCGGGCGCGCACGGCAACGGTGCAGTGCGGCGTGCGCAATCTGGCGATCAGCGAAGCGGCGGCGCCCTTCGGCCTGTACTACGCCCCCGATCCCTCCAGCCAGATCGCCTGCACCATCGGCGGCAATGTGGCCGAGAACTCGGGCGGCGTGCATTGCCTGAAATACGGCCTGACGCTGCACAACGTGCTGAAGGTGCGCGGCTACACCGTCGAGGGCGAGCCGGTCGAGTTCGGCAGCGCCGCGCTCGATGCGCCGGGGCTCGACCTGCTGAGCGTGGTCATCGGCAGCGAGGGCATGCTCGCCGTGATCACCGAGGTCACCGTCAAGCTCGTGCCGCGGCCGCAGATCGCGCGCTGCATCATGGCCAGCTTTCCCACCGTGGAAACGGCGGGCGACGCGGTGGCCGAGATCATCGCCGCCGGCATCATCCCCGCCGGGCTGGAGATGATGGACAAGCCGATGACCGCAGCGGTCGAGGACTTCGTGCACGCCGGCTACGACCTGGAGGCCGCCGCCATCCTGCTCTGCGAGAGCGACGGTACGCCGGAAGAAGTCGAGGAAGAGATCGGCCGGATGACCGAGGTGCTGCGCCGCTGTGGCGCGAGTCGGCTCGAAATCAGCCGGGACGAGGCGCAGCGGCTGAAGTTCTGGTCCGGCCGCAAGAACGCGTTTCCGGCGTCCGGCCGCATCAGCCCGGACTACCTCTGCATGGACTCCACCATCCCGCGCCGGCGCCTGGCCGACATGCTGCGCGCCATCGCCGAGATGGAGTTCCGCCACGACCTGCGCTGCTGCAATGTCTTCCACGCGGGCGATGGCAACCTGCACCCGCTGATCCTGTTCGACGCCAGCCGCCCCGGCGAACTGGAGCGGGCGGAGGCCTTCGGCGCCGAGATCCTGGAGACCAGTGTGGCCATGGGCGGCACGATCACCGGCGAGCACGGCGTGGGCGTCGAGAAGCTGAACTCCATGTGCGTGCAGTTCGCCCCCGAGGAGCGCGAGATGATGATGGCCGTGAAGCGGGCCTTCGACGCGCCCGGTCTGCTCAACCCCGGCAAGGTGATTCCGACCCTCCACCGCTGCGCCGAGTACGGAAGAATGCATGTGAAGCGCGGGCTGCTGCCGTTCAGCGAACTGCCTCGCTTCTGATGCGGTCGCCCCGTGACGCCGTGATCCCGATACCTCTCTGACTGTGTCCCTGAACACCCTCCACCCATGAGCAAGGCCCTCGACAGCCTGATCGAACGTGTCCGCGCCGCCCGCGAGGGGCGCGGCAGCCTCGCCATCCGCGGCGCCGGCACCAAGTCCTTCTACGGCGAGCCCCTGCAGGGGCAGTTGCTGGATGTGCGCAGCCTGAGTGGCATCACCCGCTACGAGCCCAGCGAGCTGGTGATGACCGTGCGCGGTGGCACGCCCATCGCCGAGGTCGAGGCCGAACTCGCCCGCCGCAACCAGTACCTCGCCTTCGAGCCGCCGCGCTACCCCGACACCGAGCGCCCCGGCCAGCGGGGCGGCACGGTCGGCGGCATGGTGGCGACCGGCTTGTCCGGCCCGTCCCGCGCGGCGATGGGCAGCGTGCGCGACTACGTGCTCGGCATGACGCTGCTCACCGGCAAGGCCGAGGTGCTGAGCTTCGGCGGGCAGGTGATGAAAAACGTCGCCGGCTATGACGTGGCGCGCATGGTGACGGGCTCGCTTGGCATCCTGGGCATCATCTGCGAGGTGTCGCTGAAGGTGATGCCCACGCCGTCCTACACCAGCACCTTGCGCTTCGACTGCTCCGAAGGCGAGGCACTGGACCTGATGCAGCGCTGGGCCGGCCAGCCGCTGCCGGTCAACGCCACCGCGTGGTGGCAGGGTGCGCTGGTCGTGCGCCTGTCCGGGGCGACGACCGCGGTGGCGGCCGCCAACCAGAAGCTGGGCGGCGAGCCCATCGACACGGCGCTGGCGCAGCGCTTCTGGCTCGGCATGCGCGACCAGACGGACGACTTCTTCGTCGACGCCCGCCGCACCCTGGCCGAAGGCGCAGCGCTGTGGCGGCTGTCGGTGCCCTCGGGTGCGCCGCCGCTGCCGCTGCCGGGCGAGCAGCTCATCGAGTGGGGCGGGGCACAGCGCTGGTGGGTCACCCGCGAGCCGGCGGCCCGTGTGCGCCAGATCGCCAGCCAGGTCGGTGGCCACGCCACGCTGTTCCGCGCCCGCGACAAGGCGGCGGTGTCCAACGGCCTGGGCGTGTTCGCGCCGCTCAAGCCGCCGCTCGACCGCATCCACCAGGAACTCAAGCAGGCCTTCGACCCCGACGGCGTGTTCAACCCGGGCCGTCTCTACCCGGGACTCTGAGCCAGCCAGCATGCAAACCACCCTCGCGCCTGAATTCCAGGACACCCCCGACGGCGAACGTGCCGAAGAGATCCTGCGCCGCTGCGTGCACTGCGGCTTCTGCACCGCCACCTGCCCGACCTACCAGCTGCTCGGCAACGAGCTGGACAGCCCGCGTGGCCGCATCTACCTGATCAAGCAGGTGATGGAGGGCCACGAGCCGACCCGCAAGACCCAGCTCCATCTGGACCGCTGCCTGACCTGCCGCAGCTGCGAGACGACCTGCCCGTCGGGCGTGGAATACGGCGCGCTGGTCGAGATCGGCCGGCGCGTGGTCGACGCCAAGGTCGAGCGCCCGCGGGCCGACCGGGGTGTGCGCTGGATGCTGCGCGAGACGATGACCTCGCCCAGCTTCGGCCCGATGCTGCGGACGGGGCAGAACGTGCGGGCGCTGCTGCCCGGCATGCTCAAGAACAAGGTGCCGCCGAAGCTGAGTGCCGCCGCGATGGCCCACGCCCAGCGCTGGCCCACGCGCGAACACCGCCGCAAGGTGCTGATGCTGCAGGGCTGCGTGCAGCCGACGCTGGCGCCCAACATCAACAGCGCCACCGCCCGCGTGCTCGATGCCTGCGGCGTGCAGACGCTGGTGTCGGACGAGGCGGGCTGCTGCGGCGCCGTGCGCGACCACCTCGGCGACCGCGAAGGCGCGCTGACCGACATGCGCCGCAACATCGACGCCTGGTGGCCCAAGGTCGAAGGGCTGGGCGGGGTCGAGCCGGTCGAGGCCATCGTGTTCAACGCCTCGGGCTGCGGCCTGTCGGTCAAGGACTACGGCCACGCGCTGGCCGGCGACCCGGCCTATGCCGAGAAGGCCGCGCGCATCAGTGCGGTGGCGCGCGATCTCTCCGAGCTGCTGCCGACGCTGATCGGCCCGCTCAAGTCGGTGATGGGCCAGCGCCGCGCCCGCGGTGTACTGGCCTACCACCCGCCCTGCACGCTGCAGCACGGCCAGAAGCTGCGCGGCGGCGTCGAGGCGGCGATGGCCGAGATCGGCTTCGACGTCCAGTTGCCGACGCAGGACAGCCACCTCTGCTGCGGCTCGGCCGGCACGTATTCCGTGCTGCAACCCGAGATCGCCTACCAGCTGCGCGACCGCAAGGTCCAGACGCTGGAGGCGCGCCAGCCCAGCGTCATCATCTCCGGCAACATCGGCTGCATCCAGCACCTGCAGTCGGGGACGCAGTTGCCGGTGAAGCACTGGGTCGAGGTGATCGACGAGGTGCTCGCGGCAGGATGAGCGGGCCACGACCATGACGCAGACGCTGGCCGCCACCGCCCTGCTGGTGCCCGACTACGACGAGGCGATCGCCTTCTTCACCACCGTGCTGCGCTGGACGCTGGTCGAGGACACGCCGCTGTCCGCCGACAAGCGCTGGGTGCGGGTGGCCCCGGCGGGTGGCGGCACGCTGCTGCTGGCGCGGGCCGCGAACGAGGCGCAGCGGGCGGCGATCGGACAGCAGAGCGGGGGCAGGGTGTTCATGTTCCTGCACACCACCACGTTTGACGCCGATCACCGCCACATGCTGGCCCACGGCGTGCGCTTCCTGGAGGCGCCGCGGCATGAACCCTACGGCACGGTGGCGGTCTTTCTGGACCCCTGGGGCAACCGCTGGGATCTGATCCAGCCGATCTGATCCGGGTGGCGATCTACGCGGGCTGGCGCTGCTGCCAGCGGGTGCACCAGTCGCCGAAGCTGCTGCCGGCCAGCGCACGCTCACCCGAGTCATGCCACACGGTGATGACCTGACCGACCGTGCCACCCTCGGCCGGATCGAGGTCGAGGCACAGGTGGTTACCGCCGCCGTCGTGCGTGAACGGGATCCAGCGCGGGTTCCACCAGTCGTCGCGCACACCCGCCGCCGGTGACGAGTGCAGCGCCTGGAACTCGCCCGCGTCGTGCAGCCCCTTCCAGATCT
>OFSF01000401.1_pt1 | contig 16920 bp, 15 predicted proteins | sample 1543271 | NCBI WGS metagenome assembly OFSF01 (sample SAMN07774227, study PRJEB24372) | wastewater metagenome | isolation source: Exp Tend VB 100WW | collected 2016-02
CGCACTACTTCCGGCTCGGGCTGGACGTGCAGAGCGACTTCGCGGGCCGCGGCGAGTTCAACGTCAAGCTCAGCCACAACCGCCACTGGCTCGATGACAGCGGCAGCGAGTGGCGCAACCAGGCCCAGATCGGCTCGGTGCCGCGCTGGTTCAGCGAGCTGTACGTGCCGCTCGGGGCGGGCAGCGGACCGGCCAGCGACTGGTTTCTGGCGGGCTGGCTGGAGGTCGAGCGCCGCCGCATGACCACCTACGAGCCGCTGCAGCCGGACCAGAGCGCGCGGTCGCTGGCGGTGCTGGGCCGGCAAGTACGGGGACAGTTCCGTGTCGGGTTCGACCTCGGCCAGCCGCTGAGCGACCTGGGTGAATGGCGGGTCGGGGTGGTGCGCGAGGGGATGGTCCTGGACCCCGAGGCCCTCGCCGGCAGCGCCAGCCTCGTGGCCGGGCGCAGCCGCGAGTGGGCGCTGCACAGCGGGCTGGTGATCGACCAGCTCGACCACGCGAGCTTTCCCCGGCAGGGTTGGCGCCTGAAGCTGGGCGCGCAGGTCGGGCGCCGCTGGCTGTCGGATGCGGGCGACGGTGTCCGCAGCGATCCCTTCCACCGCGTCGAGGCCGACATGACCCAGGTCGTCAGCCGTGGCCGCCAGACGGTCGAGGCCACGCTGCGGCTGCGCCACGCCCGTCAGCGCGAAGTCCCTGGGCAGATCGGCCAGTACACGCTGGGCGGCTTCCACAACCTCTCGGGCTACGAGATCGACCAGCTCGCCGGCAACGACGTGCTGCTCGGCCGGCTGACCTGGCTGGTGCGGCTGAACCGGCAGCCGGTGCTGACCCGCGGCGTGTTCGCCGGCATGACACTGGAGGCAGGCAATGCGTGGATCTCGTCGCGCGGGGTCAGCCTGCGCGACCTGCGCTGGGGCAGCAGCGTCTTCCTGGGCGCCGACACGGGGCTGGGGCCGCTCTACCTCGGCATGACCTGGGCGCCGGGCGGGCGCGCGGGGGTGTCGCTGGTGCTGGGACGGCCTTAACGCAGCGAGCTGCGCCGGACCACCAGCTCCACCGCCAGCGTGCGCGGCGGCACGTCCTCGCCGCCGACGATGTCGAGCAGCGCGTTGACGATCTCGATGCCCGCGACCGACACCGGCTGGCGGATGGTGGTCAGCGGGGGGTAGGCGTGGCTGGCCCACTCGATGTCGTCGTAGCCGACCACCGCCACATCGCGCGGCACGTCCTTGCCATGCGCGCGCAGCACCTGCACCACCGCCATCGCCAGCACGTCCGAGCAGGCGAAGACCGCGTCGAAGGCCACGCCGGACTCGATCAGCCGGGACAGGTCGGCCCGCGCCTGGCTGGCCTCGAACGGCGTGTGCAGCTCCAGCTCCGGCAGGGGGGCCAGGCCAGCGTCCACCAGCGCCTGCCGGTGGCCTCGCCGGCGCTGTTCGACCTCGGGCAGCTCCGGGTCGCCCATGAAGACGATGCGCCGGCAGCCGCGCTCCAGCAGGTGCTGCGTCGCCAGCGAGCCGCCGGTGGCGTTGTCGCCGCCGACCGAGCAGTAGCGCTGCACAGGAATCTGCGCACCCCACACCACCAGCGGCACGCCGCGCTCGGCCATCTGGTTGATCTGTTCGTGGCTGTGCCACTGGCCGATCAGCACCACGCCCATCGCGGTGCCGGTGTCCCACGCCTGCGCCGCCTGTTCGAGCCGGTCGGCGTCCACCCGCGACACCAGCATGTCGAAGCCGCGGTCGGTCAGCGCGTCGGCCAGGCTGCCGAGCATGGCCAGGAAAAACGGGTCCGACACGTGCTGGCGCGAGCGCCGGTCATAGGGAATCACCACCGCCACCGTCCTGTTGTGGCGCAGCCGCAGGTTCTTGGCGCTGACGTTGATGGTGTAGTTCAGCGAGCGGGCCAGGTCCGAGATGCGCTGGCGGGTCGCGGCGCTGACTTCCGGGCTGCCGTTGAGCGCCCGCGAGACGGTGGCGACCGACACCCCGGCCATCCGGGCGATGTCGGCCATCTGCAGCCGCTGGCGCTCGGGGCGCTCGGCGGGCGGCGGGTCAGGGGGCGGCGAGGTCATGGTCAGAGGTTCCTTCTGGCGCGGGGGGCGGGGTCACCATCCAGTCGTGCAGGATCTCCGCCACTTCGCCCACGCCCTGGCGCTTGAGCGACGAGAACAGCGTGATGCGGATGTCGGATTCCTCGGTGGACAGCGCGGCCAGCACGGCCTTGGCCTTGCGCAGCGCGTCGGCGCCTTCCTTGCGGTTGAGCTTGTCGGCCTTGGTCAGCAGCACCAGCAGCCGCACCTCGCCATTGGCCAGCCGCGGCGCGACGAACTGCAGCAGCTGCCGGTCGAGGTCGGTGAAGCCGTGGCGTGAATCGACCATCTGCACCACGCACGACAGGTTGCGCCGCACCCGCAGGTAGTCGGCCATCACCTCCTGCCAGCGTGCCTTGGCCGCTTTCGCCACCGCCGCATAGCCGTAGCCGGGCAGGTCGGCCCAGTACGCCTGCGGGTTGTCCTTGGGGCCGACCTCGAACAGGTTGATGTGCTGGGTGCGGCCGGGGGTCTTGGAGGCGTAGGCCAGCTGGCGCTGCTGGGCCAGCGTGTTGATGGCGGTGGACTTGCCCGCGTTGGACCGGCCGACGAAGGCGATCTCGGGCAATTCGTGCGCCGGCAGCTGGTCCAGACGGCTCGCGGTGGTCAGAAAGCGGGCCGTGTGGGTCCAGGCGAGGGCGGTTCGCGTGGCATCGGCGCCACCGACGAGAGGGGCAAGTGGAGGGGTCATCATTCGGCATTGTAAAATCTTCAGGTTTCACGTCTGCCTTTGCGCCGCTCAACCATGAAATCGCACGTCAAGTCGCTTCTTGCCCTGCTCGCGGCGGCCGCCATGGCCACCCCGCTCGCTGCCAACGAATCCCAGCCCGCTGCTGCCAAGGTCGATCTGGCCAAGGGCCAAGCCATCGCGACCCAGGTCTGCGCAGCCTGCCACACCGCCGACGGCTCGCGTGGATCGCCCGCCAACCCGATCCTGCAGGGTCAGCACCCCGAATACCTGGTCAAGCAACTCAGCGAGTTCAAGGCCGGCAAGCGCGACAACGCGATCATGAAGGGGTTTGCGTCGGCGCTGAGCGAAGAGGACATGAAGAATGTCGCCGCCTTCTATGCCAGCAAGCAGGCCAAGGCCGGTGCCGCCAAGAACAAGGATCTGGTCGTCCTCGGCGAGAAGATCTACCGCGGTGGCATCGCCGACCGCAAGGTGCCGGCCTGCGCCGCCTGCCACAGCCCGTCCGGCGCCGGCATCCCGGCCCAGTACCCGCGCCTGTCGGGTCAGCACACCGACTACACCACGGCGCAGCTGACCGCCTTCCGCGACGGCATCCGCAAGAACAACACCGTGATGACCGGCGTGGCCGCGAAGATGAACGACCGCGAGATCAAGGCTGTTGCGGACTACATCGCCGGGCTGCACTGAACGTGAACACCCGTGCGGTAGTGGCCTGATGGTCACCCGCCGTCGTTGATGCAGATCAATAAGGCCGGTCGCTGACCGGCCTTTCTGCATCTTTACGCTGCATTCAGCTTCTCCTCCGCATAATCCCGTCCGCCATGTCCGCAACCCCCTCCGGCCCAGAAATCTCGGGCGGTGCACGCTGGAAGCAGGAGACCGTGGAACTGCTGTCGTCGATGCGCTTTGCCATCGCGCTGTTCACGGTCATCTGCATCGCCTCGGTGATCGGCACCGTGGTCCAGCAGCACCAGCCGCCCGTCAACTACGTCAACCAGTTCGGTCCGTTCTGGTCGGAGGTGTTCGGCCGTCTGGGCCTGTACGCGGTCTACAGCACGGTCTGGTTCCTGCTGATCCTGCTGTTCCTGGTGGTCTCGACCAGCCTGTGCGTTGCGCGCCATACCCCGAAGATCCTCTGGGATCTGCGCAACTACAAGGAAAACATCCGCGAATCCGCGCTGCTGGCCTTCCACCACAAGGGCAAGGGCGCGCTGCCGCTGTCGCGCGAGCAGGCGCTGACCCGCGTCAACGAGGTGCTCGCCAACGACGGCTGGAAGGGCAAGGCCCAGGTGCGCGACAACGGCGTGATGGTGGCCGCCCGGCAGGGCGCCGCCAACAAGCTCGGCTACATCGCCGCCCACAGCGCCATCGTGCTGATCTGCCTCGGCGGCCTGCTGGACGGTGACCTGATCGTCAAGACGCAGATGCTGCTGCTGGGCAAGTCCACCTACGCCGGCGGCGGTCTCATCAAGGACGTGGCCCCCGAGCACCGGCTCTCGGTGTCGAACCCCACCTTCCGCGCCAATCTCTATGTGCCCGAGAAGGCCGTGGCGGGCACCGCGGTCATCAACCTCACCAGCGGCATCGTGCTGCAGGATCTGCCGTTCCAGATCGAGCTGAAGAAGTTCGTCGTCGAGTACTACGACACCGGCATGCCCAAGCTGTTCGCCAGCGACATCATCGTCCACGACCCGGACGGCACCAAGACCGAGGCCAAGGTCAAGGTCAACGAGCCCTTCATCCACAAGGGCATCGCGATCTACCAGTCCAGCTTCGAGGACGGTGGCTCCAAGCTCACGCTGCTGGCCCGTCCGATGGGCCGCCCGGGCGCGCCCTTCGAGGTCACGGGCGAAGTCGGCGGGGTCACCACGCTGACCAACGCCGCCTCGCAGACCGACAAGCTCCAGCTCGAATTCACCGGCCTGCGCACCATCAACGTCGAGAACCTGGCGGCCGAGAACGCGGGCGCGTCGGGCTCTGGCGCCGATGTGCGCAAGGTCGATCTGGTCGGTTCGCTGGGTGAGCACCTCGGCTCGGGCGCCCGCGTCCGGACGGACAAGAAGCTGCACAACGTCGGTCCTTCGGTCACCTACAAGCTGCGTGATGCGTCCGGACAGGCGCGCGAGTACAGCAACTACATGCTGCCGGTGGAACTGGACGGGCAGCGGCTCTTCCTGGCCGGGGTGCGCGACACGCCGGACCAGGCGTTCCGCTATCTGCGCATTCCCGCCGACGAGCGCAGCACGCTGGACGACTGGATGGGCATGAAGGCGGCGCTGGCCGATCCTGCCAGCCGGCTGGAGGCCGCACAGCGCTACGTGCGCAAGTCCGCCCCCGCCGACAAGCCCGAACTCGCACAGCAGCTCGAAGCGTCGGTGCTGCGTGGCCTGACGCTGTTCGCGGGCGCCGAGGTGGTGCGCAAGGACGCGCCCAGCGCCGGCCTGCAGGCGCTGCAGGACTTCATCGAAGCCAATGTCCCCGAGGCCGACCGCGCCCGCACCTCCGAAGTCCTGATCCGCATCCTCAACGGCGGCCTGTTCGAGCTGCTCAACCTCGTGCGCGAGCGTGCCGGGCTGGCCGCCTTGGCGCCGGGCGAAGAGGCGCAGCGCTTCATGGGCCAGGCGGTGCTGTCGCTGTCGGACTCGTTTGCCTATCCCGCGCCGCTGCTGCTGTCGCTGACCGGCTTTGACCAGATCCAGGCCAGCGTGTTCCAGGTCACCCGGGCACCGGGCCAGAAGCTGGTCTATCTGGGCTGCGCTTTCCTGATCATCGGCGTGTTCGCGATGCTCTACATTCGCGAACGCCGCCTGTGGATCTGGATCGAAGGGCCTGCCGATGCCGCCTCCACCTCGGTGACGCTGGCCCTGTCCACGACCCGGGCGACGCTGGACACGGACAAGGATTTCGACGCCTTGAAAACCAGGATGCTGCAGACACCATGAACCAGACCACCACCCTGACCCTCGGCCGGGCGTCGCCGCTCAGCCAGCGCAGCGCCTTCGACTGGCTGTTTGCTCTTGTTCTGCTGGGCGGCGCGGCCTTCGTCTGGCAGCGCTACGGCACGGCGATGGACGGCTACGAGCGCGGCATCCTGGTCGGCGCCGTGCCGAGCCTGATCGCGCTGGGCTGGTTCTGGGGGCCGCTGCGCGCGCTGAGCCTCGGCGTCGGCGCCGCGTCGCTGCTTGCCATCTCGCTCTACCTGCGCCAGACCGATGCCTTCGGTGCCGATCTGGCGGCGGCCGAGCAGGTCTTCCTGCTGAAGTACATGCTCTCCAGCCAGAGCGCGATCCTGTGGATGGGCGTGCTGGTCTTCATGAGCACGGTGTCCTACTGGATCGGCCTGCTGTCGGGCAGCGAGGCGGCGCAGCGCATCGGCTCCTGGCTGGCCTGGGGCTCGGTCGTCATGGCGCTGATCGGCACCTTCGTGCGCTGGTTCGAGAGCCACCAGATCGGCGCGGACATCGGCCACATCCCCGTCAGCAACCTGTACGAAGTGTTCGTGATGTTCGTCTGGATGACGACGCTGATCTACCTCTACTACGAGCGCCATTACGCCACCCGTTCGCTCGGCGGCTTCGTGATGCTGATCGTCAGTGCGGCGGTCGGCTTCCTGCTCTGGTACACGGTCTCGCGTGGCGCGCATGAAATCCAGCCGCTGGTGCCCGCGCTGCAGAGCTGGTGGATGAAGATCCACGTCCCCGCCAACTTCGTCGGCTACGGCACCTTCGCGCTGGCCGCGATGGTGGCGCTGGCCTACCTCATCAAGACCGCGCCGGTACGTTCGCTCTGGATCGGGCTGGTCGGTGTGCCGGGTGCGGTGATGCTGGTGATGCTCGGCTTCTGGCTGCTGGGTGATGTGACGCCGCAGGTGTCGCAGGCGCTGCTGAAGACCATGCGCATGCTCGGCGGCTGTCTGGCGCTGTTCACGTTCACCATCCTGGCGCGCGGCGTGATCGGCGCCCGCACACCGGCACCGGAAGTGCTGGACGACGTGATGTACCGCGCCATCGCGCTGGGCTTCGCCTTCTTCACCATCGCCACCATCCTCGGCGCGTTCTGGGCCGCGGAAGCCTGGGGCGGCTACTGGAGCTGGGATCCGAAGGAAACCTGGGCGCTGATCGTCTGGCTCAACTACGCCGCCTGGCTGCACATGCGGCTGATGAAAGGCTTGCGTGGGGCGATGTCGGCCTGGTGGGCGCTGGTCGGGCTGGTGGTGACGACGTTCGCGTTCCTGGGCGTCAACATGTTCCTGTCGGGGCTGCACTCCTACGGGGAACTCTGATCGGCGCTGACCGGCTCTGACCGGACGGCTGGGCACTCAAGCGCGGGTTGGACGCGCCGATAGGCAGAGCAGAGAGGTTCTGCCATGCCCTACGTTCACCGAGATGCCCGCGGCCAGATCGACTGCATCCACCGCGATGCCGTGCCGGGGGCCGAGTTCCTGCCGCCCGAGCACCCGGAGCTGCTCGCGGCGGTGGGCAGCTCCGCCAAAGGCGCCAACTTCGCCCATCTGGACACCGGGCTCATCCGCGTGCTGGAAGATCTGGTGGATGTGCTGGTGGCGCACAACGTGCTGCGCATCACCGACCTGCCAGCCGAGGCGCAGCAGAAGCTGTTCGCGCGCAAGCATTTCCGGGACCGCTTCCAGAGGAATGCGCTGCAGCTCGGTGCACCGGAAGTGCCCTTGGGCCATGATTCGCTCATTCCGACGGTTGCCATGCCCGTTACGCCCACCCGGGTGAAGCGAAAAGCCTGATCCGGTGTAAGAAGCCGGGGGCTGCGGCGACTGAGTCAGAGTCCCAGCCCAGGAGCTTCTCCATGCCCGCACGACCGCACGGCCACGCCGACCACGGCTTCATCCATCCCCTGTCCAGCGAGATCACGCCGCCCGAGGTCTACGCCGACCGCCGCCGCTGGCTGCGGCAACTGGCCGCGGGCACCGGTGGCGCCGTGATGGCGAGCTGGGCGGCCCGCGATGCGCTGGCCCAGACCGCCAGTCCTGCCCGGCCCGGCAAGCTCGCGCCGCTGCCGGGTGTCCGCAGCGCGGTGTCGGGCGCCGCGGTGATGGACAAGCCCACCGCCTACGCCGACGCCTCCACCTACAACAACTTCTACGAATTCGGCACCGACAAGGCCGATCCCGCCCGCAACGCCGGCAAGCTGCAGACCCGGCCGTGGACCGTGGCGATCGAGGGCGAGGTGAAGAAGCCGGGTGTGCTCGACCTGGAGTCGCTGCTGAAACTCGCGCCGATGGAAGAGCGCATCTACCGCCTGCGCTGTGTCGAGGGCTGGTCGATGGTGATCCCGTGGGTCGGCTTCTCGCTGGCCGACCTGATCCGCAAGGTCGAGCCGACGGGCAACGCGAAGTACGTCGAGTTCGTGACGCTGGCCGATCCGAAGCAGATGCCGATGGTCGGCTCGCGCGTGCTGGAGTGGCCCTACGTCGAAGGCCTGCGCATGGACGAGGCGATGCACCCGCTGACATTGCTGGCCTTCGGCATGTACGGCGAGGTGCTGCCGAACCAGAACGGCGCGCCGGTGCGGCTGGTGGTGCCGTGGAAATACGGCTTCAAGAGCGGCAAGTCGATCGTCAAGATCCGCTTCACCGACAAGCAGCCCGGCACGGCGTGGAACAAGGCCGCGCCCCAGGAATATGGCTTCTTCTCCAACGTCAACCCCGAGGTCGACCACCCGCGCTGGAGCCAGGCCACCGAGCGCCGCATCGGCGAGGACGGCCTGTTCGCCAAGAAGCGCCCGACGCTGATGTTCAACGGCTATGGCCCGCAGGTCGCGTCGCTCTACGCCGGCATGGACCTGCGCAAGTTCTTCTGAAGCCCCCGACCATGGACCGCGCTGTGCTGAACCGGGTGCTGCTGCATCCGGCGGCCAAACCCTTGCTGTGGCTGCTGTGCCTGCTGCCGCTGGCGGGCTGGATCTGGGGCGGGTTCAGCCACGGACTGGGCGCCAACCCGGCCGAAACCATCCTGCGCGGCACCGGCGAGTGGACCTTGCGTTTCCTGTGCATCGTGCTGGCCGTGACGCCCTTGCGCCAGTGGACCGGTCTGCACGCGCTGGCCCGCTGGCGGCGCCTGCTGGGGCTGTACGTGTTCTTCTACAGCGTGCTGCACTTCCTGGCCTACGCCTGGCTGGACATGGGCTTCGACCCGGCGGCGATCGCCAGGGATCTGGCCAAGCGGCCGTTTGCGCTGGTCGGGTTCCTGGGCTTCGTGCTGCTGATCCCCCTGGCCGCGACCTCGTTCAACCGCGCCATCAAGGCGCTGGGGGCTGCGCGCTGGCAGCGTCTGCACCGGCTGGTCTATGCGGTCGCCGGTCTGGGCTTGCTGCACTTCTTCTGGATGCGTGCCGCGAAGCACCGGTACGACGAGGTGCTGGCCTATGGGTTGGTCCTGGCCATCCTGCTGGGCTGGCGTCTTTGGCGCCGCTTTCGGGCCGCGCGTGCGGTCACTTGACGGACGTCCCGCACGCTCTTCACACCAGCCCCGTGTAACAGGGTGATGAAACCGCCGGAAACCCCCCGAATGAGGGGGGTTTGACCGCACAAAAGCGCCATTTCCCGTGACAAAGTTGGCAAAATCATTGACATGTGATTTTTGCCCACTTACGATGAATTAAATCGTAACAATGTGTTAAGGGGTTGGCGTGGCGAGCGTTGCAGACGTGAACGGCATGGCGGGACAGGGCGACAGCGTTTCCCTCGGAGAGGATGCTGCGCTCGAAGGGCAACCCCCCTGGGATCTGATCGCCCTGCTGACCCTGGCGTTCATCGTGTTCGGCTGGATGGCGCTGGCGGTGTCCTACAACCCCAGCCACGGCGCGCAATTCGCCTTCGAGCAGGTCCACCGGGTGGCGCTCCACCAGTTCCAGACGCTGCCCTGGGACCGCTTCCTGCACGAGATGCACACCACCTACGGCCCCGTGTTCTATGCGCTCGTGGGCAGCCTCTACCTGCCGACCGAGGGCGTGCGGGCGGTCGGGCTGGTGATGCACCTGGCGTCCACGCTGCTGCTGCTGCAGGTGGCGCTGCGCATCGGCGCACCTTGGCAGCGTGCGGCCTTGCTGTCGGCGGCGTTCTTCGCCTCGCCGTTCCAGTTCGGCCCGGCGCTGTGGGGACATCCGGACGCCCTCGCGACGCTGCTGATGATGCTGGGCCTGGGGGCGACGATGCTGGCCACGCGGGGTGCCCACCATGCGGTCTCGATCGGGCTGCTGCCGGTGACGGTGCTGGTGCACCAGGCCGGGGCGGCCGTGGTGGCGGCGTCCTGTCTGGACGATCTGCGCCTGAAGCGCTATGCCGACATGGCGCTGAAGCTGCTGGTCACCTCGGCCATGCTCTATCTGCTGTACCGCGTCTGGGACGGGTTCACGCCGCCCTCGCTGCAGCGGGCCGCGCAGATCAACACCCGTGCCTTCCTCGTGGCCTTCACGCTGCTGGCCCTCGGGCTGCATGCCTGGGACCGGCTCAACACCCGCACCCGTGCGGTCGTGCTGCTGGCGCGGTTCACCTTGCTCTGGCCGCTGTTCACGCTGCTCTACGCGCTCTCTCCACCCTTTGCGGGCGGCGGCTTCATCTTCTCGCGGCTGGATGTGCTGGAGGGCGGGATGCTGCCGGTGAACCTGGCCAGCCCGGCGCTGATGGCAGCGGTGGTGGCCTGGAGCTGGACCTCGCTGGTCGGCTACCGGCTCTCCACCGCGCAGATCACGCTCTGTGCTGCGGTGCTGGCCACCGGGCAGGCGCTGTACCTGAAGGACATCGACTTCTTCTTCTGGCCCCTGCTGCTGATGCGGCTGGTGCGCTGGGGGACACAGCGCCCGCAGATGCGCGATGCCCTGATGCGCAGCGCGGTGGTCTGGACGCTGGTCAGCCTGACGCTGGCAACGCTGTCCTACAGCCAGCTTTGAGCGTGCGGATGACACGCTGCGCCGTTCTGGACGGTGTTGCATCCCTGAGGCGAGGGATTACACGGTTTTTGCCCCCTTCCTAACATGGTTCAACGATGGCCTGTCATGCAAAGGCCACGCAACCACGATGCGGGGGCATCCATGATTCCCAGGGAAGAGAACCAGAACGATCGACCGGACGCGGCAGCCGAGAACCGCAGCGAGGGCTGGCCACAGCGGCTGGAGCGCGCCCGGCAGGAGCGCAACCACCGCGAGCTGGCCAGACTGCTGCTCGATGGCGCGGACACCGCGATGGCCGAGGCCGAAGACGACGACGCGCTGGAGCGGGCGCAATGGCTGCTGGCACGCACGCAGCGGTCACTGGATGCCTGCAGCACGCATCCGGAGTGTCTTGCGCTGCTGTGTGAGCTGATGGAGCGGCAGTGCCGGCTGTCGCAGTGCTGGAGCCAGCTGGGGCATCCGGGCCAATGCCATGCCGCCAGAGAGCGGGTCCGTGACCTGGCCTTCGACGTCGCGGCCCGTGCCACCCGCACGGAGGATCTGGGCCTGCGGGTGTCCGTGACCCTGCGGGCCGCCGAAGTGCTGGACGCGATGGGGGATCTGACCGACGCCCATGCGCTGCGGGCGCGGGCGTTCTACAAGCTGGGGGCGTCGAGCCTGCGCGAGACCTCGTCGCGCTTGACCACGGCCGCTTCGTCGCCCTGCTGCGCCGCCAGGTCGTACCAGTAACGCGCCAGCCGCAGGTCCGGCGCAGTGCCCAGACCGGTCTCGTACATCGAGCCGAGCAGGTACTGCGCGCCCACATCGCCGCCCTGGCCTGCGATGCGGTACCAGTGCAAGGCCTGCGCCTCGTTGCGCGGCACGCCCCGACCGAGGTAGTGCCCGGTGGCGATGGCCACCTGCGCATCGACGCTGCCGTTCTCGGCGGCCAGCTGGTACCAGGCCATCGCCCGCGGCAGGTCGATCGGCGCGTGGCGGCCGGATTCATGGAACTCGGCCAGGGCCACCTGCGAGGTCACGAAGCCCTTGGCGGCGGCGGCCTCCAGGTGGCGGCGGGCCGTGTCGATGCGCGCGCCGGGCAGCTCCTGGTTCAGGTGCATCACGGCCAGGTTGTGGTGCGCTGCTGGCATGCCGGCCCGCGCCAGCCGCTCGAACGCGGCCCGTGCCTGCAGGAAGCGACCCTGTTCGTGGTCTTCGGTGGCCCGTTCGAGCTGCTGCTGCTGGGCGGGCGTGACCGGCCGCATCGGGGAGGGCGTGTGCGTCTGCGCCAGCGCGGGGCCGGACAGCGCCAGCAGCAACCAGGCCAGTCGCGAGACCCTGCGCAGGGCCGGGCGGAGGATCAGTGAGGTCGAGGGCATGGCGGCTCGCTGGAAGTTGACACGACGGTAGCGCAGCCCGTGCGGGCTGTCTGCCGCACCGTTCAAGACCCCAGCAGCGTCACGTCGAACACCCGCTCCACCGCCCACACCAGCGCGATCAGCGCCACCGCCGCAGAGCCGCCGATCAGCACGCCACGTTGGTAGAAGCCTGTGCGACGTGTCCACCAGGCCAGCGGCAGGAACAGGGCCACCAGCGCCAGCTGCCCCAGCTCCACCCCGAGGTTGAAGCCCAGCAGCGAGGCCGCCAGCGATCCACCGCCCAGCCCCAGGTCCTTCAGCGCCCCGGCGAATCCGAAGCCGTGCACCAGCCCGAACAGCAGCGTCAGCCGCCAGCGGTGCTGCGGCGCCAGCATCGGCCGCAGGTTGTCGACCGCGGTGAAAACCACCGACAGCGCGATCAGCGACTCGACCCAGCGCGACGGCGGATCGACGATGTCCAGCACCGCCAGCGCCAGCGTGACGGAGTGCGCCACCGTGAAGGCGGTGACGATCTTCAGCACCTCGGTCAGCATCGGGCGCCACTGTGTCGCCGCCTCGCGCTGGCCGGCGGCGCCCATGACCAGCACCGCTGGCAGCAGCAGCGCCAGCAGGAACAGCACATGGTCGGTGCCGATCAGGATGTGGTGGACGCCCTCGGCGACGAAACCGCCGAAGCTGCTCGGTGTGTGGCTGGCCGCCGCGGCGACGAGCGGGACGGTGGTGCCGGGTGTGCTGCCGGGCACCAGCACGGCGGTCTGCAGTGTGTCCTTGCCCTGGCCGTCGCGGCCGCCGCTGTCCCCGAGGCCCACGCGCAGCAGGCCGCGGTGGCTGGCGTCGCTGTCGGCGAAGAGCTGGTAGTCGATGGTCAGCGCCTGCGCGCCGGCCGGGCAGGTCCAGCGGCTGCGCAGCACGGCGTAGGCGCCGTCGGTGTGGTCGTCAAGCTGGGGCTCGCCGGTGGCGACTGCGGTGCAGGGCTGACCCGCCACGCTCAGGCGCACCCGCTCGGCGGTGTAGCGCTGCAGCGCGTCCCAGCGCGTGCGCACTTCGGCCCATTGCAGGCGGCCGTCGTCGTCCTGGTCCAGCACCAGCGCCCGGTCCAGGTCGCGCAGGTGCACGTCCAGCCGCTGGTCGATCTGCGTGCCCGCGACCTGCAGGGTCAGGTAGGCGTCGCTCGGCTTGTGCGCCAGCGCGGTCGATCCGATCGACAGGGCGGCCAGTGCGAGCAGTGCGGAGGCGAGGGGGTGTGTCATGGCGGGAGGGCCGTTCTGCGGATCAGCGCTGGGGCGGCGAAGGGGCCAGCGCAGCGCTCAGCCGAGCGTCGCGCTGCTGGTGGACACGCAGGTGGCGCACGACGTCCTGCGCCGCCTGGGGCTGGCCCGCGGCCCGGGCGCAGTCCAGCAGCAAGCGGGCATCGGCTGGCTCTTTCTGCACGGCCCAGTTGGCCAGCGCCAGGGGCAAGGCGTCCTGGGGCTGCCCCCGCAGTTCCAGCAGGTAGCGGGCCTGTTCGCGCAGGTGGCTGGTGTCGCCGCGGGCGCGGGTGGCGTCCAGGCGCTGGCCGAGCAGGTCGGCGGCCGCCGGCGCGCGCGGGTCGTCCAGACGCTTCAGCGCGATTGCGCGGCGCAGCAGCACGCTGTCGGGCAGGTCTTCCAGCGCCCCCTCGGTCACGCGCAGCACGTCGGCGTGGCGCTGGCGGTCCAGCAGCCAGTCGGCCAGCGCGGCGCGGGTGTAGGCCTCGGGCGAGAGCTTCAGGGCGCGTTCGAACAGACCCAATGCCGCGGGATCGCCCCGCCGCGCGGCCAGCTCGCCCCGCACCAGGGCCAGCCAGGCGGCGGTGCCGGGGTCGGTGCCCGGGGGCAGCCGGGCGTCGAGATCGGCGAGAGCGCGTGCACCGCGGCCCTCGTCACCCGTCAGGCTGGCGAGTTCGGCGGCGCAGACGGCTGCTGGCAGACGCACGCCTTCGCCGAGGCTGGCATAGCGCGGACTGCCGAGCCGTTCACAGCCGAGCCGGGCGTCGTCCAGCCGGCCTTGCACCTGCAGCAGGTTCAGCCGCGTCAGCTCGGCCTGCGCCTGCAGGGGCAGCGGGGTGTCTGCCGCGGCGAGCAGCGCGTCCAGATCCGCCAGCGCCGGGCCGAACGCATGCTGGGTCTGCAGGATCGAGGCCCGCAGCAGCCGCACCGCAGGCGCCGGGGCGGCCTCGGTCCACCAGGGCGCCAGCGCCGCCTGGGCGACGCCGATCTCGCGCGGATCGCCGTCGCGGCGAAAGCGGTCGATGGCCGCCCGCGCCTGTTGCAGCGCCGCCGGCTGGGCGGCGGGCGAGCGGCCGAGGGCCTGCACCTGGCGCGCCAGCTGCCTGGCCTGTCGGCGGGCCTCGGACGTGCCGGGCAGGGTGGTGACGACGGTCTGGTCGTCACGCGGGGTGTAGGGGGCGGCGCCGCTCGGTCCGCCCAGGCCGATGGCGATCAGCGCCACCACGAGCGAGCGGGCGAGCGGCGTGTTCACAGCGCCACCGGCTCGTCGGTGTCGCTGGTCGGCGGCGTGAGGCTGGACACGTCCAGCGGCTCCGCGGTGTCGACGGCGTCCAGCATGCCGGCGTAGCTGGCGAAGGCGGCGGCGCTGACCGTGGCGGTGGCGGGCACCACGTTGTCGGCGGTCGCCGCCGGGGCGTCGTCGCTGCCGCCGCCGCAGGCGCTCAGCAGCGCGCCGGACAGCAGCAAGGGAAGAAGGGCAAGGGTTCTCATGGCGTTGCTCCTGTGGGTTCCGGGCCGGGTCACTTCGTGCCGCCGACCGGCGTGTTCAGGTAGGGGAAACCGGCCAGCAGCGGCACGACCGCCTGGTCCACCGCGTCATGCAGCTTGAACGCCGTCGCGCCCAGCGGCACCGCCGACGGCTTGCACGCCGCACCGAGGCTGAAGGCGTTGTTGTCGCCGTTGGCCATGCACAGGCCGCCCATCACCGCGATCAGCGAGATGTCCACCACGTCGTCCTTCGGGCGGCGGCCGTTCGGGTAACCCGCGTTGTCGCTGCCACTGGCCAGCACGTTGCCGACGACGCCCAGGCGGTTCTGCTGCGCGTACGCCACCGGCGCGATGGCCGTGTTCAGGCGCAGCATTTCCGAGGCGACCACGTTGGCGGGCTGGTTCACGCCCTTGATGCCGGTCAGGAAGGTGGTGACCAGGTCCGTGCGCGGGTAGTTGGTCGGCGCGGTGCCGGGGATGTTCAGCGCGATCTCCAGCAGCTTGGGCAGTGTCGGGTGGGTCACGTAGTCGGCGAACTGGCCGTCGTCCTTGGGCTTGGCGGCGTTGAACCTGTCCTTGTCCTTCAGGCCGATCACGACTTCGTTCACCAGCGGCATGCCCAGACGCGACACCTGCGTCCACGCGCCGCCCGCCTTCTCGCCCATGTGGTGGCCGGAGCCTGGCTTGCCGTCGAGCAGGCGGGCCTGGCGCAGGCTGGCGGTGGTCCAGCCGCCGATCACCGTCTCGCTGCCCGCGGTCAGGCAGCTCTTGTGGACTTCGAGCGCCAGCGTGGTGACGTTCTTGTCGCCGAGCGGGTTCGGCACGGCGCCCTTCAGGTCCGGGTTGGTGATGACGGAGACCGGCGCGTTGACCAGGTCGAAGATGGTGCCGATGTTGACGGCGAACGGGTCCTGGCGCTGGCCGACGAAGACGCGGCCGGGCTGGTCGCAACCGGGAATCTTGACCGCGTGGATGTGCTTGGCGGCGTAGCCGGCGTAGTCGGGAATGGTCTTGATGCCGATGTTGTCCACCGGCTTGTCGAAGGTGGCGCTGCCGCTGGAGGCGTTGGTCAGTGCGCCGCTGGTGCCCTTGCGGCGGTCACCGCGCTTCACATCAACGGTGAAGGTCTCGGCGAGCTGCAGGCTGGCGTCCTTGACGTTGGCGATCTGGCCGGCCTGGATCAGCGGGATGTTGACCGACTTGTCGCCGACCGGCAGGTTCACGCCGGCGCCGTTGCCGGCCAGCGTGTTCTTGAAGCGGAACTGGAAGCTGATGTCCTCGACCGCGTCGCCGTTGTTGTCCACATGGATCTCGTACAGCGCGTTCGGGTCCATCGAGAAGTAGTTCGGGCCGCCGTAGGCGTCCTGCAGCGGCTGGTAGTTGGCGATCAGCGTCACGTAGTCGCTGCGGTTCGCCTCGTAGCTGCGGAACAGGTAGAAGTCGGTCGCGTCCACCTTGGGCGCGCTGGTGATGAAGGGCGCCTCCCGGTGGCTGGAGGCCATGCTCAGGCCGGCGCTCAGGGTCAGCGCGGCAGCGAGTGCCAGGGTGGTGTGGCGGGGGCGGGCGGTGCCGCTCACCTGCCCGGCATGGTGGCCTCACTCACCACGCTACCTGTCATTGGTGTTCCTGTCAAAAGCAGTAATTCGATAGACGGATGGGATTCGGTGTTGTCTATTCTGCAAATGCCTTCAGGCGTACCTGTTGCCACAGTGGCGTTGAATGGGGCAAAAAATGCAGGCATTTTGGCGGCTCAAATTATTGGCGCTTCTGACAAAGCCGTAGGTGAGCGCATCGGTAAATTCAAGAAAGATTTACAAACTAAGGTAGAAACCAGCATCCGCGAATTGCGCATTGCCGGCTTTGAAAATTCATTCGACCAAGACTAGAATAGTTTAGTCAAATCATCAATACCAATGTAGCGATTGGTTGTAAACGCTTCTGCATATTTTACTCCGGCCGGCACTCCAAAATGAATGGCACGTGCGCGCACAAATTCCATAAACTCGGGAGAGGAGATGAAGGTGTTTGGCTCATCAGAGTTTGGGTTGTGAAATTGTGTTTTGAACGCGCGAATAGCTTCTTCTTTTTTGGCGAAATAATCAGAAATATCTACGACAAAATCGG
>OFSF01000402.1_pt1 | contig 16894 bp, 14 predicted proteins | sample 1543271 | NCBI WGS metagenome assembly OFSF01 (sample SAMN07774227, study PRJEB24372) | wastewater metagenome | isolation source: Exp Tend VB 100WW | collected 2016-02
AGCGGCTGCGCCCCCGCGTGCATCGCCCAGGCCGCCACGCCCGACGCCCCGCGCCGCACGGCGCAGGCCAGCGGCGCCATCGCGCGGCGGACCGTGTGCCACGCGGGTTTGGGCGTCCCCGCGCTGTCCACGATCGCCCAGCTCGTCACCGGCCAGCAGTCGTTCAACTGCCAGACCAGCGCGCCGCCGCAGCCCCGCGCGCCAGCGGTCTGCCAGCGGCGGCGGAAGGCTTCGTAGGCGTGGCGCAGCGCTTCGGCCTGCACGAACTGCGTGGCGTAGACCTCGGCGGCCAGCGTGTCCGGGTGGCGCAGCGTGTCGGCGCGGTAGACGGCCAGCCGGCGGTGACCGTCCGCGCCCACGGGTGAAAACGCCTTGTTGTGCCACTGCAGCGTGCGGCTGCCGGGAAAGCGTTCCTCGGCGGGGATCGCCTGTTCGAGCACCGCCATCGACGGATGCGACTGCATCCCGAACTCGCTGACGAAGCGCGCACCGACTTCGCCGTAGCGCTGGTACGGGAGCATGAGCTGGTGCCAGACCTCCCAGCTGTGGCGGTCGCCGACGGTGGGGTCTTGTGACGGGCGCACGCCGCTGCCCACCACGGTCGCTTCCGCGCCGGTGCTGGCGGTGTAGGGACTGCCGGGCCAGTAGGGGCGGCCCGGGTCGAGCGCGTGGCACAGCGTCGGCAGCACCTGTTCGTAGAGTGCCCGCGCCTCGAAGCGCGACAGGTCGCCGCCCGGTCCGTAAGCGCCGACCGCCTCGGCGAGCATGTAGTCCTCGTTGTTGCCGCACCAGAGCGCGAGACCCGCACGGTGGCGCAGCCGGGTGATCGCGGCCCGGGCCTCGGCCTCGACGCTGGCGACAAACGCTGGGTGCGCCGGGTACAGGCCGCAGGCGAACACGAAGTCCTGCCAGACCAGCACGCCGAGCGCGTCGCAGGCGTCATAGAACGCGTCGTCCTCGTAGATGCCGCCGCCCCAGACGCGCAGCATCACGAGGTGTGCGTCCACCGCCTGCTGCACGCGCTCGCGGTAGCGGGCCGGGGTGATGCGGTTGAGCAGGTTGTCGTCGGGAATCCAGTTCGCCCCGCCGCAGAAGACCTCCACGCCATTGACCTCGAACACGAAGCTGCGCCCCGCCTCGCCCGCCACCGGCGCCTGCACCAGCCGCAGCCGGCGCAGCCCGAGGCGGCGCTGCTGCGTGTCGACCACGGTGCCGTCGGCGCGGACCAGTTGGGTGTGCAGCGTGTAGAGCGGCTGTGCGCCGTACCCCGCGGGCCACCAGAGTTGCGGCGTGTCCACCGACAGCGACGCGGTGTGCTGCGCGGTGGCGGGGCTGCGGTGCGTGGCGACCTGCAGGCCCGCGGGGTCGAGCAGCGTGTGTTCCAGCGTGAGGTGGCCGGACAGGTCGCCGTCGAGCCGGGTGTGCAGGTCCACGCGGGCGTGGGCCAGGTCATCGCCGAGCGTCACCGGGCTGGCGAGTTCGGCGATGCGCAGGTCGGCCGATTCCAGCCGGATCGCCTTCCACGGCCCGCAGGTCAGCAGCGTCGGACCCCAGTCCCAGCCGTAGTGGTACGGCGCCTTGCGGACGTAGAGCCGGCTCGGGTCGCCGTTCCACAGCGGGCGGGCGCCGTGGTGGGCTTCGAGGGCCCGGCCGCGGCGCAGCGCACTGTCGAAGCGGATCCACAGCGTGTGCCGGCTCGGCCCGGCGTGGGGCAGCCGGTCGGTGATGTCCGCGCGCAGCGGCACGAACATGTTGTCGCTCTCGGCCAGCGGCTGACCGTCGAGCCAGACCCGGGCGAAGGTGTCCAGCCCCTCGAACACCAGCGCCACGCGGTCGCGCAGCGTGTCGGCGCCGACCTCGAAGTCCAGCCGGTAGCACCAGTCACGCTCGGCGACCCACTGCACGGCGGCTTCCTGGCGGCCGACGAGCGGGTCGGGAATCGCGCCGCTGTCGATCAGGTCCTGGTAGACGGTGCCAGGGACGCGGGCGGCGTGCCAGCCGTCGGTTGCGGTGAACTGTTCCGTGTCACCCAGCCGTGCATCGGCAACACGGAACCGCCAGCCGTCGTGCAACGGCTGCTGGAGCAAGGGACGGGGCATGGCGAGTCCTGTGGCGGCGCTCGCTCAGAGGCGGGCTTCGCTCTTGGCGTCGAAGATCGACGCGCGTGGCAGATCGAAGCCGAAGGCGATCGATTCGCCGACCCGGCCTTCCCACTGGTCATCGGCGATGGCGCTCATCAGCACGCCGCCGCAGGTGAACCAGACGATCTTCTGCGGGCCGAGCGGCTCGATCAGCGTGAGCTGGCCGGTGTGCGGCGTCTCGGGGCCGGTGCTGTGGCTCAGGCGGACCTGCTCCGGCCGCAGGCCCAGCACCACCTCGCGGCCGCTGCCCGGCGCCTGCACGAAGGGGTAAGCCGACACGTCGGTGCTCAGCGCGTCGCCCGCGAAGCCGATGCGGCCACCGCGCTCGGTCAGCGTGCCGCGCATGGTGTTCATCGTCGGCGAGCCGAGGAAGCCCGCGACGAACAGGTTCACCGGGCGCATGTAGATCTCGGCGGGCGAGCCGATCTGCTGGATCACGCCGGACTTCATCACCGCGATCCGGTCCGCCAGCGTCATGGCTTCCACCTGGTCGTGCGTGACGTAGACCATCGTCGCGTCGAGCTGCTGGTGCAACTGCTTCAGCTCGCGGCGCAGCTCGGCGCGCAGCTTGGCGTCGAGGTTGGACAGCGGTTCGTCGAACAGGTAGACCTTGGCGTCACGCACCACCGCGCGGCCGATGGCGACCCGCTGGCGCTGGCCGCCGGAGAGCTGCGCGGGGCGACGCTTGAGCAGCTCCGTCAGGTGCAGCATCTCGGCCGCCTTGGCCACGCGCTTGTCGATCTCGGCCGCCGGCACCCGGGCCACGCGCAGGCCGAAGGACATGTTCTTCTCGACGTTCATCGTCGGGTAGAGCGCGTAGGACTGGAACACCATGCCGATCTCGCGGTCCTTGGGGTCGGCCCAGGTGACGTCGCGGTCGCCGATGCGGATGCTGCCTTCGGCGACGTCGTTGAAGCCGGCGATGGTGTGCAGCAGCGTGGACTTGCCGCAGCCCGAGGGGCCGAGCAGCACGAGGAACTCGCCGTCGGCGACCTCCAGGTTCATGCCCTTCAGGATGGTGTTGCCGCCGAGGACGATGTCGAGGTTCTCGATGTGGACGCTGGCCATGGTGGTGGTCTCGAATGGATGGAAATCAGCCCTTGACCGCGCCGGCGGCAATGCCCCGCACGAACCAGCGACCGGAGAAGAAGTACACCGCCAGCGGCACGAGCGACGTGAGGATGGTCGCGGCCATGTCGATGTGGTAGCGGCGCTCGCCGAACGTGGTGTTGACCAGGTTGTTGAGCTGCACGGTCATCGGGTAGTTGTCCTTGCCGGCGAAGATCAGGCCGAACAGGTAGTCGTTCCAGATGCCGGTGACCTGCAGGATGGTCGCCACGATCAGCATCGGCGTGGCCATCGGCAGCATCAGCTGGAAGAAGATGCGCCAGAAACCGCCACCGTCGATGCGCGCGGCCTTGAACAGCTCCTGCGGCACGGCGATGTAGTAGTTGCGGAACAGCAGCGTCAGCACCGGCATGCCGAAGATGCAATGCACCAGCAGGATCGCCCAGTAGGTGTTGTAGAAGCCGCCCAGCCGGAACCACGCCACCAGCGGGTAGATCATCACCTGGAAGGGCACGAAGGCGCCCAGCAGCATGATGCCGAACAGGATGTCGCCCCAGCGCGAGCGCCAGAAGCTCAGCGCGTAGCCGTTCAGCGCGGCGAGGAAGACCGACAGGATGGTGGCCGGCACGACCAGCCGGATCGAGTTCCAGAAGCCGCCCTGGATGCCCTCGCAGGCCAGCGCGATGCAGGCGCTGGACCACGCCTCCTTCCAGTTGCCGAACTGCGGCGAGGCGGGCCAGGCGAACAGCAGCGCCTGGCGGATCTCCTCGGGCGACTTCAGCGAGGTCACCACCATCACGTACAGCGGCAGCAGGAAGAAGGCGGACGTGGTCAGCAGGAAGGCGTAGATGCCGATGCGGGCGGGCGTGACCAGCGGCCGGCGGGGACGCTGGCCGCGTGGCGTGGTCGGGGTGGCCGGGGAAGCAGCAGTGGTGCTCATGTCGATAAACCCTCAGTGGCCGGCGTTCTGACGCGCCTGGACCTTGGAGCGCCAGTACAGCAGCGGCGCGAGCACGGTGAACACGGTGATCAGCATCACCACGGACGCGGCCGAGGCCAGCCCGATGTTGTTGCGGCCGAACAGGTGGTCGATGATGAATTTCGCGGGCACTTCGCTAGCATCACCCGGGCCGCCGCTGGTCATCACGGCCACCACGTCGAAGGTGCGCACCAGCGCGACGGCCAGCAGCACGAAGGCGGTGGCGTAGGCCGGGCCGAGCTGCGGCAGCACGACGCTGAGGTAATAGCGCGGCTTGGACACGCCCTCCAGCCGGGCGGCTTTCCACTGCTCCTCGTCCACGCCGCGCAGTGCCGCCAGCAGGATGGCCATCGTCGTGCCGCTGCCCTGCCAGACCATCGCCAGCCCGATCGCGTAGAGCACCATGTCGGAGCGCACCGTCCAGTCCAGCGTGAAGCTCTCCCAGCCCATCAGGCGGAAGGCGTTCTGCAGGCCCAGCGTCGGGTTGAACAGCCACTGCCAGATCAGCCCCGTGACCACGAAGCTCATCGCGTACGGATACAGGAAGATCGTGCGGAACCAGCTCTCGGCCTTGACCTGCTGGTCGATGAAGATCGCCATCAGCGTGCCGAGCACCAGCACGCCGAGGATGTAGACCACCGCGAGCACGCCCATGTGCTGCAGCGAGACGATCCAGCGGTCGGTCTCGAACAGGCGCTGGAACTGGTCCAGCCCGACCCAGTCGTCGCGCGGGAACAGCTTGGACGAGGACAGCGAGATCCGGATGCTCCAGATCACCGAGCCGACGTAGGCGAGGAGCGCCGTGATGGCCAGCGGCAGCAGCGCCATGTGCAGGGCCAGGTTCAGGCGTTTGGGTCGTGCGGAGCGCGCCATGGCGGTACTCGCTGGTCATGCGGCAGCCCGACCCGGACGACTTGGCGTCCACGGCGTCGCTTGCGCGCGTAAGGGAGAAAGGGGCGCGCGGGGCCAGCAGCCCAGCCCCGCGCGGAGAAGCGGTTTAGCGCTTCAGGGCCGTGGCCATCGCCTTGATGGCGTCGTCAGCCGACTGGTTGGAGTTCCAGTACTTGCTGACCGCGTCTTCGAACGCACCCTTGGCATCCGGGCTCAGCAGTTCGTTGTCGCTCTGCAGCAGGCGGTTTTCCTTGATGGCCTGCACGCCAGCCTGGGCGCAGATGTCCATCTTGCTGGTGTCCACGTCGGTGCGGATCGGGATCGAGCCCTTCTTGTTGTTGAAGGCGACCTGACCTTCCGGCGAGATCATCATCTCGGCCAGCTTCTTCTGCGCTGCCGCCGAGTCAGCCGACTTCTGCTTCGGGAACACGAACACGTCGCCGCCGATGGCGTAGGCCATCTTCGGGCCGCCGGCCATGAAGCAGCCGTATTCCTTGCCTGCGGTCTTGCCAGCGTTGACGAACTCGCCCTTGGCCCAGTCGCCCATCATCTGGAAGGCGGCCTTGCCTTCGATGACCATGCCGGTGGCCAGGTTCCAGTCGCGGCCCGGCGAGCCCGGATCGACATAGCCCTTGAGCTTCTTGAAGGTCTCGACGGCCTTGCGGAAGCCGGGGGTCGAGGCATCCTTGTCCTTGAAGGTCTTCAGGTACAGATCCTGACCGCCGGTGGCCAGCAGCACGCCGCGGAAGGTGATGCCTTCCTGCCAGCCTTGGCCGCCGAGTGCCAGCGGGACCACGCCGCCCGCGGCCTTGACCTTGTCCATCGCGGCCATCATCTCGTCGAGGTTGGTCGGCTCCTTGGCGCCGACCTTGGCGAGGACCGCCTTGTTGTACCAGACCCAGTTTTCGTTGTGCAGGTTGACCGGCACGGCGAAGTACTTGCCGTTGACCTTCACGGCGTTGCGGATCTTCTCGGGCAGCAGCTTGTCCCAGTTGCCCTTCTTGGCCACGTCATCCAGGTCGTTCAGCAGGCCTTCCTTGATGATCTCCTCGTACTGCTTGCCGTAGTTGTACTGGGCCGCCGTCGGGGCGTCGCCGCCCATCGTGCGGTTGGCCATCACGGTGCGGGCCTGTGCGCCGCCGCCGCCGGCGATCGGGGTGTCGACCCAGGTGCCGCCCATCTTGGTGTACATGGTGGCAAATTCCTTGATGGCGGCGGCTTCACCACCCGAGGTCCACCAGTGAATGACTTCGGCCTTCTGGGCGTTGGCGGCCCCGACGGCGCCGACGCTGATCAGCGCCGCGGCGGCCAGTTGCTTCATGCGGAGGTTCATGGTCTTCGTCATCGCTTGTCTCCTCAGGTTGTAAGGGCGGCTGGGGTAGCGGCTGCCCGACGCTGTTGCAGAAACGCTTGGAAAGCCCGTGCGCTGTCCTTGAGGGTGCGCACCTGGGTCGTGTAGTCGACGTGGACCAGCCCGAAGCGGCGCTCGTAGCCGAACGCCCATTCGAAGTTGTCCATCAGCGACCAGATGAAATAGCCGCGCACGTCCACGCCCGCGTCGATCGCCCGGCTGATGGCAGCGAAATGGCGCTGCAGGAAGGACTGGCGCTGCGGGTCGGCGACACGGCCGTCGACGACCGTGTCGTCGCTGGCCATGCCGTTTTCGGTGATGTAGACCGGCGGCAGGTTCGGGTAGACCGCCTTGAAGCGGCGCAGCAGGTCTTCGAGGCCTTGCGGGTAGACCTCCCAGCCCATCTGCGTGCGCTCGACATCGGCCAGCGGCACGTCCACGAAACCGTGTGCGCCGTCGCTGCGCAGGTTGCAGCGGAAGTAGTAGTTGATGCCGAGAAAGTCCATCGGCTGGCTGATCACCGCCATGTCACCGGGCAGCACCAGCGGCGCGCTGCCGGGCCAGAGCTTGTCCCACAGGTCGGTCGGGTAGGTGCCGGTCAGCAGCGGCTGCAGCACCCAGTCGTTGTGCTGGAGTTCGTAGAGGCGGGCGGCTTCCTGGTCGGCCGGGTCGGCGCTGTCCGAGGTGCCGCGGCCGACGTTGGCGACGATGCCGGCGGGGGTGCCGGGGTCGTTCTGGCGCACAGCGTCGAGTGCCAGTCCGTGGCCGAGCAGCAGGTGGTGCATCGCCTGCGTGGCGTAGCGCGGATCGGCCAGGCCCGGCGCGTGGTGGCCGTTGCCGTAGCCGAGGAAGGCCGAGCACCACGGCTCGTTCAGCGTCATCCAGCCCTCGACCAGCCCGCTCAGCTCGCGGGCCACCAGCGCGGCGTACTCGGCGAAGCGGTAGGCGGTGTCGCGGTTGAGCCAGCCGCCGCGGTCTTCGAGGTGCTGCGGCAGGTCCCAGTGGTACAGCGTCACGTAGCGCTGTATCCCGTGTGCGCCCAGCCGGGCGAGCAGGCGGCGGTAGAAGCCCAGGCCAGCCTGGTTGGGCGTGCCATCGGCGTGCATCACCCGCGGCCACGCGATCGACAGCCGGTAGGCGTCCACGCCCAGGTCGGCGATCAGGTCGACGTCATCCGCCCAGCGGGTGTAGTGCTCGCAGGCCTGCTCGCCGGTGTCGCCGCCCAGCGTCTTGCCTGGCGTGGCCGAGAAGGTGTCCCAGATGCTCGGCAGCCGTCCGTCCGTGTCGATGGCACCCTCGATCTGGTACGACGCAGTGGCCACGCCCCACAGGAAGCGGGGATCGGCCATCGCGGAACCCGCTGGGGGGGCGATGCGGTCGGCCGGCACGGGCAGGGCGGATTCGGGCAAGGCAATACTCCGGACAGGGAAAGCTGAGGGTGGAACCGGTTCCAATGCGGAGTCAGTGTCACTGTGTCAGCTCTTCATCAGGAGAGGGGAAACCCGGGAGATCGGGAATCCACCGGGTGTATGTTCACACAGTGTTAAGAGAAAGTTCACTGCGTGTTCATCGCGATGGCGCCCGGTCCCATGCCGTGTCAGCGGTCGTCGTCACCGATCAGGCGGTACAGCCCGGCACCCAGCAACGCACCCGCGATCGGCGCGACCCAGAAGACCCAGAGCTGCTCCACCGCCCAGCCGCCGGCGAACAGCGCCACGCCGGTCGAGCGCGCCGGGTTGACCGAGGTGTTGGTCACCGGGATGCTGATCAGGTGGATCAGCGTCAGCGCCAGGCCGATGGCGATGGGTGCGAAGCCGGCCGGGGCGCGGCGGTCGGTGGCGCCCAGGATGACGATCAGGAAGAAGGCGGTCATCACGACCTCGGTGACCACGGCGGCCAGCATCGAGTAGCCGCCTGGCGAGTGTGCGCCGAAGCCGTTCGAGGCAAAGCCCTTGCTGACATCGAAGCCCGGGGCGCCGCTGGCGATGGTGTACAGCACCGCGCCGGCCGCGAGGGCGCCGACCACCTGCGCGGCGATGTAGGGCAGCAGCTTGCCAGCAGGGAAACGGCCACCCGCCCACAGCCCGATCGAGACCGCGGGGTTCAGATGGCAGCCGCTGATGTGGCCGATGGCAAACGCCATGGTCAGCACCGTCAGGCCGAAGGCCAGCGAGACACCGTGCAGGCCGATGCCGACACCGGGAAAGGCGGCGGCCAGCACTGCGCTGCCGCAGCCGCCGAGCACGAGCCAGAAGGTTCCGAGAAATTCTGCGCCGTAGGCTTTCATGGGGGGCTCCTCAAAGGGGGATGAAAGCCTCAGCTTAGGGACCGGTCGCCTTCGAAAAACCCATCGAAAGGCGGGCATTTTTCACGGTTAAGCCACAGCGAAGGCCGAGCGAACCCCTGTCTCAGCCCCCCTTGCGGCGCAGATCCCGGAACGGCCCGAACAACCAGGAACGCAGCCCGATCACCAGCGTGAACGGCCGCTTCTGGTCCTCAGGCAGGCGCTGGTCGGCCAGGTGCTGCTGCGCGAAATCGCTGGCGATGCGGCCCAGCCGTTCGTTGAAGACCTGGGCGACACGGGGGTTGATCTCGCCGTGGACCAGCATGAGCTGCTCGCCTTCGCCATCGAAGCCGCCGCGGAAATAGTCGGGCACCACCTCGGCGCGGAAGAACTGCATCACCGGCCCGTGCGGGCGCCAGCGGAAGGTCTTGGCCACTTTCACGCGGTAGCGGTTCTGCGGCTTCAGCTCGATGATGCCCAGCCGGTCGAGCTGCACGAAATAGCCCACCAGCTCCGCCTCGCTGTAGCCGTAACCGGTGAGCACCTGCTCGAAGGTCCACTGGCTCAGGCAGCAGATCGCCGCCAGCAGCAGCTTGCGGTCGGCGACCACCGCGCGCTCCTGCTCCGGGGTCAGCTCGATCCGGGGTGGGGTGTCGTCGGCGACACGCCGGGCGAGTTCGGCGAAATCGGTGCGCAGCACGCGGCAGATCGCGTCGATGCGCGACAGCGGCATGTCCCCCTGCGCGAACATGCGCTTGACGCTGGACTCGGCCATGTCGAGCTGCACGGCCAGCGCGGCATAGGTGATGCCAGCGCTCTTCAGCTCAGCCTTGAGGACGCGGATCAGGTCGGCAGTGGTGCTCACGGAGGTTCCTGGCGGGTGGTGGGCCGGGTGTCAAGGTCCATTCGGTATCTCCAGATGATACTCATCGAGGCATTGCCCGATATTCCGTCGCGGATAGTTGCACTCTGCGGGCTGCGGCCCGACCATTCGTTCCGTGTTCAACGCACCCACCGCCGAAAGGCCCCACACCATGTCCACCGATGCCAACCCCCTGTCTGCTTCCTCCGTCGTGCGCCGCGATACCCGTGCCTGGCGTGCCCAGGTCTGGATCTCCTTCGGCCTGGCGGTGACGCTGTGCGCCACGGGGCTGGCGTGGCTGCCGGGGCAGGACCTGGACCGCGCCTTCATGGTCATGGGCTACCTGTTCTGCCTGACCTCGGCGTTCGGGCTGTCCAAGTTCATCCGCGACAACGACAAGCGCCGCAGCGACACCCCGGGCTGGAAGTGGGTCGTCTGGGGCGGCTTCTTCCTGGCGATGGCGCTGACGGGCTGGGGCCTGTGGCGCATGGACGTGCAGCCGGTGTGGAAGGCCTACCTCGCGGTGAGCTGGCTCTACCTGATCTCCTCGGTGTTCACGCTGGCCAAGACGCTGCGCGACGCCCATGAAGCCGATGTGCTCGAAGCCCGCCTGCAAGGCCGCCGCGAAGCCCGCGACGAAGCCTGACCCCGCCGCAACCTTCCCCGTCATGCCCGCGCAAGCGGGTACCCACCCCACAAGGTGACCCCATGAAGACCCCGAACAAGCTCGTCGGCCTCCTGCTGGCCGCCACCCTCGCCGTGGCCCCGATGGCTGCCCACGCCCACCGCGACGGCTCTGAAGCCAGCGTCCTGTCCGCCCTGTCGCTGGGCGTGCCGTTGGCGATCTCGGCGGCACCTGCAGCGGCCGTGCTCTCGGCCGGCGCCACGCTGACGGTGGCCAGCGTGCAGGTCGCCGCCGCGGGCACGGTCTGGGTGCTGACCCAGGCCTCGACCGGCGCGAGTGTCGTGCTGACGCTGAGCGCCGCCGGCGCCGAAGCCGTGTCCGTCACCGCCGGCACCGCCGTGGTGGTGACGGCGCTGAGCACCGGCTGGATCCTGTCGGCGGCGGGCAAGGCGCTGTGCTTCGTGCCGAACGAGATCGGCCACTCGCTGATCCACAACGAACGGATGACGCGATGAACACCGCCGCGCTCCGGGCCGCGGCCACCGCTGCGCTGGCCCTGGTCACCGGGCTGGCCGCGGTGCCAGCGCAGGCCGGCCAGAACTGCACCGAGAAGCCACCCTCCGTCGAGCAGATCCGCCGCTCGCTCGACCTCGCGGTGAAGACCGTGCGCTGGCTCGACAGCAGTGGCGCCAAGCTGGTCGTCATCGCCCGCCGCGGCCAGAACCTCGACCGCTACGGCCTGCGCTACTCGCACCTCGGCTACGTCTACCGCGACGACGCTGCCCAGGCCTGGCGCGTGGTCCACAAGCTCAACCAGTGCGGCACGGCGGAATCCGCGCTGTACCGGCAGGGGCTGGCTGAGTTCTTCAGCGACGACCTGTACGACTTCGAGGCCGGGCTGGTGGTCCCGACGCCGGCCGTGCAGGACGCGCTGCGACCGCTGCTGCAGGACAACACCCGCGCCGCCGTGCTGCACCACAAGCCCTACAGCATGGTCTCCTATCCGTGGGCGCAGCGTTACCAGCAGAGCAACCAGTGGGCGCTGGAGACGCTGGCCTGCGCGGTGGAGCCCAGCGCCTGCGACCGGACCCGCGCCCAGGCCTGGCTGCAGTTCAAGGGCTACCAGCCGACCACGCTGAACCTCAGCGCCGGCCAGCGCCTGGGCGCCCGCGTCGGCACCGCCAACGTCGCCTTCGACGACCACCCCAGCGCCCGCCGCTTCTCCGACCGCATCGACACCGTCACCGTCGACTCGGTGTTCGCCTTCCTGCAGCGTGCGGGGCTGGCGGGTGCACCGCAGACCGTGCGCTGACCCTGGCTTGAACTACAGTGTTTCGGGCGGCGCCATCCCCGCGCGCCGCCCCTGAAGAGGACCGTTCCCGATGAGTCACCCCGACCAGACCAGCCAGTTCGCGCTGCTCGGCCAGCGACGGTTCGCGCCGTTCTTCTGGACCCAGTTCCTCGGCGCCGGCAACGACAACCTGTTCAAGTTCGCCTTCACGGTGCTGGTGACCTACCAGCTGCAGGTCGCGTGGCTGCCGCCGTCGCTGGCGGGACTGGTGATCGGGGCCTTGTTCATCCTGCCCTTTCTGCTGTTCTCGGCCACCAGCGGCCAGCTCGCCGACAAGCTCGACAAGGCGCTCCTGATGCGCTTCGTCAAGTCGCTGGAGATCGGGATCATGGGGCTGGCGGCGTGGGCCTTCGTGCAGGACGCCGAGACCGTGCGGGTGGTGACGCTGCTGGCCTGCGTGTTCCTGATGGGGCTGCATTCCACGCTGTTCGGCCCCGTGAAATTCGCCTACCTGCCGCAGCACCTCAGCGAGCGCGAGATCACCGGCGGCAACGGCATGGTCGAGATGGGCACCTTCGTCGCCATCCTGCTCGGCAACGTCGCGGGCGGCCTGCTGATCGGCTTGCCGCAGGTCGGGGCCCAGGCGGTGGCGATCGGCTGTGTGGCGGTGGCGGTGCTGGGGCGGATCGTCGTGCACTTCGTGCCACCGACACCCGCGACCGACCCGACCCTGAAGATCAACCCGAACCCGTTCACCGAGACCTGGCGCAACCTGAAGCTCGCGCACGAGAACATCGTTGTCTTCCGCTCGCTGCTGGGCATCTCGTGGATGTGGTTCTTCGGCGCGGTGTTCCTGAGCCAGTTTCCCGCCTTCGCCAAGGAGGTGCTGCACGGCAACGAGCAGGTCGCCTCGCTGCTGCTGGTGGTGTTCTCGGTGGGCATTGGCATCGGCTCGCTGCTGTGCGAGGTGCTGTCGAAGCGCCACGTGGAGATTGGCCTGGTGCCGCTGGGCGCGATCGGGATGACGGTGTTCTCGGTCGATCTGTACTTCGCCGCGACCGGCCTGCCGCTGCCGCAGGGGGCTGCGTCGTACACGCTGGGGACGTTCCTCGCGCAGCCGGCGCACTGGCGCGTGATGCTGGATCTGGCGCTGCTGGCGGGCTCCGCGGGTCTCTACAGCGTGCCGATGTACGCGCTGATCCAGCTGCGCGCCCCGAAGAGCCACCGCGCCCGCATCATCGCCGCCAACAACATCCTCAACGCGCTGTTCATGATCGCCAGCTCGCTGATCGCCGGCGCGATGCTCGGCGCGGGCGCCACGATTCCGCAGGTGTTCCTGGCGACCGGGCTGGCCAACGCGCTGGTGGCCGGCTACATCTTCCTGCTGGTGCCGGAGTACCTGCTGCGCTTCCTGGCCTTCATGCTGACGCGCTTCGTCTACCGCCTGAAGCTCACCGGCGATCAGCACATCCCGACCGAAGGCGCCGCCATCGTCGCGGCGAACCACGTCAGCTTTGTGGACGCGCTGGTGCTGGCCGCCGCCAGTCCGCGGCCGATCCGCTTCATCATGGACCACCGTATCTTCGCCATTCCCGTGCTGGGCTGGCTGTTCCGGCTGGCCAAGGCGATCCCGGTGGCGCCGCAGAAGGAAGACCCTGTCGTCTACGAGCGGGCCATTGCCGAGGCCGCCCAGGTGCTGGCCGAGGGCGATCTGCTCGGCATCTTCCCGGAAGGCAGCATCACGCGCGACGGCACGCTGCAGCCCTTCAAGGGCGGGATCATGAAGATCCTGGAACGCCAGCCGGTGCCGGTCGTGCCGGTGGCGCTGGTCAACCTGTGGGGCTCGACCTTCTCCCGCATCGAGGGCGGGCGGGCGATGGTGCGACCGCTGCGGCGCGGCGTGTTCAGCCCGGTCGGAGTGGTGGCGGGCCCGGCCTTGCCCGCGGCGCAGGTGACGCCGGAGCGGCTTCAGTCCGCCGTAGGCCGCTTGTTGCACACTCCCGTGCCAGTTCCTGAACCCTGTCCCGCGTCGACACCATGACACCGCCTGAGTCCGTGCCCCCGTCCCGATTGCCAGCACTTTCCGTCACCGTGGTACGCGACGAATCGGCGCTGGTGACCCTGCGCACCGCCTGGGAGTCGCTGGAGGACCAGGCCGAACATTACGGGCTGTACGTCACCTGGAGCTATGTCCGGCTGGCCTGGCAGCACCTGGCCGCGCCCGGCGACCAGCTCTGGGTGATGGTGGTGCGTGACGACGAAGACCGGCTGCACGGCGTGTTGCCCCTGGTCCGCTTGACCGAGCGGCACTACGGCATGTCGGTGCAGGTGCTGCGCCACATCGGCATCTGGGAAGGGGACCGGCCCGGCGTGCTGGCGCTGGACGATGCCGACCATGTCTGGGAGGCACTCTGGGCGGCACTGGTCGCGCAGCGTTCCCAATGGCAGGTGCTGGACCTGCGGGAGCTGGTCTCCGGGAGCTGGCCGCTGCGCCGGCTGCAGCAGCCCGGCATGGGCTTCACCGGGCAGATCCAGCCCGATGTCGAGGCACCGTTCCAGCCCTTGGACACCCGCTGGGCGCTGCACCTCGCCGCCCGTTCGGAGTCGGTGCGCACGGCCTGGCAAGCCCTGCAGCAGGCATTGCAGACACAGCATCCTGACCAGTGCACCGTGGTCGCTGAATCCGCCGAGGACGTGGTCCCTGCGCTGGAGCGTTTCCTGTCGCTGGAATCGGCGCTGGTGCAGGCGGGGCGCGGTGTGACGATCGGGGGCAATCTGCGCCTGGTCGCGTTCTACCGCGAATGGCTGCCACGGCTGGCGGCCCGTGGCGACGCGGCGGTCTGGCTGCTGATGGGCCAGGAGAGCGAGATCGCGGGCCTGATCCGGCTGCGCTGCGGTGACACCTGGATCGAGCGCCACGCCTGTTTCGACCCCGCCTTTGCTGCGCTCCATCCCGGCCTGCTGCTCTGCACCGAAGTCCTGCAGCGCAGCTTCGGCACCACGGCCCAGGAGTCCACGCTGGTCAATGTGCCCGAGCCGGAGGGGGCCTCTGCGGCGCTGTCCGACTGGTATGACAGCCGGTGCGCCACGCAGCGGCTGTCGGTGTGGAATCTGCAGTCGCGGCTGGGGCCGGTGGCGGTGCTGAAGGGTTGGGCACGTCGGCTCGGGCAGGGATGACGCCTGGATCGGGTCAGAGGCCGTCCGAAGACATCGTTCAACGTGTCGGCGTCCGCGGCGTCAGGTCGGGAATGTCTGATTCAGCCATCTGGTGAGTTGCCGGTAGCCTTGGCTTTCGGTGTCGAACAGTCCGTCTCTGACCGCTTGATCCAGACCATGCCCTGGATGTGCCTGCCAGGCCAGCCAGGTTGCCACTTCGGCTTTGCTGCACTGGAGGGGTTTGAACTTGTGCGGTTCGGGCCAGGCTTGGATCGCCGAGCGGGCGTGTGCGAACAGGGTGTGTTCCCGCGGATGCAGCGCAAGCTGTGCCCAGTCTTCCAGCATGCCGGGTGCGTGGTTGTCCGGCATGACCCACACGCCGACGTCGGCGAATCCATCGTTGTGTTCGTACACGAGTCCAGCGGTCTGGGTGGTGTTCAAGGTGTAGCCGAATGGGGCCAGTGTCTGTGTGGCCAACGCCTGTGTCTTGAGAAAGCCGCCGTTGGGCGGCGAGTCGGCATCGACCACCACGCCAAGACGGGCCAATCCGCCATCGTCCAGCTGTTTCAGCAGCGTGGGCAGGTAGTTGAAGATGCCTTGCTTGGAGTTGTAGGCGCCGGGCTGCAATGCCCTGGGTGGTGCGACCTTGACGGTGGTTGCCAGCCCCAGGGTACGGCAGAGGCTTTCGAAGAATGCTTGGTCTGACGGGCCTTCGACGACCAGGATGTTCGGATGCGCTGCCATCAGCGCACCTCCACATCGGATTGCGTGATGTTGTAGAGCGCCTCCTCGTCGAAGACGGTGGCGATGACGCGGCCTCGGTCGCTGGCGCGCACGCTGCGGCCGACGCGGAACAGCACGCCCTCGGTGTCTTTCCGGTCGTGTGCCACCTTGGCGAAACTTTCGATGCAGTCCCAACTGTGGGTGGTGGCAAAGACCTGGATGTCGAGTTGAGCGGCCATCTCGAACAGCAGGGTCCAGACGCTTTCCTGCACGCTGTAATGCAGGCCGTTCTCGAATTCGTCGATCAGCAGGAAGCCGCCGCGGGCCGAAACCAGCTTGAGCGCGATCTGCAGGATGCGCTGCATGCCGTCGCCGAGGCTTTTCAGCGCGACCGGGGCGGGGGTGTTCGAGAGCTTGACCTTGGCGCTGCGCCGCAGGGCTTTCGGTGTCCGGGGAAGGGTAGCGCGGTTGTCCTCGTTGCGCACGAACTTGAGGCCTTCGAACTCGGGCGTGATGACCCGCAGTGCCCGCAGCACGATGTCCTCGTGTTCAGTCAGCCCGATCTGGTCCCAGTCATCGGCCAGTTCATCCATTGAAAGCAGTTGCGTCGGAACGAAGCCGCAGGGCGTGGGCGGTACCGTGTCGGGCACCAGGAAGCGATCGGAGTCCAGAAAGATGGTGGGAAATGCCCGTGCTTGTTGCGTCACATAGAGCACTTGCATCAGCCGGCCCTCGACCTGCGAGATGTCGGATTTCGGCACTGTCTTCACGCGCCATTGCACGGTGGGAGTGCCGTTGTCTTCTGCGCGTTCCTCTGTCTCCACGGCGTAGGCATGCCGGATATGCAGGATGGACGCCGGGTTTTGCACCTCGCCGATCTGTATCGCGTGCTCCCAGTCGTCGTCAGTGGGAAAGCGTCGCCCCGTGAACAGGTCTTGCAGCGTCTCGTCGTGCGACAGGGCGATGTCATCCAGCAACGCCTTGTTGGCGTGCCCTGCATAGAGCCGGATGGCCTCCAGCACGGCGCTCTTGCCACCGTTGTTTCTGCCGACAATCAGGTTGATCTGTCCCACTCTGGAGACCTCGAAACTGGCCAGAGCACGGTAGTTCTTGATGGTCAGCGAGTGCAGCATCTTGGATTCCTTGGCATGTCCTTGCCTCAAAGCCTATCAACAATTTTTCGAGGTAAATGAACTGACCAGACCGATCTGGGGGATTCAGATTGCGGCCCGCCACCGCTGCACCCGTCGCACCATCCCCCGTCGGATCCACCGGCCCACCCGCCAGGCCCGCGACGCCCGTACACGCGCCACCGCCACACCCTTCCAGGTGGTCCACTGCCCGTGCAGCCGGGCGAACCACGCCAGTTGCATCAGCGCCGGTTGCGTGAGCTGAAAAATGCGGGCCACCAGCGCGGTGCCGATCAGCTTGGCCAGCACGATCACGGAAATCCCGGTGAAGACATGGCCGCTGGACACCAGCGCCAGCGCGGCGAGCTTGACCGGCAGCAGCATCAGCCCCGG
>OFSF01000403.1_pt1 | contig 16892 bp, 10 predicted proteins | sample 1543271 | NCBI WGS metagenome assembly OFSF01 (sample SAMN07774227, study PRJEB24372) | wastewater metagenome | isolation source: Exp Tend VB 100WW | collected 2016-02
GAAGCGCATCTCCGGGAACATCAAATCCTTCCCAAAAAGAAGCAGAAGCCACCAACACGCACCCCAGACCGCCCTCGCTGGAGCCCTCTCGAAAACGCTCCATCAGTCTGCGCTTGGGGCCTTGTCCTTGAACCAAAACTTCTAACTCGCCTGTTTGACCCAAGGCAGCAGTCAAGGCCTCACCAATGTTGCGCATGGCATTCAAGGTGGTGGTCAAGACCAAAGTTCTACCACCTAATTTGCGAGCGTGTTTTTCAACCCAAGTTGACACCGTGCGCGTATGAGTCAACTCGCTGGGTTTGGGCATGCCCGGCGGCACATAAATGGCGGCCATGTTGGCATAGTCAAAGGGACTTGCAACTCTTAACTTGCGCGCTTCACTTAAGCCACAAGGCTCGGTGAACCAGCGCATTTGATCATCCTCGCCCAGCGTTGCAGAAGTAAAAATCCAGGTTTTTTGCAGGCCAGTCTTTGGCTCTTGAGGTGCCAGATCTTGCAGCATGTGCGTATGCACGGCATTCGAAATATCAAGTGGCGACTCCACCAAGCGCATTTGTGCACCCACCTCAGCCCAACGGACCGACCCTTGCGCACAGGGTTCTTGAAAGTCTTGAATCAAGCGCAATTGCAAAGACACGCGCTCGTACAAGCGCACAAAGTCAGGCGCCATTTCACTCACTGTGTCTAGCGCTGCTTGAGCGCCTTGAAGTGCTACCTGCAATTGCGCCATGGCCAGCAACCATTCTGAAGTTTCAATGCCATCTGGAATGGGGTCAATCCACCGCAGGCGTGAACCTGATTTGGCATGTTGGGCCGTGAGTCGCAAATCACGGGTTGATTTTTCCATCACACTGCAAATCAAGGTCCAATCAACCAAGCCTCTGGCCATTTGCACACCTGCACCCAAGATGTCTCGCGTGAGTTCTAAGAGTTGGCTTGTACTCAGATGCCGACCTAAAAAATGGATGCCAATTTCATTCAACTGATGCGCTTCGTCGAACACAACAGTTTGCACCGAAGGCAGCAGTTCAGCCATGCCCGTTTCGCGAACATTGAGGTCTGCAAAAAACAAATGGTGGTTGATGACAACAACATCGGCAGACATGGCCTCTTTGCGTGCCAAATTGACATGGCAAGATTTGAAGTTGGGACACGGAGAACCAAGGCAATTGTCACGCGTTGATGTGACCAAGGGAATGACTGGCGATCTGTCGTCCAAGCCAGACAGCTCAGAGAGGTCGCCGGTGCGAGTGGATTGCGACCATGTTTCAATTTTGCTCAAGGCATGCATGTGAATGCGCAAGGAAGCATCATGGCTCTGTCTGGCTTGAGACAAACGCAAGGTGCATAAATAACTGCCACGTCCTTTGAGCAGGGCTACACGGACAGGCAATTTCAAAGCATCGATGAGTTTGGGAATATCCCTTGAGAACAGTTGATCTTGAAGCGCCTTGGTCGCAGTAGACACCAAAGCGCGCTGGCCGCTTAACAAGACAGGTACAAGGTAGGCATAGGTTTTACCCACACCTGTTCCGGCTTCTACCACCAATTCGCCGCCGCTTGAAATGGTTTCGGCAACAGCCATGGCCATGTCTGTTTGACCGGCACGTGATTTAAATTGGGGTGTTGCTTGCGCAATGACGCCATCTTCTGTGAAAGTGGCTGCGACTGCTTGAAGAAATGCGCTCAAGGCATTGCCTTGTCTTTAGGCGTCTCTTGGGTTTTGTCCGAAATACGTTGCTGACGCTCTAACTCTTTAAGAACACGCTGGCGTGCATTCAAAGCAATTTCACGTTGATCCAAAGGCGACAAGGTCTGATATTTTAGTTGCTTGGCTTTGAACAAACAATCGTTGACCGCAAATTGCTTCCAACACGCCTTAGACGCTTCGTGAAAGTGATCCAAGATGACTTTTTTTTCCTCTGCCAACGCAATGCGCTGTTGTGCAATAGCCTTTGTTTCAGGCAATTGCATTGAGTTTTCAGATTGCGCCATTGCAATCGCGCAGGCCCAACCCAAAATAAGAAAAAGAACAGCTTTGTTGCAAGAAAACATGCTTGAATTAGGTGATTTGAGTGTCCACGGTGCGATGCTCTAGAGCCAAGAATTCTGACGACTGCATTTCGTGCAGACGGGAGATGGTTCTGGGAAACTCATGCGCAAGGGGACCTTTCGTGTAAAGCGCCTCGGGCTGAACCTCGGCCGATAGAATCAATTTAACACGCCTGTCGTACAGAACGTCGATGAGCCAAGTAAAACGCCTTGCTTCTGATGCCATACTAAGTGGCATCATGGGCACATTGCTAAGTAGCACCGTATGAAACTGAGTCGCAATTTCCAAGTAATCATTTTGTGAGCGCGGCCCACCACACAGCGTTCTAAAGTCAAACCACACCACGCCCCCTGCCCGCCTTCTTGAAACAATTTCTCTGGCTTCAATGTGCAAAACAGGATCTTCATCTTGGCTGCTGACAAGCTTGTTGAAAGCATCGGTCATGGCGTTGTCGGCCTCTTCACCAAAGGGGCAATGGTAGAGCTTGACCATTTCTAAGGTGCGGCGGCGATAGTCTGTGCCGTTGTCGACATTCAATACCTCCATGCGCTGATTGAGCAGCGCAATGGCGGGTAGCAAGCGGTCACGGTGCAAACCATCTGGGTACAAGTTGTCGGGCTTGAAGTTGGAAGTGGTGACGAAGCTCACGCCATTTTCAAACAATGACACCAACAGCCGGTGCAAGATCATGGCATCAGTAATGTCGGCCACATGAAACTCGTCGAAGCAAATGAGTTGATAGCGCTTGGCCATGCGTTTGCCCAACTCTTGCAGTGGATTAACCGTGCCTTGCATTAAAGCCATCTCACGGTGAACTTCTCGCATGAACTCATGGAAGTGCAAACGCGTTTTGTCCTTGACCGGCACAGCGTTGTAAAAACAGTCCATCAAGAAACTTTTGCCACGACCTACACCACCAAACATGTAAACACCGCGCGGCAACACCGGTTTCTTTTTCAAAAAACGAAAGGGGCTTTTGATGCTCTCTTGGTAAGCCGCCCATTCTTGTGCGCAGCGCTCTAGGGCCTCTACTGCTCTGAGCTGCGCAGGGTCAGCCTCATAGCCTCTGCTTAGAAGTTCTTGGTCGTAGGCTAATCTAACGGACATGGATCGTATGCTCTTGAAAAATACTGAGAACAAAGGTTCTTTGAAATGAGAAAACCCGGGGCGGGCCCGGGCTTCATAGTTTAACGAGACTTCAAAAAACTTAGAAGTTCAAGGTCCGTTTGTCCACTGCCAAGGCAGCTTCTTTGGTGGCTTCGCTGAGCGACGGGTGTGCATGGCAGATACGGGCAATGTCTTCTGCGCTGGCGCGGAATTCCATGGCCACAACGGCTTCAGCAATGAGCTCGCTGGCCATGGGGCCCACAATGTGAACACCCAAAATCTCATCAGTGGTGGCATCGGCCAAGAACTTCACCATGCCGGTGGTATCACCTAAGGCACGGGCACGCCCATTGGCCAAGAACGGGAAGGTGCCCGCTTTGTAAGCCACGCCATCAGCCTTAAGCTGCTGCTCAGTACGGCCCACCCAAGCAATCTCGGGGCTGGTGTAGATCACCCAAGGCACGGTGTTGAAATTCACATGGCCGTGCTGGCCGGCAATGCGCTCGGCCACGGCAACGCCCTCTTCTTCGGCTTTGTGCGCCAACATGGGGCCACGCACCACGTCGCCCACAGCCCAAACGCCAGGCAGATTGGTTTTGCATTCAGCGTCGACCACGATAGCGCCGCGTTCGTCCAACTGCAAGCCCACAGCTTCTGCGTTCAAGCCAATGGTGTTTGGCACTCGGCCAATGGACACAATGAGTTTGTCAGCATCAATGCTTAGGGCTTCGCCCTTGGCATTGGTGTAGGCCACTTTGACGCCTTTTTTGCCATTTTGAATCTCGCCGACTTTGACACCGAGTTCAATTTTCAAACCTTGTTTGTCGAAAGCTTTTTTGGCTTCCTTGGCAATTTGCTCGTCTACAAGGCCCAAGAAAGTGGGCAAGCCTTCGAGGATGGTGACATCGGAGCCCAGACGGCGCCAGACAGATCCCATTTCCAATCCGATGACACCGGAGCCAATCAGCACCAGCTTTTTAGGCACTGCACCCACATTCAAAGCGCCGTCGTTGGACAACACATTGACTTCGTCAAAAGGTGTGCCGGGCAATGAACGTGCATTGGAGCCTGTGGCCACAATGATGTTCTTGCCAAGCAATGTTTCATTGGCAGCACCTGTGACGGTGACTTCGTAGCCACCTTCAACGGCTTTGCTAAATGCCGCGCGGCCATGAAAGAAAGACACTTTGTTCTTTTTGAACAAGTACAAAACGCCATCGTTGTTTTGCTTCACCACATTGTCTTTACGGGCAATCATCTTGGCCACATCCATGCTGACACCTTTCATCTCGATGCCGTGGTCGGCAAAGTGATGATTGGCTTGATCGAAGTGTTCAGAAGACTGCAACAAAGCTTTGGAAGGAATGCACCCAACGTTGGTGCAGGTTCCGCCAAGGGCTGGGCCACCAGTTGCGTTTTTCCATTCGTCGACACACGCTACTTGGAATCCCAGTTGCGCTGCGCGAATGGCGGCAATGTAACCACCTGGGCCGCCACCAATGACGACCACATCAAATTGTTTGCTCATGCTTTTTTCCTAAGGCTTAGATGTCAAACAACAAGCGCGATGGGTCTTCTAACGCTTCTTTCATGGCCACCAAGCCCAAGACAGCTTCTCGGCCATCAATGATGCGGTGGTCATACGACATTGCGAAATAGTTCATGGGGCGAACCACCACTTGACCGTTCTCAACCATGGCGCGGTCTTTGGTAGCGTGCACACCCAAGATGGCAGACTGAGGTGGGTTGATGATGGGGGTGGACATCATGGAGCCGAAAGTACCGCCATTAGAGATGGAGAACGTACCGCCGGTCATGTCTTCAATGCCCAACTTGCCGTCTTTGGCTTTGGCGCCAAATTCAGCAATCTTTTTCTCGATGTCGGCAAAGCTCATTTGGTCGGCATTGCGCAAAATAGGCACCACCAAACCACGGGGTGAGCCCACGGCAATACCGATGTCAAAGTAACCGTGATAAACAATGTCGCTGCCATCAACGGATGCATTCAACACGGGGTACTTCTTCAAAGCGTGCACGGCTGCTTTCACGAAGAAGCTCATGAAGCCCAACTTGATGCCGTGCTCTTTTTCGAACTTGTCTTGGAAGCGCTTGCGCATGTCCATGACAGGGGCCATGTTGACTTCGTTGAAGGTGGTCAAAATGGCATTGGTTGCTTGCGATTGCAACAAACGCTCGGCCACCCGCGCACGCAGTCGAGTCATGGGCACGCGTTGTTCAGGACGCTCACCCAAATTCACTGCAGGTGCAGCCACTTGTGGCAATGAACTTGTGGGGACACCAGTTGGAATAGAAACTTGCGGTGCAGGCTTGGCGCCACCGGCCACAGCTGACAACACATCCCCTTTGGTGACACGTCCGTCTTTGCCTGAACCCGCTACAGAACCAGCCGACAAGTTGTTGTCGGCCATGATCTTGGCAGCAGAAGGCATGGCCACACCCGCCATGCTGTTGCTTTGTGCAGCGGGTGCTGCTGCAGCGCTAGCTGCAGGGGCTGGTGCCGCTGCAGCAGGTGCTGATGCAGCCACTTTGCCATCGGTATCAATGCGAGCAATCAGTTGCTCGGCAAGCACCGTAGCACCGTCACCGACCAAGATTTCTGACAAAACACCAGCTGACGGTGCGGGCACTTCCAGCACCACTTTGTCAGTTTCAATTTCGATCAAGATTTCGTCGGCTGCAACACTGTCGCCAACTTTCTTTTTCCACTTCAACATGGTGGCTTCTGCCACCGACTCAGACAGCTGAGGAACTTTCACTTCTGCGATAGCCATTTCGTTTCTTTCTTAATTGGTTCAATATTTTTTGTGCCGTCTGTTATTTGGACAACACAAAACCTTTGATCTTGCCGAATGCGCCATCCACCAAAGCTTTTTGTTGCTCTTGGTGAAGGTGTGAATAACCCACAGCAGGCGATGCGGAAGCTGCTCGGCCGGAATATCCCAAACGCTGACCTTCGGTCATGTTCTCGTGGATGTAATGCTGCACAAAGAACCAAGCGCCTTGGTTTTGTGGCTCGTCTTGCGTCCAAATCAACTCGGTGGCGTTCGGGTACTTTTTCAATTCAGTTGCAAAAGCTTTGTGCGGGAAGGGATACAACTGCTCGGCACGCAAAATGGCCGTGTCGTCAGCATCCAACTCTTCGCGCTTTTTAACCAAGTCGTAGTAAACCTTGCCGGAACAAATCAAAACACGTTTGACTTTGTCTGCCTTGAGAGCTTTGTTTTCCGGGATGACCGTTTGGAAGCCACCTTTGGTGAACTCTGACAAAGGTGATGTGGCGTCTTTGTTGCGCAGCAAAGACTTCGGTGTGAAGATGATCAAGGGCTTGCGCAAATTGCGAACCATTTGACGACGCAACACGTGGAAGATTTGACTGGCTGTGGTGGGCTGGACAATTTGCATGTTGGTGTCAGCCGCCAGCTGCATGAAACGCTCCAAGCGAGCCGAGCTATGCTCAGGGCCTTGTCCTTCATAGCCGTGAGGCAACATGAGCGTCAGGCCGTTCACACGGCCCCACTTCACTTCGCCGGAGGCAATGAACTGGTCAATGACCACTTGGGCGCCATTGGCAAAGTCGCCGAACTGAGCTTCCCAAATGACCAAGGTGTTGGGATCGTTGGAAGCGTAGCCATACTCAAAGCCAAGCACAGCCTCTTCAGACAAGATGGAGTCGATGACCACAAAAGGCGCTTGATTTTCAGCAACGTTTTGCAAAGGCACGTAAGTACCAATGTCCCACTTCTCACGATTTTGATCGTGAATGACAGCGTGTCGGTGTGTGAAGGTGCCACGGCCGCAATCTTCACCCGACAAGCGCACGGGATAACCGCTGGCCACCAAGGAAGCAAAAGCCATGTGCTCGCCCATGCCCCAATCGACGGGCATGTCGCCACGGCCCATGGCTGCACGGTTGTCGTAAACGTTTTTCACCAACTGATGCGGTGTGACACTGCTTGGCAAGGTGGTGATTTTTTCGGCAATGCGTTTCCACTCAGCCAATGGCAATGCAGTGCTACCTGCATCAGTCCATTTCTGGTTCAAGAACGGCGCCCAGTCCACAGAGAACTGAGTTTTGAAGTTGGTCAGCACAGGATCGCTGTCGGTGTGCTTGCCTGCATCCAATGCGGCGCGGCAAGCCTTGACCATGTCGTCGCCTAATGTGTCGCCCAGGCCTTGTGCGACCAAACGATCGGCGAACAACTTGCGGGTACCAGGATGTGCGCCGATTTTCTTGTACATCAAGGGCTGTGTCAGGCTAGGCGTGTCTTGCTCGTTGTGTCCCAATTTGCGGAAGCAAATGATGTCAAGAACCACATCCTTGTTGAAGGTCATGCGGTACTCGAGCGCAATTTGCATGGCCAACACCGCTGTTTCTGGATCGTCTGCGTTGACGTGCAACACAGGTGCTTCCACCATCTTGACGATGTCGGTGCAATACACCGTAGAACCCATGTCGCGAGGGTCTGATGTGGTGAAACCAATTTGGTTGTTGATGATGATGTGAACTGTGCCGCCTGTGGAGTAGCCACGGGTTTGAGCCAAAGCCAATGTTTCTTGGTTGACACCTTGACCCGCAAAAGCTGCATCGCCGTGCACCAGCACGGGCAATACTTGTTTGCCCAGAGGGTCGGCACGTCGGTCCATGCGGGCGCGCACTGAACCTTCAACCACTGGGTTGACAATTTCAAGGTGCGATGGATTGAATGCCAAAGACAAGTGAACAGGGCCACCGCGTGTGCTGATGTCAGAGCTGAAGCCTTGGTGGTACTTGACGTCGCCGGCAGGCAAATCTTCTGGCGCAGTGTGGTCAAACTCAGCGAACAAGTCTTTGGGCAATTTGCCCATGGCGTTGACCAGCACATTCAAGCGGCCGCGGTGGGCCATGCCAATCACAATTTCTTGCACGCCTTTTTCACCCGCAGATTGGATGAGCTCGTCAATGGCTGCAATGAAGGTTTCGCCACCCTCCAAAGAGAAACGTTTTTGACCCACATATTTGGTGTGCAGGAAACGCTCTAAACCTTCGGCCGCAGTCAAGCGATCGAGGATGTGCTTTTTCTGATCTGCATTGAAATTGGGTTTGCTGCGAATGCTTTCTAGCTTTTGTTGCCACCAACGCTTTTCAGTTTGATCGGTGGTGTACATGAATTCGGCGCCCAATGTGCCGCAATAGGTTGCGCGCAGTGCATTGAGCAATTCGCGCAAGGGCATGGCGTTTTTACCGAAGAAGGTGTTGCTGGTGTCAAACACAGTTTCTTGGTCAGAATCGGTGAAGCCATAAAAGGCAGGATCGAGTTCTGGGATGTTGGGGCGCTCAGTGCGCTTTAAAGGGTCGAGATCGGCCCAGCGTTGGCCCACATTGCGGTATGCCGCAATAAGCTGCTGTGCAGCCGTGCGTTTGCGACCCATTTCGGCATCGGCGCTGGCCATGACGACTTTGGTACCACCTTGCTTTGCGCGTTCGGCAAAAGCATTGATGACGGGTAAGTGGGGAACGTCTTTGGCAGATGAGCCATCAACAGCAGGGACATGTTGCAAGGCGTCGAAGTATTCGCGCCAACTGTCGGGAACGCTGCCTGGATTGGCCAGGTAGTTCTCGTACATTTCCTCGACGTAAGGCGCATTGCCTCCGAAGAGATAGGTGTTGCCTTGGTAGGCGGTGTAGACGGATTTTGTCTCACTCATATTTCGCTGACCTTCGTTCCCCTTCAGGGAACATTAGTTGGTTGATTTACCTTCCGCGGCACGGCTGGACCGGTTGGCGGATGCGACTGTGGCATGGGGAAGGGCCTAAGTAACTTCGGCATTATCCCATTGATTTGCATCACATCAGCTGTTTTGTTCAACAAAAACGGGATGAATCAAGATCCATCCCGTCAGCCATAAGTCAGCTCAATGACAAATCAGGCACTTGAAGCTTTAACCAAATCTGATATTTGGAGCAATGCAGCAGGGTCGTCCATGGTGGTTAAGTCGCCAGGGTCTCGCCCTTCGCAAACCGCTTGAATGGCTCGGCGCAGCAATTTGCCACTTCGCGTTTTGGGCAAAACAGACACAAAGCGAACACGCGAAGGTCTGGCCACCGCACCCAATGAGTTGTCGACCACCTTCATGATTTCACCTTCAAGTTTTAACAAGGCTTGAGGATCATTCAAAAGTGCGTTGTCTTTGAGGACAGCAAAGGCCATGGCCACTTGCCCCTTCAAACTGTCGGCCACACCCACCACGGCCACTTCTGCCACTGCGGCATGACCAGAAATACTCTCTTCAATTTCACGCGTGCCCAAACGATGGCCAGCGACATTGATCACATCATCGGTGCGACCCAAGATAAAGAAATAACCATCTTCGTCTTTAATGCCCCAATCGAAGGTGGAGTAAATCGTTTTACCAGGCACTGTGTCCCAATAAGTTTTGACATAACGCTCGTCATCACCCCAAATGGTTTGCAAGCAACCAGGTGGCAAAGGGCCTTCAATGGCCACCACGCCTTTTTGGTGGGGCTGCGTCAGTTCTTCACCCGTTTGGTCGTCCAACAACTTCACGTCGTAGCCGTAAACAGCTTTGCCAGGAGAGCCAAATTTACTGGGTGTTTTTTCAATGCCGTTGCACACCGTCAAAATAGGCCAACCCGATTCTGTTTGCCAATAGTTGTCAATAATGGGTTTGCCGAGACCCTCGGAAATCCACTTGGCAGTGGGCTCGTCCAAAGGCTCGCCCGCTAAAAACAGGGCCTTCAAACTGGACAAATCGTATTTGCTAAGCAAAGCCGGATCTTGTTTTTTCAACACACGAATGGCTGTGGGCGCACTGAACATCACGGTCACTTTGTACTTCTCAACCAAGCTCCACCAAATACCGCCGTCGGGGCGTGTGGGCAAGCCTTCGTAAAGAATGGTGGCCATGCCGCCAATCAAGGGGCCGTAAATGATGTAGCTGTGACCTACCACCCAACCGATGTCGCTGGTGCAGAAAAATGTTTCGCCTGGCTTGCCGCAAAAAATGTTGGGGATGCTCGAAGCCAAGGCCACGGCATAGCCACCCGTGTCACGCTGAACCCCTTTGGGCTTGCCCGTCGTACCAGAGGTATACAAGGTGTAACTTGGATGGGTGGCATCGACCCACTCGCAGGGCACCACCTCGTTCATGTGCTTTTCGCGCAGCGTGGACCAAAGCAAATCACGTCCGTCGGTTATGTCCATGCTTGCCAAGCCACGATCAACCAACACCACTGAATCGGGCTTGTGGGATGACAACCGAATGGCCTCATCTAACAAGGGTTTGTAGACAACGACTTTTCCGCCTCGTGAACCCGCATCGGCACTGACAATGACTTTGGGACTGGCGTCTTCAATTCGCGAAGCCAAAGAACCAGACGCAAATCCACCAAACACCACGGAGTGAATGGCACCAATGCGCGCACATGCCAACATGGCAAAGGAAGCCTCTGCAATCATGGGCATGTAAATCAAAACACGGTCGCCTTTTTTCACGCCCAATGACAACAAGGACGCCGCCATGCGTTGAACTTCGGCATGCAACTGCTTGTAGGTGTAAGTGACTTCTTGGTCGGTTTCTGTAGAAACAAAAATCAACGCGGCTTGATCGCCACGGTCTTTCAGATGGCGGTCAATGGCGTTGTGACACAAATTGGTTTCACCCCCTTTGAACCATTTGGCAAATGGCGGTTTGCTGTAGTCACAAATTTCTTGAGGCGCTTTGTGCCACTCAATCTGCTGGGCTTGTTCAGCCCAGAACGCATCGCGGTCCTGAATAGAACGTTTGTGAAAATCTGCATAGTGAACCATGTTGTCTCCTAAAGCCGAGGCTGACTTCTGAATTCATAATTATTCATGAGGGACTTGCTGCAAACTGACTTTGAACATAACAGCCTCAAAGGCAAAAGCTTAAACCAAAGCTTTGATCCAAGTTTGAACCTGCTTGAAATTGGGGTTTTCTGCTGAGCGCAACCATTCAAACAACACCATTTCGGTGGTTAAAAGCTCTGCCCCAGCGCCTGCCAATCGGTCAAATGCAGCGTCACGATCACGGTCGGAACGCGAAGCACAAGCATCTGTCACCACCCAGACTTCAAACTCGTCTTCAAGTAAGTCCAGTGCAGTTTGTAGCAAGCACACATGCGCTTCGCAACCCGCTATGACCACGGAAGGCCCAGCTTCAGGTTCAACCGGTTTTTGCAAATGCCGTGGCAAGCTGCGGGCATTGCCCTTCGGCGCGGCAGGCGCAGGAGGGCTTAACCATTCGCCCAAACCCTCCTCCACGCCACTGAAAGCCATTTTGGCCAGCACCCGTTGGCAATGCTGACGAATCTCGGGCGATGTTTCGCCAAGTCCTGATGGATTTTGTTCAGTGGCCCAAACAGGCACATTCAGAAGCTTGGCGGTCCGAGCCAGCGTTTCAGCGCGCTGCCAGACTGCTTGTGCGTCCTTCATGGCAGGCATTAACTTCAGCTGGTAGTCAACCAGAACCAATTGAGATGATTCAACTTCAAGCAGCATATTCAGGCCTCGGTGCAAATTAATCAAAAACTCAGTTAGCCCAACCCAAATTGGGGGGTGTCAACCCATTGAAGATGGCATTAAACTGATCAGCTATGCGCTTGATTCTATGTGGACTGGTATTTCTGACAACGGCGGCCTTGGCGGTTCCCGTTGAGGACGACCTTGACCGCCTGATCAAGGAGCGAGGATTGGTCACCCAAATGACCGATCAACTCACGCAGCAAATTAGCAATCAGTTCGGCGGGCCCTTGCAGTCTGCGCGCAACGCCTTTGGCGGCAAAGCCTCAGAACTGGTCATGCAAGCCATGGGGCTTCTGGGTGTGCCCTATAAAAGTGGCGGCACCAGCGAAGAAAAAGGCTTTGATTGCAGCGGCTTTGTGCGCTACATGTATGAAAAGTCTGTGGGCTTGGTTCTGCCCCGAAGAGCAGAAGAACAGGCCAAAGTCACAGAAGAAATCAGCCGCAGTGAACTCAAACCTGGCGATTTGGTTTTTTTCAACACCCTGAAACGAACCTTCAGCCATGTTGGTATTTATGTGGGTGACGGTAAATTCATTCACGCGCCCAGACCTGGCAAAGCCGTGCGGGTGGATGACATGCGCGAGGCCTATTGGCAACAGAGGTTCAATGGTGCTCGAAGGGTTCAAGTCGACAAACTACAAAATGAGCCCGTCAAAAATTAGAATCACTGCGCCCATGAAAAAACCGCCCGCAGGCGGTTTTTTGTTTTGCGCTTGAAAGATTATTTCTTTGAAGGTGGCAGATCTGTACAACTGCCATGCGCCACCTCTGCTGCCATGCCAATGCTTTCGCCCAAAGTGGGATGGGGGTGAATGGTTTTGCCAATGTCGATGGCATCTGCGCCCATCTCGATGGCCAAGGCCACTTCGCCAATCATGTCACCTGCATGCGTGCCCACCATGCCGCCGCCCAAGATCTTGCCGTGGCCATGGGCCTCGGGTGAATCATCGAACAACAACTTGGTCACGCCTTCGTCACGGCCATTGGCGATGGCGCGGCCTGAAGCCGTCCACGGAAACAGGCCCTTCTTGACTTTGATGCCTTGCGCCTTGGCTTGATCTTCTGTCAGGCCCACCCATGCCACTTCGGGATCGGTGTAAGCCACACTTGGAATGACGCGCGCATTGAAGGCACTGGCTGCCAACTCTTTGTTCCCTTGAATTTCACCTGCAATCACTTCTGCAGCGACATGAGCTTCATGCACCGCTTTGTGCGCCAACATGGGTTGACCCACAATGTCGCCAATGGCAAAGATGTGTGGCACGTTGGTGCGCATTTGAATGTCAACAGGAATGAAACCACGGTCTGTCACGCTCACACCCGCTTTTTCTGCCGCAATTTTCTTGCCGTTGGGTGTGCGACCCACAGCCTGCAAGACCATGTCATAGACTTGCGGCGCAGGGGCTGCAACGCCCACCTCTGCAGATTCAAACGTCACCTCAATACCAGCCTTGGTGGCCTTGGCGCCAACGGTTTTGGTTTTGAGCATGATGTTGTCAAAACGGGGGGCGTTCATTTTTTGCCAAACTTTGACCAGATCGCGATCGGCGCCTTGCATCAAGCCGTCCATCATTTCAACCACATCAAGGCGCGCGCCCAGCGTGCTGTAAACGGTGCCCATTTCTAAACCGATGATGCCGCCACCCAAAATAAGCATTCGCTTGGGCACATCTTTCAAAGCCAATGCTCCGGTGCTGTCGACCACGCGTGGGTCATTGGGCATGAAGGGCAAACGCACGGCTTGGCTTCCTGCGGCAATGATGCAGTTTTTGAAAGCCAGAACTTTCTTCACGCCAGTTTTTTCCTGACCCGTGCCCGTGGTTTCTTCTACCACCACGTGGTTGGCGCTGAGGAATTCACCCACACCGCGAACAGTGGTGACCTTGCGCATTTTGGCCATGGCTGCCAAGCCACCTGTGAGTTTGCCAATGACTTTTTCTTTGTGAGTGCGCAATTTGCCAATGTCCAATTTGGGGGTGCCAAAGTCAACACCCAAATCGGCCATGTGACTGACTTCGTCCATGACTGCGGCCACGTGCAACAAAGCTTTGGAAGGAATGCAACCCACGTTCAAACACACGCCGCCCAAAGTGGCATAGCGCTCAACGATCACAACCTTAAGGCCCAGATCAGCGGCACGGAAAGCGGCGGAGTAACCACCAGGGCCAGCGCCCAAAACCAGCAAATCACAGTCAATGTCGACTGTGCCACTGTAGGTTGCTGCGTTAGGAATATTGACCGCAACGGGTGCAGGCGTTTGTGTTGGTGAAGGTGTTGCAACAGGCGCACTGATTTGTGGCGCAGCAGTTGCAGCCGGTGCGGCGGCTGAAGCAGTTGCTTCGCCTTCCAACACCATGACCACAGAGCCTTGCTTGACTTTGTCGCCCAACTTCACTTTGAGCTCTTTCACCACACCAGCATGTGAGCAGGGAATTTCCATGGAGGCTTTGTCAGACTCCACGGTGATCAAACTTTGCTCAAGCTTCACAAGGTCGCCAGGCTTTACCAGCAACTCAATGACCGTCACTTCGTCGAAGTCGCCAATGTCCGGAACTTTAATATCAATCAGTGCCATAGTTTTTCAATCAGTTGGGGACAGAGCAATGCTTCGCCTTGGTCTTTCCCGCAATTTTTTAAAGGAGTACACGGCGGAAGTCGCCAAGAATTTGACCTAAGTACGCATTGAAGCGTGCGGCGGCAGCGCCATCGATCACGCGGTGATCCCAGGTCAGAGACAAAGGCAACATGAGGCGAGGCACAAACTGCTTACCATCCCAAACAGGTTCTTGTGTGCTCTTGCAAACACCCAAGATGGCCACTTCAGGCGCGTTGATGATGGGCGTGAAATATTTACCGCCAATACCGCCCAAGCTTGAGATAGTGAAGGTCGCGCCCGTCATTTCTGCAGGCCCTAATTTGCCATCACGGGCTTTCTTGGCCAACTCACCCATTTCTTGGCTGATTTGCAAGATGCCTTTTTTGTCGGCATCGCGAATCACGGGCACCATCAAGCCATTGGGCGTGTCTGCTGCAAAGCCAATGTGCCAATAGTTTTTGTAGACGATGGCATCGCCATCCAAAGAGCTGTTGAACTCTGGGTATTTTTTCAAGGCGGCCACGCAAGCCTTGATCAAGAAAGCCAACATGGTGACCTTCACGCCAGACTTTTCATTTTCTTTGTTGGTCGACACACGGAAGGCTTCCAACTCAGTGATATCGGCGTCGTCATGGTTAGTGACAGCGGGAATCATGATGGCGTTGCGCAGCAAATTGGCGCCGCTGATCTTCTTGATGCGGCCCATTTCTTTGCGCTCAATGGGTCCAAATTTAGCAAAATCAACTTTGGGCCAAGGAATCAAGCCCAGCGCGGCACCATCGCCACCTGCGGGTGCTTTGGCCGCTTGTGCTTTGGTTTGCGTGGCACCTGCCATCACGTCTTTGGTAAAGGCTTGAACGTCGTCTTGTGAAATTCGACCTTTGGGTCCATTGCCTTTGACTTCTTCCAAAGGCACACCCAATTCGCGTGCAAATTTGCGCACAGAGGGTGACGCATGAGGCAAGCCAAGTGTTGGAGCGCCGGGGTTGTGGGCAGGTGCAACAGCGACAGGCGAAGATGTCACCAACACCGCAGCAACATTTGCTGGTGCTGCAACGGGCTCCGATTGAACTGCAGGCGCGGCCGCTGGTGCAGCAGCAGCTGGCACCTCAGCAGGTACAGATACAGCCCCACTGGCTTCCAACACCAAGACCACCGAACCTTGTTTAACTTTGTCACCCAACTTCACGCGCAGTTCTTTCACCACGCCAGCTGTTGAAGATGGAATTTCCATCGCTGCTTTGTCCGACTCAACCGTGATCAATGATTGCTCGGCCTTGATGGTGTCACCCACCTTGACCATCAATTCAATGACCGCGACTTCATCGAAATCACCGATGTCTGGAACTTTGACTTCTACCAATGCCATGTGTGTCTCCAATTCTTTTGATCAAGCGTACAAAGGATTGACCTTGTCGGTCTTGATGCCGTATTGCTTCAAAGCCTCGGCGACTTTGGCCACAGGCACGGCGCCCTCTTCGCTCAATGCTTTGAGTGCGGCCACAACGATGTAATGGCGGTTGATTTCAAAGTGCTCACGCAATTTACTGCGGAAATCGCTTCGGCCAAAACCATCTGTCCCTAACACTTTGAAAGTGCGGCCTTTTGGAATGAAAGAGCGAATTTGTTCCGCATAGTTCTTCATGTAGTCGGTGGATGCAATGACGGGGCCATCGAATTTGGCCAATTGCTGCGACACAAACGGCACACGCGGTACTTCCAAGGGGTGCAGCATGTTAAAGCGCTCTGCGTCTTGACCGTCGCGTGTCAACTCGTTGAAACTCGGGCAGCTCCAAACGTCGGCAGCAATGCCCCAGTCTTTGGCGAGCAATTCCTGCGCAGCCAAAGACTCTCGCAGAATGGTGCCAGAGCCCATGAGTTGAACGCGTGTTTTGTTTTTGCCACCGGCCTTGCACAAGTACATGCCCTTGATGATTTGCTCTTCCGTGCCAGGCGTTAAACCTGGCATGGGGTAGTTTTCATTCAACAAGGTGATGTAGTAATACACATTGTCTTGTTTTTCCACCATGCGTTTCAAGCCGTGGTGCAAGATGACACCTACTTCGTGTGCAAAAGTGGGGTCGTAGCTGATGCAGTTTGGAATGGTGCCCGCCAAAATATGGCTGTGACCATCTTCATGCTGCAAGCCTTCGCCGTTCAATGTGGTGCGACCGGAAGTGCCGCCTAACAAGAAGCCTCGCGCTTGCATGTCGCCCGCAGCCCAAGCCAAATCGCCAATGCGCTGGAAACCAAACATGGAGTAGTACACATAGAAAGGCACCATGATGCGGTTGCTGGTGGAGTAGCTGGTAGCCGCAGCAATCCAGCTAGACATACCACCCGCTTCGTTAATGCCCTCTTGCAATATCTGGCCCGCTTTGTCTTCTTTGTAGTACATCACTTGGTCTTTGTCGACCGGTGTGTATTGCTGTCCCGCAGGGTTGTAAATGCCGACTTGGCGAAACAGGCCTTCCATACCGAAGGTACGTGCTTCGTCCACCAAAATAGGTACAACGCGGGGGCCTAAGGCTTGGTCCCGCAAGAGTTGCGTGAGAAAACGCACGTAAGCTTG
>OFSF01000405.1_pt1 | contig 16857 bp, 15 predicted proteins | sample 1543271 | NCBI WGS metagenome assembly OFSF01 (sample SAMN07774227, study PRJEB24372) | wastewater metagenome | isolation source: Exp Tend VB 100WW | collected 2016-02
CAGCGCGTTGGAGCTATCGGCGTGATGGGGAACCACGATCTTGCAACACTCGGTGATAACGTCATTGAGACGTTCAACGAAGGGGCGCACGCCGCGGCACTCTGGACGCGTGATGTTTTGACAGCAGAGAGTCGCAGCTGGTTGCGTGCACTCCCGAGAGTGGTGGAGATGGGTGCGGCAACCATCGTGCACGCGTCGCTACGCGATCCGATCATGGAGTACGTCGTGCAACGGGAGATCGCTGAAGAGAACCTTCGCGTACTTGCAACGCCGCTCCTCTTTCACGGGCACACGCACATCCCCGCGCTCTGGAGCCTGCAGGACGGCGTTGCCCACGCAACGCACGTTGGTACGGAGGCAATCGCGTTGCGCGCTGGATCACTGGTGAACGCTGGATCTGTTGGCCAACCGCGCGATCACGATCCGCGTGCGGCGTGGCTGCTCTGGGAGCGCGACGAACTCGGCGCGGGACTTGGAACTGTGACGTGGCGCCGTGTGGAGTACAACATCCCTGCCGCGCAAGAAGCGATTGATGCCGCAGGGCTTCCAGACTTCCTCGCCTCTCGCCTCGCCATAGGACGCTAGCGTGGCGCGAGCTGCGCGCAGGCTGCCGCCGTTTGAACGACTCGGTGCGTTTGTGCACGCACATGCACGGCTGGTGATTGGCGCCTGGGTTTTGATTGTTCTCTGCGCACTTCCGTTTGCACCACAGGCGCCAGGCGCACTGCAGGCGGGTGGCTTTGATCTTCCAACGCTGGAGAGTGCGCGGTCGCGCGCAGCGCTAGAGAGTGAGCTCGGCGCGCCACCCTCTGCACTCGTTCTTGCGATCAGCTCATCAACGCTGACACCAGGAACGCCGCAATTTGAGGCGGCGGCGCAACGAGCCGTTGCTGGCGTGGCGAACGCGCCACACGTGGTGGGCTCGCGTTCACACTTGATCGCGCCAACACAGGTCAACGTGGAGAAGAAGATTGTCTATGACGTGATCTTGCTTGATCTCAAGCCAGACGATTCACCAGCGGCACTTGAGGGGATCCAAGCGGCGCTCGTTGAGGTTGATGGGATTAAGGTTGCGCTCGCTGGCGGGCCATCATTCTATGCAGACATCCAGATCGTTTCTGAAACCGATCTGCAGCGCAGTGAGTTGATCAGCCTTCCGCTTGCGGCGATTGTCTTGCTGCTCGTCTTTGGATCTGCCGTTGCAGCAGGTCTGCCACTTGCGGTCGGTGGCGCAACGGTGATCGTTGCGCTTGCGGCAATCTTTGGTGCTGCGCAGGCAACGCGCATGAGCATCTTCGTGTTGAATCTCACTACGCTGCTCGGCCTTGGGCTTGGCGTGGATTATTCGCTCCTTCTCGTCTCGCGATTCCGTGAAGAGCTCGGTCGCGGTGCGAAACTTGGCGACGCGGTGCAACGCACCGTTGCCACTGCTGGGCGCGCCGTCTTCTTCTCTGGCGTCACGGTGATGCTCGGCTTGGCTGGCCTCGCCCTCTTTGACTTCGCCATCCTGCGCAGCATCGGCATTGCTGGTGCGATCACTGTGGCGATCGCCGTAGCCTCCAGCGTCACGCTGATGCCAGCGATCTTGAGCCTGCTTGGGCCGCGCGTGAATCGGCTCGCGATCCGCCGCCTAGGGAGCGGCAAGGTCAACGAGCGTGGACCGTGGGCACGCCTCGCACGCGCCGTGATGCGCCGACCGATTGCCGTGGCCCTGCCAACGCTCGCCCTCTTGATCGCCCTCGGCACGCCGTGGCTTGGGGTGCGCTTCAACGCACCAGACGGCAGCATCCTCCCCGAGCGCGTCCCGAGTCGCCAGGCGCTCGACGCGCTCACCGACGCATTCGGCGAAGGATCGTTTAGCCCCATGACCGCCGCCGTGCGCACGGATGGCCCAGTCACGAGCGCTGCGAACATCAAGCTCCTCTATGACTGGGTGCAGGCGCTGCAGGCAGATCCGCGTGTGGCGCGCGTAGATTCCATTGTCTCGATTGATCCGCGACTGACGCTCACGCAGTACCAGCTGCTCTACTCATCCTCTTCAACTGACGGCGCGACGCCGCCAGATCGTTATGCGGCGCAGATCCTGAGCTTCACCACCGCTGGTGATCTCACCACCGTCTCCATCACACCAACAAATGGACCGAATCGTCCAGAGTCACGCGCGCTCGTTGGTGAACTTCGCGCGGCACATCCGGGCAGTATTGCCGCGGGCACGCCGTCTGCTATCACGCCGCCTGCAGGACTCAACGCACTCATTGGTGGCGGTGCGGCGGAGATTGTTGACGTGGTAGACACCATCTCCGGCGAATTCCCGCGCACCGCTGCGGTGGTGATCCTCGCCACACTGCTCATCCTTGCGGTGCTGTTGCGCTCAATCGTCTTGCCGATTAAAGCGGTCGTCATGAATACCCTCTCAATCCTTGCAAGCTTCGGCGCACTCGTCTGGATCTTCCAGGAGGGGAACCTCTCCGCGATCCTCGGCTTTGCACCACTCGGGTTTGTTGAGACCACGATCCCCGTGATCTTGTTCTGCGTCTTGTTCGGTCTCTCTATGGATTACGAAGTCTTCCTGCTGACGCGCATGCGCGAGATCTACGATCGCACGGGCGATAACGCCGCCGCCGTTGCTGGCGGCCTTGAGCGCAGCGGTCGCATCATCACCTCTGCGGCGCTCATTGTTGTGGTGGTTGCGGGATCATTCGTCTTTGCCGAGATCGTCTTGATCAAGGCGCTCGGCGTTGGCGTTGCAATTGCCGTTGCGCTTGATGCCACCATTGTTCGCGCGCTGCTGGTTCCTGCAACGATGCGACTCTTCGGCAAGTGGAACTGGTGGGCACCGCGCTGGATGGAGCGACTCCTCTCCGGACGCATTGCAACGGAAGCGGAGACGGAGGCGCGAGCACGATGAGACGCGCGTTGCTTCATATTCTGTTCGCAGTTCTCACCGTTAGCGCGTGCAACGGACCGATCCTCTCCAACAGTGCCGCGCCTACTGGCGCGCCGATCGTTAAGGCGACGCCGCTTGCGCCACGCAACGATCCGCAGCCGGTCAGCTTCCCGCGCGACGATGCGGCGCATGATCGACTCACTGAGTGGTGGTACGTCACTGGCCACCTTGCAACGTTGGATGGTTCGCGCGAGTTTGGCTATGAGGCGGTGATCTTCCGCGCTGAGCGCGGTGCATTTCCTGTGACCTGGGCGTCGCACATTGCGTTGACGGAGAAGCCGCGAGGTGATCGCGCCGGATCATTCCAGTATGTGCAGCGTTCCGAGATTGGTCCGCAAGTTGATATCGGTGCGCAGTTCTTTGTGCCACCAGCCGCCGCGTTCGCGATTACTGGTGCGGATCCGCTCAATCCTGCAACGCTGGGAAACGAACCGTGGGTGATGAACCTTGGCCTTGATGGCGGGATGCAGATCAGCGCCGAATGGTTGGCGTTGCAGCTCGCCGCACCCGCTGCGCCAGTACTGCATGACGACGATGGTTGGGTTGATTTTGCCGACGCTGGTGGTTCGTACTACTACTCGCGCACGCGCATGCCAACGCAAGGAGAGATCACGATTGATGGTGTGGTGCTGTCAGTTGTTGGGAGTTCGTGGTTTGATCATCAGTGGGGCGACTTCATTGCCATTGGCGGTGGCGGTTGGGATTGGTTCGCGCTGAACATGACGGATAGTGCCGGGCGACCGATCGACCTGATGCTCTCGTTCGTACGGAACGCAGATGGCAACTACCCGCTGATCTACGGCACCTGGGTGGCTGCGAACGGCAACGTTGAGCGCATCCCTGACAGCGATATCCGCCTCACCGCAACGGGGAGTTGGCTCAGCCCTGCGACTGGGGCGAACTGGCCCTCTGGCTGGAGGCTGGAGATCCCGTCGAAGGGGCTGAGCGTGGCGATCAGCCCAGAGGTGCTCGACCAGGAGCTGGACACGCGGGCCACCACGGGGGTGATCTATTGGGAGGGGGCGAATCGGGTCAGCGGCACGCTCAACGGCCGACCAGTGAGCGGCGCCGCCTACGTGGAGCTCACCGGATACGCCTCACTCCGTTGACCCCGCTAGAATCAGCCGCATGAGCACAGAGCAGAACGACTTCACTCCGAAGCGAGCCGTCGCGAAGGATCGCGGGCCACGCCTCTTCGTGCTTGTTGCAACGATCGCGATGGCGGCGGTGATCGCCTATCCGCTTCTGATGGGGCGTGACGGCTTGATCAAGACACTCCCAAAGGCGCTCTCTGCAACACCTGCGCCGAGCGCTTCGGAGTCGCCGAGCGCGTCCCCAAGCCCGTAGCGCAAGCGGCGCACGCGGCACGCTGGTTATCGCAGCGCTATGAGCCACATCTTCATCTCACCGCATCCAGATGATGCTGCACTCTCTTGCGGCGGCTTGATCGCGCACCTTCGCGAACTCGGCCAGAACGTGATCATCATTAGCGTCTTCTCCGGCCACGGCGATCTGAACCGCATGTCGCCGTACCAGCGCCAAGCGCTCGGCTTCGGCGGGAAGGCGATCTGGCCATCCACGCAAGCATTTGATAGCGGTTCAGTTGCCACCGATGTTGCAGTTCCCGGTGAAACAGCAAGCGAGCTCGCACCGTGGCAAGCGGAGCCGGCGCGACTCGGTGCAACGCAGCAGGAGGCAGATGCGAGCGCGAAAGAGTTCTGGCAGCGCGCATCCTGGTACCGCAAGGCGGACATCAGTGGTGGTGGTGGACTTCCTCATGCAAAAGACGTTGATACCGTTGGCGGCCAAGGAACGCACACGCCGGGTAACACGGCGATCGCCGCAGCTGCTGGCGAAGCGATGGCGCAACGGAAAGTTGAAGATGAGTACTACGCGCTCTTTAGCGAAGCGGCGGTCGTCTTCCTTGATCTCCCAGATGCTGTCTTCCGCGGGTACGAAGGTGACGAGCAACTACTCGGCAGCGTGCGTCCAGGCGACGCTGCGCCGATCACGCTCCTTGCACAAGAGATCACGCGACTTGAACCGCAGCACGTCTACTTCCCACTCGGTATCGGCTCGCATGTTGATCACCAGTTGGCGCGCAAGGTTGGCGCAGCCCTTCTTGCTGAGCCACGCAAGTGGGAGATGCCCGGTCCAGATTGGGCGAGCAAGATCTCCTTCTACGAAGATTTCCCGTACGCCTGGTGGAACGAGTTCAATCCGTCAGCCGGACTTCCCGCCGAATATCGCGCAGAACTTCCCGCCGATATCTCTCTAACGCCAGAGATCGCAGATATCAGCAACGTCATTGAGACGAAGATTCAGGGGATCAAGCTCTACGCGTCGCAGGTGCCACACCTCTTCGGCTCCGACCAGAAGATGGCCGATGCGGTGCGTGGTCACGGCGCGCGCGTTGCACTAGCCGCTGGGAAGAGCGGTTCCGCTGAGCGCTACTGGAGCGCCGTCCGTCGCGGCTAGTGCGCGAAGCGAACGCTTCGTTCGCTAGTTCGTTGCGTCAATCGCGCGAACGCCGTTTCGATCCGGAACAAGCGCAGGGTTCCCACCAACGGCGAGCGCGTAGATCGCCTCAATATCTCGCAGCATGTAGTCAATACAAAGTTCTGCGTGCACGAGTGCGTGGCCTGTAGCGGCGAGTTGCGCGCCAATCTCTGGCTTCTTGAAGATGAGGTCAATCGCCGATGCGAGTGCGGCTGGATCGTGCGATGGGACAAGGATGCCGTTCTCGCCATCGGTGATCATCTCTGGAATTCCGCCCACGTTACTCGCAACCACCGGACGCTCAGCGGCGAGCGCTTCAATGATCGCGATCCCCTGCGCCTCGCGATAGCTCGGCATCACCACCACATCCGCTGCGGCGAGGATGGTAGGAATGTCATCTCGGCGGCCGAGGAAGGCGACGCTCTCACAGCAGATCTCGCTGCGAAGGTGCGCGGCGGCGAGCCCCTCTAGGCGATCGCGCTCGGAGCCCTCTCCAACGATCAGGAGCTGGGCCTCTGGGAAGTTGTGATGCACCAGCGGCCACGCCTCAATGAGCGTGGGGTGGCCCTTCTCTGGCTCTAGGCGGCCGACCGAGACAGCAAGAAGTGCTGTGTCTGGAACACCGATCTCCTTGCGCGCCGCCTCGCGGCTGATCACCTTGTCGAATCGCTCGAGGTCCACGCCGTTATAGATGCGACTGATGCTGGTGCTGTCGCGGCTTTCGGCCACGATCTTTCGCACGATCGCGTCGCTCACGGCGATCAAGTGATCAATGCGCGGCGTGATCTTCTCAAGGAGTTCCCGATCCTCAGCCGAGCGGAAGCGGCTTGAGTGCACCGTTGAGATAAGAAGCGGCCGCTTCCCAGTGCGTGCCTCCACGAGATCGGCGGCGAGCACCGCCACCACCTCAGCGCGGAACATGTGCGCATGTACCACCTGCGTCTTGAGCGCAATCAAGCGATCGGCAAGCGCCGCTGCGGCGCGGCTGTCTTCTTCGTCTTCAATCACCTCCGTGGCAACACCGAGTCGTTCGAGTCGCTTGATCGTGCTGCCGTGAGAAAGCGAGATGACACGAACATCGTGCCGGCTCAGGTCCATGCGCAACACCGTGTTCACCACGCTCTCCTGCGCACCACCGTTCGTCCCGGTCGCTAAGAGCTGCACCACGTGAATGCGGCTCCCGTCAGGGAGCGGACCGATCGGCTTACGTGCGGTGCACGGTTCGCTATGACTGTTATGAATCATGCTGGCACCTGGAGCTGCATCACCTGCGCATCAACCGCGCCACATTCGTACTTGTACGCTTCGTTGCCGCGTAAGAAGTCAAAGCGCGGCAGCTTCTCACTAATCGCCATCGTGAGTCCGTGCGCAAAGAGTAAGACGCCGGGTGAGAGTGCGCGCGCTGAAATATCACCACCAGCATTCCAGTAGCGTAGAGCGTTCGCATCTCGCAGGAACAGTCCCGCCGCAAACGTGCCGAACTCTTCGTTCCGCGCAAGGAGGAGTGTGATCATCCCTGCCGGTGCGGTTGAAAAGATCTCACGCATGAAGCGCTCCTCTGACGCTCCCTTATCTGTTGCAGTGAAGAGGCCGCCCTCACCCCAGCGCGCGCGGTGCAGCCGAATGAATTCTGGAAGATCTGCGTTGAGATCCTTGCTCTCGCTAATCTGCACGCCAGCCACTTCCGCGCGGCGCAGCTTGCGCCGAATCTCGTGACGCTCTTTCTTGTCGAGGCGTTCAAGATGTTCGTCAAACGTGCTGATTCCAACAAGATCAATGAACGGCGCTGGCTCTTCAATACCGAACGTTGCGGTTCTGTGGTTTGCTTGAGCAGCGCGTTTGATGGCGCTGATCATGCGCGCGTGCGTGGCGTCTTCGTTTCGTAGTCGCAACAGGTTGAGCGGTGCGTTGGTGTCAATAAGCGCCCCTGCAAGTGCCGCTGCAACGTCATCTTCTTTTTCGGATGATGTTTGCGCGAGTAGCACGGTGGCGTAATCAATGTGAAACGTTGCACCTGAATAGACCACGCCGTCTGGTCGCTTCATCAGTGGAAGGTAGCCGAGCAGCTCGTTACTCGCCGCGTCTCGCGCTGCAAGGCTGACATCCTCCGCCGTGTCGCTATGTGCGCTCCACCAGGCGGCGTGTACCGCGCGATCCGAGAAGGCGGTTGCGGTGGGGTTTGCCGCCAAGAGCCGCTCCCATTCAGCGGCGCTGACCCCAGTAAGTGGGGTCGCGGAGATAGCGATGGTGCGGGCTGGGGTCGGCATGCTCGTATCGTAGGCGCTACATCCACCGTACGTGCCGTACGCAACGCTTCCATGATGTGGACGATCAGCCCAAACGTGCAGCGCCTCGTGCTGAGCGCGCTCGCCCCTGTGATCGAACTCCTCGCGCCGCCGCGCTGCGGCATCTGTGACTGCGAGGGGGCCCTCCTCTGCCAAGCGTGTCGTGCTCTGTGGATCCCCACGCGACCAGAACCGGTCCCCGCAACTGGCCTGCGTGCCGCCGCCGCACTCGGCCCATACGAGGGTGGGCTCGGTACGGCGATCCGCACCCTGAAATACGGTGGTGTTCCAGGTCTCGCGCGAGAGCTCGGTGCGGCACTGCGCCCTGCCATCGCGCATGTCGCACGCAACGCGCCATTCCAGGCAACGCTCGTCCCTATCCCAACGGACCAGAGCCGTGTGCATGAGCGGGGATTTGATCACGCCCTGCTGATCGCAGAGGCGGCGGGGTTGGCTTGTGGGGCGCCGGTCGCACAGCTCCTGGTACGAACACGTCCCACCCCGCCACTTCACACTGCACATCGTGACGAGCGCGCCGCAATACTTGACGGTGTGATGGCAACCGCGGAGGCCGCCACCCTCCCTGCTGCGGTTGTGCTCATTGATGATGTGCGCACGAGTGGGGCCACGATGCGTGAAGCGGCGCGGGCGTTGCACGCATCAGGCGTCCAGTGGGTGGCTGGCGTGAGCGTAGCCTACGAACGCTAGGATCTTTTCTGCGCTCCTTGGTATCATCTATGCATGAAGAAGCTCTCCGTTGCCGTTGCCGCCGCCCTGCTCGCGGCTAGTTGCGCTGGGGCAGATAAGTACGGCATTCCGAACGCAGACCCTGTTGGAGGGTTTGGAGAGACCGTAAGTGCCGTCTCGTGTGACTTTGGTGGCCACGATGCTGCGTATCACATTCATGCGCAACTAACGGTGATCCTCCCAAGCGGTGTCACCGCACAGGTTCCTGCAAACATCGGCGTCAAGGAGCAGTGCATGTACTGGTTGCACACGCATGAGACAGACGGAAAGTTGCATGTTGAGGCACCAAGTGAGACAGTGGCGACGCTTGCCGACTTCCTTGAGCTCTGGCGCCGTAGTGCAAATCCATCGATCCCAAATGCTGTAGCCGCCGGCCTTGCAGAGATTCGCGTGGTTGGTGAACTGGTAACGAGCGCCGAATCGGTCGTCCTTGAAGACGGGCTCGGCATTGAGATCACCGTCAAGAGCTTCCCTAGCGAATAGCTTTTCTGTGGGAGGATGCGCGCATGGCAGCAGCGCGCAAACTGAAGAGCTCAGCACCAGCCTCCGCCGCAGGGCGACTCGATCGCATGCTCGGCGCGCACCTCGCCGTTGGCCCAGGGCTAGTGAAGGCGGCGGATCGCGCTGCCTCAGTCGGCGCAATGGGGCTACAGATCTTTACTGGCAACCCAACCGGCTGGGCGCGTCGCGCCGAACTTCCAAAGGAGTTGCCGGAGTTCCGCGCGCGAATGAAAGAGCATGGATTCGGTCCGCTCGCCGTGCACGCCGCGTATCTCGCCAATCTTGCCGGACCACGGCCAGAGATTCGCGAGAAGAGCATCGCGCTGTTGCAGTACGAACTTCGCGTTGCACCTGAGTACGGCGCATCGTTCGTCAACGTGCACATTGGCTCACACCTTGGCACTGGTGTTGAAGCAGGCGTCAAGCGCGTTGCGGAAGCGGTAGACCAGATCCTTGACGGCGTACCAAAGGCGTCGAGCGATGCGCTCTTGGTGCTTGAGAACTCTGCGGGTGGCGGCAACGGAATCGGCGAAAGTCTTGAAGAGTTGATTGCAATTCATGAAGCAATGGCGAAGCAACGCGTTGATATGTCACGCGTTGGCTACTGCTTGGATTCTGCGCACCTCTGGGGCGCTGGTGTTGCAATGTCTGACATTGATCAGCTTGATCGCGTGGTCAATGAGTTTGATCGTCGCATTGGCCTTGAGAAGCTTGTCATGCTTCACTACAACGACAGCAAGGCGGCGCACGGTTCAAAGCTTGATCGCCACCAGCACATCGGTGGAGGTGAGGTTGGCGCGCGCGGACTCGCCGCGCTGATCAGCCATCCGAAGCTTGCGCATGCCGCCTACTACCTTGAGACGCCAGGGATGGAGGAGGGCTGGGACAGGCTCAACGTGGATCGCACGATTCAACTTGCCCAGGGGAACCTAAAGCTGAAACCGCTCCCCGCCGAATCACCTGGCGTTCCGAAGCCCGCCAAGCGCGTGGCGAAAGCTGTAGCGAAGGTTGCGAGTAAGAAGCCTGTGAAGCGGACTAGTGCGGCGAAGAAGGCTAGCGCAACGAGCCCGCGCCGCGCGGGTACGGCGAAACCGCAAAGAGGATCCCGCCGCCAGCCATAAGGCTGCCGATATCAATCACTCGATCGAGCAGGGTGAGGGCGATCGCCGCCTCTGGCGGCATGGCGAAGATGCTGATCAGGATGCCAACGCTCCCCGCCTCAACGATGCCGATCCCTGCTGGCGTGAAGGGGATCGTGCTCAGCACCGCGGAGACGAGTGCGGTGAAGATCACGGCGGAGATGCCGAGGAAGCCTGGCGCCGGGTCTACCTGAAAGAGACCGAGCGCCACCGCCACACAGCCGAGGCGTGCCGCCTGGAGTCCCCAGATGATCACCGTATATGGCGCAACGGCGATGAGTGTCCCTTTACGGCTTCCTGCCTTGAGTGCATCGAAGGCGCGGGCGATCGGCTCGGCCGCAGCGGCGGGGAGGGGGAGTCGCGCGACGAGCCGTGCAGCTGGGCCGCGCCCAACGAGGAGCACCGCGGCACCAAGCAGGGCGAGCGTAAGCGCGATGAGAGTGAGTGCGGTAACCGCAGGACTCAGATTGCCGTCGAACGCAACGTACGCAGAGAGTGCGCCGAGTAGCGCCACTGTAGTCAGGTCAACCGCGCGCTCCACAATGACCGTGCCGACCGCTCGACCAAACGATGATCCGCCGTTCTGCTTCAACAGCCAGGCGCGATACACATCACCGATCTTCGCCGGCAGGATCACGTTGACCCAGAAGGAGAGTGCGAGGATCTCCACCGCGGCGCGGCGCGAAATGTTGATGTCAATCGTTCTAATCAACGTTCTCCATCGGAGGCCGCGAAGGATTAGTGTGCCGAAACACGCGGCGAGAGCGGCGACGAGGGCGACGCTGTCCGCGCTCGTGATTGCAATGGCCACCTGCTCAAGATTAAAGCTACTCGCTGCGCTCCAGAGTGCGACAAGAAGAGCAGCGGTAAGCGCAAAGGCGAAGAGTGTTGATGGACGTGTTGCGCGGTCGCGAATGCTGAACGTTGTTCCTTCGCGCTTCATGCGCCGAACGTTCTCCCTGGTGTAATCCGGCGATTCCCTCGTGCCGCGTTGATGAGTTTGACGGCGGGCATGATCGCTCGCGCAACGAACGAACCGCGTCCGGTGATCAGCTCGTGAGGTGCTGCGAGCGCAGCGCGCATGCCCGCCGGAGTTGAAGGATCGCCGGTCAATATTGATGCGGCGTTACCGATCTCCATGATGCTGTGCGCGTCAGATGACGCGACGCTCGGAATGCCGTGTGTTGCCGCAATCTCTGCAGCGCGCTGGTTCCCTCCAGGTGCAACAAGTCGCGCGTTCCACCCTTCAATGAAGTCAACCAGCGGGAGGAGTGAGAGAAATCGGTCATCAAGAAGCAGCGAGCCGCGCCACGCATCAAACGGATGCGGGATGCCAACGAGGCCACCTTGTGCGCGAATGGCGGCGATCGCCTCCTCTGGCGGCAGGCCAACTTGAAGTGGCCGCTCAATGAAGAGGGCGATCAAGTCGCCCGCCTGCGTACGAACCTCTGAGCCAACAATGATCGTGACCCCCAGCACCTGCGCATCACGTGCGCGCTGCGCTCCATCCACGCGATCGTGATCGGTGATTGCGAGGTGCGTGATGCCACGCGCCGCCGCCGTGCGTGCGAGTGCAACTGGGTTACTTAGTGAATCAAAGCTCGCAGCGGAGTGGCTGTGGAGATCGACCACCGCTCGCCGATCGAGCGACACGAGTCAGGCCTGTGAGGTGAGGGACTTCGCGAAGACGTCAAAGTGTTCGAGTGCGATGCCTGTCCCCTTCGCAACACAGCTGAGCGGATCTGGAGCAACGTGCGAAGCAACTCCGGTGACCGTTGTGATGAGGCGGTCAATGTTGCGCAGCAGCGCGCCGCCGCCAGAGAGGACGATCCCCTTGTCAATGATGTCGGCGCTCAACTCTGGCGGGGTCTGCTCCAGCACGCCGCGAATAGCGTCGGTAAGGTTGCGCAGCGGTACTTCCATGGCCTCGGTGATCTCCGTTGAGGTGATAAGGACTTCGCGCGGGAGGCCGGCGATCATGTCGCGGCCCTTCACGCTCATCGTCAACTCTTCCTCTAGCGGGAGGGCGCTGCCGATCTCAATCTTCACCTGCTCGGCGGTGCGATCACCAATCATCAGGTTGTACTTGCGGCGAATGTAGAGGGCGATCGCTTCGTCGAAGCGGTTGCCTCCCACGCGATGGCTCTTCGCCACCACGATGTCTGAGAGTGAGATGACGGCGATCTCCGCCGTGCCGCCACCGATGTTCACGATCATGTTCCCCGATGGCCCGCTGATGGGGAGCTCAGCGCCGATCGCGGCCGCCATTGGCTCTTCAATGAGGTACGCCTTCCCAGCGCCAGCCTGGCGTGCAGCGTCAAGGACGTAGCGCTTCTCTACGGAAGTGGAGCCAGCAGGGACGCTCACCAACACGTCGGGTCGCCCGAAGGAGATCTTTCCAGCGGTCCCCTTCTTGATGAAGTAGCGGAGCATCGCTTCCGTGACCACGTAGTCGGCGATCACGCCGTCGCGCAGCGGGCGGATTGCGGTGATTGAACCTGGTGTGCGACCGAGCATTTCCTTCGCCTCGCTCCCCACAGCAACGATGCGATCTTCAGCATCGATCGCCACAACGCTCGGCTCGCGCACGGTGATCCCCTGTCCCTGGACGAAGACGAGGACGTTGGCCGTTCCCAGGTCAATCCCGATCTTCATTCGGCTCTGCTCCCCTCTTCGCTGACGTGCGTTAGGTCCGCGCCAAGACCGCGGAACTTCTCCTCAATGGTGGCATAGCCACGGCGGATGTGGTGGGCGCCGTGAATCTTGCTCTCTCCAGGCGCCGCAAGCGCGGCGAGCATGAGGGTGGCGCCAGCGCGCAGGTCGGGGATATTCGCCTCGGCGGCGTGGAATGCGGTTGGGCCGGTGAGGCGCGCATGGCGCGCATCTTTGATCTCTACTTGCGCGCCGAAGCTACGAAGGCCAACCAGCCACTCCAAACGATCCTCAAAGATCGTCTCGCGGATGTTGCTCACGCCCTCTGCGCGCGTGAGGATCAGCCCTGCCGACGGCTGCAAGTCTGTGGCGAGTCCTGGATACGGCGCGGTGGTGATGTCTGTTGCCTTGTATGAGCCTTCACCCTGTGGCTTTCCGGTGACGCGCAAACTCTTACCACTCACGCTGTGCTCCACACCGGTGCGCTCAAGTAGCTCAAGAAATGATGTGAGATGGCTCGGTTCAATCTCTTGAATCTCAATGCTCCCGCCGATCACCGCAGCGGCGGTGGCGAACGTGCCAGCCTCAATGCGATCCGGCATCACGCGATGTGTTGCGCCGTGCAGCGCGTCAACACCTTGGATCTCAATCACGTCTGGCGCGGTGCGCGCAACCTGGGCACCCATGGCGTTGAGCAACGTGATCAGGTCGTCAATCTCTGGTTCCTGCGCAGCGGGCGTGATGCGCGTGGTCCCCTTTGCAAGAACGGCGGCGAGCATTGCGTTCTCCGTCCCCATCACGGTGACGTGCGGGAAGGTGATCTGCGCGCCACGTAGTCGACCGCTGCTCTTTGCAAAGTAGTAGCCATCGCGGTAATCAATCTCTGCACCGAGTGCGCGCATTGCATCAACGTGCAGGTTCACTGGACGTCGTCCGATGCGATCACCACCAGGGTTACTGATGATGACCCTGCCGAATCGCGCAAGGAGCGGGCCGAGCAGCATGAAGCTCGCGCGCATCTTCGCCGCCGCCTCGAGCGGAACGAAGAGCCACTCCACATCGCCGGCGGTGAGATCCATGCTGCCGTCTGCTTCGCGCTCAACGGTGACGCCGAGATCGCGCAGTGTGTCGCGCAGTACTTCAATGTCAAGAATTTCTGGCACGTTCTCTAGGTGCAGTCGTTCACCCGTCAGCACGGAGGCGGCCATCATCTTGAGTGCCGCGTTCTTTGCGCCGGAGACGCGCACGCTTCCGCTCAGTGGGCGACCGCCTGTGATGTGGAACGCCTCCTTAGCGAGCGCGGTGGGGCGGTACTCCCAGGAGAAGGGCTTCGGTGAAGGGGTGCTGCTCATGCGTGGATTCTCCTCTGTTGGTGGCGCTGCGTCCAACTGAGCGGCGTACGACGCACGCGCGCTGGGTGCGAGGGGGAGGAGCTAGCCGCGACGGCGGCGGCGCTCCGCAACGTTCAGGTGCAGGAGGGCGCGTGCCATGGCGGCGCGTGCCGTTGCTACGGCCCCTGGGTCGGCGAGGTCGACCTGGGCGAGCGCCTGCTCGGCGTCAGCCTTCGCCTTCTCGATTGTGGTGAGGTCAAGGTCCGCAGCAAGATCGGCCGACTCTGCGAGCACCAGCACGCGGTCCGGCCGAACCTGCACAAAGCCGCCGATGATGGCGAGGAGCTCCACGCCGCCGTCCTTGGTGGTGATGCGACCCTCGCCGAGCCCGAGCACCGTGACGTACGGCTCGTGCTTCGGCAGGATCCCAACCTCGCCGTCCACTGTTGGAAGGACGAGCGCCGTTGCCTCACCACTCCAGGTGAGTCGCTCCGGCGTGACGATCTCCAACGTGAACGACATGGACTACTTGGCCATCGCGGCGGCGTTTGCGCGCACGTCATCCAACGTGCCGGCGAGGAAGAACGCCTGCTCTGGCAGTGCGTCGGCCTTCCCCTCCAGGATCTCGCGGAACGATGCAACCGTGTCGGCAATCTTGACGAACTTGCCAGGGCGGCCGGTGAAGACCTCCGCGACGAAGAACGGCTGGCTCATGAAGCGCTGCAGACGTCGCGCGCGTGAAACGAGCGACTTGTCGTCAGGCGAGAGCTCGTCCATACCGAGAATGGCGATGATGTCTTGCAGGTCACGGTAGCGCTGCAGCACACGCTGCACCTCTCGCGCCGTCTCGTAGTGGCTTGCGCCAACCACGTTCGGATCGAGCACGCGTGATGTTGACGTCAACGGATCCACCGCCGGATAGATTCCCAACTCTGCAATGTTTCGCTCGAGGCGAATTGTGGAGTCAAGGTGTCCGAAGGTTGTTGCCGGCGCCGGGTCGGTGTAGTCGTCTGCTGGCACGTAGACGGCCTGCAGTGACGTAATCGAACCCTTCTTGGTGGAGGTGATGCGCTCCTGGAGCGCCGCCATCTCCGTTGCCAAGTTCGGCTGGTATCCCACGGCGCTCGGCATGCGGCCGAGCAGTGCGGATACTTCAGATCCCGCCTGCGTGAAGCGGAAGATGTTGTCGATGAAGAGGAGCACGTCGCGACCCTCTTCGTCGCGGAAGTACTCCGCCATTGTCAGGCCCGAGAGTGCCACGCGGAGACGCGCTCCAGGTGGCTCGTTCATCTGCCCGAACACCATCACGGTCTTGTCAATAACTCCTGAGTCGCGCATTTCGTGAATCAGGTCGTTCCCTTCGCGCGAACGCTCACCGACGCCCGCAAACACGGAGTAGCCGGAGTGCTCTTGCGCAACGTTGCGAATCAGCTCCTGGATCACCACCGTCTTGCCAACGCCGGCGCCGCCGAAGATACCGATCTTTCCGCCCTTCTTGAATGGGCAGACAAGGTCAATCACCTTAATGCCGGTCTCAAAGAGTTCGGTCTCCGTAGTGAGGTCGTCAAATGGTGGTGCGGAGCGGTGAATTGGAAGTCGCGTATCGGCCTTCACGTCACCCGCCTGGTCAATCGCATCGCCGAGCACGTTGAAGACGCGACCGAGTGTTCCCGCGCCAACAGGGACGGAGATTGGCGCACCAAGGTCCGTTGCCTTCGCGCCACGCGCAAGGCCGTCAGTGGTGGTCATGGCAACGGTGCGGACGCGATTGTTGCCAAGGTGCTGCTGCACCTCTACAACGAGCGATCCGTCTGCACGATCAACGCGCACCGCGTTATAGATTGCGGGTAGTTCGCGCGCGGGGAATTCAATGTCAACGACTGGCCCTGTGACCTGGACAACCGTTCCCACGGCTCCTGCGCTCTTTGTCCCTGCGTTTGCCATAACTCCTCCTACGCTCTCAGCTTCAGTGCGCGCTTGCGCCCGAAGCAATTTCGATCATCTCTCGCGTAATGTTCGCCTGTCGCACCTTGTTGTATGTCAGCGTCAGTTCGCTGATCAGGTCGCCAGCGCTCTCCGTTGCGTTCTTCATTGCCACCATGCGGCTCGACTGCTCGCACGCCGTGGTCTCAAGGACCGCCTGGAAGATTCGGGTGGCAACGTAGCGTGGCAGGAGTGCCTCAAGGACCGTGGCTGGGTCTGGCTCAAAGAGGAACTGATTCCCTGGGATCCCCGCCGTGTCTGCGGTTGGCTGGATTGGGAGGAGCTGGATCCCCTCTGGTCGCTGCACCAGTGTGGAGACAAAGGTTGGGTGAACGAGCGTGACGCTTGAGGCGCGGCCGCCGAGGAAGTCGTCCACGAGGAGTCGGACGAGGGGCGTCACGTCGGCAAAGGTGGGCTTGTCGCCGTAGCCAGGGAAGGCGGCGGCGATCTCAAAACCGCCTCGGGCGAGCGCGTCACGCCCCTTCTTGCCGATGGTGACGACGCGGGTGCCTGGCCCTGCGCTCTCGAGCTCCTTCATGGCGAAGCGGATCAGGTTGGAGTTGAGCGCGCCGGCGAGGCCGCGATCGGTGGTGAAGAGGACGATCAGCTTGGCGCCACCATCTGCCGGCTTACTGAGAAGGGCGTGTCCCTCTTCGCCGAGGACCGCGGCAAGGTCGGCGATCACCTCATCAATGGAGTGTCCGTATGGGCGTGCGGCGATGGTTGACTCCTGCGCGCGCTTCAGCTTTGAGGCGGCAACGAACTGCATTGCG
>OFSF01000408.1_pt1 | contig 16824 bp, 13 predicted proteins | sample 1543271 | NCBI WGS metagenome assembly OFSF01 (sample SAMN07774227, study PRJEB24372) | wastewater metagenome | isolation source: Exp Tend VB 100WW | collected 2016-02
CCGGCATGGGCGCGCAGGTACTCGCCGAGCGGGCGCGCGCCGATGGCCAGCGGCACGCGGTTCCAGGTGGCGCCGTGGCTGATGGGGTAGCGGCCGGTGTAGTAGCTCATGCGGCTGGGGCCGCACACGCCGCTGTTCACGTAGGCCTGCGAGAAGCGCACCCCGCGCGCGGCCAGCGCGTCGATGTTCGGCGTGCGCAGGTACGGATGACCGGCGCAGGACAGGTGGTCCCAGCGCAACTGGTCGGCCATGATGAAGAGCACGTTCATGAGGGCACCTTCCTGTCAGACCACCAGCGTCGAGACGGACTTGGTGTTCAGGTAGCTCTCCAGCGCCTCGGGGCCGCCCTCGCTGCCGTAGCCCGAGTCCTTCACGCCACCGAACGGCAGTTCCGGCCACGCGGGCGCCGGCTGGTTGATCCACAGCATGCCCACTTCCAGCCGCTGGGTCAGGGCGTGCGCGGTGCGCAGGCTGCCGGTGAAGGCGTAGGCCGCTAGACCGTAGGGCAGGCGATTGGCCTCGGCGATGGCATCGTCCAGCGCGTCGAAGCCCTGCACCGCCGCGATCGGGCCGAACGGCTCGTCGTTGAAGACGCGGCAGTCTCGCGACACGTTGTCCAGCAGCGTCGGCGCAAAGAAATTGCCTGCGGTGCCGATGCGCTCGCCGCCGGCCACCAGCGTCGCGCCGCGTGCCACGGCGTCGGCCGTGAGGGCTTGCAGCGCGGCCAGCCGGCGCGGATTGGCCAGCGGGCCCATCGTGGTGCCGGCCTGCAGTCCGTGGCCCACCTGCAGCGCCTGCGTGGCCTCGGCAAACCGGGCGACAAAACGTGCGCGCACGGCGTTGGCGACGAGAAAGCGGGTCGGCGAGATGCATACCTGGCCGGCGTTGCGGAACTTGGCGCCTGCCGCGATGCGCGCTGCGCGGTCGACGTCGCAGTCTTCGGCCACGATCACCGGCGCGTGGCCGCCGAGTTCCATCGTCACGCGCTTCATGTGCGCGCCGGCCAGGGCCGCGAGCTGCTTGCCCACGGGGGTCGAGCCGGTGAACGTGACCTTGCGGATCACCGGGTGCGGGATCAGGTAGCCGCTGATCGCCTCCGGCCGCCCGTACACCAGACCCAGCACGCCGGCGGGGAGGCCGGCATCGACAAAGGCGCGCACCAGTTCGGCGGGCGAGGCCGGCGTTTCCTCCGGCGTCTTCGCGATGACCGAGCAGCCCGTGGCCAGCGCGCCGCACAGCTTGCGCACCAGCTGGTTGATCGGGAAGTTCCATGGCGTGAACGCCGCCACCGGACCCACCGGTTCCTTGAACACCTGCGCGATCTGGCCCTCGCCGCGTGGTGCGACGATGCGGCCGGTGATGCGGGTGCCTTCTTCGGCGAACCATTCGATGATCTCGGCGCCGAAGCGCACCTCGGCCAGCGCCTCGGCCAGCGGCTTGCCGTTCTCCAGCGTCAGCAACTGCGCGATGCGGTCGGCACGTTCGCGCAGCAGGCGTGCGGCCTCGCGCATCGTCTTCGCCCGCTCGACCGCCGGGACGCGGCGCCAGTGCGCGAAGCCACGCTCGGCCGCCGCCAGCGCGTCGTCGAGGTCCGCGCGCTCGGCCATCGCCACGCGGCCGATGACCTCGCCGCTGGCCGGGTCGTGCACGGGCAGCCAGGCGCCGTCTCGGCCTGGGCGCCATTGGCCGTTGACGTGCAGCAGGACTTCGGGGTAGGGCGTCATGGGGGCTTTCGTCAAGGATCAGACAGAGATCAGACAGAGATCAGAGGTCGAGCACGAGCCGCCGCGTCTTCGAGCGCGAGCAGCACACGGTGATCGTGCGGTTGGCGGCCTTTTCGGTCGCGGTCTGCACATGGTCGCGGTGGTCGGGCATGCCGGACAGGACTGTCGTGACGCAGGTGCCGCAGACGCCCGACTGGCACGACATGCGCACCGGGATGCCCAGCGCGATCAGCTTCTCGGCGATACGTTCGCCCGGCTGCACCTCGAACGTGACCTGGCTGCGCGCCGCTACCACGGTGAACGGGGCGCCGTCGGTGTTCACCTCGGCGCCGAAGCGTTCCAGGTGGACCGTGTCCTCGGACCAGCCCAGCCGCTGCGCCGCGCCGGTCACGAAGTCCATGAAGCCGTTCGGCCCGCAGACGTACAGGTGCCGGTCGGGCGACGGTGCGGACAGCACGGCGTCGAGGTGGAGGTGCTGCGATGGCGGGCCGTCGTCGACGTGGACCTGCACACGCGGGCCGAAGCGCGCCAGGTCGTCCAGGAAAGCCAGTCGCCCCGCGCTGCGTCCGCAGTAATGCAGCTCGAAGCTGCGGCCCGCCGCCTGCAGCGCGTGCGCCATCGCCAGGATGGGGGTGATGCCGATACCTCCGGCGAACAGCAGGGTGTGCGCGGCGTCCAGACGCAGGGGGAAATGGTTGCGGGGCCGGCCGATCTCCAGCACCTGTCCCACCGGGAAGCCCGCATGCACCGCCGCCGAGCCGCCACGCGAGTTTGGGTCCAGCAGCACGCCGAGGCGGTAGCGACCGCGCACCGCCGGGTCGCCGGCGATCGAGTACTGGCGCAGCAACTCGCCGCTCACGCGCACGTCCACATGCGCGCCGGGTTCGAACGGTGGCAGTGGCGTGGCGTCCGCGCTTTCCAGCTCGATCGCCACGATGTCCTGCGCGGCCAGGCGGCGCGAGGCCACGCGCACCGTGAGCGTTTCGCTCTCGTGATCGCACTCGGACTCGGACTCGGCCCTGTCACGCACGGCCTCGTCGGCCTCGACGACGACCGGCAAGGACGCATAGGCCCGGATCGTGTTGTTCATCGCCACCACCGGCTCGCCGGCCAGCGCCAGGGTCTTCACGCGCCGCGCCAGCGACTGCAGCAGGCTCACGATCTCCAGCCTTGCCAGGTGCATGCCCATGCACATGTGGACGCCCGAGCCGAAGCCCAGGTGATCGTGCACGTCGCGGGTGACGTCGAAGCGGTCGGGGTCGGCGAACTTGCGCTCGTCGCGGTTGGCCGAGGCGTACATCACCATCACGCGCGCGCCCTGCGGGATCGGCACGCCGGCAATCTCGCTGTCCTCGGCGACGAAGCGCGTGAAGGCGCGGATGGGCGAGGCCAGGCGGACGACTTCCTCCACGGCGTTGGGGATCAGCTCAGGCCGTTCGCGCACCAGCGCCCACTGGTCCGGCGCGTCGGCGAAGAACTTGATCGCCTGGCCCGTGGACGAGATCGTCGTGTCCAGGCTCGGGTTGATGTAGTCGCGCATCAGTTGCGCGCAGGTCTCGAACGGGATGCCGCGTTCGGCGCCGACGTGGAAGATGCGCTGCGCCCAGCCGCCGGGCTTGAGCTTGTCGGGCGTGCCGTACTCGTCGAGGAACGCCTTCAGATCCCGCAGGTCGTCGAAGGCCGCCTGGGCGCGTTCGTTTTCAGGGCCGAACAGGTTGAAGGTCGCCGACGCCCAGGTCAGCATCTTCTCGCGCGCCTGGTCGGGCAGCCCCACCAGCTCGGCGACGATGGTCACGGGCAGGTACTGCGCGAAGTCGCTCACCGCATCGAAGCGGCCACGCTGCACGAGTCCTGCCACCAGGGTGTCAGCGGCACGCCGGATGCGCGGCGCGATCGCCTCCAGCGCGCCGGGCAGCAGCGGCTCGGACGTGATGGCGCGGGTGGCGTCGTGCTCGGGCGGGTCGGAGTTGAGCGTGCTGCCCACCAGCAGCCGGTTCGTGCGCTCGTTCAGCGACACGCCCCGGGAGCTGACGAAGCGTTTGGGCTGGCGCAGCACGCTGGCCACTTCGGCATAGCGCGGCAGCGCGTAGACCTGCAGCCGTGACAGCCGCACCACCGGACCCAGGTCGCGCAGGTGCGCGTACACCGGGTACGGGTCGCGGATTACCTCGTCGGCGTAGAGGTCGCCGTCGTAGACGGGAAGGGCCAGCGTCATGGTGGGGTCTCCTCAGAGCCGCAGCGCGGCCAGGCCGAGCGCATCGCTGGCGGCGAAGGCCCCCATGCCGCCGTCGGGTGAGATCTCGGCGCCGCGCAGCCAACTGCTGTCCGGGCTGAGCAGGAAGTCGGCGATGGCGGCGATCTCGGCCGGCTGGCCCGGCCTGCCGGCGCGGGCGACGTTGCGCGCCATCGCTTCGCCGAAGGCCGCCGCGAAATCGGACAGCAGCCCGGTGGACACGGCACCGGGGCAGACCGCGTTGATGCGCCATCCGCGCGCCGTCATCGGCTCCGACTCCGCCAGCGTCCAGGCGATCAGCGCTTCCTTCGAGAGGTTGTAGGCGCGTGCGGCGTCGAGGTGCTCGTCGCGCACGAACGCCTCCACATCGGCCGGGTCGGTCGGGTCCAGTGCGGTCAGTCGCTGGACCTGCGCGATGTTCTCGCGCCAGCGCGCCCCGGCGCGAGAGGCCATGTTGACGATGGAAGCGCCTGGTGCAAGGCGCGGCAGCACCGCGCGCGTGACCGCCCGCTGGGCAAAGTAGTTGATCGTCAGGATCGCGGCCTCCTGACCCGCCCGGGGTGAGACGCCGGCGTTGTTGCACAGGCCGTCGAAGGGACCGGCGGCCTGCGACATGGCCGTCTCGATCGAGGCCAGGTCGGCCAGATCGACGGCGTGGCAGGCAAAGGGGGCCTCGGCCGGCGGACGGACATCGAAGCCCGTGACACGACAGCCGCGTGCCAGCAGCCGCGCCGCCAGCGCCGCCCCGATGCCGGATGCGACGCCGGTGATGGCGTAGTGCGCTTGGTCCATGTGCAGATCTCCCGGCCGCGGTCAGTCGGCCCGGAAGCCGGTCGCCTTCACCACCGGGGCCCAGCGTGCCGTGCTGCTGCGCTCCAGGGTTGACAGGTCGGCCGGGCTGCCGCCACCAGCCTCCAGCCCGAGCTTGGCAAAGCGGTCCAGCACGTCGGGTTGCGCCAGCGCCTTGTTCAGCGCGCGGTTGACCGCGTCGATCGCCCCTGGCGGCGCCTTGGCCGGCGCGTACATCGCGAACCAGCCCTGCGCGACCATGTTCGGGTAGCCCTGCTCCTTCAGCGTGGGCACCTCGGGCAGCACGCTGCTGCGCTTGTCGCCCGACGTGCCAATCACGCGGACCTTGCCGGCGCGGTGCGATTCCAGCGTCTCCAGCACCACGTCGATGCCCGCGCTGACCTGGTTGCCCACCAGCGCACCGAGCAGCGCGGCGCCGCCGGCGAAGGGCACATGCACCAGCTCGGCCTTGGCATCGCGGCTCAGCATCTCGCCGAAGAAGTGCGGCAGGCTGCCCGGGGCCGGCGAGCCGAAGTTGGCCTTCTGCGGGTTGGCCTTCAGATAGGTCACCAGCTCGGGGACCGTCTTGACCGGCAGCGCGGCCGGCACGGTGACGGCGAACCCGAAGTTGCAGACATGTCCCACGGGCGCAAAGTCGGTGGCGGCGTTGTAGTTCAGCTTGGAGAACACCATCGGCGCCAGCACCGGCACGACCACCGGCGTGATCATGAAGGTGCTGCCGTCGGCGGGCGCCGACTTCAGCAGTTCGGCGGCGATGCGGCCACCGGCGCCGGCACGGTTCTCGACGATGACGCTGGTCTTCAGCTCGTCCTTCAGCTTGTCCGCGAGCAGCCGGGCCACGATGTCGATCGACCCGCCGGGCGGAAAGCCCACCAGGATGCGGATCGGCTTGTCGCCCTGCGCCTGCGCGGCAGTGCCAAAGCCGGCAAGGGTGGCGGCCAGGACGGCGGCGAGTGTGGTCATTCGGCGGCGGTTCATCGGGAGTCTCCTGTGGATGCGCTCTAATCTAGGCGCCACACAATGGATTGATCTAATCAACTGACCTGGGGGCTAACCCGATGGAGCCAGCGGACGAACCACACGGGCAGCGACTGCGTGATCCGCAGGCGCTGGGCGATCTGCTGATCTACCGCCTGGGACGGCTGTACGCGACCGCCGGTGCGATGACGCTGCGGGTCTGCGAGGGCGAGTTCGGGATTGCGCGCCGCGAGTGGCGGCTGCTGGCCGTGCTGGGCGAAATGGGTGAAGGGGGCGAGCTGCAGCCCTCGGAGCTGGCCACGCGCGCCGAACTCGACCGGGCGCGCACGTCGCGTGCGCTCGCCAGCTTGCAGGCCAAGGGACTGGTGGCGCGGCAGGCGGTCGCAAGCGATCGCCGCCTGGCGCGCGTCACCCTCACCGACCCGGGCCGCGCGCTGTACCTGCGCATGCTGCCTCGGGTGGCCGCGATCAATGGCGCCATCCTCGCGCCGCTGGGCGGCAACGACGTCGCGCGGCTGGACCACCTGCTTGATGCCTTGCAGCGTCAGGCCACCCAGGTGCTGGACGCTTCGGTGTGGCCAAAGGCCGACCGTCGCCGGGGCGGCCGCAAGCCTGGGTGAGCAATGATGTCGTGCAAACCCGGCTGCGACAGTCCGTTGTCAGCCGGGTGATTTTGAATTATGAATTCAGCCCTGTTCCGCAGGGCACCGGAGACAACCGATGACCGACTACGCCGAATTCCACCGCCGCTCCATCGAAGACCGCGAGGGCTTCTGGGGTGAACAGGCCCAACTGATCGACTGGCACAAGCCCTTCGACCAGGTCTGCGACTACACCAACCCCCCGTTCGCCAAGTGGTTCGCCGGCGGCGAGACCAACCTCTGCCACAACGCCGTCGACCGCCACCTCGCGGCCCGCGCCGACCAGAACGCGCTGATCTTCGTCTCGACCGAGACGAACACCGAGAAGGCCTACAGCTACCGCGAACTGCACGCCGAAGTGCAGCGCATGGCCGCGATCTACCAGTCGCTCGGCGTCAAGAAGGGTGACCGCGTCCTGATCTACATGCCGATGATTGCCGAGGCGGCGTTCGCGATGCTGGCCTGCGTGCGCATCGGGGCGATCCACTCGGTGGTGTTCGGCGGCTTCGCCAGCCACTCGCTGGCCAGCCGCATCGACGACGCCACGCCGACCCTCATCGTCAGCGCCGACGCCGGCATGCGCGGCGGCAAGTCGGTGCCCTACAAGCACCTGCTCGACGAAGCCATCAACCTGTCGGCCCACAAGCCCGCCAAGGTGCTGATGGTCAACCGCGGTCTGGCCGACTACGCCAAGGTCGACGGCCGTGACGTCGACTACGCCGAGCAGCGCGCGCTGCAGATGGACACCGTGGTGCCGTGCGAGTGGGTGGATTCGACCCACCCGTCGTACATCCTGTACACCTCCGGCACCACCGGCAAGCCCAAGGGCGTGCAGCGCGACACCGCCGGCTACACGGTGGCGCTCGCCGCGTCGATGAAGCACATCTACATGGGCAACCCGGGCGAGACGTACTTCAGCACGTCGGACATCGGCTGGGTCGTCGGCCACAGCTACATCATCTACGGCCCGCTGATCAACGGCATGGCCACGATCATGTACGAAGGCCTGCCGATCCGCCCGGACGCCGGCATCTGGTGGAGCCTGGTCGAGAAGTACAAGGTCACCGTGATGTTCTCGGCCCCGACCGCCGCGCGCGTGCTCAAAAAACAGGATCCGGCGTATCTCACCAAGTACGACCTGAGCAGCCTGAAGGCGCTGTTCCTGGCCGGCGAGCCGCTCGACGAGCCGACCGCCACCTGGATCGGCGGCGCGCTGAACAAGCCCATCATCGACAACTACTGGCAGACCGAGACCGGCTGGCCGATCATGGCCATCTGCAATGGCGTCGAGCCGGCCCCGACCAAGTTCGGCTCGCCGGGCAAGGCGGTCTACGGCTACGACGTCAAGCTGATCGACGAGACCACCGGCGAGGAAATCACCGAGGCCAACAAGAAGGGCGTCATCGCCGTGGAAGGCCCGCTGCCGCCGGGCTGCCTGCAGACCGTCTGGGGCGACGACAAGCGCTACGTCAGCACCTACTGGTCCAGCATCCACAACAAGGTGATGTATTCCACCTTCGACTGGGGCGTGAAGGACGCCGACGGCTACTTCTTCATCCTCGGCCGCACCGATGACGTGATCAACGTCGCCGGCCACCGCCTGGGCACCCGCGAGATCGAGGAAAGCATCTCCAGCCACGCCAACGTCGCCGAAGTGGCCGTGGTGGGCGTGGCCGACCAGCTCAAGGGCCAGGTCGCCGTCGCGTTTGCCGTGCTGAAGGATCCGAGCAAGGTCACGAACGCGGCCGACGCCAAGGCGCTGGAAGCCGAGATCATGAAGGTCGTCGACAACCAGCTCGGCGCCGTGGCGCGTCCGGCCTCGGTGCGCTTCGTGACCACGCTGCCCAAGACCCGTTCGGGCAAGGTGCTGCGCCGTGCGATCCAGGCCGTGTGCGAAGGCCGTGATGCCGGCGACCTGACGACGATGGAAGACCCGGCTGCGCTGATGCAGATCAAGGATCTCGTCCAGGGCTGATCCCGATCGCCGCGCACAGCGCCTCGGCCCACACCAGCCCCGCCACCCGGCGGGGCTTTTTGCATCTTGGAGGCCAATGCGCGATCAGTCGTCCTTCAGGAATGCAAGAGAAATAGGTCACGTTAAGTTACATAATCATTCGAAAGCATCTCAGAACACCCCACAAGGAGCGCACCGGTCATGCCCCGCATCCACATCATTGCCGGCCCGCCGGGCGCAGGAAAGACCACCTTCGCCAAGGAATATCTGCCCCAGGAAGCCGCCTGCAAGAACTTCATCGACGCGGACCTGATCGCCAATGGCCTGTCGCCGTTCGCGCCGGAGCGCATGGCGATGCGCGCCAGCAAGCTGATGCAGATGACGATCCAGGACATGCTGCGGCTGCGCGAGACCTTCGGTTTCGAGACCTCGCTGCGCAGCCGCGACTACGCCAGCCACATCCCGGACTGGCGCAGCAAGGGCTATGTGGTGCAGCTGGTGTTCCTGTCGCTGCCGAGCTGGGAGGTGGCGCAGCACCGGGTGAATGAACGCATGCGCCAAGGCGGGCTGCGCATGGGCAGCGACGTGGTGCAGCGCCGGTTCGAGACCGGGCTGCACAACTTCCACACCGTCTACAAGGATCTGGTGGACCTGTGGGTGCACTTCGACAACGCGGGCCCGGTCCCGAAACTGGTGGACTGGAGCGGCGCATGAGCACGACGGTGAACACGAACACGCACGGCAGCCCCCTGACGCAGGTCTACATCGCGCCCGAGGTGCTGGGCGCCTACGCAGCGCTGAAGCGCTCGGCCGAGATCGCGCGGCAGATGGCCTTCCTGACCGGCACCGACGTGATCGTCGTCAAGGACGGCCGCATCCAGCGCGAATCCGGCACCGAAAGCTACGACCTGCGCACCGAACGGCCGACCAGCAACGTCCATCCGCTGACCCGTCCGCTGCGCTGAGGCCGCGTCAGCGCGGCAGCGCGTCGCGCAGGCATTGCACCTGGCGGGCGATCGAGGCGGGCAGCGCGATCTGACCGGCCAGCACCGCGCGGAGGTGGGCCGCGGTGGTGCCGGCATCGATCGCGTCGGGCAGCGTAGGCAGTTCGACCAGCACCCCTTCCTGCGGCGCCACCGAACAGGCGGCGTCCAGCACACCCTTGCGGTAGACATCGAGCCGCGGCTGCCGGCGCGCATCCGCCACGGGCTCGCCTTCCGTGCCGCGCATCAGCACCGCGTCAGCGCCGCTGTCCCGCAGGTACTGCGACAGGCTCACCGCGTATTCCGGGTGCGTGTGGTTGACGACCCGCAGCGCGCCCGGCACGGCGGGCAGCAGCTTGGCGATGGTGTGCCCGCTGTTGCGCAGGCCGAGCACGCGGCGCAGCGCCAGCAACTGCGCCAGCGGCCGGTTCAGCGTGTCGATGGCCATGAACACCGGCTCGCCGCGCGCCCACTGCGCTGCGGCTTGCTCGGCGTTGGCGACGGGCGGCAGGCCGAGTGCGCTGAAGATCGCTGCGCTGGTCACCCGCCCGGGGTCGTCGACCGGGCCGTGGACCAGCACCGGCACCCCTTCACGCGCCAGCAGCAGCGCCAGCAGCGGCGTGAAGTTCGGCAGCTTGCGCGCGCCGTTGTAGGACGGCAGCAGCACGGCGGGCGAGGGTGCCACCAGCGGCAGCGTGTGCACCATCGCGGCGTCGACGAAGGCGGCGAGTTCCTCCGCCGATTCGCCCTTGATGCGCATCGCCAGCGCGAAGCCGCCGAGTTCGAGGTCGCTGACGCGGCCGTCGAGGATGCGGGTCATCAGGTCGAGCGCCTGCGCGCGGTCCAGCGGGCGGGCGCCGTCCTTGCCGCGGCCGATGGTCTTGAGGTAGGGAGCGATGGTCATGGGGGGATTGTCGCGGTCGGGCGCGGTTCAGGTGGCGCCCAGGTCGGCCTGTTGCTGCAGCAGCGCGTGCCGCACCGCGGCCATGGCGGGCTGCAGCGCACGCCAGGCCGCGGCATCGAAGCCCGCGGGGCGGCGCGTGGTGATGTCATGCCGCAGCAGCGCTGGCGCATGGCGGCAGGCCAGCACCACACTGTTCGTGCCCCGCTCGCCATCGCCGACCACCAGCACCGCGTCCGCGCCGAAGCTCTGCCGGATGCGCGCCACGTGCACGGCGAACAGCGGCTGGCTGGTGCTGCTGGGCAGGTTCGCCACCAGCCAGCCAGTGTCGGTCAGGGCGTCGGCGCAGTGGTCATAGAAGGCCTGCGAGCACAGCGCCTCCGGCAGACCTTCCCAGTCGAAGCCGTCCACCAGCAGCACATCGAAGCGCTGCGGCGGATCGCGCACCAGCACCGCGCCGTCCTGGCAGCGCACCTGCAGGCGCGCGCTGTCCGGCGGAATGCCGAACTCGTCGCGCAGCGCGATCACATGCGGGTTGATCTCGGCGACCAGCAAGGTGCTGTCCGGCAGGTGCCGGTGGCAGAACTTCACCAGCGAGCCGCCGCCCAGCCCGATCAGCGCGAGGCTGGCGGGCCGCGGCTGCCACAGCAGGAAGCCCATCATCCGCTGCGTGTAGGCCAGGTCCAGCCCGTCGGGGTCGTCCATGCGCATGCGGCTCTGGATCTCGCTGAGCGAGAAATGCAGGGCGCGGACGGTGCGGGCAGCGTCCTGGTAGATGTAGGGGCGGACGTGGTCGTCCGCGGATGGCGTGTCGGGCATGCCGTGGATTGTCAGGCTACTGCCAGGGCCCCCTTCACCAACCCCCGCACCGCCGGCAGGCAGGAGCCGCAGTTGGTGCCGCATTGCAACTCGCCCTGCAACTGCGCCATGCGCTCTTCGACGCTGCCGCTGCAGCGCCCGAGCACCTGCACGATCTGCGGCTCGGAGACGTTGAAGCAGGTGCAGACCTGCTGGCCCTTGTCCTGCACCGGCACGGGCGCGGTCGGGCTGCCGGCGAGCAGCGCGCGGCCGTACGACTGCGCGGGCAGCTCGTCTTGCAGCAGCGTCCGGATCCACGACTCGGCCCGTGTGTCGCCGGCCAGCAGCACGCCACGCAGCAGCCGGTCGGCGCCCACGTTCTGCATCTGCACGGCGCGGTACTGGCCGCGCTGGCGGTCGTGGTAGACCAGCGTGTCGCTGCCGGACAGGCCGAGCAGCGCCTCGATCTGCTTGACCAGCTCTTCCGGCATCGGCGCCGCGGCCGCCGCGCGCCAGACCAGCCCGGCCAGCCCATCAGCGTGCGGCTCGCGGCCGAAGGGCAGCACCACCGCGTAGCCGAACTGCGGCATCAGCGCCTTGAGCGCCTCGCGGGCCTTCAGCGCCTCCGCCTGCGGCAGCCACGCCAGCCCCAGCATCCGCCACGGCAGCTTCACCGCCTCGATGCGCACGGCGGCGTGTTTCAGCTCGGGCTGCTTCGAGGTCGGGCAGTACGTCGGCAGCGTCACGCCGTTGATGCCCAGGCGCGCCACGCCCTTGTCGTCGGTGCCGCCGAGGACTTCCTCACCCCAGTGCATCGGGATCGCAACCTGCGTCGGTGCGACCTTGTCGGTCATCTGGATCGGTAGGACGAGGCTGCCGCGCCGCGAGCGGACCTCGACCAGCGCGCCGTCCTGCAGACCGCGCCGCGCCACGTCGGTCGGGTGCATCTCGACCACGGGTTCCGCGATGTGGCCGAACAGGCGGCCGAGCGTGCCGGTGCGGCTCATGCCGTGCCACTGGTCGCGCAGGCGGCCGGTGGTCAGCGAGAAGGGGTAGCGGGCGTCGCGCGGCTCGGCCACCGGGCGGAACTCGGCGGCGGAGAAACGGGCGCGGCCGTCCTCGGTCGGGAAGACGCCGTCCTCGTACAGGCGCGCCTTGCCGCTCGCAGCACCTTCGGGCATCGGCCATTGCTGGGGGCCGAGGCGTTCGATCAGGTCGAAGCTCAGGCCGGTGATGTCGAGATCGCGGCCGCGGGTGCTTTCGCGGTGTTCGTTCCACACCGATTCGGCGCTGTCGTAGGGGAAGAGGGTGGTCTGGCCATTCAGCCGTTCGGGCAGACGCGCCTCCAGCCGGCGGGCGATGTCGACGGCGATCTGCCAGTCGTGGCGTGTGCTGCCCGGCGCCTTCACCGCGGGGCGCACGAGGCTGATGCGGCGCTCGGAGTTGGTGACCGAGCCGACCTTCTCGCCCCAGGTGGTGGCGGGCAGCAGCAGGTCGGCGTACGCGGCGGTCGCGGTGGTGGAGAACGCTTCCTGGACGATGACGAACTCGGCCCGCTCCAGCGCGCGGCGCACCATCACCTGGTCGGGGATGGACTGCGCCGGGTTGGTGCAGACGATCCACAGCGCCTTGATCTGGCCGTCGGCGGCGGCCTGGAACATCTCGATGGCGCTCTTGCCCGGGTTGGCGGGCACATCGGCCACGCCCCAGAGGCTGGCGACTTCGGCGCGGTGCTGCGCATTGCCGAGGTCGCGGTGGCCGCTCATCAGGTTGGACAGACCGCCCACCTCGCGCCCGCCCATCGCGTTGGGCTGGCCGGTGAGCGAGAAGGGCCCGGCGCCCGGCTTGCCGATCTGGCCGGTCGCCAGGTGCAGGTTGATCAGCGCGGCGTTCTTGTCGGTGCCGGCGGCGCTCTGGTTGAGACCTTGGCAGTAGAGCGACAGGGTGGTGCCGCTGCCGCGCCGGTCGCTCTGCGCGAACCAGCGTGCCGCCTGCACGAGGTCGTCTTCCTTGATACCGCAGACGCGGGCGGCTTCCTTTGGCGTCCACGCCCGCACGGTGTCGCGCAGCGCGTCGAAGCCGGTGGTGTGGGCGGCGATGTACGCCGGGTCGGTGAGTCCCTCCCACAGCATGACGTGCAGCATGCCGTGGTAGAGCGCCACGTCGGTGCCGGGCTGGATCTGCAGGAACAGGTCCGCCGTCTCGGCCGTCTCGGTGCGTCGCACGTCGACGACGATCCAGCGCTGGTCCGGCTTGGCCTTGCGGGCGTCTTCGAGCCGGCGGAACAGGATCGGGTGTGCCCAGGCGGTGTTGCTGCCGCTGATGAAGACGGTGTCGGCGTGGGCGAAGTCCTCGTAGCTGCAGGGCGGGGCGTCGGCGCCGAGCGTGCGCTTGTAGCCGGCCACCGCGCTGGACATGCACAGCCGCGAGTTGGTGTCGACGTTGTTGGTGCCGAGCAGGCCCTTGGCGAGCTTGTTGAAGACGTAGTAGTCCTCGGTCAGCAACTGGCCGGAGAGGTAGATGCCGAGCGCGTCCGGACCATCCCGGCGCACGATCTCGGCCAGCCGGTCGGCGGCGAGGTCGAGCGCGGAGGTCCAGTCGATCACCTCGGTCGGCCCGCCGCACTGCCCGTTCGCGCCGCGGCCGCGGCGCAGGCGGGGTTGCAGCAGCCGGGTCGCCATCGTCACCGGCGCGCTGGCGGTCAGGTGCAGCGTGCTGCCCTTGGTGCAGAGCCGGCCGAAGTTGGCGGGGTGGTCCGGGTCGCCGCGCACGCCGGTGATCTGCGTCCCGTCGGACTCGATGATCACGCCGCAGCCGACGCCGCAGTAGGGGCAGGTGGACCGGGTGTCGGTCGTGGGCAGGGGCAGGGTCATCGACAGGCCTTCATGCGTTGCGGTACGGTCGTCTCAGGCGAGGGCGCCGATGGCGATGCTGTTCAGCTCCGCCGCGTCGAGGAAGACCTGCCCGTCGACCACCTGCACCGTGAAGCGCGGCGTGCAGCCCTCGTCCGGCGCCTTGGCGCAGCCGTCGCCCAGCCCGATGGTCCAGTTGTGCAGCGGGCAGGCCACGCTCTCGCCGAAGACGATGCCCTGGCTCAGCGGGCCGCCCTTGTGCGGGCAGCGGTCGAGCAGCGCGAAGACCTTGTCCTCGCTGTTGCGGAACACGGCGACGTCGCACGAACCGGGCCGGGCCACGCGGCGGGCGCCCAGCACGGGGATGTCGTCGACGGTGCAGATGGATTTCCAGTCACTCATACAAAACCTCGAATGCAAAATATGTTCAGGACACGGCCACTGGCTCGAACTGCCGCGTATCGACGCTGGCCTTGGCCGACTCCAGCCACGGGTCCGCCGCCCCGTCCAGCGCGAACTGCAACCGCTCCCACAGCTCCCGGCGCAGCTCGGCGTTGTCCACCACCTTGGCCTTGACGTAGTCGAGGCCGACGCGGTCGATGTAATGCACGGTGCGTTCCAGGTACCAGCCCTCCTCGCGGTAGAGCTGCAGGAAGGCGCCGGCGTACTCCAGCACCTCGGCCGGTGTCTTCACCTTGACGAAGAACTGCGCGACTTCGGTCTTGATGCCGCCGTTTCCGCCGACGTACAGCTCCCAGCCCGAGTCCACGCCGATGATGCCCACGTCCTTGGTGCCCGCTTCCGCACAGTTGCGCGGGCAGCCCGAGACGGCCAGCTTCACCTTGTGCGGCGAGTACATCGCCCACAGCGCCCGCTCCAGATCCTTGCCCATCTGGGTCGAATCCTGCGTCCCGAAGCGGCACCACTCGCTGCCGACACAGGTCTTCACCGTGCGCAGCGACTTGGCATACGCGAACCCGGACGGCATGCCCAGATCGGCCCACACGCCCTGCAGGTCTTCCTTCTTCACGCCCAGCAGGTCGATGCGCTGGCCGCCCGTGACCTTGACGGTCGGGATGGCGTACTTGTCGGCCACGTCGGCGATGCGGCGCAGGTCGGCCGCCGTCGTCTCGCCGCCCCACATGCGCGGGATGACGGAGTAGGTGCCGTTCTTCTGGATGTTGGCGTGGCTGCGCTCGTTGATGAAGCGGCTCTGCGGATCGTCCTGCGCCTCCTTGGGCCAGGTGCTGAGCAGGTAGTAGTTGACCGCGGGGCGGCAGGAGGTGCAGCCGTTCGGGGTCTTCCAGCCCAGGCGCTGGTAGACGCCGTTCGGGCCGGCGTGGCTGACGAGGTGCTCCTTGCGGATCGCGTCGCGCACTTCCTGGTGGCTGAAGTCGGTGCAGCCGCACATCGCCTTCTTCTTCGGCGTGGCGCTGTAGTCGCCGCCGGCCGTGAACATGATGAGCTGCTCGACCAGCCCGGTGCAGGAGCCACAGGAGGCGCTCGCCTTGGTGTGCTTGCGCACCTCGTCGAGCGTGAACAGGCCCTTGTCCTTGATCGCCTTGCAGATGGCGCCCTTGGTCACGCCGTTGCAGCCGCAGACCTCATCGGTGTCGGCCATCGCGGCGGCCTTGTTGTGGCCCTCGTGGCCCACGTCGCCGATGTTGGATTCGCCGAACATCAGCCGGTCGCGGATGTCATGGATCTTGCGGCCTTCGCGCAGCAGCTTGAAGTACCAGCTTCCGTCCACCGTATCACCGTAGAGGCAGGCGCCGATCAGCTTGTCGTCCTTGATGACCAGCTTCTTGTAGACGCCGCCCACCGGGTCCGAGAGCAGGATCTCCTCGCAGCCCTCCCCGCCCATGAACTCGCCGGCCGAGAACAGGTCGATGCCGGTGACCTTGAGCTTGGTGCTGGTCTGGCTGCCGTTGTAGCGGCCGATGCCGAACTCGGCCAGGTGGGTCGCGCAGACCTTGCCCTGCTCGAACAGCGGCGCGACCAGGCCGTAGGCGATGCCGCGGTGGCTGGCGCATTCGCCGATCGAGTAGATGCGCGCGTCGGTGACGGTCTGCAGCGTGTCGGTGACGACGATGCCGCCGCGCCCGCCGTGGTCGCACAGCAGGCCCATCTGCTTGGCCAGATCGGTGTTGGGGCGGATGCCGGCGGCCATCACCACCAGGTCGGCGGGGATCTCGCGGCCGTCCTTGAACTGCACCGCCAGCACGCGCCCGGCCTTGCCCTCGTCCTTGTCGCCGATCAGCGCGGCGGTCTGCGCGCCCATCTCGAACCTCAGGCCGCGGTCCTGCAGCGACTTCTGCAGCAGCTTGCCGGCGACGCTGTCGAGCTGGCGCTCCATCAGCCAGTCGCTGATGTGGACGACGGTGACCTGCATCCCGCGCAGCATCAGCCCGTTGGCCGCTTCCAGCCCGAGCAGGCCGCCGCCGATCACGACGGCGTGCTTGTGCGTCTTCGCCGTCTCGATCATCGTGTTCGTGTCGGCGATGTCGCGGTAGGCGATCACCCCCTCCAGATCCTTGCCGGGCACGGGCAGGATGAACGGGTTCGACCCGGTGGCGATCAGCAGGCGGTCGTACTCGGCCTCGACCGTCTCGCCCTGGGCGTTGACGCCGGTGACGATGCGGCGGGCGCGGTGCACGTCGGTGACCTTGGTCCCGAGGTGCAGCGTGATGCCGTGGTCCGCGTACCAGCTCAGCGGGTTGAGGATGATCTCGTCGATCGTCTGCTCGCCGGCCAGCACGGGGCTGAGCAGGATGCGGTTGTAGTTGGGGTGCGGCTCGGCGCCGAACACGGTGATGTCGTACAGGTCCGGGGTGATCTTCAGCAGCTCTTCGAGGGTGCGCACACCGGCCATGCCGTTGCCGATCATCACGAGTTTCATCTTCTTCATCACGGACTCCTTGGGGTTGCGTGAAATCACTGTTTACTGGTA
>OFSF01000410.1_pt1 | contig 16780 bp, 12 predicted proteins | sample 1543271 | NCBI WGS metagenome assembly OFSF01 (sample SAMN07774227, study PRJEB24372) | wastewater metagenome | isolation source: Exp Tend VB 100WW | collected 2016-02
CGGTGGGCACCACGCTGCAGACCACTGCCCGGTTGTCCACTGGAGTCCGCAGCAGCATGGCGGAACGCCGTGGCTCCTGATCCAGCAGGATCGGCCGCAGCGACCAGTCACCCCGACTGCACATCAAAGCCGACACAACGGACTCTCGATCCAGGTCGGGCGGCAGCGGGTTGGGAAGCGGGCGACGAACGATGCGAGAAGACTCGACACCGTCGATGACGGTCACCTCACTGACTTCCTCCAAGCGGACATGGCGTATCCGCAAGGTGTCAGTCGGGCGATCGACAGGACCGATCTCGATGGCCGTCAGGTCGTCAGCGGGATAGCAGCGTCCACTGAAAAAATCCTGGTACAGCCCATCACGCTCCTCATCCTGAACGCTCGCCGACAAGGTTTCCGGGATCTCGTCGTGGCTCTCGGCGAGTTCAGCCAGCACAGCAGCACTCGCATTGCCCGCGTAGATCCGCAACGCCTCCAGCACCGTGCTCTTGCCTGAATTGTTGGCCCCGACGATCAGGTTCAGCCGACCCAGCCGGGCCACCTTGAAATCCTCAAGGCAGCGGAAGTTGGTGATGCGCAGCGAGTCAAGCACAGGCGGTTCTACTGCTGGGGACGACAAGACGTGTCGATGAAAAGTGTGGAGTCAGCCGATAGGCCGGATTCTGTGCGACAGGTTGCCCTGTCGTGACCGCCATTCATCTGGGCCGGGGGTCGCCCACCCGGCTCGGTGCCACCTACCCGCCCGCTCAGCGAGCCGCCTCAATGCGGGCCTATTTGGTGTTGCTGCGCGTAGAGATTGCCCGTTTCACCCGGACTGAACCGGCTCGTCTCTGTTGCTCTGATCCTCGCCTCACGGCGGAGAGGCGTTACCTCCTACGCTGCTCCATGCAGTCCGGACCTTCCTCCAGTGCGGCCTTTCGGCGATTGCACCAGCGGCGGTCTGGCTGGCTCCACGGGGCGGATTGTCACACAGCGGGGAACGCGGACGACTTCGGTGGTGCCGGTCGGCTCACGGGTCCGAGGGCGCCCGGGCCAGACGGAAGCCGAAGTAGGGGTAGCGGTCATCCGGCACGCTCGCGTCGCGGTTGGCGCAGCGGCAGTACCGGCCGTAGTCGATCCAGCTCCCGCCGCGCAGCACGCGCAAGCGGGTGCCATGGTGGTCCTGGTGCACCACCGGGTCCGTTTCCTCGCCGGGCGGATAGGCCCTGAACTGGTCCGCACACCATTCCCACACGTTGCCGTGCATCTCGTGCAGCCCCCACGGATTGGCCGGCAGTGACTTCACGGGCACCGTCCTCTCGCGGTACTGGCTCTTCTCGCCGCCGTTGTACGGGTAGTTGCCGTCGAAGTTCACCTGCTCCGACGTCACCTGCAGGCCAAACGAGAACGGTGTCGTCGTCCCCGCCCGGCAGGCGTATTCCCATTGCGCCTCGCTCGGCAGTTCAAGGTCCAGCCCGGGCACCAGCGCATGGAGCTTCGGCAGGAACACGCCGGTGATGTCGTTCCAGCTCACCCGCTCGACCGGCAACTGCGGATCACCCCGGAAGTGGCTCGGGTTGGTGCCCACCACCGCTTGCCACAGCGCCTGCGTGCAGGCCGTGTCCGCCAGCCAGAAGCCTTTCGTCAGCACGACGCGGTGGCGCAGTTCGTTGCTTTGCCGCTCGGCCTTGTTCAAGGGCGAGCCCATCCAGAACGCCCCCGGCTCGATCCAGCGCATCCGCTGCACCACGCCGCCCACCTTGAATTCACACCAGCGACCGATCTGGTCAGCGCCTTCGTCATGCATCCAGTCGGGCAGTGAACGCACCACGGCCGGTCCGGGCGCAGGCACCGGCACAGGCGCAGGTCTTGCCCGCCCCGACAACAGCTCCCGCACCTCCCGCACCAACAGCGCGACATGGTCATCGAAACACGCCGCCTGCAGCGCCATCCCGTCGCGCAGGCACAGGTTCTTCAGGTCTTGCGGCAACGCATCCCGATGCGGCAGCACCGCCCCGTCGACCTGCACCGGCACCACCGGAATGCCACGCTGGAGCGCCCGCACCAGTTCGCTGCGCACGCGGTCCGGCTCGCCGTCGTCGTCCAGCCACGGGCGGATCTCGCCGAGCCACGTCGGCCCGATCACCGCCAGCATCACCGCGCAGCCTTCCAGATCCCCCTCGGGATCGATGAACACCCGGTCACCCAGCTCCTGCCGCAGCCGCTCGAACAAGGCCCGCGCCGCCCACGCCGACTCGCTGCGCCGGTAGCTGATGAAGACCTTCCCCAGCCTGGCCGGGCTCACGGCTTCTTGCCGGTTGTCTTCGCCAGCTCCGCGTTGTGCGCCTCGATCCGGGCGTTGCAGGTGTTGATCGTCCGGCGCAGGTCGTCCTGCTGCGCGGCACAGCGCTGGAGCTGCTGGCGGTCGGCCAGATGTGCCTCCAGCAGTTCGCGGTAGGTCAGCCCGCTCTTCAGGGCGGCCGGCGCAGGACAGGGCGCCATCAGCACCGCAGGAGGTTCGCACTTCAGCGACGGCGGCACCTGGGCGACGTACTGTGTGGCACACGCCGTCAGCAGCAGTGGGGCAAGCAGCGGCGCCGTCACCCGCAGGCCCGTGCGTGTCATCGTCTTCATGGTCATCATCATCCTGGTCATCGGGGCACGGAGCGGCTGGCGCTGACCCGGTTGAGCGTCTTCAGCGCATCGTCCGGCACCGGCGCCTGCAGGCAGTTCAGCCCGGCCTGGAGCCGCTGGATCTGGTGCTGCAGCTTCACGAGCTGGGCCTCGCGGCGGTTGAGTTCCTCGCGGGCCGGCCCGATGCTGGCCGAGGCGAGCTGCAGGCGCACCCGCCGCAGCTCCGCGTCGTTGGCCTGGCGCTGGCCGGTGAGCGCGGTCAGACGCTCCTGCACCTCGTCGAAGGCTTCGGCCATCTCGATCTTCTGCTCGTCGAAGGTCTTGCGCTGTGCGGCCAGGCGGGCCTCGTGTTCGGCTTGCTGGGCCAGCAGGGCCTCGGCGAGCTGCTGGCGGGCGGCGGTCTGCTCGGCCAGCGCCGCCTGGCCGGACCGCTCCAGCGCGGCGATCTGGGCCTGGGCGTTCTCCAGCTTGGCGGAACCGATGCCGTGGCCGATCCAGCCCGCCACCAGCAGGGCGATCGTGGAGACGACAAGGCGGATCTGGTAGGGCATGGGTCGGGTTCCGGTCTGTACGGGCCTGTACGGTTCAGTGGCCGGATGTTACGAAGGAACGCAGGGCAAATCGGTGAGGATTGGTGATTCGCATCCTGCGCCCGCGCCGGGCACCAGCAGACGAAAGCCGATGTCGTGGCGCGCCGCGGTGCGGCTGTAGTGTTCGCGGGCGGCGGAGCGCAGCTGGCGAGCACCGCCGTTCCACGCGCCGCCCCGGGTCACGCGCAGGTCACCGCGCAGACTGTCCACGCCCGTGGGCTCGCACCACTCCTGGACGTTGCCGTGCATCTGCCACAGGCCCCAGGCATTCGGCTGGAAGCGGTCCACCGGCACCGTCTGGCGCGGCAGGCTGGCCGCGTGCTGGGCATGTTCGGGTGGAATCGGTCCATCGCCCCAATGGAAGGCGGTCTGCGTCCCCGCCCGGCAGGCGTATTCCCACTGCGCCTCGGTCGGCAACGTGGCATGCAGGCCCGGCACCCGGCGGTTGAGCTCGCTCAGGAACCGCGAGGTCACGGCGTCCCAGCTGACCTGCTCCACCGGCAACGCCTCACCGCGGAACCGACTCGGCTGATGCCCGGTGACGGCCTGCCACAGCGCCTGGGTGCAGGCCGTCTCGGCCAGCCAGAACGGCGCCTCCACGGTGACCCAGCGCCGCGCTTCGTCCTGCCGGCGCCCCGGCTCACTGTCGGGCGACCCCATCCAGAAGCCGCCCGCGGGCAGACGCCGCAGACGCTGCGTCACCCCGCCCGCCGTCAGCTCGACCCAGCCACCGTACGCATCGCGGCCCTGCGCCGACGCCCAGTCCGGACAGCAAGTCCCGTCGTCAAGACTTGCACAGCGTTTTCCCTGACCATCTACAGCCATGTCGTGAATGCTCCCTGTCCCCGCGAGATGACCCGGATCCAGGAGCCCCCGCTCCCCTGATCCGGACCCTTCCGGGGAACCGGATTGAACCACTGCCGAGGACATGTCACCGTACGCCACGCCCGCCACACCCCCCTCAAACAAGGGGGTTTTCTCCCTTGGAGGCCCTCTGGCATCGCAAACGTGGCGGTCAGCCGATCTGAAGATTGCGCTACATCAAGCATGCTGCCCCGTGCCTTGCTCGGGTCACGGTGATCCAGCACCCTGCGTGCATGCTCTTGCGCAGGAGAATTTCAGCATGACGACACCGAGCCCGACCCTGATCGCCACATCCGGCCCCGACGCGGCCCTGATCACCAACCGCACCTACGACGAGATGCCTCTTGGCGCCAGCGCCCGCCTGGTGCGCACGCTGACGCAGGACGACATCCTCGCCTTCGCGCTGGTCTCGGGCGATGTCAACCCGACCCACGTCGACGCCGAATACGCCAGCGCCACCCGCTTCCACGGCACCATCGCCCACGGCATGTGGGCCGGCGCGCTGATCTCGACCCTGCTGGGCACCGACTTCCCCGGCCCCGGCACGGTCTACGAGGCGCAGATGCTGCGCTTCCACCTGCCGGTGCGCGCCGGCGACACGCTGACCATCCAGGCCACCGTCACCGCCCGCGACGACGAACGCCACCGCCTGACGCTCGACTGCGTGGTCACGAACCAGGCGGGCGCGGTGGTCGTCAGCGGCGAGGCGATGGTGCGCGCGCCGCTGCAGAAGATCAGCCGCCCGCGGGCCGCGCTGCCGACCATGCACCTGTTCGACCCCGCGGCGCGGCTGGCCGAGTGGGTCGACGGCTGGGCGGCCGAGCTGCTCACCGGGCTGGCCGGGCAGGCGCCGATCCCGTGCGGCGTCGTGCATCCGTGTGACGCGACCTCGCTGGCGGGCGCGATGGCAGCGGCGCGGCGCGGGCTGATCGTGCCGTGGCTGATCGGGCCGGAGGCGCGCATCTGGTCGATCGCCGAAGGGCTGGGCATCGACCTGACCGGCGTCCACATCGAGGCGGTCGAGCACAGCCACGCCGCTGCCGCCCGCGCCGCCGAGCTGGCCGCGGCCGGCACGGTCGAGATGCTCATCAAGGGCAGCCTGCACACCGACGAGCTGATGCGCGCCGTCATCGCCACCCCGGCGCTGCGCACCAAGCGCCGCATCTCGCACGTCTTCCGCTTCGACGTGCCCGCCTACCCCAAGCCGCTGCTCATCACCGACGCGGCCATCAACATCGCCCCGACGCTCGAAGAGAAGGCCGACATCGTCAGCAACGCGATCGACCTGGCGCGGGTGCTGGGCGTGGCGCAGCCGAAGGTGGCGATCCTGGCGGCGGTCGAGACGGTGAGCACGAAGATGGCCTCGACGCTGGACGCCGCCGCGCTGTGCAAGATGGCCGACCGCGGCCAGATCACCGGCGGCCTGCTCGACGGCCCGCTCGCCTTCGACAACGCGATCTCGGCCGAGGCGGCGCGCATCAAGGGCATCCGCTCCGAGGTGGCCGGCGACGCCGACATCCTGCTGGTGCCGGACCTGGAGGCCGGCAACATGCTCGCCAAGCAGCTCGACTACCTGGCCGGCGCGGCGGGCTGCGGGATCGTGCTCGGGGCGCGGGTGCCGATCGCGCTGACGAGCCGGGCCGATGGCGAGGCGTCGCGGCTGGCGTCGGCGGCGCTGGCGGCGCGGCTGGCGCTGGCCTGGCGGACACAGCGGCCGTGAACAGCAATAGAACAGGATCCCCCATGGACGCCATCCTCGTCATCAACGCCGGCTCTTCCACGCTGAAGTTCGCGCTCTACCCGCGCTGCGGCGACACGCCGGGCGAGATCGCCGCGCACCCGTCCTTCGCCGCCGGCCAGGTCGACGGCCTGCAACCGGGCGGGCGGCTGCGGCTGTGTCCGTCGGGGGCGGACCCGGTCGATCTGGCCGAGCCGGCGGACGAGGCGCAGCGCTTCGGCGTGGCGCTGCAGGCGGTGCAGGCGCATGTCGCTGCCGTCGCGCCGGACACGCACATCCAGGCGGTCGCGCACCGGATCGTGCATGGCGGGCGCTACTACCGCGCGCCGACCCGGCTCGACGACACGGCCATGATGCTGCTGACGAGCCTGACCCCGCTCGCGCCGCTGCACCAGCCGCACAACCTCGCCGGCGTGCGGGCGCTGCGCAAGGCCTTCCCGGCGCTGCCGCAGATCGGCTGCTTCGACACCGCCTTCCACGCCGACCTGCCCGAACTGGAAACCCGCTACGCGCTGCCGCAGGCGCTGTACGACGAGGGCGTGCGCCGCTACGGCTTCCACGGGCTGTCGTACGACTACGTGATGCAGACCTTGCACGGCTGCAGCCTGCGCGCCGGGGGCCGGGTGCTGATGGCGCACCTGGGCAGCGGCGCCAGCCTGTGCGGCGCGCGCGAGGGGCGCAGCGTGGCGACCTCGATGGGCTTCTCGGCGCTGGACGGGCTGATGATGGGCAGCCGCTGCGGCCAGCTCGACCCGGGCGTCGTGCTGCACCTGTGGCGCGAGGGCTGGACCGAGGCGCAGGTCGAGCAGCTGCTCTACAAGGAAAGCGGCCTGCTCGGCGTCTCGGGACTGTCGGCCGACATGCGCCTGCTGCGCCGCGCCGCGGACGACGGCAACCCGCAGGCGCGCACCGCGATCGACCTGTTCACCTACCGGCTGGCCCGCGAGGCCGGCGCGCTGGCCGCGGTGCTGGGCGGCGTGGACGTGCTGGTCTGCACCGGCGGCATCGGCGAGCACGACGCCGCCACGCGCGCGGCGCTGGCGCAGGCGCTGCACTACCTCGGCGTGGACCTGGACGACGCGGCCAACGCGGCGGCCCGCGGCGATGGCATCGCGCCGATCCATTCGGCGGGCAGCGCGGTCGAGGTCTGGGTGGTGCCGACCGACGAGGGGCGGGTCGCTGCTCAGGCCGCCTGGGCGCTGCTGGACGCGGGCTGAGCCGCAGCGAGCCGCTGCCAGCGTGCCAGCAGCTCGGCGTCGGTGACGGTCTCGGTGCGGACCTCGCCGGCGTAGACCGCACCGTCGTTGCCGTCGAGCGTGAGCACCTCGCCTTCACGGAAGCTGCGTTCGCCGAGGCGCACCGTTCGGGTCGCCTCGTCGATCTGCAGCGCCTCGCAGCCGACCAGACAGACCTTGCCGAGCTGGCGAGCGACCACCGCCGCGTGTGCGGTGCGGGCGCCGCGGCTGGTCAGCAGCCCGCCGGCCAGCTCCAGCGCGGCGAGGTCGCGCGTTTCAGCATCGCGGCGCAGCAGCAGCACCGACACGCCCGCAGCCCGGCGCTCGCGCACGCGGGCCTCGTCCAGCGCGATCTCGCCGCTGGCGACACCCGCCTGGGCGCTGGCGGCACGGGCCAGTGGCTCCGCGGCAGCGTTGGTCGCCCCGGGCATGGCCGCCACGATCCGGGTCCAGCCGCAGGCGGCCGCATCGACCGGTCCGAGCCGCGCGGCGGCCTGGGCGGCGCTGAGCACGCCCTCCTCCACCAGATCCAGCGCGATGCGCACGGCGGCGCGGGCGCTGCGCTTGCCGGTGCGGGTCTGCAGCAGGTAGAGCCGGCCGTCCTGGACCGTGAACTCGAAGTCCTGCATGTCGCCCAGCACCGCCTCGACCCGCCGGGTCGCCGCGAGCAGCTGCTGCCACACCGCAGGCGCACGCTCCGCCAGCCCTTGGTGGCCGTGCGCGCTGCGGCGGCCGGAGACGACGTCCTCGCCCTGGGCGTGGAGCAGGAAATCGACCCAGGGCACCGGCTCGCCGCTGGTCGGGTCGCGGGTGAAGCCGACGCCCGCGCCGGAGACGCCACCGGCATTGCCGAACACCATCTGCTGCACGGTGACCGCCGTGCCGACCGTGGCGTCGATGCCGTGCATCGCCCGGTAGGCCTGCGCCTGCGGCGACTGCCAGGAGGCGAACACGGCCTCGATCGCCCCGGCGAGCTGGATCTGCGGATCTTGCGGAAAGGGCTGGCCGGCGTGTTCGCGGTAGAGCGCGAGGTAGCGCCGGGTCAGGGTGCGCAGCTCCGAGAAATCGAGGTCGCGCTCGTCGCGGTGGCCGGCGAGCGTGCGCAGCTCGGTCTCGAACAGCTCACCGTCCAGCCCGGCCACGGTTTCCCCGTAGGTGGCGACCAGGCGGCGGTAGGCGTCCCAGACCAGGCGCGGGTGGCCGGTCTGGCGCAGGAAACCGGGCAGGGTCGTCTCGCACAGGCCGATGTCGAGCAGGGTCTGCATCATCCCCGGCATCGAGACCGGCGCGCCCGAGCGCACCGACACCAGCAGCGGCCGGCGCTCGTCGCCGAAGCGCAGCCCGCTGGCCTGTTCGAGCCGGGCCAGCGCCTCGCGCCACACCGCGGGCGTGCGCGCAGCGGCCGCGGCCTGGCACCACGCGGTGCCGAGCACCAGCCCCGGCGGCACCGGCAGGCCGAGTTCGGCCATGCGCAGCAGGTTCCAGGCCTTGAAGCCGAGCTGCGCGGGGCCGAGCGTGTCGGCGCGGCTGGCATCGGCGGTGCCGAAGGTGTAGACCTCCGGCGGCAGCGGGGATGCAGGGGTTGGGACAGAGGTGGCTGGCATGGTGAACTCCGGTTCAGCCCAGCACGCTGGGAGATTCGACCCGGCGGAAGGCCAGATCGCGCAGGCGGTACTCCAGCGTGAGCAGCCGGTCGGAGGCCAGCTCCAGGCTGGCGGCCAGGTCGCTGGCCAGCATCAGCACCGCCGGCTCCGGCACATGGCGGCACAGCGCGCGGCGGGCCTCGCGCAGCAGTTCGTCGCAGCGCCGCTCGGCCTGCAGCACGCGCCAGGTGGCGGCGACGAAGGCGTCCTGGTCGGTCGCGTCGCTGCCCTGCCCCAGCCCGCAGAGGATGGCGAGCGCCCGCACATGGTCCTGCGTGGCGCCGAGCACCGTCTCGGCCAGCGCCTGCAGCGCAGCGCGGACCTCGCCATGCAGGGGCTTGCGGCTGTGTCCGCGGCGCTGCTCGGCCAGCAGCGAGATGAGGAAGGCGGCCTCCTCCAGCGCATCGGCCACATCGTCGGCCAGCTCCATCAGCGCGACGACCGAACGCCAGCGCGGCAGCCGCTCGGCCTGGGTGCGTGCCCGCATGACGAGGTGGTCGGCCTGGCGTTCCCAGGTCTTGGCCCGCGCGCCCAGCCGGGCGGCGGCCTCGGTGCGGTCGTCGCCACCATCGACCGTGCCATCGGCCAGCGCCTCGTGGACCGCCTCGGCCAGGGTCTGCACCCAGGCGGCGTGCTCGGTCAGCAGATCGAACTCGGTGCGGTGCTGCTGCATGTGCCGGGTCAGCAGCAGCCGGGTCTCGTCGGCCACCAGCGCGGCGGGCTGGTGGGCTGCATGGGCGCGCCAGGCCAGCGCCAGCACGTCCACCAGGAAGGCCTGCGCCGCCGCCTCGCCGAGCACGGCGTCCAGCCGGTCGCCGATGCGGAAGGCACCGGGGCCAAGATCCTGCATGGCGTCGAAGACGAGCTGCTCGCCACCGGCCTCCAGCCAGGCGCGGTGGCCGACCTCGCGCTGCGCCGCCTCGCGCAGCACCTCGACCGCCAGCGGCTTGGCCACGAAGGCCTGCAGGCGCTTGCGGGCGCGGTTCCAGTCGATCAGGAAGACGATGCGGGCGCCGATGCCCTCCAGCGCCAGCCCGAGCGCGGCCTCGTCGGCGCAGGTGAAGGTGGCCGTGCCGAGCTGGTAGGCCGCGCCCTCGTTGAGGTCAGCGCGGACCTGCGACTGCGGCGCCGACCACTGCGCGCCCAGCTCGGCCAGCCGCGCCTGGAAGAAGGCGAAGCGCGGCTTGTGCAGGTCGGAGTAGGTCAGGCGGATGCCGGGAGTCGCCGCGACACCGTCGACGGTCTCGCCATCGACCACCTGGACCACCAGCACATGCACGTCGTTGGTGCCGATGTCGTTCTGGATCAGCAGGTGCGGGCCGTCGCGGGTCGCGGCGGTGTCGAGGCCGGGGTGGTCGAGCTTGAGGGCGCGGGTGCGGCCGAGACCGCGCATGAAGGCGGCGATGCGTGGGCGGTCCTGCGGGCCGATCTGCCAGGCGTGGGCGCCGTCGATCACCTCGCTGGCGAGCGTGGCCGAGAGGCGGTTCAGCGCCTTGTGCAGGTCCATCACCAGCAGGTGCAGGCTGTCGTCGGCGTGCTGGCCGCGCTTGCCGCGGTGGCCGTGGGTCAGCGCGCGCAGGTGGTCGGAGCCGAGTGCGGCGCGGCCGTGTTCGCAGTCCGCCTTCCAGCGGGCCAGGTCCTGCAGCCAGTGGTCGCGGCGCTGGCGCAGGGCGGTGGCCTCGGCATCGGTGGTGTCGTCCACTTCACCGGGCAGGCCCGTGACCGGCCGGGCCATGGTGGTCAGGGCCTCGTGGAGCAGCGCCGCCAGCCGCGCCGCCTCGGGCAGCAGGAGATCCTCGCCCTGCTGCGTCGCGCCGGCCTGGAGTTCGTCGAGCCAGCGGCCCTTCAAGCCGGCCGCGGCGCATTCGGCGCGCAGATCCTGCAGCGGCTCGGCCGGCTGCCGCGCATGGGCCGCAGCCGCCTGCAGCAGAGTCAGCGCCACCTTGAGCCGGTCGTTGGCCGCCAGCGCCGCCTGCACCCAGGCGGGCCGCAGGAGCGAGGTCTGACCGAGTGAAGCGACTGCAGCTTGCTTGTCCATGGACTGGGTTCCCCTGAGTGCGGCAGCGCTGGATGCCCGCCGGTCTGTCGCGGACCAGTCTGGGCAGCGTCCGTGACCGGTGCGTGACGCGGATCCGGCCAGAACGCCTGGGGTTGACGCCGCTCAAGCAAGGTGCGTGCTGTCATGCTGCTGGCGCTGCAACGCGGTTCAATCGACGCCGTCCCCACTGCCGCCACAGGAACGCCCCGTGCTGCAAGTCACCCGATCGCTGTCTGAATCCGCGGCACCGGCCGACCCGACCCCGGCCGAAGCCGCGGCAGTTTTCGACCAGCTCGTCCATGCCCGCATGGCAGCACTGACCAGCGGCCTCTCGCCGATCTCGCTGTCGCTGGCCTGGCAGGACTGGGCCCAGCACCTGATGAGCCAGCCGGGCCAGGCCCTGCGGCTCGCCGCGCAGGCTCAGGCCGGCGTGGTCGAGTGGCTGGGGCACTGCGCGAGCGGCGGATGCCCGCCCGAGGGCAGCACCGAGGCCGCAGACCCCCGCTTCGCCAGCCCAGCGTGGCAGCAATGGCCGTGGCCAGGTGTCGTGCAGGCCTACCAGCAGAGCGTGCAATGGTGGGACGACGCCACCCAGCTGCCCGGCCTGACGCGCCACCACCGCGAGGTCGTGCGCACGATGGCGCGGCAATGGCTCGACACGCTCAGCCCGAGCAACCTGCCGTTCAATCCCGAGGTGGTGCAGGTCACCCGCGAGCGCCTCGGCGCCAATCTGGTCGAGGGCGCGCAGAACGCCGCCGACGACTGGCGCCTGCAGCACGGCCTGACGCCCCTGGCGCTGCCCGAACACCGCTACCGCCCCGGCACCGAGGTGGCGATCACCCCCGGCGCGGTGGTGATGCGCAACCGGCTGGTCGAGCTGATCCAGTACGCCCCCGCCACCGACGTGGTGCAGGCCGAGCCGGTCTTCATCGTGCCGTCGTGGATCATGAAGTACTACATCCTCGACCTGCGCCCGGAACATTCGCTGGTGCGCTGGCTGGTCGGCCAGGGCCACACCGTCTTCATCCTGAGCTGGAAGAACCCCGACCAGGGCGACGCGGGCATCGGCCTGAACGACTACCTGCAGTGGGGCGTGTTCGACAGCCTCGCCCGCATCCACCAACTGGTGCCCGACCAGCCCGTGCACGCCTGCGGCTACTGCCTGGGCGGCACGCTGCTGTCGATGGCCGCTGCCGCGCTGGCCCGCCCGCAGCAGGTCGCCAGCGCAGCGCAACAGGCGCCGCTGGCCAGCGTCACGCTGCTGGCCTCGGAAACCGATTTCACCGAACCGGGCGAGATGGGCGCGCTGATCGACGAGTCCCAGGTGCAGCTGCTCGAAGCGATGATGGCCGACCGCGGCTTCCTGACCGGGCGGCAGATGGCAGGATCGTTCCAGTTCCTGCATGCCCGCGACCTGGTCTGGTCGGCGAAGATGCACGAGTACCTGCTCGGCGAACGCACCCGGCCCAACGACCTGATGGCCTGGAACGCCGACGTGACCCGCATGCCGGCGCGCATGCACAGCGAGTACCTGCGCCGCTGCTACCTGCGCAACGAACTGGCCGAAGGGCGCTACCGGGTCGAGGACGCCCCGGTGTCGCTGTCCGACATCCGCGTGCCGGTGTTCGTGGTCGGCACCGAGACCGACCATGTCTCGCCGTGGAAGTCCGTCTACAAGCTGCTGCGCCTGGCCGACACCGAGGTCACCTTCGTGCTGACCAGCGGCGGCCACAACGCAGGCATCGTCAGCGAGCCAGGCCACCCGCACCGCCACTACGCCCTGCACCGCACCGCCGCCACCGACCCGTGGCAGAGCCCCGAAGACTGGCAGGCCACCGCCGAGCGCCGCGACGGCTCGTGGTGGACGGCGTGGCACGGCTGGCTGGTCGGGCACAGCCGCGGCACGGTGCCGGCCCGGGTGATCGACCCGGCCGCAGTCCTCGCTGCAGCCCCCGGCGACTACGTGCACACCCGGTACGCCGACTGACAGCAGCGGCAGGCCGTAAACCCGCACACCCCGCGGGGCGTTCAGCACAGGGTCACCCGCGCCTCACAGGATCGCCCCATGTCCACCCTGCCCGTTCCCGCTTCTCCTTCGCCACGCCGTCGGATGCGTCCCGTGCGCCTGGCCGGCGCCGCCCTGCTCACCGCGGCGGTGCTGGGCCTGTCGGGCTGCGGCGGCGGGGTCTCCGTGGGCATCGGCATCGGCTATGACTACGGCTACGACGACTACGGCCAGTACGACGAACCCCCGACCGTGGCGCTGTCCCTGGGCACGATGACCGCCGGCGCTGGCACCACGGTCCGCCTGACCGCCCAGCCCTACGACGACTACGCGATCACCCAGGTGGACTTCGACCTGGCCTATCCCGACGGCCGGATCGTGGCACTCGGCAGCGTCCGGCGCCCGCCCTGGCAGCTCGACATGGTCCTGCCCGCCGGCACGGGCGGGAGCGTGCTGCGCCTGCGCGCCCGCGCCTGGGACGATGCGGGGCAGTCGGGCGTCAGCCAGTGGATCGGGATCAGCGTGCGTTGAGTTGAGCGTTCGGCACCGGGCACCAGGAAACCCGGATGCGGGCTGTCATCCGGATGTGCTAGTTTCGCACGCCTTCGGCGGCGGAAATCGCTGGGGTACCACGCCCCACTCGGCCCGCTACGGGCTTCGTCCATGTCACCCGAACCGACCTCGGCCAAGCGCCACATTCCTGCTGTCGTGCTGTCTTGCATGGGCGCTCCCGAAGGTGACCTCAACGCCGTGCGCTCGCTTGGCGAGCACGGCGTCCCCGTCATCGTCATCAGCGAGTACGACGACCCGCCGTCGCGCCATTCGCGCCACTGCCGCGAGTTCATCCTGCTGCCTGGCTACACGCGGGACGCCTCGCTGCTGGCCGAGGCGCTGCGAGACCTCCACGACCGCCACGGCGCAGCCCCCGTCGTCTTCCCCACGGCCGACCCGGACCTCGCTGCGCTGCAGCAGATCACGCCGGTGCTGGGCGACCGCCTGCGCTCGACGCTGGCTGGCGCCCACCTGATCGACGCGATGGCCGACAAGTCGCGCTTCGACCGGCTGGCGCAGGCGCATGGCATGCCGGTGCCCTTCACCGCCGCGCCGCGCAGCCTCGACGAGGTCGCGCAGCTCGCCGCGACCCGCCCCTTCCCGATGATCGCCAAGCCCGCAAGGCCCACCGCATGGCAACACCCTGACCTCGCCCCGGCCATCGCAAAGGCCAAGGCCATCGTGGTGCCCGACGCTGAGGCGCTGATGCACATCGCCCGCCAGCTCGCGCCCCACGGCTTCCACCTGATCGTCCAGGAATACGTGCCCGGCGACGACGATGCCCACCTCACCGTCGACGTCTACATCGACGCACAGGACCGCGTGCGCGCCACCTGCAGCGGCATCAAGCGTCGGCACTACCCGGCCCACCTGGGCAGCGGCTGCTACTGCGAGAGCGTCGAGCTGCCCGAACTGGAAGCGCTGGCCGCGCGGCTGCTGCTGGACATCGGCTACCGCGGCATCGCCAACCTCGACTTCAAGCGCCACGCGGTGACCGGCGAGTACCGTCTGCTGGAGATCAACCCGCGGCTGAGCCAGTGGCACATCCTGGCCACACGCTGCGGCCGGAACCTGCCGTGGATGGCGTACCGCGACGCCTGTGGCCTGGCGCCCGAGCCACTGCCGGCGCGGCGCACTGGCGTGCATTACCTGAGCGAGCAGAGCGACCTGCGCGCGATGCGCCAGTACCGCCGCGAGGGCGCGTGGCCGCTGGGCGCCTACCTGCGCTCGGTGCTGCGGCCTGGGCTGGTGCTGCAGGTGCTGGCGCTGGACGACCTGGGGCCGGCGCGGGCGGAGGTGGGTGCGTGGTTGGCGCAGCGGTTGCGGCGGCTGGGGGGGTGGAAGCGCCAGCCGGTCATCGAACTGGACCACGTGCCCGTCAAGCTGCGCTGAGCACGTCCAGGATCGCCTGCCCGTAGGCCTCCAGCTTCTTCGCGCCGACGCCGGTGATCTCGCCCAGTTCGCGCTGGGATGCGGGTCGGCGGCGCGCCATCTCGGCCAGCGTCGCGTCGTGGAAGACGACGTAGGCCGGCAGGTTGTGCTCGCGCGCCACGCCCGCGCGCCACTGGCGCAGCGCCTCGAACAGCGCCACCTGCTGGGCATCCAGATCGGCCGGCGCCACCTTCGGCACCCGCGGTCCGGCCTCGGCGCCTGCGCCCGGCTTGGTGCGCGAACGGCTGCGGCGCGGCGTCTCGGCCGGCGTGCGCATGCGCAGCGACACCTCGCCGCGCAGCACCGTGCGCGCCGTGTCGGTCAGCGCCAGCGTGCCGTACTCGCCCTCGGTCACGACATGCCCGAGCGCCACCAGTTGCCGCAGCACCGCGCGCCACTGCGCCTCGCTCAGGTCGGCGCCGATGCCGAAGGTGCTGAGGGTGGCGTGGCCGTACTGGTCCACCTTCTCGGTGCGCTTGCCGCGCAGCACGTCGATCAGGTAGGCAACCCCGAAGCTGCGCGCGCCGTGGGTCTCGCGGCCATGCTGGGCGAAGCGGTAGATGCACGACAGCGCCTTGCGCGCCGCGTCGGTGCTGTCCCAGGTGACGGGCGGGTGCAGGCAGTTGTCGCAGTTGCCGCAGGGCTGGCTGTCTTCGCCGAAGTAGGCCAGCAGCCGCACGCGCCGGCAGTCGTGCGCCTCGGCCAGCGCCAGCAGCGCGTCGAGCTTGCCGCGCTGCACGCGCTTGAAGTCATCGCCGGCGGGGCTCTCGTCGATCATGCGGCGCTGGTTCACCACGTCGGCCAGCCCGTAGGTCATCCAGGCATCGGCCGGCGCGCCGTCCCGCCCGCCGCGGCCGGTCTCCTGGTAATAGCCTTCGATGTTCTTGGGCAGATCGAGGTGGGCCACGAAGCGCACGTCCGGCTTGTCGATGCCCATGCCGAAGGCGATCGTCGCCACCATCACCAGCCCTTCCTCGCGCAGGAAGCGATCCTGGTGCCGCTTGCGAACACCGGCGTCCAGACCGGCGTGGTACGGCAGTGCCGGGATGCCCTCGTCCTGCAGCCACGCCGCCGTTTCCTCGACCTTCTTGCGGCTGCCGCAGTAGACGACGCCCGCATCGCCCTCGTGCTCGTCGCGCAGGAAACGCAGCAGCTGCGTGCGGGCGTTGTCGCGCTCGACGATGGTGTAGCGGATGTTCGGGCGGTCGAAGCTGCTGATGAAGAGCTTGGCGTCCTGCAGCTGCAGCCGCTCGACGATGTCGGCGCGGGTGTGGTCGTCGGCGGTGGCGGTCAGCGCGATGCGCGGCACGTCGGGGAAACGCTCGTGCAGCGCCGACAGCCCCAGGTATTCCTCGCGGAAATCGTGGCCCCACTGGCTGACGCAGTGCGCCTCGTCGATGGCGAACAGCGAGAGCTGGCCACGCTCGTGCAGCGACTCCAGCATCGCCAGAAACCGCGGGGTCAGCAGCCGCTCCGGCGCGGCGTAGAGCATGGTCAGCCGGCCGGACAGCAGGCCCTGCTCGACCGCGGCGGCCTGTTGCGGGGAGAGCGTGGAGTTGAGGAACGCGGCCTCGACGCCGACCTCGTCCAGCGCGCCGACCTGGTCCTGCATCAGCGCGATCAGCGGGCTGACGACGACCGCGACGCCCTGCCCCGCGCGGTGGCGGACGATGGCGGGGATCTGGTAGCACAGGCTTTTTCCGCCGCCGGTCGGCATCAGCACCAGCGCGTCGCCGCCGCCGATGAGCTGCTCGACGATGGCCTGCTGCTGGCCGCGGAAGGCGGGGTAGCCGAAGACGTCGGCGAGCACCTGGCGGGCGGCGGTGGAAGGAGTGGCAAGGGCGTTCATGGGTGGCGCCGATGGTACGCGAGCCCCACCGTGCCGGATCTCACCCTGATTGGGGAGACAGCGGCCGTGGCGGTGCGGGCGGCATGCCCCAGCGCAGGGCCAGCTCCAGGTACATCGACGGACTCACCAGCCGCGCCACCCCGCTCGACAGCAGCGCACAGGCCATCAGGCTCAGCACCATCGCCTGCCCGGAGACCATCTCCATGACGATGATGAAGGCGG
>OFSF01000411.1_pt1 | contig 16770 bp, 16 predicted proteins | sample 1543271 | NCBI WGS metagenome assembly OFSF01 (sample SAMN07774227, study PRJEB24372) | wastewater metagenome | isolation source: Exp Tend VB 100WW | collected 2016-02
AGTCATTTTCAGAAAGCCAATGCAAAGCTCCGACGAGCATCTTGTAGAGATGCTGCGTGGGTTCGCCGTCCATACCGAGTTGGTCAACTGCTTCAAGCATTGCCAATCCCCGAGTCAAACGATCTAAGTCGCTGTACAAACCGCGGGCACTAGTTACAAGTTCGACTTGGCTAACGGTATCTAAGTCTTTACCTTTGCTGAGCAAGATATCGACATGGCTAAGTGGTTCGAGTCGAGCACCAAAGCGCGAAGACATTTTTCGTACACCATTTGCAACCGCACGAACTTTGCCATGTTCTTCGGTCATCATCACGATGATTCGGTCAGCTTCGCGCATGTCATAAGTGCGCAATACAACTGCTTTATCGCGATACAAACTCACGAGTCGACACCACCAAATCGACGGTCACGACGCTGAAAATCGCCGATCGCCATCTGAATGTGCTCTACATCGCACTTCAACCAAGGAACATTCAAAAATACAAGTTCACTGTATGCAAGTTCCCACATCAAAGATTCGGGCACACGTGTCGGCGAACCTAAAATCAAAACCAAATCAGGTTCACCAGACGCCGGCGACAGCAAAGTCGCAGCAAGCTTTGCTTCGTCAATTCCTTGGCTACTGCTTAGTTGGGCAACGGCATTGATAAATCTTTCTTGACCGTCGGCGCAGGTGTCAATGACAACAATCAAACCATCCGCGGCTACTACAGAGACACGATCACCTGCACGTTGCCCACCAAATGTTTGAAGAATTGCATTGCAGATCGTCGTTCGATCAAGTGCGCTACACGATCCCGAATACGGATAGATCGAAAGCCAACGAACACCAACTCCGCTAACTGAGCGAACCAAAGCATCAATCTGCGTCTTCCATTGATCAGGAGTCGTTTCAAGCCACTCGGCGACAGTTCCCGCACACACCAAGACATGGGCCAAGTCGCCAGTCACATCACGCGTTGTCTTGACCATGCACTTATTCTCTCACTTTCAAACACCTCAAGTAGCCAACCCAGAGTTGTTAGCGTTCACTAAATGAATTCCAAACCCCTTCATGTGGCCTGCATCATGGATGGCAATGGAAGATGGGCGCGAAAGCGCGGTCTCCCGCGCACTGCTGGCCACACGGCCGGCGAAGAGTCACTCGCAGACATTGTTCGAGCCGCATCCAAACGCGAAGTTGACTATCTAACGGTGTTCGGTTTTTCAACCGAAAATTGGGTTCGTCCTCGCGCTGAAGTTCGACATATTTTGGGCCTGCACAAAAAACTATTCGGTCGAATCAAAGAGCTCAACGAAAATAACGTCAGAGTCAATTGGATTGGTCGTCCGTTTGATGAGCCCGGTTCTCGCACTCCTTTATATGTGCAGCGAGCAATTCGCAAAGCCATTGAAGACACTGCCGGAAACACCGGCATGGTGCTGACGGTTGCATTTGATTACGGCTCACGAAGTGAGCTGACCCGTGCCGCAACCGAACTTGTCAGGAGCGGCCAAGAGTTGACCCCACTAAATCTTCAAACCCGACTTTACGATTCAACTTTGCCCCCTGTTGATGTGCTCGTGCGAACTTCTGGTGAGTCACGCATCTCAAATTTCTTGTTGTGGCAAATCAAGTCGGCACATATTTATTTCACCGAGCGACCATGGCCCGATTTTGATGATGTCGATCTCGATGCAGCAATCGCGTTGACGAAGAACTAAGAAGTTTCGAAGTTTCAATGACTGCCAATCTCGCCGATCAAGAAATTCTTGATGCCTTACGTCGTGTCACGACAGAACTTTCAAACGCCGAAGAGCGCCAAGGGCAAGATGAGATGGCGGTTTTGGTCGGTCGTGCATTACGCAAAAATCGTCACCTTATTGTTCAAGCTGGCACGGGCACCGGCAAAACTCTTGGCTATCTTGTTCCCGCAGTGGTGTCGGGCAGACGAATCGTTGTTTCAACTGTCACAAAAGCTCTACAAGATCAGTTGTCGCAAAATGACCTGCCACTGCTGGCATCAGCACTCAACCCAACACTTGAGCGTCCGCTCACATGGACCGTTTTAAAGGGGCGCAGCAACTATCTGTGCCGTCAGCGAATTGCTGAACTTGCAGATCAGAAACAATCTCGACTTGAACTTGACGATGTCTCGCCACGAACAAAGTCGGATATCAAAAAACTTATCGAGTGGTCGCAGATCACTGAGACGGGCGACGAAGGCGAATTAGATTGGCAGCCACAACGCACTGCGTGGTCAAAGGTAAGTGTCACCAGCGAAGAATGCCCTGGTGCATCACGTTGTCCGCAAGGAGAAAGTTGTTTTGCTGAGCGAGCTCGTGCAGAAAGCCAGACTGCTGATGTCGTAATTGTTAACGGTTGGCTCTACGCCCTCGACATCGTCACAGAAGGCACCATCATCGGCGAACACGACGTTGTGATTTTTGATGAGGCCCACGAACTTGAAGATGTAGTCACCGATTCGGCAGGTCTTGCACTTTCGCCAAGTCGAATTACAACTATCGGTTCGGCAATGCGCTCGATAATTCGTGACGACGCGATGTCGGGTGGCTTTGCCAAGAGCGCCGCGCGCCTACGTGATGCGATCGTGCCGTTTATCAATAAGCGAGTCGTATTGCCGTTAGATGAAGAATCTCGCGAAACTCTCGTCGAGGTGCGAGGTCGAGCCAGCGAAGCACTTGAATCGCTGAGAACCATCGCCACCAATGATGAATCTGCCAAGCAACGAAAGCTTCGTGCTCAATCACTTTGCACGCGCTTCATCGACGATTTAGATCTGGCGCTTACCGACCGCAGTGGTTATGTTGCTTACGTCGCCGGCCCACCCGACCGATGCTCACTTGAAATGAGACCGCTGAATATCGGCCCTACTTTGCACGAAGCGGTCTGGTCGCAACGAACTGCGATTTTGACGAGTGCAACGATCCCAACCAATTTGCCTCAACGAATCGGCCTCCCAGCCGAAAGCTTCGACGCGTGTCATGTCGCTAGTCCATTTGACTACGAAAACAATTCACTTCTTTACTGTGCTTCACACTTGCCCGACCCCGCACAAGGAATGCGCGACAAAGCAGTGCATAACGAGATCGAAGAATTGATCAATGCAGCCGGTGGTCGAACTTTGGCGCTATTCACGAGCTACGCCAGACTCAATGCCGCATACAGCGCGCTCGAAGACAAACTCGAATTCAAAATACTCAAACAAGATGACCTGCCGAAAATGGAACTGCTACGTAAATTTGCGGAAAGCGAAGCAACGTGTCTTTTTGCAACGCAAAGCTTTTTTCAAGGCGTTGATGTGCCCGGCCAAACTCTGAGTCTCGTGATCATTGACCGACTTCCATTTCCTGTACCAACAGACCCACTGATGAGCGCAAGACGTGATGCATTTGGAAAGTCAGCGTTCACCGCTATCGACATTCCGATTGCTGCAACAAAACTGGCACAAGCGGCGGGTCGACTAATCCGCACACAAACCGATCTCGGTGTAGTGGCAGTTCTCGACCCGAGGCTTGTGACGAAGGGTTACGGCAAAACGATTATTGAGATGTTGCCGCCGATGGAGTTCACTAACAAATTGGCGCGCGCAAAAGAATTTTTGACTTACGCAGTCAGTAGTCGATAACCCATACCGCGAACTGTCGCAATAATCTTTGGATCATCTGGCGAATCTTCAATTTTTACTCTGAGTCTGCGAATGTGCGCATCAACAAGACGGCTATCGCCCAAGTATTCGTAACCCCACACAAGTTCAAGCAGTTGATCTCGCGATAAAACCTTGTTGGCGTGTTCCATAAAAATATGCAGCAGTCGATATTCAGTCTTAGTTAGCGGAAGCTCAACACCACCTTTTAAAACAATCCCTTGGTCGCTGCGCATCTCAACGTCACGAACAACAAAGCGGTCAAGTTCGGTCGCCGAAGCTGACAAAAGAGTTGTGCGTCGTAAGGCTGCACGAATTCGAGCTGCAAGTTCTTTTGCAATGACAGGCTTTGTCACATAGTCGTCGGCTCCTGCTTCGAGACCTGCAACTAAGTCGTGTGTGTCAGTCTGCGCCGTAACCATGATGATCGGAACGAGACTCTTGTTGCGCAACTCGCGACAAACATCGAAACCCGACATGTCTGGAAGTCGTAGGTCAAGTAACACCAAATCAACCGACTCGGTTTCGAATGCGACAAGACCTGAGTTACCGTCGGCGGCTTCAACCACTTTGTAGCCTTCGTCTTCAAGCGCCAAGCGCAAAGCAGCACGAATGTCTTGATCGTCCTCGATAAAAAGCAAAGTCTGCACGGTGCTCTATTCTGCCCCTAAGAACTGTTTTGTTACAGAAATAGCACACTTTTATCCAAGTTCTGTCAAATTCACCAAGCAGTATGGGGTTGTCACACCGGCGGGAAGTCATGCTCCCCTTTGACCCCCGCCGGTGGGGGTTGACAAAAATCCCGCAATGCTTGAGGTGTGATCGAGCATCCTGCGATGGATTCAAAACCAGTGTTTCGTTCGCTGTCAAATGCGCGCGCGAACTTGCAGAATCTTCGCGGTCTACGTGGCCGAATGGTTCTGTATTTCAGTCTCAGTGCGCTTGCTGCTGCGGTCTCGTTGAGCGTTGTCACATATGCGACAACTCGTAGTTACCTTCTCAATCAAAGATCTGAAGTCGCGACAAGCCAAGCGATCAATAACGCTCAGTTGTTGCAGACGTTGATTGGCTCAAACCGTACTGATGCCGGCGACATCGTGACCAATATTCGTAGCGAAAGCGGTGGCTACGCAGTTCTTCATCTGAGCCAAGACGATACTTTTTTCGCACAAGAACCATTGCGCTTTACTCAATCAAATTTGCCGATTGATCTTTTGACCTCAACCCTTGCCGGAAAAAACGGTAGACAGCGCTTCGAATTTAACGGTCAACCATACGAAGCACTCGGAATTTCTATCGATTCAATCTCGGCGCATTACTTTGAAGCATTTCCTTTAAATGACGTTGAGCGCACCCTGAATACGATTCGCACGACTTTGATCCTCGGAATTTTATTGATCACAATTGTTGGTGGTCTATTGGGATTTTCAAGCAGCAATAGTGTGTTGCGACCATTACGCAGAGTTGCATCTGTCGCCACCGACATTGCTTCAGGTGGTCTTGATGTTCGACTTGAAGATGAACGCGACCCAGAGCTAGCACGATTGGCTGAATCATTTAACAACATGGTTGATGCGGTACAGAGTCGCATTCAACGTGAAACTCGTTTCGCTAGCGATGTGAGTCATGAATTGCGATCACCAGTCACGGCGCTGGCTGCGGCAGTTGAAGTGATGCAGTCACGCCGCGATGACTTGAGCGAACGCAACCAACAAGCGTTCGACATAATTTCTAGTCAAGTTCGTAGATTTGATCGCACCGTTTTAGATCTACTCGAACTTTCACGCCTTGACGCAGGCGCTGGCCAATCTCAAAACGAAACTGTCAACTTGGCAGATTTGGTGAAACGAGTCTCGCAACGACATGGCTTCAGCGAAGTTGAATTCACCACAACTCTTAATGCAGATGACCAAACAGTTCTCGACAAGCGCCGCATCGAGCGGATTGTTTTGAACCTGCTTGAAAACGCTCGCGACCACGCGGGTGGCGCAACCGCGCTAATGGTCACAGGTGACCAAACCTCATTGCGAATCGTTGTAGAAGATAGTGGTGCTGGTGTGGCGCAAAGCGAACGTGAACGAATCTTTGAACGATTTGCTCGCGGAACGGCTTCACGCAACAGCACGGGCAGTGGTCTTGGGCTCGCAATTGTGCAAGAACATGCAATCGCCCTTGGCGGCAAGGCATGGGTTGAAACAAATAGCAACGGCGGCGCGAGGTTCATAGTTTCACTCGAGCGCAAACTTCCAGATGAATCCGGCGAGTTGTTGGTTTTGTTGTGAAGCTTCTTGCTCGGCGAGCGACATTGCTGGTGATATCAACGTTGCTTATTGGTGCATGTGGCGTACCGAGCGCGAGCATGGTTGTTCAAATCCCTGAATCTGAACTTCCGGTTGAACTAAACCAACAGGCAACGACCTCGACAACTAGTTCAACTCTTGTGCCCGAGTCGGCAAAAGATACAACATCATCTATCCCTGAAGTCGTTTCAGAACAAGTAGAGCTCTATTACATCAGCGCCAATCGAGTTGTGGCGACGAACATTTCAGTAGCCAGCCCAGCGACAACCTCGCAGGTTTTGGCTGCACTAGTTGCAGGCCCACCAGGTGGCGATAACGGGTTCGGTTTGCGAAGTGCATTGCCAAAGAATTTGAGTGCCACTGTTGCAATTTCGAAAGGCATCGCCACGATAGATACGACAGCGCAATTCTTGAGTGAACTTTCACCGATTGATCAGCGCTTGGCGATTGCCCAACTTGTTTTGACATTTACGCGACGACCTGGCGTCGGCCAAATCGTGTTCACGGTTGACGGTGTTGAAGTTGCTGTTCCTCGTGGTCGAGGCGACCTCTCTAAGCCCGGCTCACCAGTCAGCTTCGACGACTACTCGTCACTTCTAATAGCCACCACCGGCTAAAAATTTAGTAGCCGAGGCGTTCGACGCGGTCGGCACGGTGCTGCCAGTCTTTGTCGACAACAACAAAGAGTTCTAGAAAAGCCCCGTCGGGCATTTGCTTGCGCACCTCGATGCCCACTGACTTGAGCACACTTCCGGCCTTGCCAATGACCATTCCTTTTTGACTTTCTCGCTCGACAACAATCTCACAACGCACGCGCGGCCACTCCCACTCGGTGACTCTCGTTGCAATCGAATAAGGCAACTCATCTCGAGTTACCGCGAGCAATTGCTCGCGCACAAGTTCGGCGACCCATTCTGCCTGCGGCGTTTCAGAAACCATTTCTGATGGATACATCGCTGGACCATCAGGTGCTCGCTTTACAAGTTCGGCAATAAGTTGCTCGATGCCCTCGCCTGACTTTGCAGAAACAGGGAAATATTCTGCAGCGCCAAGTTGCGACAGCGCACTCAATTGTGCAAGAACTTTGCCAGAAGATACGGCGTCAACTTTGTTGAGCACGACGATCGCCTTTGAAATATCGAGTTGCTCACTCACCCACTTATCGCCCGAGCCAAAGGGCTGAGAGGCATCAACTACGAGACAAACGATGTCGACATCACGCATTGACTCGAGAGCCGTGGCGTTGACGCGTTCTCCTAAGGCAGTCGAAGCTTTGTGCAAACCGGGAGTGTCAACGAAAACCAACTGTGCATCATCTTTATTTATAATTCCTCGAACCCGCGTGCGTGTCGTCTGCGGTTTATCCGAAACAATGCTGATTTTCTTGCCAATCAAAGCATTCAACAAAGTGGATTTGCCGACATTTGGTCGACCCACTAGCGAAACGAAAGCACTGCGCACGACTGAAGGCTACCGAGATGTTGGATCCTGATCTGCCACAATTAGAAGATGCTAAATATCGATTGGCGCAAATGGTTTGACCGAATGCAACCGCAGACCTTGCAGATCTCGGCGATGCTGCTCTACCTGAATGGTTTCTTTGCCCTAATCAGCTTGATTGACTCAACTAACTACCTGGGCTATTTGCGCAGTCGCTATTCGATCGGTTTGATCATCGGACTCGTCGTCGTCGCGCTTCACGCACTCTCCGGAGTTTTCATGGCCAACGACTTGAAACTTGGCTACAAGTTTGCCGTCGCTGCTGCATTCTCACCATTCGTGTTGCGGTTTTGGGCGTATTCAGACCTAGAGCGAGCTGGCGGCTACAAAATCGGAATCTACGACAAGTTGAGCGGTGGCAGCACGCTTAATCTGATTTTCGAAGTTGCTCTTTGCGCCTTAATTCTGCATCCCCAAAGTCGAAGCCATCAAAAAATTTGGTACCACTAGCGACTTCTTACCCGCCTTCGCTTTGTTGATGGCAGATCTGCCAAACTATACGAATGGCAAAACTTATTATCAAAAGTGTCGCTGACCTTAAAGGTCTCGTCGGCAATCATCTTGGCTATTCGGACTACTTGACAATCAGTCAAGAACAAGTAAACAAATTCGCAGATGCAACTGGCGATCACCAATGGATTCACATTGATGTTGAGCGTGCAAAGGCCGGCCCATTTGGTGGACCGATTGCCCACGGGTATTTGACGCTCTCGCTCGGTCCTGTATTTTTGCCACAGATTTTTGGTGTCGAAGGTATTGCCATGGGTGTCAACTACGGCACCAACAAAGTGCGTTTCCCATCACCGGTGCCTGTCGGTTCGAAACTTCGTGCAGGCGTAAAACTCTTGGCTGTAGAAGACGTGACGGGCGGTGTTCAAGTAACACTTGAAACAACTTTTGAAGTTGAAGGTGCAAAGAAGCCTTCGTGCGTTGCTGAAGTTGTATTTCGCTACTACTTGTAAGTTTTAGGTTTAACGCGCTAAACGACTACCTGAAGTTTTTCATTACTTCAGCAAACAATTCGACTGTCTCAGTGCTTGGGTAGTCGGCGCACCAAGGAATAAAACCGCTACAACCGAGGTCAATGTACTTCTGCACCTTCTCAGAGACCTGCTCAACGGTGCCGACCAGATTGTTTTTCTGCCAGTCATCAAACGGATCTGCTCGCAAACTAAGAGACCCAGCAGCCTTGATCTCTTTTTCTGTGCGACGAATGAAAATATCTGGAGACCAAGTTTTGCGAATCTCTGATTCGTCTCGACCTACCGCTAGACAGTGACCTTTCAAAATTTCTCGCTTACGTGCGAATTCTTCTGGGGAACCACCGAAATTTGAACAGTCGGCGTATCGGGCAACGACACGCAATGTCAGTTGTTCGCCGCCACCGCCAATCCAAATTGGCGGGTGTGGTTTCTGCAACGGCTTTGGATCGCAATTACCGCGCAACATTGTGTAGTACTTGCCGTCATAGGTCGTCTCTTCTTGTGTCCACATCGAGCGAACTATCTCGACACACTCACGCAACATGGCAATACGAACTTTTGGCTCTGGAAAGTCAAAGCCATATCCGCGACACTCATTTTCATGCCACCCAGCACCGATACCCCAGTCAAGTCGGCCACCAGAAATCACATCAAGAGTGGAAGTTATTTTCGCCAACAAACTTGGTTCGCGATACAAGTTGCAACCAACCATCTGCCCGAGCCGAATCGTGGAAGTGAGTTGACTAATTGCAGACATCACAGTCCAACATTCAAAAACTGTTTCGTGTGCAGGGCGAGGAACGTTGTGAAAATGGTCGTAAACCCAAATCGAATCAAAGCCGAGTTTCTCTGCCAGCTGAGCGACCTCAACCGTCTTTTTCCATTTGTCAACTGGTTCAGGAATCGAAACTAACTCCATCTTCCAGCCCTGTGGAATGAAAATTCCGAAAGTCGTATGTGGTTTAGTCGTCATAACGGCAAATCTCCAGTTGCAGACTTCGTCGAACCATGATCTTTATACGCAGCAATTGTGCGTTGCGCAATGCGCATCTGATGAATTTCGTCTGCGCCGTCTGCGAATCGACTCCAGCGTGCTTGTTGCAACATGTGCGCCAACGGTGTGTCGGTTGAATAACCAAGTGCACCGTGCACTTGAATCGCACGGTCGATGATTCTCCACAAACTATTGGCGACGAAGTGCTTGGCCATCGAGACTTCAGAAGTAAAAGTCTGTCCACTTTCAATTTTGTAAGCCGCGTGAAGAACCATCAGCTTGCACTGATAAAGCTCTACGGACGAATCGGCGATCAACCATTGAATGCCCTGCTTCTCAGCCAGAATCGAGCCATGCGAATAGCGATTCAATGCACGATCGACCATCATGTCAAGTGCGATCTCGGCCTGACCTATCCAACGCATGCAGTGAGCGAGTCGCGCTGGCCCGAGTCGATATTGGCCTAACAAATGACCTTGACCCCGACCGCCCAACATATTTTTTGCCGGTACGCGAAGGTCTTCAATCAAAATCTCGCAATGATTATGACCACCAGACATTGTTTCGACGTCGCGCACGATGTTGAAACCCTCGCTCGGAATATCAACAAGAAAACATGAGTTGGCTGCCTGCGGCATGTCCGGATTATCTTCAGTGCGCGCGACCAACAAGGCGAACTGTGCGCCACGAGCACCAGATATAAACCACTTGTGGCCGTTGATCACCCATTCGTCGCCATCTTGATATGCGTGAGTCTTAATCAAAGTCGGATCGCTACCAGCGACTTCAGGCTCGGTCATCGCAAAGCAACTGCGCGCTGTGCCCTCACAAAGCGGACGAAGATATTTTTCTTTTTGTTCGTCGGTCGCCCAATGCAAAAGTGTGTGTTGATTGCCCTCGTCAGGTGCCTGAGCATTCAAAACAAACGGCCCGATACTGACTTTCGCGGCCTCTGCAGAAACCGCAGCCATCGCAGTTGGCCCAAGACCCATGCCGCCCCATTCGGCTGGCATGTGAGGCAACCAGAGATTCCATTCTTTGCGTGCCTTGCCGCGCAATGAAACAATCGTTCGAACAACTTCTCCGCGATCTTTTTGGTCTATCGCGTCCCATGCGGGTCGAACTTCTTTATCCATGAAGTCGCGGACCTTCAAGCGAACTTTTTCAACCTCTGGTGCAAATGAAAAATCAATCAAAGCAAATTTCTCCCTGCTGTAGTTTGTCAGACTTGTGTCACAAATCCATTACCAGCCTGACTCATAGTGATTTGCCCTAGCCTGAATCGCGTGTCAGCCAAAGCCAACAAACACCGAAAGTGGGACCGAAACGACCTGCCCAAAGGTGCCGAAAAAGTTGAAGCGGTGCGTGAGATGTTCGATGCCATCGCTCCGAGGTACGACTTCGTCAATCGCCTGATGACGTTTCGCTTGGATGTTCGCTGGCGCAAAACAACAATCGCCTCGCTCAATTTGCCGAAGGGATCACGCGTTTTAGACCTTGCCAGCGGTACTGGCGATCTGTGTATCGAACTTAAAAAGAACGGCTACACACCAATCTCGATGGATCTCTCTTACGGCATGCTCAGTGCCGACCGAAGCGGAGCGCCGCGCAGTCAAGTCGACATTTTGAAACTACCTATCCCGAATTCTTGCGTCGACGGCATCACGTGTGGCTTTGCCTTGCGCAATCTAGAAAATCTTCAGACCTTCTTCTTCGAACTGGCTCGGGTTACACGCCACGGTGGACGAATAGCACTGCTCGACGTAAGCGTGCCAACGAATCCATTTATTCGTTTTGGCAACAAAATATATTTCGGCAAAGTAGTGCCGATCATCGGTGGACTTTTCTCGGATCGCGCCGCTTACAAATATCTGCCACGCAGTGTCGCCTATTTACCAAAACCAACTGAGCTGATCGAGATGCTGACAAAGTGTGGGTTCGCAGATGCCCAACACCAACAGCTTTCTGGCGGACTCACCCAGTTGATTGTCGCCACGCGTAACTAAATGCGCTCGACGACACGTTTGCTGTCTGACTTGACCGATAGTCAGATTGATCTCAACGACTTCGCCGGAAGCGATGGCTACCTATTTGTTCGAGACGGTGTTGGAGTTGCAGGTCGTGGAGTTGCACAGCGCGTTGACCGCAATACTGTCGAGGATTGTTTGCGCAACATTAAAGACGACAACCAAAGCGGTGTCGCTGATGCTGGACCCATAGCGATTGGCTGCATTCCATTCATAAGTACTGACGCTCATGAGTTCGTTATTCCAAAAGTCGTAATTGGCAAAACTCAGCACGGCGATCAATGGATAACAACGATTGATGATGCTGAGTTTGAATTCGATCAATCACCAACCCAAGTGCCGGTTGCTGCGTCATTTGCTGTGAACCCTGGCGTGTCAGTTGATCACTACCTTGAAGCAGTTCGCATCACAGCCGAGGCTGTACGCGAAAACAAACTTGCCAAAGCCGTAATTGCGAGAGATATCTTCGTGACTTGCAGTCAGAGTTTTGATATTCGGGCAATTTTGCTTCGTCTAAAAGCATCGTTTGGCTCGAGCTATCGATATCTCTTCGAAGGCTTTATCGGGGCATCACCTGAACTTTTAGTTTCAGTACTTGACAATCAGGTGAAGAGTCATCCGCTGGCTGGCACAGTGCCAAGAACTGGAAACTTAGAAACAGACGCAAAATTTGCGCAAGAGCTGATATCTAGTGCGAAAAATCAAATTGAGCATCGCATTGTCATTGACATGGTGCGTGACACTCTGTTGCCTTGGTGCTCATTTTTGGATTGGCAAGCAGATCCGTCAATTGTTTCGGTTGCCAACGTGCAACATTTAGGAACTGAAATTTCTGGCCAGTTGAGTGAACCTCGACCAAGCGTGCTTGATCTCGCCTATGCACTCTCGCCCACTCCTGCTCTCGGCGGCTCACCACGCGAGATCGCTCTTGATCACATTGCCAAAGTTGAAGGCATGAACCGTGGCAGATACGGCGGCGCAGTAGGTTTTTTCAACGCAAATGGTGACGGCAAATTTGCAGTCTCGATTCGCTGCGCCGAGTTTGATGCTTCGCAAACAACAGCCCGCCTATTTGCCGGCGGTGGCATTGTTGCCGATAGTGAGCCACAAAACGAACTGGCAGAAACTCAAGCCAAGTTTCAGGCGATGCTTGCGGCGTTGATACGCCCGTAACCAAATCTACGTAACTAGTTTTAGTTATTTGCTTGGCGAAGCGCCGCCACAACATTCTGGTGAATTCGGTCGTGAACTTTGACGTTTTCGTCACGGTTTGTGACGATTCGAGTCAGATGTAAACCACGTTGAGCAACCGCCATCACTAAGTCGTCGAGACTTTCAATTGTTTGGGCAGAAACATTATGCGCTCTCGCCAATGCTTCAATGTCGACTTGATGTGGCGTTCCGAAAACCTTTTCAAAACGGGTCTCATCGAGTGAAGTCTTTTGTGGCAGAAACGAAAAGATTCCTCCACCGTTGTTATCAACGACGAAAATGCGTAAATCGAGATTTCGCATGTTTAAGTTGAGCAATCCATTTGTATCGTGCAACAACGCGACGTCACCGATCAATAAAGCAGTTGGCTCATTGGTTGCCAGGGCTACACCTACTGCTGTAGAGACGACACCGTCAATTCCGTTCACACCACGGTTGGCATGCACCGTCAACCCCGAGCGCGGTGCGCCATACCATTCAACGTCGCGAATTGGCATTGAACTTGACACCACAAGATGTGAATTGCTTGGCATAGACGCATAGATAGTTCGTGCGATTGCTGGCTCACTTATCTTCAGTTCATTTGTGAGGGCTATGTTTATCGCAACTTGCGCAAGTTCTTCGGCTTGGATCCAAGAACTTGACCATGTTGTGTTTGCTTGTGGCGCAAGACTCTCGATGAGTTCTAAACAAATCGCATCAATCTCGCATTGCATGTGCAGTGCGCATTTGCGGTCTGGGTCAACAAGGGTTGGCGTTGTTGTTAACACAACTTGAGTCGCCCCCGAATTAGCCAACCATGTGTTGACTACTTTTGATGCAGGTGGCGTACCAAAACGAAGTACGACCTCAGGCGTGTGCAACTTCGCGAATTTGTTGTCTCGAAGCATTGCGTCTGCCGCTGCGATCACCAAGCGATGTTCGACGCGAACTTTGCTTCGTGGGTCAGCCAGAACTGGCCAACCCAAACTCTCGGCGAGTTGAATTACAGAATCGGCTGAATAATTTTCGGGCCCTGCGACAATCAGACCTTGCGAAGATGACAAAAGTTTGCGGAGTTTTTTATACTGACGTGGCGAAACACTTGGGACAGGTTTGCTTATTGAACTATGCGCAGAATTTCGCTGCGGAAGTTCTGTTGCTTCACCTACAAGAGGTTCACGAAACTGCAAGTTCAAGTGCACTGGTCCCTGACGTTGACCAACCGTGCTTACGAAAGCAGTTTGTGCCAAATCTCGCCAACTACCTGCTTGAGCGTCGTCTGCTACTTCGGCATTAATAAATTTTCTGACAGCAACGCCGTAAAGATTTTGCTGATCAATTGTCTGTGGTGCACCAACTGCCTGAAGTTCGGGAGGTCGATCTGCTGTGCAAACCAAAACTGGAACCTCAGCGTGATGTGCTTCAACCACAGCGGGATGAAACTCGACAGCGGCAGTTCCGGATGTGCACAGCAGTATCGCGGGCACACCTGATGCTTTGCCGATACCCAGTGCGGCAAACGCTGCGCTGCGTTCGTCATGAAAGATGTGAACTTGAAGCTCAGTGCGATTCGCAATGGCAAGCGCCATCGGAGTTGATCGAGAGCCGGGCGAAACGACTGCATGTCGAACTCCACAGGCGAGCCATTCATCCACCAAAGTGGCGCAAAAAGTCGCGGTAATCGCTGCCGAAGAAGCCATGCCTCTATCGTGGCAGCAATGCGAGTGAAAAATTTCAGGCCTGTGGCAAAGCGCACAAAGAATAGGAAATGAGCTAAACAATGCTCTCAAGCAAACGGGTTGGCCTCGGTGAGCGCATTGTCTTGGTTCATGGTTTCACCCAAACCTGCGAAACGTGGGACGGGATTGCCCAGCAGTTGAAAAGTGAGTTTGAACTTCTCGCCATTGATGCACCTAACCACGGCGACTCAAGCGATGTTTCGCTCAATCTTGAGTCTGGCGCCCGATCGATAATCGAAGTCGGCGGTGAGGCAACGTATGTCGGTTATTCGATGGGTGGAAGATTCTGTCTAACAGCGGCATTTGCTGAGCCCAAAACTGTCAAGCGACTCGTTCTCGTTAGCACTTCTGCCGGCATCGAAGAACGAGACTTACGCAACAAGAGACTTACTAGTGATGAGGAGTTAGCAAAACGGGTTGAGCAGATTGGTGTTGCGCAATTCATTGACGAGTGGTTGACGAACCCGCTATTCAGCGGATTAACCAAAGAAAATAACCAGCGATCAGTTCGTCTGAAAAACACTGCAATCGGATTGAGTTCGAGTCTGCGGCTTTGCGGCGCCGGTCGCCAGCAACCCACTTGGACAAAACTCAACGAACTTGAGATGCCTGTTCTAGTTATGGCTGGCGAAAATGATTCGAAATATGTTGAACTTGCCGAACAAATGGTGCAAGCAATCGGTACAAATGCCAGTTTGCAGATCGTCAAAAATTCGGGTCACACTCCTCACATTGAACAGGAAAGTGTTTTTGCGGAGAGTATTCGAAGTTTTGTTAAGCAAACTTCTTAGGACAAGATCAAACCGATACTGAGAGTTATCGCAGTCAAAATTTGTGTGCGACCAGTCATCGAGAGCACTGAAATCAGTTCACCACCTACTGCCCCACTGCGCACGCGTTTGATTGGTGTAACTGCTGAACCCAGACCAACCAGACCAATTAAGGCCAACGGATAGCTAAGAGCCAACACAAGAATTGCTAAAAGCGCCAACACAAAAAGTGATATAAAAAAAGATCTGGCTTTCTTATCACCAAGTCGCACAGCAAGTGTCCGCTTGCCTGCCAGCGTGTCACCATCGATGTCGCGCAAGTTGTTTACTGCCAAAAGCGCACACGCTAAAGCACCAACAACAAGCGAGGCGATGAAACTTGTGATTGTGAGTTTTTCAATGATCACAAAAGTCGTACCGGTTGTCGCTACGAGACCAAAAAACACAAATACAAATACCTCGCCCAACCCTAAATAGCCGTATGGTTTTTTGCCGCCTGTGTAGAACCACCCCGCCAGAATGCAAAAAGCACCGACCACTAGAAGCCACAGCGACGTAAGGAGCGCGAGAATCAACCCAAAAATTGCGGCAACACCAAAACTCAAAAATGCAGCACGCTTAACAGCACTTGCTGTCTTTGCGCCCGAGCCGACGAGTCGCAACGGTCCGACACGCTTGTCATCGGTGCCACGCACTCCGTCTGAGTAGTCGTTGGCGTAATTCACCGCAACTTGTAAAGCCAAACTCACAATCAACGCAAATATCGCATTTGACCAGACACCCGTTGAATTTGATTCGACGTTGACGCAAGCCGCGCCAACTACGACGGGGGCTATTGCTGCGGGAAGTGTTCGTGGTCGCGCGCCTTTAATCCACAAACTAAGTGACTCTTGCACAGATATAACTTAACAACAAAACATCTACGATGAATAGGTGCGCGAACTGATTGCAATTGATTTGCCGCCTGGTCCTGATTTTGTTGTCGCCCTGAATGAAATTTGGAATGACGGCGACGCCGTGCTGCCCATTGATCAGCGTTTGCCACGAGTCGCTCGTCAAGAATTGCTAAATCAATTCAAAGTCAAAGAAGTGATCACACGCGATACTGAGCGACTGCGCCTCGAAAATTCACAACCAGTTGAAGACGGCGATGCACTAGTCATTGCGACTTCGGGCTCAACTGGCGCACCCAAAGGTGTCGTACACACGCACGAATCAATCAATAACGCGATTCAAATTACAGGCACGCGGTTGAAATGCGCATCAGATGACCATTGGCTGGCGTGCCTCTCGCTGGCTCATGTGGGTGGTTTATCGGTGGTGTTGCGCGCAATGTCTTACAAATCAACACTTAGTTTCGTTGATCATATTGATCAGGACTCAATCGATGCGGCGCTGAACTCTGGAGCGACGATGACTTCTCTGGTGCCAACCGTTTTACAGTCGGTTGACGTAAGACAGTTTCGAACTGTCTTAATTGGCGGAGCGCAGGCGTCGGGGGTATTGCCACCAAATGTGGTCACGACTTACGGCCTGACAGAGACGATGGGTGGCGTTGTTTACAACGAAGAGCCGCTCGACCAAGTTGAAATTCGAGTTTCAGCTGACACAGAAAT
>OFSF01000413.1_pt1 | contig 16732 bp, 19 predicted proteins | sample 1543271 | NCBI WGS metagenome assembly OFSF01 (sample SAMN07774227, study PRJEB24372) | wastewater metagenome | isolation source: Exp Tend VB 100WW | collected 2016-02
AGCGTTTACTCACGTTGCGGCCTGCACACTCGCACGGTCACCTATGTGACCGTTATCCGGGGGCTTCAGACACTTCGTCACCTCCATGCCTGCCCCGGTTGCTTCCGGCTGGAGCATTTTGCCGGGTGGGATTCTCACCCACTGGAAAGCGCCGCCTTGGCACGGCGCACGGACAAATCTGCCGTTCCTTGCGGCTCAGTCGTATGGCGGCTTCCGGCGCATGACCTGCCGGTCGGCTAGCGACCCGTTCCCGGCCGTTGGGCAAATCGGCGTAGCATCTCGAAACCGGCCGTTCCGCTAACTCGTACCAGTCCCGTTTCCCCATGTCCGCGGACCATTTCGGGAAACGCAATTGGGAACAGATTTTGGGAGAATAGCCCAACCCCCCGAGGCACGTGAAAATCGATCTTGCAGTAGCTGTCCCGCTGAAGGTTCCCTTTTGAGAAGGCTGGCGCCGCCCCACTCGTCTGCTGAGGCTCACTGCGAATGCTGACAATCTCGATTGCCGGCACTCGTGTACGACAAACAGGTGTTTTGCGCTGCCTGAGTAGGCCCGTCAGCGTTTAGCGTATGTCTGGGTCCGTTCTATGTCCTGACCCCGGCAGGGTTTGGCCTTCTACATTGGGTGTGCGCATGGCTCGCGAAAAAGGGCGGTCTACGGCAAGATAGGCGGTTAAGCGGACGGTGCGATTGCTGACGCGCTCAGGCCGTTATTTTTGAGCGTTGCAGCGAGGAAGCCATCGGTCTTGATGCCCTTTATAAAGGTTTCCAGATATGCAGCGGCCGGCTTTCGACCGGATGGTGTGCCCATCGCCTGGTTGATTGCCATGAACGGCTGCGGCAGCATTCGCATGCTCCGATCCTTGGCAAGGAGCTGGTCGAGAGCATTCTTCACGCCAGCCAGCACGTCGAGCCGCTGGTCACGAAACAGAACAACGGCTTCGGCCGTGCTGCTGCCACGCACCAGCTCAGCATGCTTGAGCGTGCGCGTCAGGAAGAGATCATAGGCGCTTCCACGACTGACGGCGACGCGAATCCCTGGTCGATCGACCTGATCGAGCGCTGTGATCGGCGAGCTCTTCCGCACGGCGTAGGTTCCGTCGATCAGGACATAAGCCGGGCTGAAGGTGATGCTTTGCGCGCGTTTTGGATCCAGTGCGAGGAAGGCAACATCCCAAGCATTCGAGGCAGCCGCGGTCACCTTGCCCGCGGCGTCGTATGGAACCAGCGTTACCGGTACGCGCAGCCGACGGCCCAGCTCTCGTGCGATGTCTACCGACACACCGCTTAGAGCACCCGATGCATCGCGATGCGCTAGCGCGGCATTGCCGTAATTGATGGCAGCTCGCAGCGTGCCAGTGGGAGCCAGGCTCGACTTGGCAGCGCTTTCGTTGGGTTGTGCGCACGCCCCCACTGCCAGCGTGAGCACCGTCATTCCGAGCCCGGCTCGACGCATGAACTTACGCAACATAATGAGGTTCCTTCGATCAGGCTGAGCAGGTCACGTTACGAACCGAGATCTGTGCCAAGACGTTCGTCCCAAGGACTTCCCAAATGGGGGTACAGCGCGTCGCGGAAGCCGAGGACATAGGTTTCCTCCGTGAAGCGATCATGGCTGGTCTTGCTCGCGAAGGTTGCATCCACGATGAAATGATTGTCGGAGCCCGATTGTTGGACAAGGCTGATCGATACCACTGCCGGGTCCTGTCGCGCACGCCGCACATAGTCCGTCAGGATATGCGAGCCGATCGCATGGTGCGTCGGCTTCACATCCACGTTGACGATCGAGTGCACCGGACCGTCCGCAGTCGCACCGGATACCGGGGTGGATGCAAAAAGAACCGCAACGATCAGGAGGCCTTTAGAAAACATCGAGGATCCATCAGGACTTGAGGAAGGAGAGAAGCTCCGCGCGGAAGCGCGCGGGGCGTTCGAGATGGGGAACGTGACCGACGTCGGGGAAGGAGACGAACCGTCCAAATCGGAGATCAGCCATTGCCTGCTGCGCGGCCTCATGGATGCCAGGCATACGGGCCTTGGCTTCAGCCGTGGCGTAACCGATGAGAGGGGCCGAGCGGTCTTTGCTGCCTGCGGTCAGCAGCACCGGCATCGACAGGGTTGAATACAGGGCCCGCACCGGCTCGCGGTAGATCATCTGATAGGTCAACGCCGCGGCCTGGGCGAAACGCTCGAACTCGCTGGAACCTGCCACGCGCATCCGCCAGGTGACGAACGGTTCGTACTGCGCAGGCGGCAGAAGTGGAAAGAAGCGCGCGATGAATGCCCGGTAGGTGTTGGCGCTTGCAATCGTAGCGGTGCCTGCTCGCAAACGAAGCGGTTTTCTGCTCGGATTATCTGACAATGGGCGGAGCGTTCTGCTCACGCTATCCGCAAATGTGCTCGCCATCATCCGGCCCTGCTCGCAGTCATGGTCGCCTGCTCACATTATCTACCAGCGGGAGTGGCGTCAGCGTGGCACCCGGATGGAGCCGTCCGCGATCCCTTCGGCGACGTTTGAGAGCATGACGGCGTAGCGGTGCAGGCCGGGGAAGCGACCAGCGTTTCTCTCGATCTCTTCGCCGTATCCGGCATCGAGCAGCGCCTTGAAGTCCGGCATCACGTCGAACATGCCGCCGAGCAGATCGATATCGGAAGCACCGATCAGCAGCAGGGCATTCGCATGGGCGTCTAGGCGTTTCATCGTCTCCAGCATTTGGGTTTTGGTCATCACACCCTCTCCGCTTGCGTGGTGTCATCGCCTATTATGCGCTGGCCCTGTTCGCGAAAACCTTCCTTTCTGACGATCCTGCCGGCGCGTTAGAGCGGTCACGCATTTCTGCGGCATCTTGTTTGTCAAAACTGTTCTGGAAACCAGCTTCGCAAAACGCTATGCCTTCGACGGGTTTGGAGAAGGTCGAGGGGTCATGCGGGTCGGTTATGCCAGGGTCAGCACCAGCGACCAGAACCCCGACCTGCAACTGGATGCATTGCGCCGCGCCGGGTGCGAGCGGGTCTTCACCGAAAAGGCATCGGGTGCCCGCGACGACCGCCCCGAACTCGCTCGCATCCTGGGCGAGGTACTACGTGCCGGCGACACGCTCGTGGTGTGGAAGCTCGACCGCCTCGCCCGCTCGCTGAAGAAGCTGATTGCTTCTGCGGAAGAACTGGAGCGCGAGAAGATCGGGCTGGTGTCGCTGACCGAGAATATCGACACCACCACGCCGGGCGGCATGCTCACCTTCCACGTGTTCGGCGCGATCGCCCAGTTCGAGCGCGCCTTGATCCGCGAGCGTACCACCGCCGGGCTTGTCGAGGCGCGCCGGCAAGGTCGCAAGGGCGGGCGTCCGCCCTCGATGCGTCCGGCCGACGTGACGGCCGCGCGCGCGATGATGACCGAGGGGTCGCTGCCGGTGCGGGATATCGCCCGGCGCATGGGTGTGTCGGTCGCCACGCTGTACCGCTATGCCGGCAAGCGCGGGCGCGCCGCTGCCGTGAAGGAACCAGTCGCGGCACATGGCTGACGCGCGGAAGCGACCGCCCGGTGAGGCATTGGTCGAGCTTCGCCGACGGCTATCGCTATTGTCTCCGCGTGATCCGGGCCGCACCGAAATCGTCGCCCGCGCGGCCGAGGCTTACGGCATCTCGGTCTGGACGATGTACCGCGCGCTGCGCGAGTTCAATCGGCCCAAATCCGTGCGGCGCAGCGACCATGGCGCGTCCCGTGTCGCGCCGCAGCCGCAGATGGAGCGCTACGCCGAGATCGTCGCGGCGCTGAAGATCCGCACCACCAACGGCAAGGGGCGGCGCGTGTCTACGGCGCGCGCGATCCAGTTGCTGGAAGGCGAAGGGGTCGAAACCCCCGAAGGTCTGGTGAAGGTCGAGCCGGGCCTGTTGAAGCGGGCGACGATCGACCGGATGCTGCGCGCGTCGGGGCTGGACCATGCCCGGGTAACGCGCCCCGGTGCAGCGGTACGCTTCCAGGCACGACGTTCGAACGAACTGTGGCACTTCGATATGAGCCCGTCCGACCTCAAGCAGGTGGAGGCACCGCTATGGATCGAGGAAGGACGCGGTCGGCCAATGCTGATGCTGTTCTCGGCGGTGGATGACTGTTCCGGTGTGGTCTATCAGGAATATCGCGGTGCCTATGGCGAGGATGCGGAGTCGGCCCTGCGCTTCCTGTTCAATGCGTTCGCCGCCAAGCCCGAACCCGAGTTGCCGTTCCAGGGCCTGCCGGTCACGATCTACATGGACAATGGCCCAGTCAGCCGGTCGAGTGTCTTCCAGTCGGTGATGGGCAGTCTCGGTATCCGCGTCCTGACGCACCTTCCACCCAAACAGGGCGACCGTCACACTGCCGCGCGCGCCAAGGGTAAGGTCGAGCGCCCTTTCCGCACCATCAAGGAGGTGCACGAGACGCTGTACCACTTCCACAAGCCCAAGGACGAGGAAGAGGCCAATCTATGGCTGCGCCGCGCGCTGGTCACCTACAACAATGCCGACCATCGCTCCGAGCCGCACGCCCGCATCGAACACTGGCTGCGCCATCTGCCGCCCGAAGGCGTCCGGGCGATGTGCTCATGGGAGCGGTTCTGCGCCTTCGCGCGCCAGCCTGAGCGCCGTAACGTCGCCGGTGACGCGACCGTCTCGGTCGAGGGCACGACCTATGAAGTCGAGCCGCATCTCGCCGGCGAGACGGTGACGCTGCTATGGGGGTTGTTCGACCAGGCGCTGTTCGTCGAGCACGACGGCAAGCGCTTCGGCCCGTTCGAGCCGTCGCGCGGCGCGGTGCCGCTCTATCGCTACCGCAAATACCAGAAGAGCCGGGCGGAAGAACGGCTCGACAAGGTGGTGCGGCTTGCCGACCAGCTCGGTCTGCCCCGTGCCGCGATCACGGGTGGTGACCGGCCCTTGCCGTCGCTGCCGCCTACCACCTCAGGGCTTGCCGTGCGGCGCACACCCTTTCCGGACCCGGTCGTCGAGACGGCCCATGCCACCGGCCTTGCCGCCCGACAGGCGATCGTCGAACAGCTCCGACTGCCGCTGGGCTCGCTGCCAGAGGAGGATCGTGCCTTCATCGACGCATTGCTCGGCGAGACGTTCGACAAGGCCATCATCGCCGATCGCATCCGCGACCGGTTCCTGTCACGACGAAGGACCAGTTGATGCTCGCCGACGTGCAATCCAGCTACGGCCTCGCCCGCCCGTTCCAGGGCGCGGGCAATTTCGAGACCGAGCATCAGCGCGTCATCGTACGCGAAGTCTGCGCAGCGGTGCAGACCGGACGGCTGATCGTCGTCTCCGGACTGGTCGGTTCGGGCAAGACGCACCTGCTGCGCCGCATCGAGGACGAACTGGCGCGCGCCGGCAAGGTCGCGGTCGCCAAGTCGCTGGCGGTGGACAAGCGGCGCACCTCGCTTACCTCGCTGATCGAGGCATTGTTCTACGACCTGTCGTCCGGCGACCGCGCGCAGGTGAAGATCCCCAAACAGGCCGAACGGCGCGAGCGCGACCTTCGTGATCTGATGCGCAAGGGCAAGCGCCCGATCGTGCTGGTGGTCGATGAAGCGCACGACCTGCACCACAAGACGTTGACCGGCCTCAAGCGGCTTATGGAAGTGGTGGCCGATGCCGGCGTGCTGCTGTCGGTCCTGCTTGTCGGGCATCCGCGCCTGCGCAACGATCTGCGCCGCCCGCAGATGGAGGAGATCGGCTACCGGACCACGACCTTCGACTATGAGGGGATCGGATCGGCACGTCGGGATTATGTCGCCTGGTTGCTCGGTGCGTGCGCGGCAGAGGGGGTGAAGGTCGCCGACCTGATGGACGAGGACGCGATCGACCTCATCGCCGAACGCCTGCGTACTCCGCTCCAGATCGAGATGCACCTGACGCTTGCCTTCGAGCAGGGTTTCCGGTTGGGCGCAAAGCCCGTCACCGCCGGGATCGTCGAGCAGGTGCTGTCACGTGCGATCGACGACCTGGAACCGACGCTGACCCGAAACGGCTACGATGCCGTCACGCTTACCGCCCACCTCGGCGCCCGGCCATCCGATGTCCGCTCCCTGCTCGCAGGCACGCTCGATCCCGAACACACCCGGGAACTCACCGAACAACTACGCGCGGCCGGCGTCCCGGTGTGAACCGTGCGAAACCTGTCAGTCATATCGAAAGGATGAAATCCGTGTTCGCCAAGACCATCACCGCAGCAGGCGTGATCGTCGCGCTGTATCTCGCATACCACCATGCTTGGTCCGGCATGGTCATCGCCGGCCTTGTCGCCATCCTGGCCGCACGGTGGAGCGAGTTGTCCCGCATGCGTCGCATCTGGCGCGGCGATCGTGCTGCCCGGGAGGTCCAGTCGTGAAGTTGCCGGGCTGGGCCTTTGGCGCTCTCACCGGTGTCCTCGCCGTCGCGCTGGGTGCGCTGATCGAAGGCGTCTTCGTCCATCCCTGGCCCGAGGTGCTCCACAACCTGTCGATCAAGACGGCGATCATGGTGCCGGTATTCGCCCTGACCTACCATTTCCTGTTCGGGAGGCAGCGTGGTCACTGATCTCGACACTCTCGTTATCGTCGATGGCATCTGGGCTTGCCGGGCATGATCGGGCGAAACTGGACCAGCAAAAGCGCTGTTGTGCGCTTATCATGCTTGCTGCCTGTGCTCGCCGGCATGGTCCTTCCGGCAATCAGTAGGCGGTTCCACTGGTCGATCGGCATCACACCGAGCTTTGTAATGCTGACGTTGGCTATAGGATGGACCGGTTTCGTCGTCTGGCGAACAACCATGAACGCTCATCAACGCGGCGACTATTTTGGCGATATCGGCCCCTGACACCATGGCGATGCCGTTGGCAGATAATGTGAGCAGGTGATTATGATGGCGAGCAGCGCTGGATGTTGGTGAGCACATTGGCAGATAGCGTGAGCAAATCGTTTTGCTCATTGTCAGATAATCCGAGCAGAAATCCGCTCCGTTTGCGAGCAGATGCCGCTACGTTGGCAAGCGCCTACACCTAGGCGGCGCGAACCTCATCTACCTGACGCTGAAGCTGCTCGAGTTCAAATATCAAAAGCAGAAGCAGTCCTTCGCCAACTTCCTCGTGATCGAGGAACCGGAGGCACACATTCACACCCACATTCAGAAGACGCTGTTCGACCGGCTGAATTATGATGACACCCAGGTCATCTATTCGACCCACTCGACCCACATTTCCGAGGTCAGCAACGTCGAGAACATAAGCATTCTCGGCCGCCAGGGCGGGCGATGCGAAGTTTTCCAGCCGTCCGCTGGACTCGATGTCGGTCAGATCGGCAACATCCAGCGCTACCTTGATGCGGTCCGCAGCAACCTGCTCTTCGCCAAAAGTGTGGTGCTGGTGGAGGGCGACGCGGAGGAGATCCTGATCCCGATCCTCGTCAAGAAAGTCTTCGGGGTCAGCCTGGACGAGTTGGGCATCAGCCTGATCAACATCCGCAGCACAGGCTTCGAGAATGTGGCAATCCTCTTTCACGACGATCGCATCCGCAAGCGCTGCGCAATCATCACAGACCTCGACCGCGCGTTCATCGAAACGGTCGAGGACATGCTCGACGACGACGATGAGATCGCCGCGAAGAAGAAGGCGCTGGCGTCACAGGTCGCAGGGTTTCGGCGCGAGGCGGCGCTCAAGCAGCTGTGCGACGGCAATCGCTGGTTGACGACGCATTTCGCCGATCACACCTTCGAGGTCGATTTCGTCTCCTCCGGCAACGCCGGCACCGTCGTTTCGGTGCTGGGCGACGTCTACAAGGATGCAGCCACCATCGCGACGTCGAAGTCGGAACTGGAATCGGGTGACATCGCGCGCTTCGGCACGCGCGTGCTGACGATGGCGCGCAACGCCGGAAAGGGCTGGTTCGCGATCATACTCGGGCGCATGATCACACCAGAGACCGTCATCCCGGATTATATCCTCGACGCGATCTTCGAGGTGCATATCCCGGTCTCGATCGGGACGTGGGCGAGCGTGCTAGACTATCGGCTGTCGGTGCTCGCAGCATCTCAGCTTCACGCGCCCGCGGACATCGCCGCGATGCGCGCGCAGATTGGCCGCTACCGTCGCAGCGAGATCGACTTTGCCGGGATCCGGGCCGAGATGCTCCAGGCTTTTCCGGCCGACGGCATCAACGCAATCTTGGCGAGCTTCTGAAATGTTTGTCTGGGACAGGAAGGATCTGAACGACGCGCAGGTCGCGGCCATCGAACATCCCGGCAGCGTTTTCCTTGTTGCGTGCCCGGGAAGCGGGAAAACGAGAACCCTCACCTACAAGATCGCCCGCCTGCTATCGCAGCTCAAATCGGACAAGAAGCGCGTTGTGGCGATCACCTACACGCACCGGGCGGCGGACGAGATCCACGAGCGGATCGAACAGCTCGGCGTCGATACGAGCCAGTTGTGGATCGGCACGATACACTCCTTCTGCATTGAGTGGATCCTCAAGCCCTATGGGGTCTACCATCCGGCGCTTAAGCACGGGTTTCGGGTCATCAACGCCCATGACACCGAATGTATGCACGAGGAGCTGTGCAGCGCGGTGCGGGACACTAAGCTCACCAGCTTCGACTGCGCTTATTACATCAAGCCGAGCGGCTTTGTTCTGACCTGCAACAAGACGGCTAAGCATGAGGCGATAAAGGGGGTCCTGCGAGCCTATTGGCGGAAGCTTCGTGCCGAGCGGCAGGTAGATTTCGAGTTGATCCTCTTCTACGCCTACCAGCTCATCGAGAAGCACCCCTCAATCAGCGTACTCCTCGGTTCGATCTTCGAATGCGTGCTCGTCGATGAGTTTCAGGACACGCGCGAGATACAATATGCGATCTTGGCGTCGATCTTGAAGGGGTCGAAAGGCCAAGCGTCCGCTTTCGTCGTGGGAGACCCCAATCAGGCGATTTATGGTTCGCTTGGGGGCTATGCGATCACTGCAGCGGACTTCGGTACGCGGTGTGGAATCGCGTTCAAGGAAATGGACCTATCGGACAATTACCGCTCGTCCGCCCGCATCGTGAGCTATTTCGGCCTTTACAATGTTTTCCCTGCTAAGATCGAGCCCGTGGGCACGGACAGGAAGTATGCGAGCGTGGTGTCGTTCGACCAGGAGACCCACCGCGACGGACTCGAGGACGAGCTTGTACGGCTTATTAAGTACAACGTCGAAACGCTCGGCATCGCTCCGCAAGAGGTCTGCATCGTTGCCCCCTGGTGGGTTCATCTCGCGAGCATGACGCGGCGGCTGGTCGCAGCCCTTCCGGGCTATTCGTTCGACGGCCCAGGAATGGTGCCCTTCGCGCGCGACGTCGATAATTTTTGGTACAAGCTCGCCCGGATCATCCTGACGGAGGCTTCTCCGCAACTCTACGTGCGCAGAATGCGATGGGCGGGCGAAGTGATCTCGGGCCTGAGCGACGTGGGCATCGACATTCCGGGGCTGGACCGCAAGGCGCTGCTGCGCGCCTGCAATGCCATCACCATCGCCGAGACCGATGGTCTCGTTTTCCTTCGAGCGTTTTTCGACGAGCTATGCGCCGCTTTTGGCATCGATTACCACGCTTGCGCGTCGCTCCAGGAGCACCACGACGCCTTCTTCGAATGCTCGCAGAAGCGCATCGACCGGCTCGTCAAGGAAGGCTCGGCGGCGATCGCCGAGCTGGCGATGTTCAGGAAGGTCTTTGCGGGCCGGACTGGCATTACTGTGTCGACGATCCATGGGGTCAAGGGCGCCGAATATGACGCGGTGATCGCTTATGGGTTGCTGGAAGGCATGGTCCCACATTTCAGCGACCCAGATCAGGTCGAGACAGCGAAGAAGCTCGTGTACGTGGTGTCGTCGCGGGCCAGAAAGAATCTACATCTGATCTCTGAGCGTGGTCGAAGCCGAGGCTGGAGCGGAGACTATCAACCGACAGATGTCCTTGCCGGATGTGCATTCCAATACGATCACGTACCTACCTAAAGTGGTCTCCTCGTCCGCGCGATCAACGGCTACCTGGCGCTCTCTTACGGTGTGATCCGGTAGGTGGGCTGCTTATCGGGCGGCCCCTGCTCGCGTGCAGGGTCTTAGTTGCGTCCGATAAACGCGATTCTCGGACATAAGAATTGGCTTCGAGAGGGCTGCCGATATCGAGCAATGCGTTCTCACGTCATCGTTGCACTCGCGCCGGCATCGACCGATTGACTCCCGGCCTGCGATCTCGATGATGCTCGCCATGAACGTAACGCCCCTGATCGCACCCGAGGTTCGCGCCGCAGTCGACCGCCTGTTCGATCTCGCAAGCAGCGACACCGGTCAGGCGGGTCGTGTCGCCAATTTCCTTCTCGCATGGCACAATGGAGCGGATTGGGGCGGTTTTGATCTCGCCGATCTCTTTGGCGTCGACCGCGCAATCGCCGCCGACATGGCGACGATCTTCACGTTCCTTGGCCAGTATCCAAGCGGCATCTATCCGGACGCGTTCGGGCATGGTGACGACATTGTCCCGATCCTGCAGCGCTGGCGCGGTTACACGGACGAATAGACACCACGGTAGGCCAGGCCAGGCGGAAGCGCTGTCGTTTCCTCTCCCGGAATGCTCCACATTCTCGCTTGGCGGTCGGTCAAGCGGCAGTTCGAGGCTAGCATTGTCGAAAACGTCCATTCCGTTCCTACATAAAATTCTTGAAACTTTCACTTTATGCAAGTATCGGGAATTTTATGAGCGCCCTCACCTCCGCCCTGTCTGACGGCAAGCTCGCCGGCCGCGTTTTCGATGAACGCCAGCTTGGCGAGGCGATCGACGGCGGCGCTGCGCGTCGCTATGCGCTCGTCAACCGCGCGCTGAAGGACGGTTCGCTCGTCCGTCTCAAGCGCGGCACCTATCTTTTGGGCAAATCCTATCGATCGGACGCGATTCATCCCTTCGCCGTGGCCCAGGCCCTCATTCCGGGCAGCTATGTTTCGTTCGAGACCGCCCTCGCTCACCATGGCTGGATTCCCGAGGCAGTCTACGCGACCGCAAGCGTGACGCCCGGACGCAAGACGCTTGAATTCGACACCCCGGTCATGGGCCGGTTCACCTTCCATCCGCTCGCCATCCACGAATATCAGTTCCTGGTGGGCGTGGAGCGGCAGAAATTGGGTGCCCTCACCGCGTTCGTTGCGAGCCCCTTGCGCGCGCTCCTCGACCTCGTCGCATTGCGGAAGCAACGCTGGACGGGTTTCGACTGGCTAACCAGCGGCCTGCGCATCGACGAGGATCATCTCCACACGCTCAAACGCAAGCAATTCGCGTCGCTGAAATCGGTCTACAAGCACAAGGCGGTCAACGACTTCCTCCGTTCCCTCGAGCTTGCTGTCCGCGGCAACCGATCCCCCTCGCTGGATGCATCGCGCGATGATTGAGATGCTCCAGAAGAAACTCCGCGACTATGGCGCGACCAATGCCGTCGAGGAGGAGAACGCGACCAAGGAGATCATCCAGGAGATCGTGCTCTACGCGCTCTGGCGCGCCGATTTCTTCGACGTCGCGCTTTTCCAGGGCGGCACGAGCCTGCGCATCCTGCACGCCCTTCCCCGCTTTTCGGAGGATCTCGACTTCCTGCTGCGCGTGCCGGACCCCGATTTCCAATGGTCCCCGTACCTCTCCGCGCTCGTCGAAATCTTCGCTCAGTTCGGCCTGAAGCTCGAAGCCCAGCCGAAGGACAAGATGGACAGAGCAGTGCGCGAAGCGATCCTCAAGGACGATTCGATCGCAAGCCAGCTCAATCTCAGCTACGCGGGATCGGGCCGCGCCAAGACGATCAGAATCAAGCTCGAGATCGACACCAATCCGCCGGCGGGCTCTGGCGAAGCGACAACCTTCCTCGACTTCCCCGCCGACTACGAGGTGCGGCACCAGGATCTGGAGTCCAATTTCGCGCTCAAGATCCATGCGCTGCTGTGCCGCCCCTATTTGAAGGGCCGCGACTGGTTCGACTTTTCCTGGTACGTCGCGAACGGCGTCTACCCCAACCTCTCGCTTCTTGGCGCAGCGATCCTGCAGGCGGGGCCTTGGCAGGACCAGCGAGACCTGCATGTCGACGGCGAGTGGCTTGTCGCGGCCTTGAAGGCGAGGATCACGTCCATCGATTGGCGCGCGGCAACGGCCGACGTGAACCGGTTCCTGCGGCCGGCCGAGGCGAAGTCGCTCAGCCTATGGAGCGAGCGCTTTTTCCAATCCAAACTCGACCAGCTTGCCAAGGAAGCGTCTAAGTGACGGACATGCTTCCTGCTCTTTCCGATCCGCACGCGGCGCTGTGCGCGAGTAGCGCAACCGGCAAGGGCGCGCGCGACCGGACCCAAGATAGCGCAGGCGTGCGCTGCTGATGGGCCGCGACCTCTTGCCACTATCGGCCGATCTCCCTGCCGACCTGCTCGCCGAGATCGAAAGCGCGCGCGATACGCTCGCGGCCGCCAAGGCTGGCTCAACGCAAAAAGCCTATGCATCCGACTGGCAGCGCTTCTGCGACTTCTGCGATGCCCGCAACGTCGAAGCCCTGCCCGCCCATCCGGACATCGTCGCGCTCTTTGCGCATGTCGAGGCGGAGGCCCGCATCGCACCGGTCACGATCGGCCGCCGCGTCGCGGCGATCAACCATCACCACAAAGAGGCGGGCCTTGCCTCTCCCATGGCGCGCGATGCCGCTGGCGTTATCGCGCAGATGATGGCGGGCGTACGCCGCAAATATGCTCGGAAGAAGGATCAGAAGGCGCCTGCAGCGGCGGACGTGCTCACCGCCATGCTTGCGACGATCACGAACGCAGGCCTGCGCGCCAAGCGCGATCGCGCGATCCTGGCGGTCGGCATGGCGGGCGCGTTTCGCCGTTCCGAAATAGCGGGCATGCAATTGCCCGATCTCGAATTCGAAATCGCGGGCGTGCGGATATCGATCCCCCGTTCGAAAGGCGATCAGGAAGCCGAGGGCCAGGAGATTGCGATCCCCGAAGGCCGTCATATCCGGCCGGTGAGCCTCCTCAACGACTGGCTCGAGGCCGCCGATCTGATCGGCTTGGATCCCGCTATCGGAAAGCCCCGGACAGGCCCGGTGTTTCGTCGGTTGACGCGGGGGGACGTGCTGACGGCCGACCCGATCACCGACAAGACCGTGGCTCGTCTGGTCAAAGCCTGCGCGTCGGCGGCAGGGCTCGACCCAGCCCTGTTCTCCGGGCATTCCCTGCGCGCGGGCTTCCTTACCGAGGCGGCCGCGAAGCGAGCGAACCTGTTCAAGATGAAGGACCACTCGCGCCACAAGTCGCTCGACACAGTCGCCGGCTATGTCCGCGATGCCGCACTGTTCGACGACCATGCAGGTGAGGAGTTTCTGTGATGCCGGGCTGTCCGGCAATTCTGGCTTCGAAGCGAAACTCGAGATCCCGGACGAGCCGGCAATGACGACAGCGCCAGAATGGCAGGCATATGCCATGCCCAATTACGATGCGGCGATGACGCAGGCCTGCACGGCTCTCCAACAGCGTATCCTTGTCGACCCCGCCTATCGTTCTTCCATACTGGCCGATCCCAGAGACCTTCACCGCACCTTGTTCGTCGGATTCACGCCGCCCGGTTACCCCGAATATGCCGGCACCTACCGGGGTGCGGCGGGGACATCGCTCGAGGGACGGCGTTTGGGCGCCCCGCAAGTCTTCAGCCCGAAAAAGAGCTTTTCGTTCGAGGAGCCCGAGAACGTCGTCGCCCGGCTCGATTTCATGCTCTCCGAAGTTCGTCGCGAACTGGTTCCCGCAAGGTCTGCTAAGCCTTTTGTGCAGCTCCTGACCTTGACGCACCTTTTCTGCTGGTTCGGCAAAATCCATCCGTTTCTCGATGGAAACGGTCATATCCAGCGCGCCCTGTTCGCCGCCGCGGCTACCGAACTGGCAATCCCACTTGCCGCCCGTTTCGCCATCCACCCGCGCCCGTTTGATCGCCTGCTTGCCTGGCCGCTGGAGATGTTCACGCGGGCCGTTCCCGACCAGCGCGAGCATTACCTCGCGATGGTGGCCGAATATCTCAGTTCGTGGTTGGCTGGTCCCTTCGATCTGCCCGCGAGCGGCATAGCGCCGTAAGCGGCCGGGCCTGGTTCAAAGCTCGATCAGCGTATAGCCACGATCGGCGAGCAATTTCTGGGTCCAGTCCTTGCCGATGGGCACGCCCTCGGCACCCAACGAGATCGCCGCATCAGCCCGATCGAAAAGTGCGATGCAGAGCTCATCGCTATCGAACCGCGATCGGTACTGAATGCCGTCCAGGCTCGTGCTCTTATAAATCTCTGCGGAAATCTGCTGTGGGACCACATAGGCACCCGGATTGTCGACCGGATCGAAGTCGGCAGAGACACCGGCGGCGGTGGTCTTAAACCAGCCAAGGCCCGGTCCATGGACCTTGGCTAGACGGATTGGCCGCATAATTGTGAAGTTAGCGGCGCGTCTCCTGGCCACCTGATCCCAAAGGACGTCTCTATCCCCCGGTGTTCGCAGCAGTGTTTCCGCAAATGGCCCTACGAGCGTCTTTCCCAGATAGAGAACCCCGAACTTGCCTTCGGGATCATCCCACCGCCAGGTCGCGTCCTTGCGTCCATACCATCTGGCAGCCACCGTCGCGCCGTGAACCCGATGTAGCACTCTTCCCGTAGCGATCGTCGCCACGGGTATCCCCCCTTTCGCTGCCATATGCGTCAGTCTTCGAGCGTATGGGCGAATCGCACGACGCGTTCGACCTCTGCGTCGCTGCCCTTGAGGAGCGTGATGGGACTCAATCCATCAAGACCTTCATCGCCACCAACGAGGAACTGCAGAATGGCCCAGCCGGTCGTGTGCGGAGCGGCACTGAGAACCTTCGAGATTCCTGGGATGATCGCGTTGCCGTCGAACTGGAACACCGGGAACAGCTTGGTCCCATTGTCCTCGACCATAAGCAGTCGGCGATCCTTCACCGCTTTATAGACGGCCTGAATCGTCTTGTGTCCAAGCAGTGCGCGCACCTTCTCCGCAGTCAGCGCCCCGCCCGCGGCGTCGATCATCCGTCGCTTGAAAGCGATGGCGTTCGTGATCCTCTCTGCGGCCTCCGGATTGTCCGTTTCGACCGCCGGAATGCCAAGAGCCAGATGAAAGACCAAGCTGGGCACGTCGATGCTGCTGATAGCGGCCGCCTTTGCCGCCGCCGGCATCATTTTGATGATGCGATCGGTGCTTGCCACTATGCGGTCGTGAAGGACACGGTCCGCATCAACGAATCCCATATTTGCCGGACGAACCATTCGATCATTCCTGTTGAGTCAGTTCCATATAGGCTGAAATCGACACAATTTCAACCGAGCGCTTCGTAAGCTGGTCTCGGCGGCGCGGATCGCCGCTTGAAAAGCACTGGCCGCATCTCTTCGAGGCATTCTCGAGCTGCAAGGAGGGAAGGCAAAAATGCCCAGCCCGAGGGGCTTCATTCGAGCATTCGTAGGGACATAAGCACGATCTGTCGCGCTTCGATAAACCCGATAGCTGGCAAGAGGCCATTGCGAACAAACTTCGAACACTGTACAAAATCGGTGTCCGGAGCTTTCGACATGTACGACCTGAGAACCTACCTCGCAACGAAGGACCTCCCTGGCGGTCCGGTCTACATCGAAGAGCAGTTCACAGCAGAATATCAGCTGATGAACCCTCAGATCACTGATTCAAGCGACGATAGACCGCTCACACCCGGCAGAGCAATCGGAGGCCTCATCTCGCTGGTGTTGCTTGTGGGAACTGGCGTCTATCTGTTCGTGGCCTGGTGATTTGCACATTCATTTCCTAAGATCAGGATCGGTGAAAAATCCGCGATTTTGATCGCGGTTTACTTCCGATTGCAAATCAACGGTTGCGCCAGCTCGATTGGATCGGGCGGCCTCTGCAGCAGCTCTGTCGTCGCTCAGCCTGGCCCGACCCTCGTCGATGATTCTTGCGGCGGCATTTGGATCGCCGCCCCGGCTGCCGCTGCCAAGCCGATCAACCCCGTGCGGGCGATAAGACGCTCGGACATCGCCAGGCCCCCCTACATCCGTGCGGCGCACATCGACCAAATTTGGCTCGGAGATGCTGCCCTGGATTTCATTCCAAAGCGCGTCGCGTTTTTCCTGAGACCATTGCTGGATCATCTGCGACCTGACAGCACGTTGCTGGTCGGTCAGGTTCGTCGCCCATAGTTCTGGCGCGTCCAGGTTCGGGTGCAGCAGCTGTTGCTGCCGGTACCACTGCGCGAGGTCCTGGCTCAGATTTTCGCTGAGTTGCATCCCGTGCGTTTCGGCGAAGCTGGCGTCGCGCGAAAGCGACTCGGACAGCTCCTCCATCTTGCGTGCCGCTTCCGTGTAGGAGCGCGCCCGTGCAAGGGCATCTTCAGTGCTTTGCGAGGAGGAAGACGTTGCGGAAGACCGGCTGAACACACCAGACCGTTCGTAAGTGCCGTCGGAGGTGGATGCTCCGATGCCGCTCGAGTGTTCATCGCGCACGCCGCTCGACGAGGAGCTAGAAGAGTCAGTAGATTTGCTCGAATCCGTCCCGTACCGCAGGTTATCCGTTTGAGTTCCGGTCTTGTTGACACTGACAGTGCCGCTGACGTTTGGCAGCAGGCTGGGGACTGTCAGGATTTCCGTGTGTGGGCGGGCATAATGGGTAAAGAGGAGATCCCATATGTCCCGACGCAAAGAACC
>OFSF01000415.1_pt1 | contig 16720 bp, 18 predicted proteins | sample 1543271 | NCBI WGS metagenome assembly OFSF01 (sample SAMN07774227, study PRJEB24372) | wastewater metagenome | isolation source: Exp Tend VB 100WW | collected 2016-02
GTCTTGCGGATGTCGGTCACGCCGGCATCGCTGTTGGTCGTGGCACCCGCCGGGTAGAGCTTGAGCGCGACCACGCCAGCGTCCTTGGCGCGGCGGATTTCCTCGGGCGGCGTGTTGTCGGTCAGGTACAGCGTCATCAGCGGCGTGAAGTCCACGCCCTCGGGCACACAGGCTTCGATGCGTGCGCGGTAGGCCAGGGCCTGCTCGGCGGTGGTCACCGGCGGGCGCAGGTTGGGCATGATGATGGCGCGGCCGAACTGGCGAGCAGTGTGCGGCACGACGGCCGCCATCGCTGCGCCATCGCGCACATGCAGATGCCAGTCATCGGGGCGGGTGAGGCGGAGCGTGGGGGCGGTGGCGGTCGTCATAGACCGCGATTCTCGCCCAGCTTGGTGGTGCGCAGAAATTCCCACAAGGCCTGCGCCGCCGGCTTGTTGTGGCGCGAGACTTCTGGCCGCTCGCGGTAGAGACGCACTTCGATCGTCACCTCGAAGGCCGCACCCGACTGGCGCGGACCGGCGGGGACCAGCCGCCGCGCGCTCAGCTCCTTGCGCACCGAGCTGGCGGGCAGGAAGGCCAGGCCATGCCCTTCGAGCGCCATGGCCTTCAACCCTTCTGCCATGTCGGTCTCGTAGATCGGGTCGAGGTAGAGGGCTTCGCTCGACTGTTTCAGCAAGAGGTCGACCATGCGTCCCAGGTAGGCGCCGGTGGCATAGCCGAGGTAGGGCACCTTGTCATGCGAGCGGCCTGGCAGGCGGAACAGCGGGTCGCCGTCGGCATCGGCCCGTGCATACGGCGCCAGCGTCTCGGTGCCCAGGCTCAGCATCTCGTAGCGCTCGGGGTTGAGCTGCAGCGGCTGCGAGGCGTGGTGGTAGGCCAGCAGCAGGTCGCAGGAGCCCTCGGTGAGCTGCATCACGGCGTCGTGCACGTTCATGCCCACCAGCCGGCTCTTGAACGCGCCGAAGCGCTGGCGCAGCTCCATCACCCAGTGCGGGAAGAAGGTGAAGGCCAGCGAGTGCGGCACGGCGAACTCGATCATGTCCTGGCTGGAGGTCTGGTGGCCGCGCATCAGGTTGCGGGCGGCCTGCAGGTTGCCGAGGATCTCCAGCGCCTGCGGCAGCAGGGTCTTGCCGGCCGAGGTCAGGCGGGTGGGGTAGGACGAGCGATCGACCAGGTCGATGCCAGCCCAGGCTTCCAGCGCCTGGATGCGGCGCGAGAACGCCGGCTGCGTCACATGCCGCAGCTGGGCCGAGCGCGAGAAGCTGCGCGTCTCGGCCAGGCTGACGAAGTCTTCAAGCCATTTGGTTTCCACGGAACCCAGTGTAGCGAGCGCTCTGCCGTGGCAGCACTTCGGGCCGACCCTCGCGTGCCGGGAAGGCGGATCCGGCACGTTTCCTGCGGATCGGGTGGGGGCAGACACGAAGTTGTCTCTGCTTCTCCCTTACCATTCGCGCCGGAAATGAATAAAACATGAATTTGCCCAAGTCACCCGACTTGGGTATGGGGGCAGTGCCAAATTCACCGGCAGCAACAAAGTGTGAATCCAGTGGCCTAGAGCAAGGTGTTGCAGTGCATCCAAGCAACCAGACAAAATCCCTGCGGGTAGACGACGCGCCGAGTACGTTTGAAGCCCCAGTCCGAGCGGCGGGCGAAGCCGAGATCGTGCTGGAAATGCGCCATCCCGCCTCCGGCGACAGCCGCCGCTTCCGCGCCGGCTATTCGCGCGAAGTGGCCCTGCTCGGGCCGATCGAGCTGATCCGCCGTGGCGACTGGCGCGGTGTCGTGGTGAGCGTGGCCTTGCCCATCGTGGGCCAGTTGCTGCTGGCGCCGACGGCCAACCGCTCCTATGCAAAGCTGCTGGTGCGCCGGGGTTACCGCGCCGTCAGCCGCGAGCCCGGGCAGGTCAGCCGGGTCGAGTGGATGTTCGGCCTCCAGCTGCCGCGCTACGCCGGCCGCAGCAGCAAGTCTGCGGACTGAGCGCCGGGCAGGTCTTTCGCTCCGTCCGCCCCCCCACCACCACTTTGCTGCAGGCGCCACATCCGGGCGTACACCCCGTCGCGGGCCAGCAGTTCGGCATGGCTGCCCTGCTCGGCGATGCGGCCCTGCTGCAGCACCACGATCGTGTGCGCATCGACCACGGTGCTCAGCCGGTGCGCGATGACCAACGCGGTCTTGCCTTTGGCCGCGCTCGCCAGCTCCGTCTGGATCGCCCGCTCGTTGGCCGAGTCCAGCGCCGAGGTCGCTTCGTCGAAGATCAGGATCGGCGGGTTCTTCAGCAGCGTGCGCGCAATGGCCACCCGCTGCTTCTCACCGCCTGAGAGCTTCAGCCCGCGCTCGCCCACCATCGTGTCGTAGCCCTTGGGCTGCGCGGCGATGAAGTCGTGGATGTGCGCGGCGCGGGCGGCGGCCTCGATCTGGTCCTGGGTGGCGCCGGGGCGGCCGTAGCCGATGTTGTAGCCGATGGTGTCGTTGAACAGCACGGTGTCCTGCGGCACGATGCCGATGCTGCGGCGCAGGCTGTCCTGCGTCACGTCGCGCAGATCCTGTCCATCGACCGTGATGCGCCCGCCGCCGTGCTCACCGGCCGTGGCGTCCACGTCATAGAAGCGGTAGAGCAGCCGCGCCAGCGTGCTCTTGCCCGAGCCGGACGGGCCGACCACCGCGACGGTCTTGCCGCCCGGGATCTCGAAGCTCACCTCGTGCAGGATCGGCCGGTCCGCGTGGTAGGCGAAGTTCACCTGCTCGAAGCGCACGGTGGCGTGTTCGATCGCCAGCGGCTGCGCACCGGGCTTGTCCGCGATCTCGCGCTCGCGCTCCATCAGGCGGAACATCTTGTCCAGGTCGGTCAGGCTCTGCTTGATCTCGCGGTAGAGCACGCCCAGGAAGTTCAGCGGGATGTAGAGCTGGATCAGCAGCGCGTTCACCATCACCAGATCGCCCAGCGTCAGCCGGTGCTCCACGACACCCGCCGTCGCACGCCAGAGCATCGCCACGAGGCTGGTGGCGATGACGAGCTGCTGACCGGCGTTGAGCAGCGACAGCGTGCCCTGCGACTTGATCTGGGCGCGGCGGTAGGCGTCCAGGCCCTCGTCGTAGCGGCGCGATTCGAAGTCCTCGTTGTTGAAATACTTGACGGTCTCGTAGTTCAGCAGCGCGTCGATGGCGCGGCTGTGGGCTTTCGAGTCCAGTTCGTTCATCTCGCGGCGGAACCGCGTGCGCCACTCGGTGATGCTGATCGTCAGCGTGCCGTAGACGACGAGCGCCACCAGCGTGATCCAGACAAAGCCCATGTCGAAGCGCGAGCCCAGCAGCGTCAGCACCAGCCCGAGTTCCACCAGCGTCGGCACGATCGTGTAGAGCGAGTAGCTCACCAGCGACTGCAGCGCCCGCGTGCCGCGCTCGATGTCGCGGGTCATGCCGCCGGTCTGGCGCTCCAGGTGGAAGCGCAGGCTGAGCGCGTGCAGGTGGCGGAAGGTTTCCAGCGCGATGCGGCGGGTGGCGCCGTGCGTGGCCTTGGCGAAGACGAGTTCGCGCAGCTCGGTGAACAGCGTGGTCGAGAAACGCAGCCCCGCATACGCCAGCAGCAGCCCCAGCGGCACGACCACCAGTGCCCGCGGATCGCCCACCGGGATCGCCAAGTCATCGACCAGCGTCTTCAGCAGCACCGGCACACCGACATTCGCCGCCTTCGCTGTCACCAGAAACAGCAGCGCCAGCAGCATGCGGACGCGGTATTCCCACAGGTAGGGGCCGATGCGCTTGAGCGTGGACCAGTCGCTGCGGGGCGTGCCGGGTGGATCGGCGGGGGCGGGTTCATTCGGAGCGAAGCGGCGCATGGAGGGGGCTTGGTGAAAGAATGGCGCCTGTAACCGAGGTGCCAATCCATGAGTGTGAACCAAGCCAACGCTCCGCGTTTTTCCAGCCCGCCGCCGGTCCATGGCGGTGATCCCGGCTCGCACCAGCGCGAACTCGTGCTGCGCATGATGCCGATGCCCGCGGACGCCAACGGCAACGGCGACATCTTCGGCGGCTGGATCATGGCGCAGGTGGACATCGCCGGCGCCGTGCTGCCGGCGCGCATCGCCAAGGGGCGGATCACCACCGTGGCGGTGAACCAGTTCATCTTCAAGCAGGCGGTGTCGGTGAGCGACCTGCTGAGCTTCTACGCGACGGTCGAGCGCATCGGCAACACGTCGGTGACGGTGCATGTCGAGGTCTATGCCGAGCGCAACCCGGCCGATCCGCAGACGGTGAAGGTCACGGAGGCGAACCTGACGTATGTGGCGATCGACCCGCAGGGGCGGCCGAGGCCGATTCCAAGGAATGACGGAAGGCTCGCTTTGTAGTCACAAGAGCACTACATTGACGGGGTTCATCACCCAGGGAACACCATGACCACCACTGCTGACACTTACGTTCGTGCCCGGATAGATGCCGCGACCAAGGAGCGCGCTGCCGAGGCACTCGAAGCCATGGGGCTGTCGATCTCCGACGCGATCCGCCTGCTGATGCTGAGGGTGGCCGATGAGCGCCGGCTGCCCTTCGAGGTGAAGGCGCCGAATGCCACGACCCGCAAGGCGATGGCCGAGCTGGAGGGGGGCAAGGGCAAGCGGGCCGCCAGTGTGGCCGCCCTGATGGCAGACCTGAATGCGGACGATTGAGTACGCCACGGCTTTCAAGAAGGATTTCAAGCGTGTCAAGGCCACGCCGCGCCACCGACACGACGTGGAACCATTGCTGAGCGCCGTTCTGTCACTCCTGGTGGTGGACCAGCCGTTGGCGACCAACCTCCGTGATCACGATCTGACGGGAAACTGGGCCGGCTACCGCGAATGCCACATCAAGCCCGACTTGTTGCTGATCTACCGAAAGACAGACACCGACATGCTTCGGATTGCCCGTCTGGGATCACACAGCGAGCTGTTTGGTTGACCCTCTACCCTCCACCCGATCACGTTACCGGCCGCATGAGCGGCCGGTAGTCCGCGGCGATCTGCAGCGCCAGTGCCTCGCCCCAGCGCTGGTAGAGGGTGGGGCCGGGGTGGAAACCGTCACTGGCCATGAGGTGCCGCACCTCGTCGTGCGCCGGGTCGTAGGGCAGCTCGAAATACGCCCGCGTGCCCGAGTCCGCGGTCCACTGCATCAAGGCGGCGTCCAGCGCCTGCGCCGAGCGGCCCAGCACCCAGCGCAGTGGCTGCGGCAGCAGCGGAAACAGGTGCATCGGCGGCACGGCGGTCGCCACGATCTGGTGCACGCCGGCCAGCTCGCGGGCGCAGTCTTCGAGCCGGTCGAGCTGGGCCAGCCAGCGCCGCGGGCTGGTCTGGCGCACGGTGTCGTTCACGCCGAGGGCGGTCACCATCACATCGGCCGGTGGCAGGCGGCCCTGCGCGGCCAGCTCTTCCAGCGCCTGGGTCGCGTCCGGCGTGGTCCAGCCGGTGCGGGCCACCAGTTGCCAGGCGATCGGGGCCTTGAGCCGGCGGGTCAGCGCCTGGCTGAGCCGGCCGGCCAGCGCCTCGTCCTGGGTCGCCGCGCCGACGCCTGCCCCGGAGGAGTCCCCCACGATCAGCACCCGCAGCCGGGGCATCGCGCCGCTGTGGCGCTCCATGCCGGCCAGACCGAGGCGCGGGCCCTCGGCTTCCGGCAGGCGCGGGGCTTCCCGGCGCACCTGCCGTCCCTGCCAGATCAGCAGTGGGGACAGGGCAACTTTGGCGGCGGTGAAGGTGGGCATCGGCAGGCTGGCGCGCTCGGGTGGCGCGTTCGGAAAGGGCGGGTGGTGACGTTCAGGTGAACGACGAAAAGTCGGGCTTGCGCTTCTGGAAGAAGGCCTGGAAGGCTTCCTGCGCCTCGGGGCTGCGCAGCCGCTCGGAGAAGATCGCCGCCTCGCTGGCGATGACGGCGCGCACCTGCTCGCGCTGCGGCGCGCGCATCAGGCGCTTGCTGTCGCGCACGGCGCCCGGCGGCAGCGCATTGAAGCGCTCGGCGACGCGGCGGGCGTGGTTGACCACCTCGCCGGTCGGCAGCACGGCGTTGGCCAGACCACACTCCACCGCGTCCGCGCCGGTGAACGGGTCGCCGAGCAGCAGCTTCTCGGCGGCCTTGGCGTGGCCCATCAGCTGCGAGACCAGCAGGCTGGAGCCGTATTCCGGCACCAGACCCAGCCCGACGAAGGGCATCGCCAGCCGCGCCTCGTCGCTGACGTAGACGAAGTCGCAGTGCAGCAGCATGGTCGTGCCGATGCCGATCGCCGCGCCCGTGACGGCCGCGACCACCGGCTTCTCGCACTCCAGCAGCGCCAGCATGAACTGGAACACCGGCGAGTCCATGCCCTGCGGCGGGCGCTGCATGAAGTCTTCCAGGTCGTTGCCCGAGGTGAACACGCCCGGCTGCCCGGTGATCAGCACGGCGCGCACCGACGCATCGGCCTGTGCGGCGCGCAGTGCGTCGGCCATGGCGGTGTACATCACCATGGTCAGCGCGTTCTTCTTTTCCGGGCGGGCAATTTCGATCGTGGCCACGCCGTTCAGGGTGGCGGTCTTGATGCTCATGGTGTCTCCTTGGGCAACTGGAAATGGTAAATGTGCAACAAAGGTGAATCACGACCGATTGTTGCGTGTGAAACAAAAAAGCCGCCACACACGGCTGTGCGGCGGCGGGTAGGCGCTCATTTCGGAGCGCGCCCTGGTCAGCGGCTCAGACCCGCTCGAAGATGCCGGCGGCGCCCTGGCCCGTGCCGACGCACATCGTCAGCATGCCGTATTTCAGGTCATGGCGGCGCAGCGCGTGGATCAGCGTCGCGGCGCGGATGGCGCCGGTCGCGCCCAGCGGATGGCCGAGCGCGATCGCGCCGCCCATGCGATTGACCTTCGCCGGGTCGAGACCCGTGGTATTGATCACGGCCAGCGCCTGTGCAGCGAAGGCTTCGTTCAGTTCGATCCAGTCCAGGTCGCTCTGCTGCAGACCGGCGCTGCGCAGCGCGGCCGGGATTGCCTCGATCGGGCCGATGCCCATGATCTCCGGCGGCACGCCCTTGCTGGCGTAGCTGACGAAGCGCGCCAGCGGCGTCAGGCCGTGCTGGCGGATCGCCTTCTCGCTGGCCAGGATCAGGCAGCCGGCGCCGTCGCTGGTCTGCGAGCTGTTACCCGCGGTGACACTGCCCTTGGCGGCGAACACCGTCCGGAGCTTGCCCAGGCCTTCGAGCGTGGTGTCGGGGCGGGCGCCTTCGTCACGGTTCACCGTGCGGGTGCGGGTGCGGATCTCGCCGGTGACGAGGTCGGGCGTGCGCTCGGTGATCTCGACGGCGGTGGTCTCGGCGTCGAATTCGCCCGCAGCCTGCGCCGCAAGTGCCTTCTGGTGCGAAGCCAGCGCGAAGGCGTCCTGCGCCTCGCGGCTGACCTTCCACTGGTTGGCGACCTTCTCGGCGGTCAGGCCCATGCCGTAGGCGATGCCGATGTTCTCGTCGCGCTCGAAGATGCTCGGGTTGAAGCTCGGCGTGTTGCCGCTCATCGGCACCATGCTCATGCTCTCGGCGCCGCCGGCGATCATCACGTCGGCCTCGCCGACGCGGATGCGGTCGGCGGCCATCTGGATCGCGCTCAGGCCCGAGGCGCAGAAGCGGTTGACGGTGATGCCGCCCACCGTGTTCGGCAGCCCCGCCAGCAGCGCGGCGACGCGGGCCATGTTCAGCCCTTGCGGACCTTCGGGCATGGCGCAGCCGATGATGGCGTCCTCGATGGCCTTCGGGTCCAGCGTCGGCACTTGCGCCAGCGCGCCGCGCATGGCGGCCACCAGCAGGTCGTCCGGGCGGGTGTTGCGGAAGAAGCCGCGGTGCGACTTGCCGATCGGCGTGCGGGTGGCGGCGACGATGTAGGCGTCTTGCAGTTGCTTGCTCATGTGTGTGTGCTCCGTCGGCCGGGTCAGTTGCGCACCGGCTTGCCGGTCTGCAGCATGCCCATGATGCGTTCCTGGGACTTGGGGTGTTCGAGCAGCGCGCAGAAGTGCTTGCGCTCCAGCGCCATCAGGTATTCCTCGGTGACGAGGGTGCCCGCGTCCACCTCGCCGCCGCAGACCACGTCGGCGATCAGGCTGGCGATGTGGAAATCATGCTGGCTGATGAAGCCGCCGTCGCGCATCCCGACCAGGCTGGCCTTGATGGTGGCGATGGCGCTGCGGCCGGCGACCGGGAACATCGCTTTCACCGGCGCGCGGTAGCCGGCATTCGCCAGCGCCTTGGCCTGGCTGAGGGCGACGTGCAGCAGCTCGTCCTTGTTCGGCACGACGATGTCGCTGTCGAGCAGGTAGCCCAGCTTGCGCGACTCCAGCGCGCTGGTGCCGACGGTGGCCATCGCGGCCGCCTGGAAGCCGTCCTTCAGGAAGGCTAGCAGGTCGCTGCCCGGCACGCTCGCCGCGCGTTCCGCCGCCCGGCGCGCCACATAGGCCAGCCCGCCACCGCCCGGGATCAGCCCGACGCCGACTTCGACCAGCCCGACATAGCTCTCCATCGCCGCGACCCGCTGTGCGCAGTGCACCGCCAGTTCGCAGCCGCCGCCCAGCGCCATGCCGCGCACGGCGGCCACCACCGGCACGCTGGCGTAGCGCACGCGCAGCATCATGTCCTGCAGCTTCTTTTCCTCGGGCGCGATGCCCTTGGCGCCGAGCTTCATGAACACCGGCATCAGCGATTCGAGGTTCGCGCCCGCCGAGAACACATCATCCGGCGACCAGATCACCAGCCCCTGATAGCCGCTTTCCGCGAGTTCGACCGCCTTCAGCAGCCCTTCGGTCACGGTCGGGCTGATCAGGTGCAGCTTGGCAGTGATGCTGGCGATCAGCACCTCGCCGTCCAGCGTCCAGACGCGCACTTCCTCGTTGCGGAACACCTCGGTGCCGCTCTTCAGTGCATCGACGGCGCCAGCGCCCACGAGGCTCTCGGGGAAATGCTGGCGCTGGTAGACCGGCAGCGACGAGCGCGGCACGTAGGCGCCCGCGGCAGCGGACCACGAACCTTCCGGCGTGTGGACGCCCGTGCGGCCGTCGAACACCCAGGCCGGCAGCGGCGCGTTGCACAGCGCCTTGCCGGCGTCGATGTCTTCCTGCACCCACTTGGCGACTTGCTGCCAGCCGGCTTCCTGCCACAGCTCGAACGGCCCCTGCTTGGCGCCGAAGCCCCAGCGCATCGCGAAGTCCACCTCGCGCGCCGAGTCGGCGATCGTCGCCAGGTGCACCGCGACGTAGTGGAAGCTGTCGCGCAGGATCGCCCACAGGAACTGCGCCTGCGGATTGCTCGACTCGCGCAGCAGCTTCAGCCGCTCAGCCGCCGGCTTCTTCAGGATGCGGTCGATGATCGCATCAGCCTTGCCGCCCGCGGGCACGTACTCGCCCTTGGCGGCGTCCAGCCGCAGGATGTCGCGGCCGACCTTCTTGTAGAAACCGGCGCCGACCTTCTGGCCCAGCGCGCCCTTGGCGATCAGCGCCGACAGCACCGGCGGCGTCGCGTAGGACGGGAAGAAGGGGTCGTTCGCCTTGTCCGGGCCGAGGTTGTCCTGCAGCGTGCGGATGACGTGCGCCATCGTGTCCAGGCCGACCACGTCCGCGGTGCGGAAGGTGCCGGAGCTGGCGCGGCCGAACTTCTTGCCGGTCAGGTCATCGACCAGGTCGACGCTCAGGCCGAACTGCTGCGCCTCGTGGATGGTGGCCAGCATGCCGGCGATGCCGACGCGGTTGGCGATGAAGTTCGGCGTGTCCTTGGCGCGCACGACACCCTTGCCGACCGTCGAGGTGACGAAGGTTTCGAGCTGGTCGAGGTAGCGCGCCTCGGTGGTCGGCGTGGCGATCAGCTCCACCAGGTACATGTACCGCGGCGGGTTGAAGAAGTGGATGCCGCAGAAGCGCGGCTTCAGCGCGTCCGGCAGGCCGTCCGACAGCGTCGTGATCGACAGGCCCGAGGTGTTCGAGGCCAGGATCGCGTGCGGCGCGATGAACGGGGCGATCTTCGCGTAGAGGTCATGCTTCCAGTCCATGCGCTCGGCGATGGCCTCGATCACGAGGTCACAGTCCTTCAGCAGGTCCAGATGCTCCTCGTAGTTCGCAGCGCGGATGCGGCTGGCGTCGTCGCCCACGCCCAGCGGGGCGGGCTTGAGCTTCTTGAGGTTGTCGATGGCCTTCTGCGCGATGGCGCTCTTCGGGCCTTCCTTGGCGGGCAGGTCGAACAGGATGACCGGCACCTTGACGTTGACCAGGTGGGCGGCGATCTGCGCGCCCATCACGCCGGCGCCGAGCACGGCGACCTGGCGGACATTGAAACGGCTCATGGATGCTTCCTTGGGAGATTCGGGGTCTTCGTTCTGGGGACGTTATTCGACGCGAATCCACGTCTGCGTGCGGCCCAGCAGCGGCGCGCCGACGTAGCCGCGCACCTCGATGCGCTTGCCGCCATCGATGGGCTTCATGCGCACCTTGTAGGTCTTGCCATTGTTGGGATCGAGGATCTCGCCACCGTCCCACAGCGCCTTGTCGTCCAGGTTGGCCCGGACGCCCTTGACGATGGTCATGCCCAGCACGGGCTGGTTCTTGCGGTCGTCGCTGCACAGCTCGCAGCGGGCGTCCTGCTTGGTCGCGTCGAACACTTTCTCGACCTTGGCCGAGAAGGTGCCTGCAGTCTCGGTGATGCGCACCAGCGACTTCTCCGTCTTGCCGTCGTCGTCGATGGTCTTCCACAGGCCGGCGGGCGTGGACTGCGCGGCAGCGGCGAGCGAGGCGCCGGCCAGCGCGAGTGCGATCAGGGTGGTTTTCATGGTGTGCCTGGTCTTGCTCCCTCCCCCAGCGGGGGAGGGTTGGGGTGGGGGCTTCGCTGGCTCAGAACATCGACTCGTCCATCGCCATCAGCGGCGCGAGGCCGGCGCGGGCGGTGCGGATCAGCGACGCCGTCTCGGGCAGCAGCTTGGCGAAGTAGAAACGCGCGGTGTGCAGCTTGGCGACATAGAACGGATCCGGGTTCGCGCCTTGCTCCTTGAGCTTGTCGAGCGCCACCTTGGCCATGCGCGCCCAGAAATAGGCGAACACCAGGTGCCCGACCACGCGCAGGTAGTCGACCGCCGCCGCACCCACCTCGTCCGGGTTGCCGAAGGCCTTCATGCCCAGCTCGGTCGTCAGCTTGGTCACCTTGTCGCCGAGGTCGGCCAGCGGGTTGATGAACTCCTGCATGTCGTCGCGCAGTCCGGCGTCCTCGGCGAACTCGGCGATCTTTTTGCCAAACGCCTTGAGCTTCTTGCCGTTGTCGCTGAGCACCTTGCGGCCGAGCAGGTCCAGCGACTGGATCGTGTTCGTGCCCTCGTAGATCATGTTGATGCGGGCATCGCGCACGTACTGCTCCATGCCCCATTCCTTGATGTAGCCGTGGCCGCCGAAGACCTGCATGCAGTGCGAGGTGGCGATCCAGCCGTTGTCGGTCAGGAACGCCTTGATGATCGGCGTCAGCAGCGCGACTTCATCGGCACTGGCCTTGCGCACGTCCTCGTCCGGGTGGCTGAGTTCCTGGTCGAGCATCAGCGCGGTGTGGACGCACAGCGCCCGGCCGGCTTCCGCGTAGGCGCGGGCGGTCAGCAGCATCTTGCGCACGTCCGGGTGGACGATGATCGGATCGGCCGCCTTCTCCGGCGCCTTCGGGCCGGACAGGGCGCGCATCTGCAGGCGATCCTTGGCATACGCGACCGCGTTCTGGTACGCCACCTCGGTCAGCCCGAGCGACTGCATCCCGACGCCGAGCCGGGCCGCGTTCATCATCACGAACATCGCCTGCAAGCCCTTGTTCGGCTGGCCGACCAGCGTGCCCACGGCGTCTTCGAGCACCAGTTGCGCGGTCGCGTTGCTGGTGATGCCCATCTTGTGTTCGAGGCCGGCGCAGAAGATGCCGTTGCGTCCGCCGAGCGAGCCGTCGGCGTTGACGTGGAACTTCGGCACGAGGAACAGCGAGATGCCTTTCGAGCCGCTCGGGGCGTCCGGCAGGCGGGCCAGCACGAGGTGGATGATGTTGTCCACCATGTCGTGCTCGCCGGCGGAGATGAAGATCTTGGCGCCGTTGATCTTGTAGGTGCCGTCGCCCAGCGGCTCGGCCTTGGTGCGCAGCAGGCCGAGGTCGGTGCCGCAATGTGGCTCGGTCAGGCACATCGTCCCGGTCCACTCGCCGCTGCTCAGCTTGGGCAGGTAGGTGGCCTTCTGCTCGGGCGTGCCGTGGGCGTGCAGGCTTTCATAGGCGCCGTGCGACAGGCCCGGATACATCGTCCACGCCTGGTTGGCGCTGTTGAGCATCTCGTACATGCACTGGTTGACGACGTGCGGCAGGCCCTGGCCGCCGTAGGCCGGGTCGCAGCTCAGCGCCGCCCAGCCGCCTTCGACGTACTGCGCATACGCTTCCTTGTAGCCCTTGGGCGTGCGCACCTCGTGGGTGGTCTTGTCGAGCGTGCAGCCTTCCTCGTCGCCGCTGCGGTTGAGCGGGAAGACGACCTGCGACGCGAACTTGCCACCTTCTTCGAGGATGGCGTTGACGGTCTCGACATCGACCTCGGCGTGGGCCGGCATGTCCTTGAAGGTCTCGGTGACCTGGACGAGTTCGTGCAGCACGAATTGCAGGTCACGCAGCGGCGGGGTGTACTGGGGCATCGAGATCTCCTCGGGGAAGGGTTCAGAACCGGTTCAGGATGGAAGTGCGGGCACCCGCTCACCGGGTGGCCCGACCGTGTCAGCTAGCTGGACATGCGGCGGTAGCGGGCCAGCACATTCAGGAAGGCTTGTTCGGCGCGCTGGAGCGCGCCCGGGGTGCGCAGGAAACGGGCATCGTGGTGCAGCGCCAGCACCAGCCCGTGCAGTTCGAACAGCATCTGGCGCGCGTCGGTGTCGGCGCGCAAGTGGCCTTCCTCGCGCGCCATCGTGATCGCCCGCTCCAGCCCGACGTGCCAGGTGCGCACCATGCTCACCAGCGCGTCGCGCACCGGGCCGGGCCGGTCGTCGAACTCGACCGCGCCGCTGATGTAGATGCAGCCCGAGTCGATCTCGACGCTCACCCGCGCCAGCCAGCGCCGGAACATCGCCTCCAGACGCGGCAGCCCGCGCGCTTCGCGCAGCGAGGGGAAGAACACTTCCTCCTCGAAGCGCGTGTGGTACTCGCGGATCACCGACATCTGCAGCTCCTCGCGGGAGCCGAAGTGCGCGAAGACGCCAGACTTGCTCATGCCCGTGATCTCGGCGAGCGTGCCGATGGACAGGCCCTCCAGCCCTTTCTGCGAAGCCAGGCTCAGCGCGGCGTCCAGGATCGAGGCGCGTGTCTGCTGGCCCTTCTGGGCAGCACGCGCGCCAGAAGGGTCGGTCCGGGTGGCAAGGGTCGAAGTGGAGGTCACGGGTTGAAATAAAACGAACGATCGTTCTATTCTGATCGAAGACGCGCCGAACGCCACTGCGGAACACCCTGGTGAGGCTAGAGTCAAAACTCTAGATGGCGTCATCCGGGCATCCCCACACAGTCTGTTCTATGCTCGCGTGGAGGTTTTCCCATGGACGTGTTGCAACTCGATGTATCGGGTCGCCCCCAGGCCTGGATTTCACCCCGGGAGGCGGCCAGCCTCTATGTCTGCGATGCGGTCGCGTGGACAGTGGGCGAGCCGTGCCTGCTGCTGCGCGGGGGGGTCCAGCGGGTCAGCGGATTGCAGTCGCGGCTGGAGCTGCACCCGATCATCGCCGTGCGCGGCGCGGTGCCGACGCGGGCCTGGCGCCAAGCGCCGGCGCTGACCAACCCGAAGCTGTTCGCCCGTGATCGCCTGGTCTGCGCCTACTGCGGCCAGCGCGGGCATCCGGACCATCTCACCCGCGAGCACATCGTCCCGACCTCGCGCGGCGGCGACGATTCGTGGATGAACTGCATCACCGCCTGCCGTGGCTGCAATGGCCGCAAGGGCAATCGGCTGCTTCAGGAATGCCGGATGGAACTGCTTTACCTTCCGTACACACCCAGTCTGCATGAAGACATGATCCTCAAGGGGCGGCGCATCGTGGCGGACCAGATGGAGTTCCTGCTCGCGGGTGTGCCCCGACACAGTCGGCTCTACGGCGGTTGACCTTGGTCGACGCCGACCGATCCACACAGAACAACCTCAGGTTTTCCCCATGAAAGCACTCTTCGTCACCGTGGCGACCGCCACCGCCTTGCTGCTCGGCGCCTGCAGCACCACCAGCCCGGACGTGATCCGCCCCGGCGACGCGCAGCGCCTGTCCACCGTGCAGGACGCGGTCGTGCTCAACGTGCGGCCCGTCGTCGTCGAGGGCCAGCAGCAGGGCATCGGCGGCACGTCGGGTGCTGTGGTTGGCGGCATCGCCGGCAGCACGGTCGGCGGGCGGCGCGAGGGGATGGTGGTCGGCGTGCTCGGCGCAGTGGCCGGCGCGGTCATCGGCAACTCGATCGAACGCTTCGGCACGCGCGAAGAGGCCGTCGAGATCCTGCTGCAACTGCCCAGCGGCGAGCGCCGGGCGCTGGTGCAGGCCAAGGGCAACGAGAGCTTCGCGCCCGGCGAGGCGGTGATCCTCGTCTCGACGGGCGGCAAGACGCGGGTGATGAAGGCGGTGAACGCCAGCAACGCCGCCGTCCCCGCCGCCGCGCCGGCCCGCTGAGGCCGGTTACGACAGCGCCCGCATGACCGCCTGAGGTTCTCTATCGATCAGATTCAACAGCACCAATGCAGCGCCTTGCGGTCGCCGGTCGCCCCGCTCCCAGTGGCGCAGGGTCGCCACCGAAAACCCGAACCGAGCCGCGAACTGGTCCTGAGTCAGCCCCAGTCGGCCACGCACAGCGGCCACATCAACCGCCGTGGGTTGGTAAACCTTGACGCCTGCAGCTTCGCCCCGTGCGTGGGCTGTGGCTTCCTTCAGCCCTTGGCGAATGCTCTCGAATGCCTTGCTCATGGGGGGCTTTACCTTTCAAGCCTTGCGCACGCCCCCGGTACCTTCGATCAGGTCGCCGGCCCGGGGATGCGCGGCCAAGTAAAGGATCACGTCTCGCCTGTCCTCATCGGACAGCAGCTTGCCGGCTCGCTTCTGGTATTCGGGCAGTTCGGCAATGGTGATCATGGGCAAAGTGTAATCCAATGGATTAGACCTCGCCCCTGAATCAGACCGCCGCGAGCGCCTGGTCGAGGTCGGCCATCAGGTCGTCGATGTGCTCGATGCCGACCGACAGGCGCAGCATGTCCTCGCTGACCCCCGCCTTGGCGAGTTCCTCGGCGTTGAGCTGGCGGTGCGTGGTCGAGGCCGGGTGCGTGGCCAGCGACTTGGCGTCACCGATGTTGACCAGCCGCGTGAACAGCTTGAACGCATCCAGCACGCGCGCACCGGCCTCGCGCCCACCTTCCTTCAGCCCGAAGCTCAGGATGCCCGAGGCGCGCCCGCCCATCTGCCGCTGCACCAGCGCGTGGTCCGGGTGGTCCGGCAGTCCGGCGTAGTTCACCCACGCCACCTTCGGGTGGTTCTTCAGGAAGGTGGCCAGCGCCAGCGTGTTGTCGCAGATGCGGTCCATGCGCAGCGCCAGCGTCTCGATGCCCTGCAGGATCAGGAAGGCGTTCATCGGCGAGATCGCCGCGCCCATGTTGCGCAGCGGCACGACGCGGGCGCGGCCGATGTACGCCGCCGGGCCGAGCGCTTCGGTGTAGACGACGCCGTGGTAGCTCACGTCCGGCTCGTTCAGGCGCTTGAAGCGTTCCTTGTGCTGCGCCCACGGGAAGGTGCCGGAGTCGACGATGGCGCCGGCGACGCTGTTGCCGTGGCCGCCCATGTACTTGGTCAGCGAATGCACGACGATGTCCGCGCCGTGCTCGATCGGGCGGCACAGCGCGGGCGAGGGTACCGTGTTGTCCACGATCAGCGGCACGCCCGCGGCATGGGCCACGGCGGCCAGCGCGGCGATGTCGGTGACGTTGCCCAGCGGGTTGCCGACCGATTCGCAGAAGATGGCCTTGGTGCGCTCGTCGATCAGCGCGGCGAAGGTCTCGGGTTTCGTCGCGTCGGCGAAGCGGGTCGTGATGCCCATCTGCGGCAGCGTGTGCGCGAAGAGGTTGTAGGTGCCGCCGTAGAGCTGGCTGGCCGAGACGATGTTGTCGCCGGACTCGGCAATCGTCTGGATCGCGTAGGTGATCGCCGCCATGCCGGAGGCCACCGCCAGCGCCGCGAGGCCGCCTTCGAGTGCTGCGACCCGCGCCTCAAGCACCGACTGCGTCGGATTCATGATGCGCGTGTAGATGTTCCCGGCCACCTTCAGGTCGAACAGGTCCGCGCCGTGCTGCGCGTTGTCGAAGGCGTAGGCGACCGTCTGGTAGATCGGCACCGCGGCGGCCTTGGTGGTCGGGTCGGGGCTGTAGCCGGCGTGGACGGCGAGGGTTTCGAGCTTCATCGGGGGCTCCTGTTGTGGTGTGGGGGAGAGGTCAGTGGGTCAATGCGATTGGTCGGCGTGCAGCCGCTTGTGGATGCGCTGGGTGGTGGTCCAGACGAGCCACAGCACCACCGGGATCATGGCACCGGCGAACAGGTCCGGGTTCACCGGCAAACCCGCAACCTTCGCTGCCTTCGCCCCGTAATAGAGCAGGCTCATCACGTAGTACGAGATTGCCGCGATCGACAGCCCCTCCACCGTCGATTGCAGCTTGAGCTGCAGTTCCTGCCCGCGCGTGAGCTGGGCCAGGAGCTGCTG
>OFSF01000416.1_pt1 | contig 16712 bp, 16 predicted proteins | sample 1543271 | NCBI WGS metagenome assembly OFSF01 (sample SAMN07774227, study PRJEB24372) | wastewater metagenome | isolation source: Exp Tend VB 100WW | collected 2016-02
ACGGTGACCCGGCTGGCGCAGCGATTCACGCTCGACACGCAGCCCATAGCGCGCCGGCTGGCCGGGTGGCTCGTGGGCTTCGACGCACTGGGCCTGCCAGGCCAGTTCGCGCACGAGGCCGTTCACGCTGTTGCGGGCGGTGAGTTCGGTGAACAAGGCGGACCAGCGAGTGACCAGCGGGTCGTTGGTCGTGCCGGTGATCGGCTCCTGCAGCGGCAGCGGCACCGGGGCGGAGACGGGGGCCTGTGCGCGGGAAACGGGTGCCGGCTTGCCTTCGAGCGGGATGTCGTCCCAGTCGGCTGGTGGCCCCTCTTCCCATGGTGCCAGCGTGCGGGCCTTGGCAGGCGCTGGGGCTGGGGCCACGACCACCCGCGTGCGGGCCGACACCGGTCGGAGCAGTTCACGCGACGACACCACCGTGGCTGGCCGAGAGGCCGCCACCACGGGTGCCCCCACAGGTGCGACCGGAGTTGCCGACTTGACCACCACTGCCCCCTGCGGCCGAAACGCCAGCAGCCGCAGCAGCACCATCACCAGCCCGCTGTACTCGTCCGGCGCCAAACCCAGTTCGGCCCGGCCATGCAGCGCGATGCTGTAGAGCAGCTGGGTCTCGTCCGCCGACAGCAGCGGCGCCAGCGCCCGGATGATCGGTGTGTCGGGGTCATCCGGATCGACCGCATCCGGCACCGCCTGCACCAAGGCCATCTGCTGCGCCAGCGCCGCCAGCTCCTCCAGCGTGCCCGCCGCCGACAGCCCCAAGCCACGCAGTTCATCCACCGTGCGCACCAGCGCCGCGCCATCGCTGGCGGCCAGCGCCTCGACGATGCGCACGACGTGCCCGCGGTCCACGGCGCCCAGCATCTGCCGCACGCCCGCCTCGTCCAGCGTGCCGCCGCCAAACGCGATGGCCTGGTCCGCCAGCGACAGCGCATCGCGCATCGCCCCCCGCGCCGCCCGCGACAGCAGCCGCAGCGCACCGACCTCGGCCGGCACGGATTCGGCCTGCAGCACCTGCTCCAGATGCGCCTGCACCGTCTGCGGCGCCATCGGCCGCAGGTTGAACTGCAGGCAGCGGCTCAGCACGGTGACCGGCACCTTCTGCGGATCGGTCGTCGCGAGCACGAATTTCAGGTACTCGGGCGGCTCCTCCAGCGTCTTGAGCATCGCGTTGAACGCGGTCATCGTCAGCATGTGGACTTCGTCGATCATGTAGACCTTGAAGCGCCCCACCACCGGCTTGTAGACCGCCTGGTCCAGCAACTGGCTGATCTCGTCGACGCCGCGGTTCGAGGCCGCATCGAGTTCGACGTAGTCGACGTAGCGGCCTGCATCAATGTCGCGGCAGGCGTTGCAGACGCCGCAGGGCTCGGCCGTGATGCCGCCGGTGCCGTCCGGGCCGACGCAGTTCAGGCTCTTGGCGAGGATGCGCGAGACGGTGGTCTTGCCGACGCCGCGGGTTCCCGTGAAGAGGTAGGCATGGTGCAGGCGCTGGCGGGTGAGCGCGTTGCTCAGGGCCTGCACGACGTGTTCCTGGCCCACCATCTCGGTGAAGCTGCGGGGCCGGTACTTGCGGGCGAGGACGATATACGACATGGGGGCGGATTGTAGGCGGGCCGGGCTGGTCGATAATCCGGCCCCATGAACCAAACTGCCCAGCCCTCCGACCAGACCGGCACCCTCAGCTACGAGCAGGCCGGCGTGAACTACGACCTGATCGACCCCCTGAAAGTCACGGCCCAGCGCGCAGCCGCCGCCACGGCCGTCCACCTTGCCAGCCACGGCTTCACCGAAGTCGCGGCCTCCCGCGGCGAATCGGCCTATGTGGTCGACGTCGGCCCCTTCTATCTGGCCTCCATCGTCGAATGCCTGGGCACCAAGACGCTGGTGGCCGACGAGATGGCGCGCCTGACCGGCAAGAGCTACTACGACGGCATCGCGCAGGACACGATCGCCATGGCCATCAACGACCTGATCACCGTCGGCGCCACGCCGCTGGTGGTGCAGGCCTACTGGGCCGCCGGTGGCTCGGACTGGTTCGGCGACCACCAGCGCGCGCAAGCCCTGGTCGCCGGCTGGAAACGCGCCTGCGAAGTCTGCAGCGTGGCCTGGGGTGGCGGTGAAACCCCGGCGCTGGCGGGCATCGTCGAAGAAGGCCGCATCGACCTGGCCGCCTCCTGCACCGGCCTGATCAACCCGAAGGAGCGTCTGTCGGTCGGCGACAAGCTCGGCGCGGGCGACGCGATCATCCTGCTGGCCTCCAGCGGCATCCACGCCAACGGCCTGAGCCTGGCGCGCAAGCTGGTCGAGCGCCTGCCGGACGGCTACCTGACGGAAATCTCCCCCGGCGTCACCTACGGCGAGGCGCTGCTGGCCCCGACCGTGCTGTATTCGCCGGTCACCGAGGCGCTGTGGAAAGCCGGCATCACGCCGCACTACTGCGCCAACATCACCGGCCACGGCTGGCGCAAGCTGCTGCGCCACCCGAGCGAGCTGACCTACCGCATCCACACGGTGCCGCCGGTCACGCCGGTGCTGAAGTTCATCCAGGAGCAGGCCAAGCAGGACGACCGCGAGGCCTACTCGACGCTCAACATGGGCGCCGGTTTCGCGATCTTCGTCAAGGCCGAGGACGCCGAGCGCACGGTCGAGATCGCCCGCGCCCAGGGCATCGCGGCCTGGAACGCTGGCGTGGTCGAGGCCGGCCCGAAGCAGGTGCTGATCGAGCCGCTGGACATCGCGTACAGCAACGACGACCTGCAGCTGCGCTGAACCTCAACCCGCACGCCGGCCCCCGCGCATGATCGACTGGCTCCCGGACGACGACGACGGTCAGGCGCCCTTCCCGCCGACCCGCCGCGCGCTCGGGCCGGACTCGGACGCACCCGGTCTGCTCTGCGCTGGCGGGCAACTCGTCCAGCGGCGGCTGGAGCAGGCCTACCGCCACGGCATCTTTCCGTGGTACGGCCCGGGCGAGCCGATCCTCTGGTGGAGCACGGCGCCGCGCATGGTGCTGCAGACGGCGCAGTTCCGGCTCCACCGTTCGCTGAAGAAGGTGCTGCGGCAGTTTCTGGCGACACCGGGCTGCGAGGTGCGCATCGACAGCGCGTTCGAGCAGGTCATCGGCCACTGCGCCAGCGTGGCACGCGAAGGCCAGCGCGGCACCTGGATCGTGCCGGAGCTGCAGGCCGCCTACCGCCAGTGGCACACCGCCGGTGGTGTGCACAGCGTCGAGACCTGGGTCGATGGGCGGCTGGTCGGCGGCCTGTACGGCGTGTGCATCGGACGGATGTTCTACGGCGAGTCGATGTTCGCGCTGCAGACCGATGCGTCCAAGATCGCGCTGGCGGCGCTGGTGGCATTCTGCAGGTCCGAAGGCATCCCCTGGATCGACTGCCAGCAGCAGACCCGGCACCTTGCCTCGCTGGGCGCTGCGGCGGTGGAACGGGCCGCATTCGAAGCCCATCTGGCACACGCCACGGCACTGCAGGGGCCGACACGCTGGACCTATGATGTGTCGCTCTGGCAGCATGTGCTGCTGGATCCACCGACTCCACCGACCAGCCCACCGACCAGCGAACCCGCGTGACGCACCCCCAGGATCTCCCGCTCGCCGAACTGCAGTTCTACGCCACTGCGCCCTACGCCTGCAGCTATCTGGACGGACGCATGGCGAGGTCGCAGGTGGCCACGCCGTCCCACCTCATCAACGCGGACACCTATTCGGAGCTGGTGTCGGCCGGATTCCGGCGCAGCGGGCTGTTCACCTACCGGCCCTATTGCGACGGCTGCCAGGCCTGCCAGCCGCTGCGCGTGCCCGTCCGCGAGTTCCAGCCCAACCGCAGCCAGCGCCGCGCCTGGCGCGACCACCAGACACTGCAGTCCAGCGTGACCCGCCTGCGCTTCGTGCCCGAGCATTACGCGCTCTACCTCAAGTACCAGACCGCCCGCCACAGCGGCGGCGGCATGGACCAGGACTCCGTCGACCAGTACACCCAGTTCCTGCTGCAGAGCCGGGTGAATTCGCGCCTCGTGGAGTTCCGCTGTCCTGCCGATCCGGACGGCACGCCGGGCGCGCTGAAGATGGTGTCGATCCTGGATGTGCTCAACGACGGCCTGTCCGCGGTCTACACCTTCTACGAACCGGACGACGAGGCCAGCTACGGCACCTTCAACGTGCTCTGGCAGATCGAGCAGGCCCGCACCCTGAACCTGCCGTTTGTCTACCTGGGCTACTGGATCGAGAACAGCCGCAAGATGGTCTACAAGGAGCAGTACCGGCCCCACGAGGTGCTGACCGCGGGAACCTGGCACCGCCGCAGCGGACGGACACCCGATTGACACGACACCGGCCTACACTGACCGCATGAACGCACCAATGCTGTGGTGGATCGCGGCCGGGATCGTCGTCGGGGCAGAGCTGTTCACCGGAACCGTCTACCTGCTACTGCTGGCCGTCGGCATGGCGGCAGCCGGCTGGGCAGCACACATGGGCGCGACGACTGCGACCCAGATGCTGGTCTGTGCCGTGGTCGGCGGGTTCTCGATGGCACTGCTGTGGCAGTGGCGCCGGCACAAGTCGGCCAGCGCGGGCGGCAGCCACCGGATGGATCTGGACATCGGACAGCGGGTGCATGTCGATGGCTGGTCGGCCGACGGGCAGGCGGCGGTCCATTACCGCGGTGCGCCTTGGCAAGCCAGTTGGTCGGATGCTGCCGTGCCGCCGCCTGGGCCCGGTGAATATGCGATCGTCGCCGTGAATGGCGCCCGGCTGGTGCTGGGCCCGGTCGAATCCCGTCCCCGTCTGCAACGCTGAGGAGTTCCCATGGACATGTTCGCGCTGGTCATTCTGGCGGTCGTCATCCTCTTTCTGTCCCGCGCGCTCAAGGTCGTGCCACAGCAGAACGCCTGGGTGGTCGAGCGCCTGGGCAAGTACCACGGCACGCTGTCGCCCGGGCTGAACTTCCTGATCCCCTTCATCGACCGGGTGGCCTACCGGCATCTGCTGAAGGAGATCCCGCTGGATGTCCCCAGCCAGGTCTGCATCACGCGCGACAACACGCAGCTCAAGGTCGACGGCATCCTGTATTTCCAGGTCACCGATCCGATGCGAGCCAGCTACGGCTCGTCCGACTACGTCAGCGCCATCACCCAGCTCTCGCAGACCACGCTGCGCTCGGTGATCGGCAAGATGGAACTGGACCGGACCTTTGAGGAGCGCGAGATCATCAATGCTTCGGTGGTGGCGTCGCTCGACGAGGCGGCGTTGAACTGGGGCGTGAAGGTGCTGCGCTACGAGATCAAGGACTTGACGCCGCCGAACGAGATCCTGCATGCCATGCAGCAACAGATCACCGCCGAGCGGGAAAAGCGCGCCCTGATCGCCGCCTCCGAGGGCCGCAAGCAGGAGCAGATCAACATCGCCAACGGCCAGCGCGAGTCCTTCATCGCGCGGTCCGAGGGGGAAAAGCAGGCCGAGATCAACAAGGCCCTCGGCGAAGCCGCCGCCATCACCGCCGTGGCCGATGCGACGGCCGACGCCATCCGCAAGATCGCCAGCGCCATCCAGCAGCCCGGCGGCACCGAGGCCGTGCAGCTCAAGGTGGCGGAAAAGGCGGTCGACGCCTACGCCCAGCTGGCGCAGAAGAACAACACGATGATCGTGCCGGGCAACATGAGCGAAGTCGCCGGACTGATCGGCACGGCGATGGCCCTGATGCGCAAGCCGCCCGCCACGGGCAGCGTGGACGCCGCTCAGTCGTCGTCCTGAGCGTCCAGTCCGGGGAACAGCACCTCGGTGAAGCCGAAGCGGCTGAAATCGCGGATGCGCATCGGGTAGAGCGTGCCGATCAGGTGGTCGCACTCGTGCTGCACGACGCGGGCGTGGAAACCGCTGGCTTCGCGCTCGATCCGGTTGCCGGCCGCATCCCAGCCGGAGTAGGCGATCCGTGACCAGCGCGGTACCACGCCGCGCAGGCCTGGCACGGACAGGCAGCCTTCCCAGCCCTCTTCCTCCTCGCCAGACAGCGCCTTCACGGTCGGGTTGATGAGGACCGTGCGCGGCACGGGTGGTGCGTCCGGATAGCGCTGGTTGCGGCCGAAACCGAAGATCACCACGGCCAGATCCACCCCGATCTGCGGCGCCGCCAGCCCGGCGCCCTGCACCGCTTCCATGGTCTCGAAGAGATCGGCCACCAGGGCGTGCAGTTCCGGACTGTCGAAGGACTCGACCCGGTGCGCGACCCGCAGAAGGCGCGGGTCACCCATCTTCAGAATGTCTCGTACGGTCATGGCTACAGGGCGTCAGGTTTCGGGATGTGGCGGGAACCCACACGATACCGCAGCGGGGAGCGCTGGCCAGATGTGACAATATTGGCAACCGTCCGCCCATTCCACTCCACTGACCCTTGGAGCCCCTGCCTTGATCCACCGCTGGATTCACCGACGCGCCGTGCTGGCCTGGCTGCTGCTGCCGTGGCTGGCGCTCGGACTGGCCGCGGCCGGCATCGCCGTGATCGACCTGGTGCTGGGCGATGGCGTGAGCGCACAGGACTGGCGTCTGCGGCCCCGCACCGAATGGCTGTGGCCGGCGCTGGCCGATGCTGTGCCATTACTGGCCGGGCTGTACGGTGGCGGAACGCTGGCGTGGGCGCTCGGCATCCTGATGGGCGGCCGCTCGGCCCGGCGGGCGTCGGCGGTGCTCGGTCTGCTCTGTGCGGCGGCTGTGCTGGCGGTGGCCGACTGGGCGGGCTTCCCGTGGCTGCAGCCGGTGTCGCTGTGGCTGGGTGCCGTGGCCCTGTTCACCGGCAGCCTGTATGCGGCACTGACCCACCGCCCGCATCCGCAGGTCCGGCGCATGCTGCCACGCGCCGTGCAAGCGCCACCACCGCCACCGCCGCCGGCACCACCGCCCCGACCTCCCGTGGCCCCGCCCGTCCCGACCCTGATGCGACATGAACCACCGACCACGCAGCCCGTCGAGTATTGAGACGCGGCCCCGACGCTGGGCCCGCAAGACCAGAACGGACCACGGCCGAGCACTGGTCGCCGCCTTGACGCTGGCACTGGCGGGTGCGACCGGCCCCAGTATGGGCGCCAGCCGCGTCTGGCTGGTGGCGGGGGAACCCGATCGCCAGTCCGCCACGCAGCACAGCGAAGGCACCGTGCTCTGGCTGGCGGACACCTTGCGTGCCGCGCCTGGTGCACCGCTCGTGCAGACCTGGCTGTCCAACCCCACACCCGAAGCCGTCGATCGATCCGTGGCGAAGGCAGCGGACACCTTGACGTCCACGTCCACGCCGATGCAGGCGCTGGCACGGGTGTTCGGCCAGCAGACCTACGAGGCGGCGCCGTCGCGTCGTCAGCGGGCGGCGGCCACGCTCGTCGGCGCGCGGGCGGATACGGTGCTGGCAGCCCTGGACAAGGAGGTCGCGGCCTTGCGCCCCAAAGACCGTGGACTGTTCTTCTACGCCGGACCTGGAATGGCGGACCCGTCCGACGCTGCCGGCAACATGCTGCGCCTGTGGGACAACACGGCGCTGTCCGTGCAGCAGCTGGACACCGCCAGCCGCCACGCCCCGGTCACGGCGCCCATGCGTTTCGTGCTGACCCAGTGCCATTCCAGCGGTTTTCAGCGGCTGGTCCGACCCTCCGCGCGTGACCTGCGCCACCTGGGGCGCCAGAACCGCTGCGTGTTCACGTCCGCACCGGTCGACCATCTGACAGCCGGTTGCCTGGAGGGGTCCACCGATGCGGAGTCCAGCGCTGGCGCGGACCAGGAGTACGCCAGCCTGTTCTTCGCGGCCCTCACGGGCCGTACCCGTGCCGGCGCACCGCTGCGGCGCTCTCCCGATCTGGACGGGGACCGCGTGGTGACGCTGCACGAGGCCCACCTGCACGCCACCACGGAAGGCCTCGGCCATGAGCTGCCCCGGTCGTCCACCGAAACCTACCTGGAACGCTGGCAGCCGGTCTGGATGCGCTACCTGGACACGCGCAGCGAGCCGGACAACGACTACAGCCGGACTGCCCACGCGCTGGCCGAGCGTCTGCGCCTGCCGCTGAAGGGGCGCGCACTGGTCGATGCGCTGGAAACCCGCCAGACCGGGCTGCGAGAACGCCTGGACCGGCTGGACGAGGAGTCCCGGCGGGCGGACGTGGAGATCGAGCGCCTGCAGACCACGCTGCGCCGCGCGCTGGTCCAGCGCTGGCCCGCGGTGGCCCACCCTTACACGACCGCACACGCCCGATTTCTGGCGAACGACCTCGACACTGTGCACGGGTTCCTGCTGGGACAAAGCGCCACCTACCCCAAGCTGGTGGCGCGCCAGGAACGCCAGGCACAGATTGCACGCGACAGCCAGTCGATCCAGCGTGACCTGACCCAGCTGGACAAGCTGATGCGGCTGCGGCAGCTGGCGCGCCTGCAGGTGCAGTTCGAGCGCCACGCCAGCCCGCAGGCCCGGCAGGAGCTGGAGCGCCTGACGCGCTGCGAGAAGACGCCGTTGTAGCAGCGTTGCGGCGCCGGCCGTTCAGACCAGCCCGGCCGCCGGCGCGGACAGCACATGCCGGTAGCGCTTCATCGGGCCGGTGTCGGCGTAGCCCATCCAGCGGGCGACCTCGGCCTCTGGATGGCCGTTCTGCAGCTGCCGCACCGCAAACGTGTGCCGCAACCGGAACGGCGAACCCCCTTCGATGCCCGATTCCTCCATCACGCCCACGGCTGCGCGGTGACAGGCCGGATGGGACCAGGGCTTGCCGGCCGTGGTGGACGGAAACAGCCAGCGGGACTGCTGCATGGCCGGTCCCTGGGCGGCCCGGATGTCGAGCCAGAACCTCAGCTGCCGAGCCGCCCACGGCGCGATCGGCACCTGGTGGGCAGCCGAACTGCCGTCGGCCGCGATGGACAACCGCCAGGGCACGCCAGCCTCGGGGCCGCCCTCCGACGCCACATCCTCGATGGTCAGCACACGCACCTGCCCCGGCGCCAGTCCGGCCCCCAGCATCAGCGCGGCGGCTGTCCGGTCGCGGACCACTTTCCAGGTGACGCCGACGCTCGGGTCCAGTGCGGAACAGGCGGTGCAATGCCGAATCAGCGCTGCGGCCTGCGCGTCGGTGAGCACGTCGGGGACGGGTGTCAGCGCGGAGGCGTTGGCGTAGCGGTACGGCGCTTCCTGCATCAGCTCCAGCGGTGCCTCGACCGGAGGGAGGCCCTGTTCTTCGCGACCATGGTTGAGCACCCGGTCGATGAGCTGCAGCAGGCGCCAGCTGTAGCGGGGGGTGAGTTCCACCTGGGCCTGGCCGGTGCGCATCTGGCGCTGGGGTCGCACGGCGGCAAAGGCCAGGAAGGCCAGCAGATCCTCCCGGCCGAGCCCGTCCACCGGATTCAGGCGCAGGGACCGCGTGCCGCTGGACTCGTCGAACGGGGCGCAATACGCGATGAAGGCCTGCCACATGTCGGCGTAGATCTGCGCCGACTCTTCGCGCAAGGCCCCCTGCTGCCGCGGACCCCGCGCGGGGGCAGAGGCCAGCCAGGCGGAGAACTGCGCTTGCAAGACCTCCGCTAGACGATCGCCATCCGAAGTCGAAAACAGGGGAAGGGTGTCGCTTTGCATGAAAAGATACTAACGAAAAAAGCACGGAACGCCAACAGCAGTTCGTTCCTGTCTTGCTTGCCTGATCTGATCCCTACTGGCTCCAATGCCTAGCCGTTAGTATTTTTATTGGCTTGACAAGCAAACGCTCGCAGTCCGTCCAGGTCCTGGATCAACATGCCCCGACTCCCCAGGCACACCAGACCCCGCTCATGCAGCACCTGCAGCGCCTGGTTGGCGCGCTGGCGTGACACACCGGCCAGCAAGGCCACCTCGGCCTGGGTCAGGTCGAGCCGCGGTCCGGGATCAAAGGACAGGTCCGGGTTGTAGAGGCTGGCGATGCAGGCCGCGACCCGCGCATCGGGGCCGAGCAGTCGGTCGTTGTGCAACATGCCGATGAACAGCCCGAGCCGGGCGTTCATCAGGTGCTGCAGGCAATGGTTGAACGGCAGACTGCTCTGTCGCAGGGCCTCGAAGGTCGCACGGGGCACCTGGGCGATGCGGCATTCGCGCAAGGCGATGACGTCGTAGCGGAACGGCGCGTGGCGCAGCAGGGAGCCTTCGCCGAACCAGGCGCCGCGCGACGAGCCGGTCAACGTGGTGATGCGTCCATCGGCCGCGGTGACGGACATCTTGGCGAGGCCGTCGATCATGCCGAACCAGTGGCTCGCCGCGTCGCCGACGGAGACGATGGCCTGCCCTGCCCCGACCCGCCGTTCGCTGGCACTGGACACCACCAGCGCGCGTTCGGCTGCGGTCAGGCCGCGGCCCCAGGTCGACTCATCGATGACGGAATGCAAGGTGTGGGCAGACATCCCGCCATCGTAGGCCCGCTGGCTTCAGGCAACCAGGGTGGCGATCAAGGCGGCACGCTGGCTGCGCTGCTCCGCGGCCAGCACAAAACCGCGCAAGGCAGACGTTGCGTCCCGATAGTCCCAGCGCGCGCCGTCGGCGTGCTGCCACGCTCCGGCCACGCCGGGCGCCGGCGGCACCGCCAGCACCGGGAACGCCGGGGTCTTGATCGCCACCGGCATCACCGGGAACGCCAGCACCTCCGACTGCCCGGCCAGATTCGCCGCCAGCACCTTGGCCGCCGCCATGATCGGCATCACGAACGGCAGGATGCGTCCGCCGGGATACTGGGCGTTGTCCCCCAGCGCCCAGACGCCGGGCAGCGACGTCGCGAGCCGCTCATCCACGACGACGCCCCGTTCGCAGACCGCTCCCGCCGCTTGCGCCAGGCGGACATCGGCCCGCAGACCGACGGCGCTCAGCACCAGATCGGCGTCCAGCGTCTGCCCGTTCGTCAGCGTGGCCCGCAGCCCGCTGGAGCTGGTGCCGGTGGCGCTGTCTGTCGTGACCTGGTGGTCGACTGCCGTCACCGCCGTGCCGAAGTGCCAGGCCACGCCCGCAGCGCTCAGGGCCGCCTGCAAGGCTTCCCCCGCCTCGGCCGGCAGCAGACTGGCGAGCGGCCGCGGCGAAGGATCGACCACCTGCACCTGGTGCCCGCCGCCCACCAGATCGTTCGCGAACTCGCAGCCGATCAGCCCCGCCCCGATCACCAGCACCCGCTTGGGCGACTGGCCCAGCGCGGCGTGGAAGCGGGCGTAGTCCTCCAGGTGGTTGATGCGGAACACCTGCTGCGCCGCATCACCGGCCATCGGCAGGACGATGGGTTGTGCGCCGTTGGCCAGCACCAGATCGCGCCAGACCAGGGTCTGTCCGTCCGACAGCGACACGGTGCGGGCCGCCGCGTCGATGCCGGTCACCGCCGTGTTCGCCAGCAATGTGACGCCGGAGGCGGCGGCCATCTGCTCCGCGGAGGTCGTGACGATCTGCGCGGGGCTGCGTCCGAGCGCGAGGGCGTTGGACAGCGTCGGCTTGGCGTAGAAATGGCCGGCATTGGCCGTGACCAGCACGATCGGCACCGCCGCATCGCGCTTGCGCAGCTCGCGGGCGACCGTCCAGCCGGCCAGCCCGGAGCCGACGATGACGACCGGCGCCGCCATCAGATCTGCACCATCTCGAAGTCGGCCTTGCCGACGCCGCAGTCCGGGCAGCACCAGTCGTCCGGCACATCGGCCCAGACGGTGCCCGGTGCGATGCCGTCTTCGGGACGGCCGGCGGCCTCGTCATAGACAAAACCGCAGACGACGCAGACGTAGGTGGTGTGGAGGGTTGCCATGGTGCGGGGATTCCTTTGAAGGTGGTCGGAAGTGTCGGGAAGATGGATTCTGAAGGGGCGCAGATGAACTCAGCCCAACGCGCGGACCTTGTCGAGCTGGGCCTGGTAGTGCGCGGCATGGCGCTCCTCGACGCGGGCCAGCGCGGCGAAGCGCTTCTGGGCCTTGGCGAGCGTGTCCTGCAGCGCGCGCTGGAACTGCTCGGCGTGTTCGCGGCTCTCGTTGATCTGTTCGTCGATCTCGGCGACAGCAGCGGCCTGCCCTTCCGCTTCAGCGGTGGCGCGGAAGCCGGGGTACATCTCGGTGTATTCGTAGGTCTCGCCGGCGATGGCAATTTCCAGTGCGCGGGCCGGCGTCATGTCCGCCTTCGGGTAGAGCAGGTCGAGGTGGCCGAAGGCGTGCTGGATTTCCTGGTCGGCGGTGGCCTCGAAGGTGCGGGCGGTGTCCTCGTCGCCCATGGCGCGGGCGAGCTTGGCGAAATAGCGGTACTTGATGTGGGCCATCGACTCGCCGGCAAACGCGGCTTCGAGGTTGGCCATGGTCTTGATTTCGGGGCGTTGGGTGCTCATGCGAGGCTCCTGTGGAAGGGTGGGTGGTGCGGTGCTGGCCCGGCCGGTGGGCTGAACCAATGCCTGCATCGTAGGCCGCACAGCCTCAGATGACCAATTGAAATTTCATAATCGATTGATAGGTTCTATCTTTCGAAGTCTCCCGACTGCGGCGAAAATCCCGCATGCCCGTTTGCCCTTGCCGGAACCTGCCCTGATGAACACCACTCCCCCGCCCGCCGACCTGATCCAGTGCGTGGAGCAAGCCCTGTCCGAGGACATCGGCCAAGGCGATGTCACCTCCGTGCTGCTGCCGCGCGGACAGATCGTGAACGCCCGCGTGACGACCCGCGAGGCCGCCGTGCTCTGCGGCCAGGCCTGGTTCGCGGCCGCCTTCCAGATGATCGACCCGACCGTGTCGGTGACCTGGGCCGCGCCGGAAGGCAGCCGCGTGCAGCCCGATGACCTGCTGTGCACGGTGACCGGCTGCGCCCGCGCGATCTTCACCGGCGAGCGCACGGCGCTGAACTTCCTGCAGACGCTCAGCGGCACGGCCACCTCGGTGCGCCGCTATGTGGACGCCGTGGCCGGCACGGGCGCGCGCATCGTCGACACCCGCCAGACCCTGCCCGGCCTGCGCAGCGCGCAGAAATACGCCGTGCTGGTCGGCGGCGGGCTCAACCACCGGCTGGGGCTGTACGACGGTTTCCTGATCGAGGACGTGCACAGCGCCGCCGCGGGCGGGCTGCGCGAAGCCATCCACTACGCACGCGCCATGGGCTTGAACGTGCCGATCATGGCGGAGATCCGCACCCGCGAAGAGACCCGCATCGCGCTGGACGAGGACATCGACCTGCTGCTGGTGGAGAGTCTGCCGCTGGAGCTGGTGAAGACGGTGGCGCGCATGGTGCACGAGCACCGCGACTGCGGCGGGCGCACGCTGGTCGAGTATTCCGGCGGCGCATCGCTGGAGAACGTGCGCTCGCTGGCGGAGACGGGGGTGGACCGCGTCGCAGTGGGCTCGGTCACCAAGCACCTGCGCGCGGTGGACATCACGATGAAGCTCGTGAAGTGAAGAGGGAAGGCTCCCGCGGTGGGAGCCCTCCTCAGCGCACCGCGCAGGTCGGCGTGAGCGTCACGAAGTACCAGCCGGTGCCGTCTTCCAGCGAATACGAGCCCAGGTTGCCCGGCCGCAGATCGATGGTCAACTCCTGCCCCAGCAGGTAGCCGCACTGGCGCGTGTCGAGGTAGAACGGCACGGCGCCCACCGTCCCGACACACTGGTCGGTGACGGTGAGTGACAGGTCGCCGGGATTCAGCGCCAGCGGGTTGCTGCCGTCACAGCAGCCCCCCGACTGGTACAGCAGCATCCCGGGATGCTGCCGATGCAGCGTGGCCAGGTGGGCCAGCGCGGCATCGGTGGCCGACACGCGGGTGGACACGGCAAGCGTCGTGTCCCCGGGCATCAGAAGAAGCCCAGCGCGTTCGGCGAGTAGCTGACGAGCAGGTTCTTCGTCTGCTGGTAGTGGTCGAGCATGACCTTGTGGGTTTCGCGGCCGATGCCGGATTCCTTGTAGCCACCGAAGGCGGCGTGCGCCGGATAGGCGTGGTAGCAGTTGGTCCACACACGGCCAGCCTGGATGGCGCGGCCCATGCGGTAGGCGCGGTTGCCGTCACGGCTCCACACGCCAGCGCCCAGACCGTACACGGTGTCGTTGGCGATCGACAGGGCTTCGGCTTCGTCCTTGAAGGTCGTCACGGCCAGCACCGGGCCGAAGATTTCCTCGCGGAAGATGCGCATGTCGTTGTGGCCCTTGAACAGCGTCGGCTGGATGTAGTAGCCACCCGCCAGTTCGCCGCCCAGTTCCGCACGCGCGCCACCGATCAGCACTTCCGCGCCTTCTTCCTTGCCCACGGCGAGGTAGGTGGAGATCTTGTCCATCTGCATGGCCGAGGCCTGGGCGCCGATCATGGTGTCGGTGTCGAGCGGGTTGCCTTGCTTGATGGCCTTGACACGTTCCAGCACACGGGCCATGAAGGGCTCGTAGATCGATTCCTGGATCAGCGCGCGCGACGGGCAGGTGCAGACCTCACCCTGGTTGAACGCGAACAGCACCAGGCCTTCGATCGCCTTGTCGAAGAAGGCGTCGTCGGCCGCCATGATGTCTTCGAAGAAGATGTTGGGCGACTTGCCACCCAGTTCCAGCGTGGCCGGGATCAGGTTGGTGGCGGCGGCCTGGGCGATGACCTTGCCGGTGGCGGTCGAGCCGGTGAAGGCGATCTTGGCGATGCGCTTCGAGGTGGCCAGCGGCATGCCGGCTTCGCGGCCATAGCCGTTGACGATGTTCAGCACGCCGGCGGGCAGCAGGTCGGCGATCAGCTCGGCCAGCACCAGGATGCTGACCGGGGTCGATTCGGCCGGCTTCAGCACGACGCAGTTGCCCGCGCCCAGGGCCGGGGCCAGCTTCCACGCCGCCATCAGGATCGGGAAGTTCCAGGGAATGATCTGGCCGACGACGCCGAGCGGCTCGTGGTAGTGGTAGGCGATGGTGTCGCCGTCGATTTCGCTCAGGGCGCCTTCCTGCGCACGCAGGCAGCCGGCGAAGTAGCGGAAATGGTCGACCGTCAGCGGGATGTCGGCGTTCAGCGTCTCGCGGATCGGCTTGCCGTTGTCGACGGTTTCGGCGTAGGCCAGCAGTTCCAGGTTCTGCTCGATGCGGTCCGCGATCTTCAGCAGGATGTTGGCGCGAACGGCCGGCGGCGTGGCGGCCCAGCCAGCCTTGGCGGCGTGGGCGGCGTCCAGCGCCAGTTCGATGTCGGCTTCGGTCGAGCGGGCGGCCTGGGTGTAGACCTTGCCGCTGATCGGGGTGATCACGTCGAAGTACTGGCCGCTCACCGGCGCGACCCACTGGCCGCCGATGAAGTTGTCGTAGCGGGCCTTGTACTGGACTTTGGCTTCCGAGGTATTGGGCTGGGCGTAGATCATGAAGTGTCTCCTGCGGTGTGACGAAAAGGTGGCGAACACCCTTCTCTACGCGAAGCCCGTGCCAGCCAGAGCGCCCTGAACACTCCGCGGCCTGTTTGCCCGTGAATGGCCCGATTCCTGCAGAACACCTGTCCATCTGGATGCACAAGCTGCACACATGGAGCACCTGACGCCGCAGCAAATCAGGGTATCCCGCAGGCAGCTTGTATTTCGTCAAGCCAGCGCCCTGAATTGGTCGAATTTGAGATGGTCCAAGCAGAAGCGATTGGAATCGCCCGACATAAGGGTAACTACTGAATGAACAAGCTCACGAAACCGAATGCAGCCCCGCAGATGACCCCGGCCCGACTGCGGGAAGCCCGACGCGCCATGGTCGAAGGCGAGGCAGGCAGCGCGGATCTGGCGGCCTGCGACCCCGCGCTCATCCGCTCCTGGGAGCGCAGCCAGGCCGCCGGTCTGTCTCCCGTCGGCCGCACGTCCGGCACACCCCATGCGTCGGCCCGACAACTGGCGCAGGCCCGCGAACAACAGCAGGAGCTGATCGCCCACGCCCGGCCGGCGATGGAATTTGTCCACGAGCAGACGCGGGACACCGACAGCATCGTGCTGCTCTCCGATGCACAAGGCCTGCTGCTCGACACGCTGGGCGACGTCAGTTTCGCCAACCGGGCGGAACGGGTGGCCTTGCGGCCGGGCGCCAACTGGCACGAGCAGTGGCGCGGCACCAATGCGATCGGCACTGCGCTGGCCGAGCAGCGGCCGGTGGTGGTCCATGGCAGCGAGCATTACCTGGAACGCAACGGCTTCCTGACCTGCGCGGCGGCACCGATCATCGACCCGGCCGGCGCGCTGCTGGGCGCGATCGACATCTCCAGCGACCACCGCCAGTTCCACCGCCACACGCTGGGCCTGGTCCGTTCGGCGGCCCGGATGATCGAGCACCGCCTGTTCGAGACCCGCCACCGCGACAGCCTGCGCCTGCGGATCCACAAGTACCGCGAGGGCATCGCGGGCCTGACCGAAGGGCTGATCGCGTTGTCCGACGATGGCTGGCTGATCGGGGCGAACATGGCCGGGCTGCAGCTGCTGGGCCTGGCGCGCCACGACATCGCCAGCCTGCGGATCGAGGCCGTGTTCGACACCACGGTCGACGCGCTGCAGGGCGACAGCCACACCCGCCAGGGCTGGCCCTTCGAAGTGCGCCGGCCGGATGGCACGACCCTGTGGGTGCAGGTCGAGGCCGGCCGTGGCGGGATCGACGTCACGCCGGAACCGGTGGTGGTGCCTGCGCCGCCCGCCGTGTCCGACGGGGTGGAGCGCACCGTCGCCGACTGCAAGGGCAATCTTTCCGAGGCCGCGCGGCGCCTGGGCATCAGCCGCACGACGCTGTATCGGCGGTTGCGCG
>OFSF01000417.1_pt1 | contig 16712 bp, 18 predicted proteins | sample 1543271 | NCBI WGS metagenome assembly OFSF01 (sample SAMN07774227, study PRJEB24372) | wastewater metagenome | isolation source: Exp Tend VB 100WW | collected 2016-02
AGTTTGAAACGCGCGTCGTATTTGTTCATGTATCCCTCGGGGTTGGATCTGGTGTCCAACTCCCGGGGGTCACTTCATGGACGGGTTTACGGCGTCTCCCGCCACCGGATCCATCCCGCCAACCCACGGAATGCCGGCTTTTGTTTTCGCCTTTGCTGTTGCTGGTGCTGTTGCTCCAGCTCATAGCGGGTGCAGGGCGCAGCCCTGCCGAAAACCACCCTCAGCCGTCGCCCTGGATGCCGCCGGGGGCCTGCGCCGGGTCGCGCCAGCGGCGCACCGTGCGCTGGAAGAACAGGTTGTTCGGCAGCTGCAGCACCGTGCCCTCGTGGCCGTCGCCGGTTTCCTGCAGCGTGGTGTAGATCAGGTTCACGTCGATCACCCGGCCCTTCAGGCCCGGCTTCTCGCCGTTTTCCAGCACCTCGATGTAGTCGTGCAGGCGGAACGGGCGGGTGGTGAAGATCAGCAGCGTGCAGAAGATGTTGGACAGCACGCTCCACGCCGCGAAGAAGGCCACCGCGCCCACGGCTGCAAAGCCGGTGAACGCGGTCCACAGCACCGACGGCTTCGCGCCGAGCAGGCTGAGGATGTACAGCAGGGCACTGAAATAGACCACGAAACTGGTGATCCGGCGCGCGCCCATCACCATTTCCGGCGGCAGCGTGTAGTGCTCGGCGAAGCGGCGGATCAGGCGACGGGCGAGCACGCGCAGGAGCCATGCGACCAGCAGCACCAGTACGATCTGCAGCGCGACGCCGGCGTAGTTCAACCACGGGTGGGTCCAGGCGGGCAGGTGATCCTTCAGCGACAACATCATGGGGCGAAAACAGGCGGCGGGAACGGCCCCTGATGTTACCCGGCGCGTGCGGGGGATTCGACCGCCGGGTTCCAGGCCACGCACACCAGTTCCTGGCGGTGCTGCTGCAGGCAGGCGCGGCCATTGTCGGGACGCAGCTGCAGTGACAGGCCCAGCGCCTGCAGCAGGACACAGGCGGTGATCACCAGCAGGGCGGCGCAGGATGGGCTGGACATGGCAGGACTCCTGGACGGCAATTTCGCGAAGGACCTTTCATGGATGCAGCAGCCACCCAAAAGGTTGCATGCCATCGATCATCGATCGGCTCTAAACCTTTTCCCGGGTCGCCGCATCCAAGCGATATGCTCGACACCACCATGCCCGCGCCGCCTGCCGCCAACGACGCCGTCGATGAACCCGCCCTGGTGCGGGCGGCGGCCGCCGGTGACACCGCTGCCTATGAACTGCTGTACCGGCGCCACGCGCCCCGTGTATTCGCTGTGCTGTGGCGGTTGTGTGGCGGCCAGCAGGCACGCGCCGAGGACGCGCTGCAGGAAGCGTTCCTGCAGGCGTGGAAGGCGCTGCCGGGCTTCCGTTTCGAGAGCAGCCTGTCGACCTGGCTGCACCGGCTGGGCGTCAACGCGGCACTGATGGAGCTGCGTGGACGTGCGGGCGGGCAGGATCACGACAGCCTCGACGAAGTGGACGGAGGGTTGCAGGAGCTGGCAGTGCACGATCGTTGCGCCGGCACCGAACGCGACCTCGAACGGGCACTGTCGACACTGCCGCCACGGGCACGTGCGGTACTGGTACTGCACGACATCGAAGGCTGGAAACACCAGGAAATCGCCGAACAGCTGCAGATGGCCGTCGGCAGTTCCAAGGCACAGTTGCATCGTGCGCGCGGCCTGTTGCGCGCACGGCTGGGAGACATGACATGAGTACACACGACCACGATTCCGACCACGATCTGCTGGCCCGGCTGCGCGCGCTGCCGACCGAACGCGGCGTACCCACCGATGGCTGGGCACGCCTGTCGGCGCAGCTGCCGCCGCGTGAACCGCAGGCGGCACCTGCGCCGGGCGACAACGTGGTGGCCCTGCCAGCGCGCTCGCGGCGTCGCTGGTGGCTGCCGGTCGGTGCGGCATTGGCGGCCAGCCTGGCGCTCTACGCGGTGGCACCGTGGCGGCATGCGCAGCCGGAGGTGCCGGTACCTTCAGCGCTGCAGCTGCAGGCGGCGGCGATGACCGAGCAGTACCAGCAGGCCGTCGCTTCGCTGCCCGATGGACGGGCGCCGGAATGGCAGCCGGCGCTGCACGAACTGGATGAAAGCGCAGCGCAGATCCGTGCCGCCTTGGCGCAGGACCCGCGTGCGCCGCACCTGCTTGGCCAGCTCAAGCGCACCTACGCGCTGCGGCTGGAACTGACCCGGCAGGCGGCCTATGCCGCCGAGTCCGGCTTGACGACCTGAGGAGACCCCCATGACCCGAACCCTGATTTCCTGCTGTGTCGCGCTGCTGCTGGCCCCTGCCGTGGCGCTGGCCGACACCCGCATCGACGAGCGCCACACCCTGGCCGCGGGCGGTCGCATCGAGCTGAGCAATGTGGCCGGCAAGGTGACCGTGCGTGGCTGGGACCGCAATGACGTGCAGCTCACCGGCACGCTCAGCGACGGCCTGCAGCTGCGTCAGGAGAAAAGTGCCAACCGTGTGCGCTGGGAGATCGAATACCCGCGCCGCAGCAGCAATGGTGGCGCGACGCTGGTACTGAACGTGCCGCGCTCGGTGGAGCTGCTGCTGAGCACGGTCAGCGCCAGCCAGGACATCAGTGGCATCGATGTGCGACGGCTGCAGGCCGACACGGTCAGCGGCAGCCTGAGCGCGGCTGGCCGCAGTGGCGACAGCAAGCTCAACACGGTCAGTGGCAGCGTCAGCGCACGCCTGCAGACGCCGAAGCTGGACGTGAACACGGTCAGTGGCCGGATCGAGGCCGGCGGCGGCGTGTCCGGTGATATCGGTGCGCAGACGGTGTCCGGTCGGGTCGAGGTGGATGCCGGGCGCGTGCAGCGGCTGGCGGTGGAGACCGTCTCGGGCAGCATCGATCTGGCAGCGGCCGGGTTGGCTCCCGGCGGCCGCATCAACGTCGAATCGGTCAGTGCCTCGGTCACGCTGAGCCTGCCGCGCACGGTGTCGGCACAGCTGTCGGTGAACAGCTTCAGCGGATCGATCAACAGCGATGCCGGGCAGGTGGAGCGGCCGCGCTATGGGCCGGGCAGCCACCTCGATACGCGTCTGGGCGGCGGTGATGGTGACATCCGCATCCAGTCGCATTCGGGCAGTGTGCGGGTACGCCTGGACCGCTGAACGCGATCCGGCAGGCCGCGGCGGCAGCGCCGCCGCGGTCGATACTGGGTCAGCTGGCTTTCTTCAGTGCCCAGGTGGTGCCGAGGACTTCGATCTTGCCACCGGCCTTGCGGAACGCTGCCAGGTCCGAAGCGATCGAATCGCTGCTGACCACTGTGCTGGCGGCCGCGCCCTTGCGTTCGCTGCGGATGCTGTTGCTGGCCTTCGCGGGGGTCTTTGCCTTGCGGGGCATGGTTGCTCCTGTCAGGTGGAAGGGGAGGAAAGCGCCCAGGCATCGGCCTGGCGCAGGTAGTCCTGCCGCTCGCGGCGGCAGTCATCGCCGCCCATCGAAAACTGGCGGCAGATCGCCGGGCGCTGCGAATAGATCGTGCAGCGCAGGTGATAGGGATCGATCGCCGCGCACCAGCCTTCCTCGTTGCGCGCCATCACGGCACGGCCGTGGGTGTCGCGTGACAGGAACTGGCCGGGCACGTGGTCGCCGGGCTGCAGCAGCACGGGCAGCCGGCAACAGACCGCGTCACAACGGCGGCAGTCGATGGGTGCAGGTGCTGCGTCAGGTTGTAAGGCCACAGGGGCCTGGCGGGTGCCCAAAGCGGGTCTCGATGGCGGCTCAGGTGCTGCGCGGACCATGAACGAGCCAGGAAGGCATGGCCGCTAGGCCCGCGGGGCGGGCCAGGCTGCACTGTGGACACACACCGGCGTGGCCGGCGGAAGGTGCAGCGTGGTTCTAGCCGACCAAGAGTAACTTAGACCGCGTAACGTTTTGTTAATCCTGGCTGGCTGCCGCCAGCGCAAGGCCCTGGACCACGCCCAGCGAGGGCTCGCCGTGGACCATGCGGGCCCCCGGGAAGGCCTCGGCCACGGCCTGGCGCAGGTAGCCGGCACGGGACATGCCACCGGTCAGGAACACCGCGTCCGGGTCGCCGCCGATGTCGCTGCGGACCTGGGCCAGCAGTTCGCGGATCTGCTCCAGGTAGCCATGGGCGGCGGCGGCCAGGCCGTCGGCGCTGCTGTCGGCATGCAGGTCGCGGGCGATGTAGTCCAGCGTGCTGCGGTGTTCGCTGGCGGCGCTGAGGGCAATCTTGGCGCGTTCGACATCGCGGTACAGGCGGGCGGTGTTGCCGGTGTCCTGCAGGGCCTGCAGGCGCGCGCCCCACGGTTCGTCGACGTGGTCGTATTTGTGCTGGCGGAAGTCGCGCTGGCGCGTCATGTCCTGCACGGTGGCGGCTTCCACGTAGTGGTGGGCGGGCACGCGGGTGATGCCGCGGCCGAACAGCGGCATGTAGCTGGACAGGCTCAGCGCCAGATCGATGTCGGTACCGCCACGGGCGATACCCCAGGCGCGGTGGATGCGCGGCGCAGCATCGCCACCAACTTCGGCGTGGGCGATATCGGTGGTACCGCCGCCGATGTCAACGATCACCGCCTGGTGCCGCTCGCGGCTTTCGGCGTGGTAATGCATGGCCGCCGCGGCCGGTTCCTCGAGGAAATCGATCTGGTCGAAACCGGCCTGGGTGGCGGCTTCGCGCAGGATGTCCAGTGCCTGATCGTTGCCGGCCGCGCCGATCGAGCTGCGGAACTGCACCGGGCGGCCGAGCAGGGCGGCACGCAGCGGCTGGCCAAGCTGGGCGCTGGCGGTCAGGCGGATGTGCTCGAGGATGTGCGCGGCGATGCCGGTGATGGTCTGCTTCGCGCGCGGGTGCAGGTTGTAGCCCAGCATCGACTTCGGGCTCTGCACCAGGTTGCCTTCGTGTTCCTCGAAATAGGCTTCCAGCGCGTCGTCGCCGTAGACCGCGTTCTGCAGCAGGTCGCTGGCGCTGCGCTCCTTGCCGGCGCGGGCTTCCATCCATTCCCGGCGCAGTGCGCGCAGGGCTTCGCGGCGCAGCGCCTGCGGCGTGCGTTCCTGGCCGGCGGCGCGGGCCGCGCGCGCGGCGCTGTCGATCATCTGCTGCAGCTCGTGTTCCTGGCCGGCGTCGAGCTGGAAGTCGTCCGGGTCGGGCACCACGCCAGGGAAGTACACGCTGGTACGGAACTGCTCGGCGTCGCCGAAGCGGATCGGCAGCAGTTTCCCCTCATGCACGATGGCGGCGGCGGAGTTGCTGGTACCGAAGTCGATGCCGAGGCGCATGGGGAGTTCCGGGGGCGATCAGGGGCCGCGCACTCTGCTGCAGTTCGTCGCCGACTGCAAGTTCCTGCGGCCTTCTGTTCTGGATGGGGGTTCCGGATCGGGTCATGCGAGCCGCCGGGCGCCGGCCGGAAAAGGGCAGCGAGCCAGGCGGTTACAATGGCGGCTGTTGATTCACTTTGAGGTACTTGCTGATGTCTTCTGCCCCCGCCTGCCCGCAGTGCACCCTGGAAAACACCTACGCCGATGGTGCGCTGTGGATCTGCGCCGACTGCGGTTTCGAATGGACCGCCGAGGAAAGCGCCGGTTCCACCCTGGTCGTGCGTGACAGCAACGGCAACACCCTGCAGGCCGGCGACACCGTCACCGTGATCAAGGACCTGAAGGTCAAGGGCTCCTCGATCCCGCTCAAGCAGGGCACCGTGATCCGCAACATCCGCCTGGTCGAGGATGACGCCGAGCACATCGAAGGCAACTCGGACAAGATCAAGGGCCTGGTCCTGAAGACCTGCTTCCTCAATAAGGCCTGATCACCTTCAGCGCTTGGCCTGCTGCTGCGCGCGCCAGCGGGCCAGGCTGTCCAGTTTGGCCTGGTAGCGCGCCTGCTCCGGCGCGCCCCCCAGTTCCTGCGCACGCAGCAGTTCGCGATCGGCGCGCTTGAGCTGGCCAGCCAGGAAATAGACGCGTGCCAGCCCGAAGTGGAACTGATGCGCGGTGTCATACAGGCGCACGGCCTGCCGGTAATAGCGGATCGCCTGGTCCAGCTGGCCGGCACGTTCGGCCTTGGCGCCGAACATGTACTGCGCGAACGGGTCTTCGCGCTGCACCGACTTCAACCGGCGCTCAAGTGACTGCGCCTGCGCGGTCAAGCCCAGGCTGCGGAACAGCGCGGAGGCATTGGTCAGTGCGGCATCCTGGCGGCCTTCCAGCTGCAGCGATCGGTCCAGCGCCTGCCGCGCCGCCTCGTTGTTGCCTTCGCGGTGGTCGAGCACGCCGAGGTTGTTCCACACCGGAGCGAACCCGCTGTCCTGAGCCAGGGACGCGTCGAAGAATGCACGCGCGCCGACGAAATCACCGTCGGCGAGGCGCTCCGCACCCCGGTTGTTGTAGAAGTGCGCCAACGCCCGCGCACGGCTGACGGGAACCGGGCCGCGGCGGTCATAGAGCACATTGCGGTCCAGATCGACGGTACCGAAACGCCCACCGACGTCGACACCGGCGTTGACGTGGCCGACGCTGTAGACCACGCCCGCGTCCTGGTCCTGGTACCAGGACACCACCTGCCCGACTTCCTGCACGCGGGCCTGGATGCCAGCCTCCCGCGCAAGCGTCACGAACAGCAGGGTGAAGGCCAGGCAGTTGGCGCGGCGGTGCTGCCAGATATCGCTGACGGTGTAGGTCGCATTGGCGTCGTACTGCAGGTCCAGCCCGTGCTGGTCGAAGATCATCTCCACGAGCGCCTGCAGCCGCTGGTCGCGGGAGTAGCTGCGCTGGATCACCTGCTTCTGGAGCATCGCACGCAGGTCCGCGGGAATGGCGAACACTTCTTCCGGGGTCGGCACACGTGCGGCCGACACGGTGATGGTCGGGGTCGTCACCACATCGGCGGGCGGTGCCTGGCCTGCGCCGAAAGCAGGAGCACAGGAGGCCAGCAGCGAAAGAGCGAGGCAATGGGCGGCAGAACGGTACATGACGGTTCCCGGCAGCGGCGGGCGCTCCCGCCTGTGGCGAGTGTATGCCCATGGATGTCCGGCTGCAGCGACCGTTGGTCGGCGCCGCGTTCATCCACAACCGGTGTGGACCAGCGCTCGACAAAGCTGTGGACAACTGGCTCCGGGCCCCGCCCGGCAAGCGTTGTGAGTGCGTGGTGAAAAAACCGCCAGCTTGCCCGGTGCCGGCACAGGCGGGATGATCCGGTCATGGACTTCTCACCGCTGACGCTTGCCCCGGCGCAGTGGCAGGCGCTGCAGGACAGCTATGCAACGCCGCCACGGGCCTACCACCACTTCGGCCATGTGCGCGCGGTGCTGCAGCACTGCCAGGAGGTCGCCGACGGCCCCGGCTGGAAGCAGCCGGCCGAGATCTATCTGGCCGTGCTCTATCACGATGCGATCTACCAGGCGGGGCGCAAGGACAACGAGGCGCGTTCGGCGCAGCTGGCTCTGCAGGCGATCGCACAGGCGCCAGAGCTTGCCACTGTCGACGCCGCTCGCGTGGAGCAATTGATCCTGCTGACCGCCCGCCACGGCGCGCTTGGTCCAGAGGATGTGGATGCCGAGGCGGCGCTGTTCCTGGACTGCGACATGGCCATCCTGGCCGCGCCGGAGCCGGTGTTCGCTGCCTATGACCGTGGCGTGGCCGAAGAATACAAAGGGGTGGTGCCGGGCTTCCTGTACCGTGCCGGCCGTCGCCGCTTCCTGCAGGGCCTGCTGCGCGCTCCTCGGATCTTCCTCAGCGGGTTCTTCCACCAGCGCCTGGACGCGGCCGCCCGTGACAACCTGCGACGTCAGCTGGGTGGTTGAGCCGGCCCGGTACACTGGTGACCTGTTTCCAATGATTGCCGTTTCCGACCGTGTCCGTCCCTGATCCCGATCCCCGCCCGCTGCCACCGGAAGAACCCGGCCCCAACGAGTGCTGCGGCAGTGGTTGCCCACTGTGTGTGCTGGACCTGTATTCCGATGAGCTGCAGCGCTACCGCAAGGCGCTGGCCGAGTGGAAGACGCGGCATCCAGAGGCCGCACCATGAGTCGTGCACGCCCGGCGGCGGTGCTGGCGCTGGTGGCACTGGTGCTGTTCGTGGCCACCGCGCTGTGGACTCAGGTCGCGCGCAGTGATCTGGACTGGGTGCGGGCGACCTTGAGCCTGTACCTGCACGGGCCGTGGGGGCTGGCATTGCGCGCTGCCTACTGCCTGCTGGCGTTGGCCATTGCGGCGCTTGGCATTGCGCTGTATCGAGGCAGCATCGGCCCGCGGCGCAGTGCGGCCGCACCATTGCTGTTCACGGTTTCCGCGCTGGGCCTGGCGACGGTCGCCATCGGCGACAGCTGGCTGCCTGAAGCAACACCGCTGCTGGCACCGTTCATCCATGGGCTGGCAGCCAACACGGCGTTCCTGTGTGCCAGCGTCGGCATGCTGCTGCAGGCCTGGTATCTGCGCCGCGAACCGGGTTGGCAGTCCGCTGCGGGCCTGCTCTGGGGCTGGGCATGGCTGGCCTTTGTGCTGCTGTGGCTGCATGTGCTGTGGCGTGGTGGACCACCGCGTGGGCTGGGACAGAAAGTGGTGATCGCGGTGATCGTTGGCTGGCTGCTGTATCTGGCGATGGCGCTGTACCGTCGCAGCCGTCGGGCCGCGGCCCACTGAATCCCCAACGGCCTGCGCCGGTACGTGCCGTGCACGCGGCGGCGGCGTATCGTGTGCGCATTCCATCGGGGATGCGATATGAAGCGTGCAGGGCTGGGCAGGGCAATGGGGGTGGTACTGGCGCTGGCCGCGCTGCCGGCAACGGCGGCCGTGACCCCGCAGCAGTTCAGCCATGGGCGGTTCGAGCAGATTCCGGTGCACATGCCATCCGGCACGCCGCAACGGGTGGTGATCTGGTTCCACGAACCCACGGCCGGTGGTGACACCAGCCGCCTGCCGATCGAGGCCCTGCGTGCCGATGGCGCGCTGGTCGCGGCAGTGGACATTGCGCACCTGCGCGGTGTGCTCAAGCGCGAGGGGGACCCGACCTGTTCGTTCGGTTCCGGTGACGTCGAGAATTTCTCACGTTGGCTGCAGGCCTCGCTGCATCTGCCCGGCTACCACCTGCCGCTGGTCGGCGGTGATGGCGAAGGTGCCGAGATGGCCTATTCGCTGGCAGCGCAGGCCGATACCCAGGTGTTCGCCGGCGTACTGACCACCGGCTTCTGCCCGGACCACAACCACCAGCGCATGGTCTGCGGCGATGGTGTGAAGCACGACAGGCTGCAGCCGGCTGAACTGAATTTTCCGTGGTTGAGCGCGGCCGGTGACCGCGGCTGCAAGGTCGGCCAGGCCAGCGCGTTCCTGCAGCAGGTCGCGATGGCTCGCGAGTTCAAGCGCACCGCGCGCGGTGATGCGTCACCGGGCCTGGTGGCTGCGGCACGGGTGATCGGCGCGCAGACCGGCGTCAGCCTGGCACCGCCGCCTGCTGCACTGAAGGGCCTGCCCGTGGTGGAAATGCCGGCGACCGGCAGCGGCGATACGCTGGCGGTGTTCGTCTCCGGTGACGGTGGCTGGGCTGGCCTGGACAAGAACGTGGCGTCGTCACTCAACGAGCATGGCGTGGCGGTCGTCGGCATCGATTCGCTGCGCTACTTCTGGAGCGAGCGCACACCGAAGGGCTTTGCGGGCGACCTGCAGAAGATCATCGACCACTACCGCCAGCAATGGCACCGCGACAAGGTGATGTTGATCGGTTTCTCGCAGGGCGCCGACGTGCTGCCGGCCACCATCAACCAGCTCGATGCTGGCACCCGTGAGGCGCTGGAGCGCATCGTGCTGCTGTCGGTGGGCAGGAAGGCCGACTTCGAATTCCATGTCAGCAACTGGCTGGGCGGTGGCGGCGACGGCCTGCCGATCGCACCGGAAGTGGCCAGGCTGCCGGCGGAAAAAACGCTGTGCGTGTACGGCGACAAGGATGAGGACGCGCTGTGCCCGGATCTGCCGGCCAATGACGGCGTGAGGAAGGTGAAGCTGCCGGGCGATCACCATTTCGGTGGCGATTACGACCGCCTCGCCGAAGTGATCCTGAAGGGCGGGGTGTAGCGTTTGGTAGACGCCGATCTTGGTCGGCGCTGGGGCTGAAGGCGCCGCGGGATGAGCGTGTCGACCAAGGTCGACACCTACCGGGTGGCAGGTAGCGCCGGGTCATGCCCGGCGGATCGCGGCTTCAATTCCGTCGCGGATCCAGCGAGATCAGGCGCGTGGCATCCAGCAGCGCGGCCGGCAGATGCATGCCGCCGGGCGCGGCGAGATAGCGCGGCCGCCACTGCGGATCGAACTTCGATTTGAAGCGGCGCAGGCCACTGAACCCGTAGAAGCGTTCGCCGTGCCGCGCCAGCAGACCGGCCAGTCGGTTCCAGCGACCGGCCAGCCGATGCTGTGCCAGCCCGGACAACGGTGCCATGCCCAGCGAGAAACGCGCATAGCCCTGCGCGCGGCCCCACAGGAACAGTTCGATGAAGAGGAAGTCCATCGTGCCCTTCGGTGCTTCGTTGACGTGGCGCATCAGGTCGACCGACAGCTCGGCGCCGGCCGGTGCCTGCCACAGGTTGGCGAACGCCACGATCTGGCCCTCGGCCTGGACCAGCGCCACCGGGAAGCGCACCAGGTAATCCGGGTCGTAGCTGCCCAGCGAGAAGCCCTTCTCATCGCCGGCCTTGTCTTCCAGCCATGCATTGGAAATTGCGTGCAGGCGCGGCAGCAGGCTGGGAATTTCCTCCACCGGTGCCACGCGGAAGGACAGGCCACCGCGCTTGCCCCGGTTCCAGGCTTGGCGCAGATCGGCGCGTTCGCGGCCTTCCAGGCCGAAGTCATGCAGCGGCACCATCGCTTCCTCGCCCAGCTTGACCAGGCCCAGGCCCAGGTCGAGGTAGGTCTGCCAGTAGGTCTCGCCCACCTGGTAGAACACCGGGCGCAGGCCCAGCCGGTCGGCTTCCTCGCGGAAGCGCCAGATCAACGCGCGCGCCACGTCAGGCGGGCCGACCGGATCGCCCATCGCGATCAGCGAACCGCCGTAGCGTTGCATCATCACGAAGCCCTGTTTCGCGTCATCGCGCAGCACCGCCTTGTCGGCGGTCAGTACCAGGCAGGCCTGGGTATCGGTGGCACCGGCCAGTACCGGCGCCAGGGACTGCAGCGTGGCCTCATCGGCGGCTGGCAGCGGACTGCGCGTGCTGTGCAGCAGCCGCGCCAGGCCGAACATCACCAGCGCGATGGCGACCACCAGCAACGCACGCAGTGCGCGCGGTGCATTGCCCGACACCGCGAACTGCCACCACAGCTCGTTCTGGTATTCGACATGACTGTAGGTGAAGAACAGCAGCCAGGTGACCGCAACCAGCACCAGGCCGAGATTGCGCAGCCACGGCCACGACCAGGCTTCGTCCAGCAGGGCACCCTGGCGGTAGAACTCGCGGCGTGCGGCCCACAGTGCCATCGCCACCAGCACTGCCGAGACCGCGATCAACAGCTGGCCACCACGCAGCCACAGCGGCAGCGGGGTGATCACGCACACTGCCATCGCCAGCATCCACGCCGCATGGCTGCGCCGGGCCAGGCCCTGGCCGATGAGCAGCAGTGCAACGCCGCTGAGGCTGCCGATCAGATGGGATGTCTCCAGGATCGGCAGCGAGGCATTGACCAGGTGACGGCGCGGCGTCGGCAGCGTGCCGTCGATGACCAGCGCGGCGCCGATGCTGAACACCGCCAGCGCGATGATCTGCGGCAGCCACGGGCGCAGCGCGTTCCAGCCGGCACGCGTTGCTCCGGCGCTGGCCTGCAGCGGCTGACGCAGGGCGGGCGCAAGGGCGAGCAGGGTGGCCAGCACCAGCGGCAGCACGTAGTAGGTGACGCGATAGATCAGCGCCGCCGCCAGCACCGCTGCCGGTGCCACCTGCGGCAACAGCTTCAGCAGGCTCCACTCGAACACACCCAGGCCCGCCGGCACGGTGGAGACCAAGCCGGCCAGCACTGCCACCAGGTAGAGCCCGACGAAGCCTGGTAGACCGGTGGGCGTGGAGTCCGGCAGCAGCACGTAGAACGCGGCACTGGCCAGCACCAGCTCGATGACGCTGAGGACGGTGACACCGATCATGGTGCGGCGGTCGGGCAGCCACAAGGCATGACCGAACACACGGAACTGCCGTCCTTCGCGGCCGACCAGCAGCACGGTGCCGAGATAGGCGATCAGGGCGACGATGCCGACCACGCGCACGGCATCGGGATTCAACGGCAAGGCCAAGGCCGCCGCCGCCGGTTCCATGCACAGCGCCACACTGATCAGCAGCCATGCACCGAACACGAAGCCGAGCGTGCTCATCAGCACCACCTGGCCGATCTGCGCCAGGTCCAGGCCGGCGCTGCGGTAGCCACGCAGGCGCACCGCGCCGCCGGTCAACGCGGCAAAACCCACGGTCTGGCCCAGCGTGTGCGCAAGGAAGGCGGTGATGCCGACGCGCGCGGGGTGCACGCGGATGCCGCTGCGGCGCAGGCCGATGGCATCGAAACCGATCAGGCAGGCGTAACTGGCCAGGCCGAGTACCACGGTGAGCGCGATCTGCGTGCCGCTGAGCTGCCGGAACGCCTGGCGGATGGCGCGATAGCCGTGCTCGTCGAACTCGTTGGCCAGGCCGTGCAGGGCCAGGGCGAGGATCAGCAGGGGGATGACGATGGTGGCAACCCGCTTCCAGGTTGGCGTGGAAGAGGCGGTGGTGGAGTCGACGGGGGCGGTCATCGGCGCAAGGGTGCGGCAGGAGGGGCGAGGGCGGTGTCAACGCGGGCGTGGCGCATCGTGCGCCTGTCATCGTCATTTGACCAGTGGGACCGTACGAGTCCGGTAGTGACGTGTCGCGGAGGATGCCCGTGCACCCACCGTCGACCGGTTTGGAGGACAATGCAAGCCTGATCAACCGCAGGAGCCACGCCCATGATGGAGCGTTACGACGTCGGACCGCGCATGTCCGAAATGACCGTATACAACAAGGTCGCCTATCTCTCCGGCCAGATTCCGGAAGACACCAGCCAGGACATCACCGGCCAGACCCGGCAGGTGCTGGCAGAAATCGACAAGCTGCTTGCGTTGGTCGCCAGTGACCGCCAGCACGTGCTGCGCGCCGAGGTGTTCCTGGCCGACATGGCTGACTTCGACGGCATGAACAAGGCGTGGGATGAGTGGGTGGTCGAGGGTGCGACCCCGGCGCGTGCCACGGTCGAGGCCAAGCTGGCCCACGCTGACTGGAAGGTCGAGATCGTAGTGACGGCGGCGGTACCGTAGCGGCAGGCAAGGTCAGGTCCCACCAGCGGAGGGTAGAGTCGACGGTTAGTCGACTATCGCGCGCAGCGCGGGGTTTTGCGCCGCCGGAACGAAGAGCAGTCGACAAACAGTCGACTCTACCCCGCCGCTCCACTGCCGGTTGGTCTGGTGGCTACGTTGGCACCAGCTCGATGCAGTCGACCGGGCACGGTGGAATGCACAGCTCGCAACCGGTGCACAGATCGGCAATGACCGTGTGCATGTACTTGGCGCCACCGACGATGGCATCCACCGGACAGGCCTGGATGCACTTGGTGCAGCCGATGCAGTCGGCTTCCACGATCAATGCCACCTGCGGCGCCTTGTGCTCGCCGCGCGAACGATCAAACGGAATGGCGGGTACGTCCAGTACCTGCGCCAGTGCGCGCGCGCCAGCGTCGCCGCCCGGCGGGCAGCGGTCCACGCCTGCCTCGCCGCGCGCCATGGCCTGCGCGTACGGGCGGCAGCCGTCGTAGCCGCATTGCCCGCATTGGGTCTGCGGCAGCAGGCGGTCGAGGCGTTCGGTCAGGGGAGGAATCAGGCTCATGCGTGGCGAAGGCTGCGCGTTGGGGTTACTTCAAGGGCTTGCCACGGAACCAGCGCTCGTGGGCCAGCGCCAGCATCGGCTTGTCTTCGGAACTGTCACCGTAGGCATGGATGCGCACGTAGCGTGACAGATCGAACTGGCGACGGATGTGCTCGACCTTGCGCGGGCCACAGTCACCACCGGCATAGCGACCTGTGAGACGGCCGTCCTGGCTCTCCAGCCGGTTGCAGATCAACTGCAGGCCCAGTTGTTCGCACCACGGCCGCAGATACAGGTCCAGCGAGCCGGACACGATCACCACGGTGTGCTGCTGTTCCTTGTGCCAGCGGATCTGCTCCAGCATTTCCGGGCGCACCACGTCGGGCAGGAACTCACGCGAGAAGCCGGCGGCCAGCGTGGCGATGTCATCGCTGTGGCGGTCGCTGAAGGTCAAACGGGTGACGCGCGCGCGGATGCGCTCGGCCGAGATCAGTTTCAGCTTGTATGCGGCCAGCCACGGGCCGACCTTCCACCACGCCTGTGCCAGCTGTTCGGCCGTGGCCACGCGGCGCAGGAAACGGCCATAGGTATCGCAGGTGGTCACGGTGTGGTCGAAGTCGAACAGCGCCAGTTCCATTCCGTTGCCTCCCATCGCGTTGCCCCGAGGCCGGTGCTGCCGGCGGGCGTGGCCGCAACCACGCCCGCTGCGGGCATCAGCGGACCGGCATGCCCGGCTGCGCGCCGCTGTCGGCGTCCAGCAGCGCCAGCGCGCCGCCGTCGAAACCGGCCGACAGGATCATGCCTTCGCTCAGGCCGAAGCGCATCTTGCGCGGGGCCAGGTTGGCGATGAACACCACACTGCGGCCGACCAGCTTCTCCGGCTCGCCGTAGCTGGCGCGGATACCGGAGAAGATCTGGCGCTTGCCCAGCTCGCCGGCGTCCAGTTCGAAGCGCAGCAGCTTGTCAGAACCTTCCACGAACTCGCAGACCAGCACCTTGCCGATGCGCAGGTCGAGCTTGGCGAAATCGTCGATGCCGATGTAGGCCGGAGCATCGGCACCCTTGGCTTCGTCCTTGGCCGGTGCCGGTGCCGGTGCGGCCGGCTTGGCGGCGTCGGTCTTGGCGGCGGGGGCGGCAGCGGCGGCCGGCTGCAGGGTGTCCTTGGAGGCGTCGATCATGGCGTCAATCTTCTTCGGGTCGATACGGGTGAACAGCGGGGTGTAATCGGTGATGCGATGGCTCAGCAGCGGCTGCGCCAGTTCGGTCCAGTCGTTCACCGGTGCGGCCAGGAAGGCTTCGGCCTGTGCGGCGGTGGCCGGCAGCACCGGCTTCAGTGCGGTGACCAGCACGCGGAACAGGTTCAGGCCCTGGCTGCACACCGCCTGCAGCTGCGCGTCGGCGCCTTCCTGCTTGGCGATCACCCACGGCTTGACGTCGTCGATGTAGCGGTTGGCTTCATCGGCCAGGGTCATGGTCAGGCGGATCGCCGCGGCCGGATCGTTGCGCTCGTAGGCTTCACGGATCGGCGCCAAGCCGTCGACGAAGCGCTGGTACTGCGCCGCATCGGGCAGCTGTGCGGCCAGCTGGCCGTCGAAACGCTTGCTGATGAAGCCGGCACAGCGGCTGGCCAGGTTGACGAACTTGCCGACCAGGTCGGCGTTGACGCGGGCGATGAAGTCACCCAGGTTCAGGTCGAGATCGTCGACGCCACCGCCGGACTTGGCCGCGAAGTAATAACGCAGCGCTTCCGGTTCCAGGCCGGCATCGAGGAACGTACGCGCCATCACGAAGGTGCCGCGCGATTTGCTCATCTTGGCGCCGTCTACGGTCAGGTAGCCGTTGACGTGCAGGCGGGTTGGCGCGCGGTGGCCGGTGCCATGCAGCACCGCCGGCCAGAACAGGCCGTGGAAGTTGACGATGTCCTTGCCGATGAAGTGGTGCAGCTCGGTGGCGGTGCCGGCGCGCAGATGCGCTTCGAAGTCTTCGCCGAGCTTGCCGCACAGGGTCTGGAAGCTGGACAGGTAGCCGATCGGCGCATCCAGCCAGACGTAGAAGTACTTGCCCGGCTGGCCCGGAATCTGGAAACCGAAGTACGGTGCGTCGCGCGAGATGTCCCACGCGCGCAGGCCACCTTCGGCATTGAGCCACTCACCCAGCTTGGCCTTCACGCCCGGCAGGGCGACATCGCCGGCCAGCCATTCGCGCAGGAATGCATCGAAGTGGCCCACCTCGAAGAAGAAGTGCTCCGAATCGCGCATTTCCGGCGTGGCACCGGAGATGACCGAACGCGGCTCCTTCAGGTCGGTCGGCGCATAGGTGGCGCCGCAGACTTCGCAGTTGTCGCCGTACTGGTCGGGGCTGCCGCAGTTCGGGCAGATGCCCTTGACGTAGCGGTCGGGCAGGAACATGCCCTTGGCCGGGTCGTAGAACTGCGCCACCGAGCGGCGGCTGATGTGGCCGGCCGCTTCCAGCTTCAGGTAGAACTGCTCGGTCAGCGCCTTGTTGGCCGCCGAATTGGTCGAGTCGTAGTGATCGAAGGCCACGCCGAAGGCGGCGAAGTCACGTTCGTGACTGGCCTGGATGTTGGCGATGAAGGTTTCCGGGGTGACCCCGGCCTTCTCCGCGGCCAGCATGATCGGCGTGCCGTGGGTGTCGTCGGCGCAGACGAACCAGGCCTTGCCGCCACTCATTCGCCGCGCACGCACCCAGATGTCGGCCTGGATGTAGCCGACCAGGTGGCCCAGATGCAGCGGGCCGTTGGCGTAGGGCAGGGCGGTGGTGACGAGCGCGGTACGGGTCATGGTCGCGGGGTGAAGCCGAGGGGAACCGCAGAGTATCGCCTGCCCGCAACGACGTGACCCGGCCGAAGCCGG